>Ga0134128_10003519_pt1 | contig 19124 bp, 35 predicted proteins | sample KB31754_FD_96462 | JGI IMG/M metagenome (GOLD analysis project Ga0134128, IMG submission 96462) | Terrestrial soil microbial communities with excess Nitrogen fertilizer from Kellogg Biological Station, Michigan, USA - KB3-175-4 | ecosystem: Environmental > Terrestrial > Soil > Unclassified ...
ACCTGCTCGCCTATACGTTCGTGCGCACCTCCGAGCTGATCCGGGCGACCTGGGCGGAACTGAAGGACGCGGAGACCTGGGTCATTCCCGATCCGCGCATGAAAGCGAAGCTGCCGCACGTCGTGCCGCTCGCCCGCCAGGTGCGGGAGATCCTGGCGGACCTGCGCACCCTCGCGCCTGAGAATCCCCACTTCCTGCCGTCCTCGATGAATCCGATGTGCGGCCTCTCGGACAATACCCTGCTCTTTGCGATCTACCGGCTCGGCTACCGCGGTCGGATGACCGGTCACGGCTTTCGCTCCGTCGCCTCGAGCGTGCTGAATGAGTGCGGACTCTGGTCGCCCGATGCGGTAGAGCGCCAGCTTGCCCACAAGGAAAACAACCGGGTACGCGCCGCGTACATGCGGGCGGACTTCCTTGAGGAACGACGCAGGATGATGCAATGGTGGGCGGATCATCTGGACGCCAGCCGCTCCAAGACCCAGGCGTAGGCGATACGATTCCCGGCAGCGCGCTTCGGCTTCATGCGCCGCACCGTGCGCTCACAGACGCCGAGCATCTCAGCTGCCTCGGCAATGGTCACCGTCGCGGGCTTTGGCTCGCGGGCAGCGTGAATCGCCAACGCCTTTGCGATCAGGTCGATTGCTTCTTGCTCAGTCAACATGACTCTCTGATCCGATCATGGGGAGTCGCGGGCGCCGCAGGCACGCCCGCTTGCTCTCACTCACGCGGCTGACGGCGCGCCCAGCGGCACCGCAGAGCCCAATGCTGACTCAAGCGCCTCCGTCTTTGCTGCCTGATCTTTCTGGTAGGCCATCCATTCGCACCATCCATCGAGCGGCTGTTGCTCATCCTGCGCCAGCATGACGCTTGTACGGCCCCCGACAGATGCTCCGTTCGGGTCGAATACTGCGAGGTTGACGCAAGTGTCGCTCCAGACGTTCGTGACGATCGCAGGCCAGCGCTGCGAGCCGTCGTCACCCTGGAAACGTTCATGCGTGTAGGGCTTGTAGAGCACTACACGACCGACTGTAGGCTTAATCACTATCAAATCTCCTCTGTTGAAAAAATCGTCACTCGTTGTGCTGTGACGCGAGACGCCGCGCCACGCTCAAAATATCGAACGCGCACGCCTTTGCCCGATCCTCGCCAATGATCGCGGTCCAGCGCGTGACGTACTCTTGCGCCAGCACCTCGAGCTCCGACATGCAGCGGCGCCTCTCATCAGCGCGGACACGGCGCTCGAGCTCCACTGCGGCGATCTCGTTGCCGGGCTCGAAGGCGGCAAGGCCCTGGTAGTCAGTCATGTCGTGCTCCCGGTCTGCAGCGCGATTCGAATGCATGCCGCGAATCCCCTTTTGTCGCCATAGCAGGCGAGCCAGTCCTTACCCATGGCGGTTGCGCTCTGGCGCACGAATCCGGTCACCACGCCAGTCAAGCGACGCTGCTTGCCGTAACCGAGGCTGAGCACGACGGCGCGGCCGATGCGGCACGTCCGTTCGTTCCAGCGCTCGCTATAGCGCCGGTACTCGGTATCCTTCGTGCCTGCGGCGAAGGCTTCGAAGTACTCGCGCTTCAGCGGGATAAACAGCGGCTTCTCGATCACGACCGACTCTCCGACTTGCCCTCCGCGTAACTCGGCTTGCGACCGAGGCACTGCACGGAGATGCTGAATTTGAGCTTGCCGGTACCTGGAAACTCGAGTACCTGAATTCCCCCGATGACGACGATAGAACCGCCGTGCGTCTCCACGTATCGGCGCACGGCACGGTAGAGCTGGCTCACCGGGTCGCGCTTGCCGGCGAGTACGTCGCGGCCCTTGGATTTCTTGTTGTGTTTCATTGCGGTGTCTCGCTCTCCGATGGTTCAAATGCGGCGATCTCGAAGTCGCCGCCCCACTTGGGAGCGAGGCACTTCGTCAACTGCCCTCGGACCTCTACACGCCGTAGCAGGCTGTACATCATTGCCAACTCAGCCGAGAGGTTCCGTTCAGCGTTGCGGGTGGGTACTACCTCGATGGTGATTCGGCTCGGATGACAGTGCAGAAGTCCCCAGCCGGGCGGCAACCTGTCCGGCGGGATCACGCCAGGCTCGCAGAGGAACATCCTGTAAGAGCCGGCCCCGTAGGCTCTATGGCCCTTGTTCTGGTCGGCCGCGAAATCACTGCGGGAGCATTTGCACTCGATCAGATACGACCACCCGCTGGACCAGCCGATCGCGTCAGGCGTCTCAGGCGTGTAGGAGACGAGTTCGGGCACGACAACGCCGCAGCCGCTCTTGCGCCAAACTCCGCTGACGGCCGGGCGCTTCAGCCACGCCACGGCGCGCCTCACTAGATCGTCATGTGTCATGGAGCACCGGACCCCGTTCAAAGCGTGGCGCCGCATATCCCGCAACCGGTAAGGCCGCGAGCTTCTGGCGGATGGTTGCAAGTCGTAGCGCCGGAGGCTTTCTCCGCTGTTACAGCATGGGTGTGAGTGCAGAAGCGGTTCTGCACATGGTTCCAGCCCCCGCAGACTGAACAGATCCAGATGGGCACGTCACGCGGCGCGGTCCGAATGCCGCCGAGGAAATCTATCCCGCAGTCGGGACATTGCACCTTCGCTCGCTCATGCTTGCAGTCAATCGGGCGCACAGCGAACGTCTCGACAGCGACTCCAATTAACGCCTTCTCCGCATACCGCATAGTCCGGCAGCCGCCGCAATCGCAGCCCGGCTCATATCCGGTCTTGAGTCGTTTCGCTACATCGGCCAGTGCCGCGCGCAGGCGCTCGATCTCGGCGATACCAGCCGGGTCTCTCAGTCTGACCCCGTGCTCTGCGCATTTCGGCCGCGTGACATTCGACTTGCCCCATGGATCGCCTACCCATTGAGTCGCGGGCGCCCCGCAGACATCACACTGATTCGATGACAGAGCAACGTTTGTCATGCTGCGAACATATCGGCCTGCGAGGCCGCTCCTTTGAGGTTTTCGACGGCCTGTCGCCAGTATTCGTGCTTGAGCTCCACTCCGATGAAGCGCCGGCCGGCTTTGACTGACATGTAGCCCTCGCTCCCGATCCCCATGAAGGGCGAGAGCACGGTATCGCCCGGGTTGCTCCAAAGGACAAGGGCACGCTCGATCACGTCGAGCTGCAGGGGGCAAAGGTGCTTTTCGTCCTTCTCGGACCGAGCGGCCTTGACGTTCAGCACGTTCGTCTGATTGATCGTCATCCAGACTGGCGAGGCCCACTCCTGCCACTGCTCGACCGGGAAGTCCACGGCCTCATGCGTGATTGGTGAGGCGTTCTCGCCGGGCTTGATGAAGGTGAGCAGATAGTCCGGCATGCCGCCGCGGGACTTCGAGCTGTCCTTCCGGAGCTGCTTATAGAGCAAGCCGACGTGCTTGGTCCGCGTCATCTCCACGACGGGACATTTCCAGATCGTGCGCCGGCTGTGGAAGATCCAGCCAGCCTCCTGGTGCAGCCGGATGATATCGCCAGAGAAGTCCTTGATCCCGACCGCGCCGTCCTTCCACTTCGTCATGGGAAGGTCGGAGCAGTGCACTGCGGTGAGGCGCCCCGGCTTCGTGAGGCGGAATTTCTCGCGCACGAGGTAGGCGTAGTGCGCAGCAAACTCGCCGTCGCTTGAGCTGTTGCCCATGTCGGCCGCGCTGTCCGAATACACGAACAGCGACCCAAATGGCGGCGAGTACACCGAGAAATCAATACATTCGTCGGGGAGCTGAGCGGCGATGCTCACACAATCGCCCTGGTACGCGGCCCATGCCGCATCGTGCGCTTCGTTCAGGCAATCCACTGCGGCAACGCTCCTTTGTGAGTGGGGCGGTAGGGCACCTTGATCTCGCTTCGCCGCCCGGCGTTGCGTCGCATCGCCGCGCGCATGGCGAGTTTCATCGAATCATGGTCGCCTGCCTTGCGATCAATCACGCGGGCGATGGAATCCTCTCCCTCCGCGACTACCAGATGGACTTGTACTTCGCGCTGCTGGCCGAAGCGCCAGAACCGCCGCACGGCCTGGTACCACGCCTCGTAGCTGAAGCTGCGGCCGACGAATACCGTGTGCGCGCAGTGCTGCCAGTTGAGGCCGAACCCTGCGCATGCTGGTTTTGTGACAATGACGCGGGCGCTCCCGTCAGCGAACGCATCGAGGTTCGCTTCCTTCTTCTCGGGCGTCATTGAGCCGCGGACCTCGACGACGCCCTTGACGCCGTATAGGCTGGAGAGGATGGCGTCGGCTTCGTAATCGCTATCACACCAGATGACCCACGGGTCATCCGTATCGGCCATTGCGAGGTCCACCGCGATCGAAGCGCGCTTGCCGATCGTCGCCCGCTTGATCTCGTGCAGGTTGGTCGCGCTCACGGCCTCATCGCCGAACAGTCCGCCCTTGATGCTCGGCGCAGCCTCAGCCGCGCGGTGACGCTCCACGCGGATCGGCGGTAGCACGAAGCCGGTATCGTCTCCGCCCAGGTCAGACGGCAGTTGCGCGAGGCGGCACCACGAGGCCATCCAGTCCCAAAACGCCTCGACGCCGTGCCGCTTCAGGCGCCATTGCTGGCTCGCCTGCGCCGTGTCGTTGATGAAGAACCGCGACAGCATCTCGTTGGATGCCATCACGCCGCAGAAATCGGCGTACTGGCCAAGCTCCATATGATCGTTCGGGGCAGGTGTGGCAGTCGCCGGCATGCGCCACCGATGGCCAGAAAAAGCCTCCGTCAGCGCGCGCGAGGTCTTGCCGCCGAAGGACTTCAGAATGCTGGCCTCGTCCAGCGTGACCACGCCAAAGGCGTCCGGCTCGATCAGATGGAGCCGGTCGTAGTTGCAGATATTGATCCCGTCGCGCGCCTCGGACTGGTCGCGAATCACCCGCGCGTCATAGCCGAACTTCACGGCCTCGCGCTCGATCTGCTTTGCCACCGCCAGCGGCGTCAGGATGAGCGCCATGCCGTTGCTCGCCTGTCGGGCATGCTCTGCGTACTCGAGCTGCACCAGCGTCTTACCGAGGCCCGTATCGAGGAATAGGCCGCCCGAGCCTGCGGCCAGAAGGAATTCGACGCAGTGGCGCTGGAAACCGAAAAGATGCGAGGACAGCGCCGGCACGCGCGACAGGCCGCGCGCGACCGCGAGCGGAACCTTGGATGCCAGAAACTCCATGTAGGCTCGCTGATCTTCAGTCATCGGTTACTTCCCCAGTGATAGGTCCGGCAGATACCCCGCCCATCGCATAGGTCCCATTCCGGCCAGCGCAGGGAATGGCCACCGGAAGAAGGCGAAGCCCTCACCGAGCATCTCATCAGTAGTCGGAGCAACGTCTGTCACGCCGCCTCCTGCTCGCCCACCGCCAGCGCAACCCAATCCTCGTGCCTCACATTCGCGAGCCACTGCGCCGCGATGTCGGTATCGACGTCGTACTCTTCGGCAATGATCGCCACGAGCTGGCCGGCATCGGGCGGACTTGCCAGGGCCTTGGCGCGCCACTCCTGCCGGGCGCGTGCGGCTTCGGCTTGAGCGGCCCTGAGTTCTTCGGCTTCGCGTGCCGCGGCTTGCTCGGCGACGATGCGGGCTTGCTCTTCGGCCCGGCGGCGCTCCTCAGCCTCGCGCGCTTCTTGCTCGCGCCGCTCAATCTCGGCCTGCCGCTCGGCCTGATCCCGCTGTTGACGCTCGAGTTCTGCACGCTCGGCGGCGATGCGTTCCTGCTCGGCCTTGTGGGCCTGAGCCGCTTGCAGGAGACTGCGCAGTCGTTGAATGCCAGCCTCGCGCGCCTCGCCTGCTTCGGTATGGAATTCACCGTAGCGTTCATCTACGACGGCCCCGAGCAGGGTATTGACGGCCTGCTCGATCAGCATCGGTGAATCGGTCGCGGTGAGGTGCGCAGGACCATTGAGCGCCACGATCCACTGGCGGATCTCGGTCACCCGCCGTTGCTCGGCCTGTTCCGCATCGAGGCGGCGCCGGACCTCGGCCAGGCGCGCTTCCTCAGCGGCCTGGGCCTCGGCGGCAATGCGGTCTCGCTCGGCGCGCTCAGCATCCTCGGCGGCTTGACGGGCAAGGCGGTCGGCTTCGCGAAGGGCATTCTCCTGTCGGCGACGCTCCTCGGCTTCGGCCCTTTCTGCGGCCTCCTGGGCAAGCCTCGCAGCTTCAGCGACCCGTGCTGACTCCTCGCGCTCGATACGCTCCAGGGCCTCGACATGGGCTTGTCGCAGCGCCACGAGGGCGGCTTGGCGTGCGGTCTCGGCCTCGGCGGCGAATTCCTGATAGTCGTAGGTGAGCCCGGCTTCGAGTTGCGTCACGACCTCGGCGAGGCGGTCCGGCGCCAGCACGGCGGTATAGATTTCGGGCAACGCCTGAAGCTTCGCGAGACGGCGCTGGATCTCGCCGATGCGGGCGCGCTCGGCTTCCTCGCGGGCCTTCTTCTCGGCAGCGCGCGCCGCATCCCAGGCGCCCTGCAGCGTTTCGAGGCGCTGCTCCTCGGGCGCGATGATTCCGATGAGCCGCTTCTCCTCGGCAATGACGGCTTTGGAGAACGTAGTTGCATCCTCGCGCGCAGATTTCGCGATCTTCTCGATGGCAACGCGCTGGTTTTTGAGCGCCATGCGCGTGGCGTGGCATTGCTGATAGCCGTCCGAATTCGTGATCGTCAGGATGGATTTCGATGCTGCGGCCAGTTCCGCGAGCTGTTTATCGTTCGCGGCGGGTTGCAGTGCGACTTGGGCGCGCTCGATGACGGTCAGTGCTGTTGAGTCTGTCATGACGGCTTTCCTCAGAAGTATTCTTCGATGTCGTCATCGCCGGCCGGTACGAGCTGGCGCCTGCGGTCAATCTCCTGCTCGAATGCCTTGCGCAGATACGGATCAATGAAGTCCCGGACGAGATACCAGTCCATCTCGCCGGTTTCGAGCGCCGTGATGGGGGCGCCTTTATTACGCCCCATCGGCATCACCGTAGGAATGCGGGCCTGTTCACTAAAGACCCAGAGTCCAGACCATGTCGTGATCTCAGGCTTCGCGGCAAGAATGTGCGAGAGCAGCACTAGATTGTTCATCGCGTCCGCCGCCGCGCTGTGTGCCTCCCGCAGCATATGACGCGTTTCCGGCGTCGCACCATTGAGCAGATAGAGGAGAGCACTCTGACTGTGACTGTCGGCCTGCGGCCAGATAGCGCGCGACATTGCAAGCGTGCAGATGCGTTTCACCTCAGGCTTGCCGATCGCTTCCCAATCGAAGTCGATACTGTGGCCGATGAGATATTGCGCATCGGGCAGCAGGAAGTTGCCGGCGGGGTCGCAGTGCTCAAGCTCGCTCGGCAGGATGTGGTGCACCGCGAGCGAGCCGAGCGTCATCGGTCTTGCGGGACGGTACCGCCGGCAGAACTCACTGATGGATTGAATAGGCCGAGAAATCTGATCCGGATCGTCGACGGAGTAGGAAAGCGCGATCCAGGCGAGTTCAACCACCTCTCTGTCGGCTTCCTTGGAGGTGGTCTCTGTGTCGAGAATGATGGCGCGCATGTCTGGAAAATTCCTCGTTCTTCGTTCGTAAGGGCCGGCGGCGCCTCGTCTCGATTGACCCTTCAGTTGGGCAGGATTGGGTTTCGAGACTGTCAGACGCCGCCGTGCCGGTTCGTCAGACGTCGAGCTTCTTGCCTTCCTGCTCGCCCAGGACTTCCTTGCGCGCGGCGTAGGCGTCTTCGCATTCGGCTGGAATGTTGCCGCCGAAGGCTTCGGCGCAAGTTGCTCGCGCCTTTTCAAGATCGACCAGCGTCGCCTGTCCGGTGAGTGTTGACGTCCACGTCGCCGGATCGGGCGGCGGATCGCCCGCGCTCGCCGCAGCGGCATCGACGGTCTCGGCGGTGCGGCGCAGGCTCTCAGTTGTGACCGCGTAGCGGCCATTGCCCTGAGTCTCCGCGTCATAGACGTCGTGAATCTCTTCCTGAGTCTGAAGGCCCATGGAGATTTCCGGCGCGTGGGTGCGTACAAGCCACGCCGCGGCACGGTACATCAGCATGAGCTGCGGCAGCGTCTTCCACTTCGAGCCGTTCTTCTGATACCAGCCTTCCTCCTTGGCGAGCGTGACAGTGATCTCGGGGCCTTCGATGATCTCGCCGCTCGACAACTCCTTCGCGTAGGCAATACAGCCCCAGGTATCCTTGCCGCGCTGACCTACCCACTTGAACTTCATCGTCGTGTAGCGGCCGCACTGATTGAAACAGGCAATCAGGAACTGCGCGGACCAGCCCGGCCGGCCATGTACGACGTACAAATTCTGCATCACCATCAAGGGATCGGCGCCCAGGCGCTGCGCCATATTGAGCGCGATGACGCAGTTCGGCAGATTTCCCTTGTAGGCGTCGGGCACCAACGAACTCGCGCTCAGGAGTTTCGCCGCGCGCTGCATCAGCTCGAATGACTGGAGCGTAGCGAATCCCATCGAGACGGTGGGAAGCTGCTGAACGGGCAACGGCTCAACCGGCTTTAGGGCGGCCATGGTCGTCTGCCTGCCGGTAGGGAGAGTTTCGGGAACGGCTGACATATGCGTGTCCTCTACTTTCGAAACTTACAGGTGGAGTAAATCGGGCAATACTTCTCATGACAGAGCATCGAGCGAGGATTGCCGGGAAAAATTCCGGCATGAATCTGATGCGCGGCAATCTCAAGGATGCCGGGCGAATCTGACTCGCCGATCAGTACATCTCGCGCACCAGCAATGGATTCGCTCATCGCGACGCGTTGGCCTTTTTCGGTCTTGCCGGTCTGGAGTCCGATGATTTGACCGCCCTCGGTGATAGGAATACCGCTCGCCTTCTCGGCCAGCAACTCATAGACACCGATCTGATAACGATGGCCGCCGGTCTCGACATGACCGTCAGCGCGGACTGCGGTTTTGCCAGTCTTCAAGTCGGCGATCCCGTGACCATCGCCCACCTTGCGGATGCGGTCGGTCGTGCCGGTGAGTGCGAGCCCGATGTCGGTAATCTCGAGCCGCTCGCACTTCACTTCGACGGCGGCGTACTGTTGCCGAGGCGCGATCTCGATGCAGTAGCGGCGATGCAGAGCAATCGCGATGCTCTCGATCTCAGCGGGTTTCATGTCGTCCTCGCCGTACGCCACCTCCTCTTGCGGATGATGGATCGCATCAACAGCAGCGGCGGCGGCCTCATCCATTAAAATACCGGAGCCCTCCAGCACGGAACCATCGTAAACGGCGGTGCTTTTGTGGACCGCAGTCCCGAGCAGTGCGTTTGGGGCTGTCGGCGTGCGCAGCCCGAGCAGATGCTTCGCCTCGAAACGCGCGGCACAGTCGAAAAGATCAGAGAGTGCCGAAGCGCGAACGGTAACGATGTTCATGCATGCCTCCGATTGATCGGCTTGGCGAGGGAATACCGGTCTCCAAGCCAATCGACTTTCTTTTGGTACTCATGCGAGTAATCCACCGTCGGTAGCGGCCGGCGGGGCGGAACCGAGCGCTCGGTCAGCGCCACACGGACAAGGACCGCGACGGTGCCGCAGATGAGCAGAATCGCCCCGGCGACGAGCGCTGCATGAGACCATGAAAGATGCGTCCAGATGGAGATCATCGCGAACCCTCCCGAAGTGTTTCCTCGCGCACGGCCTGATTGCGTCCAACGCTGATCTCGACCGATTCGACGATGAGTCTTGCTTCCTGGCAGAGTTTCAACGCCTGCTCCGTCGCATCGTTCGCATCGCTGCGGCGCGGATCTAGCCACGCCGAGGCGCGGCAGAGATTGGCTGCGGCATCGCGGAGGAGTTGTTGGGCTTGGCGGCTCATGGCTCATTACCGAAGAAGGTGGAATGCGGAGACGGCTCCGGTCGTCCCGGCAGGTCGAAGAACTCGATGCAGACCTTGCACTTCGCCTTCCACTTGTCGATGACTTCGATGGTCGTGTCGGGCTTCAGGAGGTCGTGTTGGCACTGAGGATCGGCACTGGCCCGCGTCCCCTCCAGCAATTGCGCAGCGGCAGTAACGGGGCCGTAGAACCTTTCCGTCGCAGCAACCGATGTCAGGTTCGACAGGTGCGAGTGCATGTCTTCGGCGACACCGTAGAGGGCGGAGAGGGTTGAGCGCAGCCGATCCCGCTCACATGCCGGACATTTGTTGCCGAACAACGCGAGATTCGGCACGAGCCCGTGCGTGGCGCAGCTGAGCGGCGCGGCTAAGCGCTCCAGTTCGTCGCGGTGGGTGATATCGGCGCGCAGTCGCGCAATCTCCTCCTGACTGCGATTGAACTGCCGCGCGAGCACGCATTGGTCGCCATCAGGATCGGCGTATGGCTCGTCCAAGAAGCGTTCCGCAATCGCGGCGGCTTGGGCGCGTTCGTTTGATTTGCTCATGACTCCCGCCTCTCCAACCGTCCCGCCAAATAGGCATCAAGGATGCGCACGACGGCAGAATCACTGGGGTCCAGTCCGCCCGGAAACAGCGCCTCAGTCGGGATGCGAGCGGCGCCCATTCGGCCGGCATCGCGGGCCAACGCCTCGGCCTTCTCACGGGCGCGGGGGTCGAGCGGGGAAGGGGTGTAGCGGCGGGTCATGACTGCGCCTCTTTGCGCTCGATCCGAAGGCCGAGCGGGCCGAATACGCGTTCGACTTCAGCCGCCTCCGATGAGGTGAGCGGGAAGTGCGCGTTGCCGATGAAGAGAGCGGGTGAGCCATCTGCCAACAACACCGCCTTGTCCAGTTTCTCGCTGGCGGCGGCGAGCGCGATGTAGCTCTTGCCGGTACTCCATGCGTAGGCATTCATGGAGCCATACGGGTTGAGCTCGACCGAGAGGCGGCGGGGCTTTGCGCGCGTCGCTCGGAACTCGATCATGGTGGCCTCGGTTTGCATGACGGCGCTCACAGCCACGTCTCCAACTGCTCATCTTTCCAGAGGTCATAGGCAGAATCGGCCATGGCCTCCTCCCGATTCTCACGCTCGTACTGCGTGACCTGTTCCAGCGCGCGCTCGTAGACCGGCTCGAACTCCAGAAGTCCGGAGACATCCTCGCCGCCGGCTGTTGCGAGCTGGCGCAATTCGATTTCGGGCCATTCCTCGGGATCGGTCATCGTGGCCATGAGATGCTGGCCACTGACTTCGTAGGAGACGGTGAAAGCGGCATCGCCCAGGGTGACTCGCGCGGTGTTCATCGCGGCGCTCCCGGGGTGAGATAGCGAGTCCGGCCCGCGGCCCACAACCGCTCATCGGCGCTGAGGACTATTCGGCCAGCGCGGTCTGTCGGGAATCGGCGCGGGCACAGACCTGTCGCCACACCGGCATCAAGCGGGCGGTTGGGGTAGTTCGCGGCCCACCACGCGAGCGTTTCGGCGGTGCTGGCGGTGAGGAGGCGGCGGAAATTCGCGTAGGCGGGGGAGATGGGGCGGCTCATGCAGCCTCCTGCGCGGGCACCGGTACCGGCTGCAGGGTCGGGACGGCCGGCGGCAGCGGGGCGGCCTCCGGCTCGCACTCGATGGCGAGCATGGCGCGGATCCAGTCGGGGCTCGCGGAGCCTGAGATGTAGTGGGTAAGGATGCTCACGGCAACCTCAGCGCAGGACCTTGGACTTGCTGTCGGCCTTCGGGACGCCGTTCCAGCGGTGCAGGCGATTGGCCTTCGCCTTGCGGCGGGCGCGGATGGCGCGTTTGCTCTGGTTCATCGACCTCTCCCGGATTCGGCGCTGGTGTCGCGCGGTGTGCAAAGAATTGCATAGCACACGGCACGCGTCAAGCAAAATTTTGCATGTCGATGGCGACGGCTTCACATAAGCCGAAAAGACTAGTCCGGTTTAGGCAGGCTTCTTGACGAGCTGAGGCAGGATCGAAGCCACGTTATCCATGGTCGGGCGCGCGGCTGGATCGGCGTTTAAGTAACGCTGGATAGTATTGCGGACCTGAGCACGAACGGAGGGATTGAGGGCGACCTGGGCGGGAAAGTCCGGAAATAGAAGCTGCCACGGCTCAACGCCGAGGGCCTGCGCAATGTCCTGGATAGTGCGCAGATTGGGAACCGTCGGATTTTCCTCCCGAAGGTGCCCGGCCAGCGATCGCACGGACATTTGCGCCATTTTCGCCACCCTAGCCTGGGTGAGAGTGGGCTCCATCTTTTTTGCTTCGATCAAGAGCGTCCGCACATTGGCGCGAAAGTCGCGGACGACGGGTAAGTCATTCGCTGATGCCCGATGGCCGACGTCGTACCGGCCCTTAGCCTCTGCGCTACCTGCGCCGCGCGATGCGCTCTTTTTTGCCATCGTGCAATTCTCTGCACTCGGCCTGAGCAAAGTCTTGCTTGCACTATCGGCAAAATTTTGCATAATGGTGGACATGGCAGACCTTCTGACGGACACCAAACGCCTACTGGCCGAGACAGAACTGGCGATCGATGAGATCGCCGACGGCATCGGAGTGAGTCGCCGCTGGATCTACATGTTCCAGAAAGACGAGATTCCCAACCCGGGCGTGGTGGGTGTGCAAAAGCTTCATGATTTTCTAGCCGCTCGAGGCGGTCGCGGCTCGAAGCCAGAAGGACGCGGACCGCGCGCACACGCATGAGTCTGCCTCTCAAAGACTTCCGTCTCGGCATCACCGAAGCCATCGACATATGGCTCGACGCCGAGGCGGTTGCTTTTGGGCAGGACAAGGCCGCGATTGCGCGAGGGATCTTGCAGGAGTGGGCGAAACGCAAAGCTCATGCTTACAAGGTAGCCGCTCGCCGCCTGACTGCAAACGGAATGCAGCCGGAGTTGTTTGGAGAGGAGACGGAGGAAGCCGGACACGGGGCGGCAGACGGCGGAGTGAGCCGGAGAGAGCGCCGATGAGCGAACAAGAGCAACCAGGGACGGAAGTTACCGTTACGGTCTCTGGCGCGGTCCTGGTTGATCTAGAGAAGCTGGCATTACAAGCCGGATTTGGGTCCATCCATCCTCTAGTGCGGCAAGTTCTCTGGCGTTACCTCTATGGACTCGCGCTGCCTCCCGAAAGGCGAATAGCGCTGGATATTGCGGAAGAGTCGCGCCCCCAACGCAAAGCGCCTTCCCCGAGGCTGCGCCTTGCCGTTCTCCAGAGAGACGGCCATCGATGTGTTTCATGCGGGGCGACCGCAGCAGACGCGACCCTTCATATGGACCATAAGGTGCCTGTTGCTTCTGGTGGCGCGACGACCCTGGAGAATTTGCAGACCTTATGCGCGGACTGCAATCGCGGGAAAGCAACAAACATTGTGGAATTCCCATCGGTCACCGAGAGCGCGGTGGCGCGCGACGACGCGACCGTGGGTACGTAGTTGACTTGACTTAACGCGCCCCGCACGGGCGCATCGATGTAGGCGATTTCTCGGCACTCCCTCCTGGCAGGGGCGAGCGCCAAACGGTTCCGGAGCCGTCAAGAATGCTCCGGGAAGGGCTGATGTCATGACGGGCGGGCTTTCAAGTTACAGCCAAGAGCAAGCGGGCACGCCGCATGCTCCCCCCAAAGTGCGCGCATTCGGATTCAGCCCTGTGCGCGTGCCTACCGACCCCGGTGCGCCGCTGCCACGGCCCCGGGGTCAACTTTTACGATTCCTCCTTTCGCGCCGCACCCCGCATGCCGCCCAACCTTCCTCCCCCTGGGCGGTTAACTGGCGCGCCCTGATCGGCAAGTGCCGGTCGGGTTTTTCATTCCGCCGCGACGTAGCCAAAGTCCGAGCCGGCCGAACCCGACATCGGGGCTCTCGCGCCGGCTCGGCACCGGGGCGTCGCTGGTTCTCCGAGGCCGAGGCGCAACGGCTGTTGCTAGGTCCCCGTCTACCCCATCAGAGGCGCCATCCGCTCACCGCCGATGAGGCGCTCGCCGGCCTGATCCTGCTCGCGGTCAGCCTCGCGGGGCTCGCGTACCTCATCTGGCGGTGGCTCTGATGGGGCAGAGGCCACAGCACACCTATCCTGAGCGCGTGGGCGAGCGCGTGCGTGCTGTCACGGATGGCACCTACCGGGCGAAAAGCTATCTGATGCGCCTCGCGCATCAGTACGCGGACAACCGCGGGTGGGTTTATCGCTGCCGATCGGATGGAGAGGTCGTGTGGATGAGGCGGGTGGCATGAGCGGCCCCAGTCTCGTCTGCGCCGGCTGCGGCGACCCGACAACGCTCCTGAAGCCGGTCTGCGATGACTGCCTGCGCATGGCCGGTGAGGCCGTCACAGGCTACTGCGCGCTGTGTGATATCTCGTTTCGGGCTGATTCGCCGGTACAGGCGGCAAGCGGGGGCGTTCATCTCACGAAGTCGGGCGGGTATGCCGGGAGATGTACGGCATGAGGCTGAAGCCAGCGACCGTGTTCGAACGCGAAGCACAGCTCTGTGCCGCCTTCATCGAATGGGCGGGACGGCAGGGCTACCGCTGCTACCCCGAGACAGCAGACTTCGACATCCTTGCCGTAGATGCCGACGGCTGGCAGATCGGGATTGAGGCGAGGCTCAGGATGAACGTCAGGGTCATCTCGCAGGCGTTGCCACGATATGGGGCCGAGATCGGGCCAGACCATCGGGCCATCTTGGTACCGAGCATGGATTCCGAGCTGTGCGAGATCTACGGGTTTTTGGGCCTCGAAATTTTCTACTGCCTGACCCTCGCCAGGTATTGCCATCGTGATCGCCACGAGTTCGACCGTGATCGGCATTGGCTCCGAGAGTCAATGTTCGACTGGAACCCGAGACGGCGCTGCGAGCTGCCGGACTACATGCCCGACGTTCCGGCGGGCGTACCGGCGCCTGTCCGCTTGACACCCTGGAAGATCGCGGCACTGAAAGTACTGGCCCGGCTCGAGATCTCGGGCTGGATCACCCGCAAGGAGATCTCGATATTCGGGATTGATCCGCGACGCTGGACCTGCGGTGATGGTTGGTTGCTGCCGCTTGATGGAGATCCGAAACGAGGCGGCCGCTGGCGTCGGGGAGATTGCTGCCCGAAGTTCGACCAGCAGCATCCCGAGGTCTACGCCCAGATCAAAACTGAGCTGATTGCTGCTGGTGAGCCGACGCAGCAACGCGCGCTGGAGGTTGCGAGATGAAGCGCTACTTGGGCGACCCAACACCGGCCCTCAAGCGGCCCGAGCCTGCATTGCCGCTCAGCCAGCGGATTCTCTGCGCAATCGTGGTCGCGGTCCTCGTGGCCGGCGCGGTGTACGTGTCGGTGGTGTGCGGGCCATGACGTTGCAGGACCGCATCCTCGCCGCGCTGCTCAACCGCACCGTGACGCCGCGCGCGCTCTACGCCGAGGTGCGGCCGGAGCCAGCCCACGCGGTGGACTTCGCCGTCCGCAGCCTCGTCAAATCAGGGCGTATCGTGCGGCGCTGCGGGCATTTCGGGCGCGCGGATAAGGCGTTGATCATCGAGGCGCGGGTGCCACAGCGTCCACCCAGACTCCCGGCGGAGCCCGGCGCGGAGCTGACGCATCGCGAGGAGGAGATCGCGGAGCTTACCGCGGCGGGACGCACCGCGGCGGAACTGTCGGAGCTGCTCAAGATCACGCGCAAGACCGTGCATGGGCATCTCTCCAACATCTACGCGAAGCTCGAAGTCAAGGGGAAGGCGGAGCTTAAGGAGCGGATGAGGGCGAGGGCGGTGGCATGAGGCTGCAGGAGCGCATTTTCGAGGCCCTGGGACTCAATGGCTTGACCCCGAAGGCGATCTATCAGCACTTCGCGACGGACCCGGCTGCGGCGGTCGACTTCGCGATCCGCGGACTCGTGAAGGAGGGGCGGATCGCGCTCGTCAATGGCGTGTATCAGCGCCCCCGCTCAGCCGCTCCAGAGGTGGAGCATGTCGTCATGGAGGGGGACACGGTCGTCACGGCCACGAACCTCACCATTGTCGACGGTGGTGAAGTCAAGGAAGGGGTGGCCCTCATCACGGTCACGGCCTCAGAAGCTGTTGCGATCGCGGCATCAGAGTCGCGCCAGCCCGCTGGCTATCGCGGGCCCGTCCCTGATGGCGCCGTCCCGATCCGCAAATGCCGCCGCTGCCAGGCGCCGAAGCCGCTCACCGACTTCCCGCTCAAGGGAACGACGGGAGCGGCCCGGATGATGACATGTCGGACGTGCTGGGATTACGAGGCGGAGCGCGCACTGAAAGCCAAGGCGGCGAAGGCGCACCCGAGTCTGCCTGGCGTCACGGAGCTCGTGCGCAGGACTGAGAGCGACAGGACGCCGCAGCTCGCGCCGGACCTTGTGGTGCGGCTCATAGAGCGCCAGAGCGCGGCAGCGAAGGCGCTGCAGGTTGCCTGTGATGAGGTGCAGAGACGGAGGCAGGAGTTGGCGGATATCGAGGCTGTCGTGCGGATGGTGACGGGGAGGGGGATATGAATCAGGTACAGCACGATGCGCGGCTCGAGGCGGCTATTGAGGCGCTGCGGCAGGAGCTGATTGCGGCACAGACGCGGGAGGAGCGGCGCAGGGCTTGGGAGGCGATGAGGGGGCTGATTGAGTCGAGGACGGCGGGGCAGGTTTGGCGGATGGAACGGGAAAGGGGCCTTCGCTGATGGCGGTTGTATTCGCCGAGGACCCGGCGCTCGCTCAACACCCGGACGATGGAAGGCTGATGCCGTTTGACTCGGAGGCCGAGGCGGTCGAGTACACCGTCAAGCGACTCACACCCTTTTGTCGAAAGCTCACCCGTGAGGCGCAAATCGGCGATGGATTGCGGCCCGACCTTGTGGTGCGACTCATTGGGCTACACGAGTTGCCGCTCGCGATCGAGATCAAACGCTTCGTTTCCGGTGGCTGCGTGCCGTTCCCTGAGGCCATACGGCAAGCAGCGAGCTACGCGCAACAGCTCAAGACTGCCGCATTCGTGGCTCCTCTCGCCGGCAAAGGCAGGATGAAATTCGAGTGGAATCTGAGCCCGATCGGCAGCGGTCTTCTCGTCGCCGGTCAGTTCGCCGTTGGGGGCGTCTATTTCGCGCATGAGCGCTACCGGGATAGACCCGTCGGCGGATTTCTTCTCGCGGGCGCCCAGGTCGCATCACTTACCCTCGATGAGGCTGGAAACCCGATAGTGCAGTGGAAGCCCGATGCGGAAAATCTGCTGAAAGCAAAGCAGGGCCACGGATCGCGATCATGGCGGTAACGACATGGTCCGGGGCGTGAACGTGGCGGTCAATGAGCGCCTCGTTTGTTCGATTGCGATGGTTGAAGCCGTTCTTCGGCTCGCGCATCAATATCCGGTATTCCCGTGTCGCCGGCATGCCGCGGAGATCCTGGTCAATGGAGCGCCCAAGCTCGCAAAGCCGAAATCCCCACTCACGACACACGGCTTCATGGATGCGACGCAGGAGCCGGACCGGATCCGGGCCTGGTGGCGCGAGCATCCGGATGCGCTCGTGGGCGTGCCGACCGGCCCCATCACCGGCCTCATCGTTGTCGATTATGACGAGTACAAGGCGGAAGCGGCCGCGAAGGAATGGATTCAGGCGCACACGGATGCGCTCCTGGCGACGCGCAGCCATGTCACGATGGGCGGCGGCCGACACTACCTCTTTCACGGCAGCGGCGCCATCGAGTACCGCGGCGGCGTCTCTCTCATGCTCGATGGGAAGGTGCGCCCCGGCATCGACGTACGCGCTTCTGGCGGCTACATCATCTGGTGGCCGCTACACGGAGCGTCCGCGGTCGGGGAGATCATTCCGCTTCCGGCGGGACTCATCGACGAGCGACGCATCGAAGCCAAACAGCTCGAGCCGCTGCCAAAGGCAACGCCAGCCTCGTGGCGCCGAGATCGTGCAACTGCCATTGATGTGCTGCCGTGGCTGAATGCGGGCGACTACGATCAATGGCGCACGGCCGGCATGGCGATCAGCCTCGCTTCCGGGGGCTCCGACGAGGGCTTCGAGCTCTGGCACGCCTGGAGTTCGGGAGAGCTGACCGGAGAATGTCCGCCGAACTATGCCGGCATTCAGGATTGCCGTTATCGCTGGGCGAGTTACCGACACGACAAGGGGCGAGAGGCGACCGTCACGATCGGCAGCTTGGTGCATCAGGCTAAGAGCACGGGCTGGAAACCGAAGACGCGCGAGACGCCGGTGATCTCCGAGGATCCCCCGAGCGATGAATTGCCGCCGACCGATGTCTACGAGCAGGATGGCGCGAACGCCGGGAGTGCATCGCCCAGAGTGCCGCGGCAGGCTCCTGCGACGCCGCCACCAGTAGCGACAGAAAAGGAGCCGGGCCCGCCGCACAAGCCAATCGACTGGGTCGCGCTCGAGGGCAAAGAGCCGCCGCCTCGTGAATGGATCATGCCGGAGTGGATTCCAGCGGGGCATGTGACGCTGCTCGCAGGTAAGGGCGGCATCGGCAAGACGCTACTGGCGCAGCACATTGCAACCGCGCTTGCCGCAGGGAAGCCGTACATCACAAACCTTGAGCCGAAGCGCGTTCTCATGTGGGCGGGCGAGGATGATGAGCGCGAGCTCTGGTGGCGACAACGCAACATCTGCTCATATTTCGGCCTCAGCTTTTCTGATATCGCGGAACGGTTCTGCCTGCATAGCTATGCCGGTGTCGACATCACTATGGGAACGCCGGTATTCGGGGCGCTCGAGCGTACGCCGATGCTCGCGGAATTGCGGCGACAGGTTGAGGAGTTCAACGCCGAACTCGTCATTTTGGACAACATTGCGCGCATCTACGGCGGCAATGAGAACGATCGGCACGCGGTCACGACGTTCGTGGCGTGGGTACAAGGCGCCTGCGCGCCGGCGGCTGTCCTGCTCCTTGGGCACCCGGCCAAAGCCGTGGGGAGCGAGTTCTCCGGATCGACCGCATGGGAGGGATCGGTGCGGGCGCGGTTGTATCTGGGCGACAGATTGCCTGATGCGCCGGAAGGGGATGACGAAGACGCGCCGTTAGACCCCAAGATACGCTACCTCGCCAAGCGCAAAGCGAACTATTCGGATCTAGACCTTCGACGGCTCTCGCTCATGGAGGGGACGCTAGTGCCGCTCGAGGAGGAGCGCCAGATCTCGGTGGGCGGATTCAACCCGAAATCGCCATTCAGCCAGGACGCGATTATCAGGGCCGTCGAGACCCTGGCAGCACGTGAAATCTATTCGTCCTCGAGCACCGCGAGTCCGTCATATCTGCCGCGGCTTGCCAAGCAATACAGCC
>Ga0134128_10003520_pt1 | contig 19122 bp, 13 predicted proteins | sample KB31754_FD_96462 | JGI IMG/M metagenome (GOLD analysis project Ga0134128, IMG submission 96462) | Terrestrial soil microbial communities with excess Nitrogen fertilizer from Kellogg Biological Station, Michigan, USA - KB3-175-4 | ecosystem: Environmental > Terrestrial > Soil > Unclassified ...
AGAACCTGATTTTGATCCTCGTAACTATGGCTTTAAAAAACTGGCACAACTTATTAAAAGTACTGACGGCTTTGAAATAGATGAAAGGCAAACGGATAAAGGCAATATCAAATTGGTTTATATTAAAAACCTGCCAATGCGCCATAACATGGAGAACAGAAAAAAACCTGCAAAAAAGCAAAAAGCAAATTAACAAACGTATGACATTCAATTAGTCATATTGGTTTAACACAATATATATTCATATTACAGTACCTTTGCAAAAATTTTATAAGCATGAGTTTGAATCCGACTGGCATGATGGAAGAGTTTATTTCCACAACACAAAAATTGGCAAAAGGCTACGAAACATTAAAGGAAATAGACAATGTAGATGTTGCCATAACTCCTAAAGAATTAGTATGGCATAGCGATAAAGTAAAGTTGTATCACTACAATCGCACTACACCTGCAAAATGTGCTACGCCGGTTATTGTTTCATTTGCAATGCTCAATCGCCAGGATGTGCTTGATCTGCAGCAGGATCGCAGCCTTATGAAAAAACTACTGGATGAGGGTCTGGACATTTATATCATGGACTGGGGCTATCCTACACAAGCTGACAGATACCTTACTATGGAAGATTATATAGATGGTTATCTGAATGATGCAGTTGACTTTATCCGTAAAACGAACAAAGTAGATAAGATACATATGATGGGTATTTGCCAGGCAGGCACTTACTCTATGATATATGCATCTCTATATCCTCATAAGCTTAAAACACTAACTACCTATGTAGCTCCATTCGATTTCTCGACAAATGGCTGTATGCTTTTCAAATGGACAAAGTACATAGATATAGACACCATGGTCGATAGCATTGGCACTATACCTGGTGAATTAATAGATAGCGCATTTGGAATGCTTAAGCCAAGTATGAATATCAGTAAATACATGGGGATCGTAGATTCGCTTGAAGACAAGGATAAAATGATGAACTTTCTCCGTATGGAGCATTGGAAAAGCGATCTGCCTGCAATGCCGGGTGAGATGTACCGTAAATATATTAAAGATCTTTTTCGCGACAATAAGCTTATAAAAGGCGAAATGGAACTGGGCGACCGTAAGATAGACCTGAAAAATGTAACAATGCCTTTCCTTAATATTTATGCTACTGAAGATAATATAATTCCGAACGAAAGCACTAAGGCTGTAATGAGTGTCATTAGCTCAAAGGACAAAAAGGAATATCCTTTCCCCGGTGGTCACATCGGAGTGTTTGTTGGTGGCAAATCCCAGAAAGAGTTAGCGCCTGCAGTTGCTAAATGGGTGATAGAAAGATGCTGAATAAATAACGTGATCTAATAAAAATAAATAAGGTGCGCTGCGAACAGTGCACCTTTTCATTAATCACACACAACTGAAAACTATCTTTTTCATAGTGACAGGTAATATCATATTTACCTATCAAGGTTTTTTTAAAAGAAAATAACTAATCTCATTTATACTTATTTAGTTCAATCCAGTCTTTAAGCCTTTTGCCATTCTTTTATCCTTTAAAAGGGCTCATTTACCAGCGTAAATGAGATTAGTAGTTTGCAAAAGTAGCATTAACGATTACTGCCACTTTTGTTCGAACCGGAATTACCCTGGTTCTTTGAGCGGTTAGGACTTGTTTCATCTTCTTCATCTTCCGGACGAGAAGATTGCGCTCCCTTACCAGATACCTGGCGTTTTAAATCTTCGTCTTTCTGGCCTAAGCCACGATTAGCTGAAGAGCCACTCTGATTTTTGTTGGGATTGTTACCGCTTTTGTTTTGGTTTTGGTCTTGGTTTTTATTTCCAAGATTTTTGTTTTCTGCCATAGGATAAAATTTTTAAAAAATTGTTTTCTGTGATCGGGTCATAAAAATGTTTTTCATAGTGATAGAGCTTCTATTTGGTGATTAGGTCTTTTGTTTTGGGTGATGTAGGCTTACTGTAAAAATTTATTAACTTCTACTCTATAGATGAAAAGAATGTGCCAACATGATCGGTGTTTTTAGGCAATATCCTTGACCCAACAACATTCCCAGCTTCTCTGTAAATCTATATTTAGTTACTTTATAATGTCATTCATCATAGTATTCCATTATTTATACTTTAATTTATTTGTATATAATATTTTTATCATCAAAAAATATTACTATCATTTTATCAGGATCACTTTGAATAATTGACCTTTATTACTTAAAATCATTGACTTGTGGAAAATTCTACACATCAGTATCAAAAGCAAATGAGGAATATTATGAACATTCAGTCCACAAAAAATGGGAGATGAGCTATCTTTATAGCCTATGATTAACATGCAGTATACACCGTATACTAATAATTATTTAAAGCTATCAAACGGCAACAATATCGCATATATAGATGAAGGTGAAGGAGATAAGACATTGCTTTTCATACATGGGCTGGCTTCCTATTCACTTTCCTGGAAAAAGAATATCGAACAATTAAAAAATCACTTCCGTTGCATAGCGATCGATCTTCCCGGAAACGGCATGTCAGATCGTGGTGATTTCCCTTACGGCATCAACTTTTTTGCGGGAGCAGTATATGATTTTATACAGAAGTTAGGCTTAAAAAACCTTTGCCTTGTTGGTCACTCTATGGGCGGTCAGATTGCGATCACGATGCTGCTAAACGCACCACATTGCGCTAATCAACTGATTTTATGCGCACCAGCAGGCTTCGAAGTATTTACACCAATGGAAAAAAGCTTCTATCATTCATCCATCCAGTTATTCGATTTCTTTTCTTCTGAAGAAAATAGCCTGCGAAAAACCATACAAAGTAGTTTTTACCATTATCCCCAGCAAGCTGATGAAATGGCAGATGAGCTTGTAGCAATATTAAAAACCTATCCCACCCGTGCTTATCGCGACATGATAGACAAATCTATTGCAGGCATGCTCAATGAGCCTGTATTCAATGGTTTACATCTTATAACACAGCCAACACTTGTCATGTTTGGTGAAAGAGACGCCCTGATACCTAATCGCATTATTCATCCTACAACCACAAAATATATAGCAACAGAAGGTGCCGGGAAAATGCCAAATGCTACTCTTAAAATGATATCTAAGTGCGGTCATTTTCTGCAATGGGAAAAAGCAGGCGAGGTAAATGATCTGATAATAGAATTTCTACAAGATTGAGATCTATTATTTCTTAACACCTGGAAATTTCATTTTAAAACCCTCCATTGTATCCCTTAAGATCCTGGCTACAGTATATGACTTATACCAGTTTTGGTCGGATGGTACTATATGCCATGGTATTTCATTACAATGCTCAAACACCCCTTCATAACACTCCATATATTTATCCCAGTTCTTCGATTCTTTAAAGTCGTCCGCATTATACTTCCACATCTTGTGTGGTTTGTCCAGTCTTTCATCCAGTCTTTTTAGCTGCTCTTTATGCGATATGTGCAGGTAAAATTTCAGGATAGTTGTATTGTTATGCTCTACCAATAGTTGCTCAAAATCATTGATTGCCTTCATCCTTTTTTTAGCTGTCTTATCGTCCACTAATCCATGCACACGGGTAATAAGTACATCTTCATAATGTGAGCGATTAAATATATGTATCATTCTCCTTGGTGGAGCGTGCATATGTATGCGCCATAAAAAATCGTGAGATAATTCTTCTGCTGTAGGCTCTTTAAACGGTATCACATTTACGCCCTGCGGGTTCATGCTGGTAAATACGTCACGCGTCAGTCCATCTTTACCGCTGGCATCCATACCTTGGACAACCAGTAGAATAGAATGTTTGTTTTCCGCATATAGTAGGTTCTGCAGATCATCAAGCTCTTTAAGTATTTTTTCTAATTTCTCTTTCGTTTTCTCTTTATCGGCATCTTTTGGGGCGTCTGTCGAAATATCCTTCAGCTTTATTTTATCCATATAGCAGCATTAAACCATTAAATTACATTTGATCTTCGTTATTTAATATACGACGATATGCTTTTATAAAGATTGCACCAAGGTTACGATAAGGAGGAACATAATCAGAGAATTTATCTTCCAGATCAGGCTTTTTTGCAAAATATTCATCAAGACCTTTCCATATTGATATCCAGTTTATATCATGACCTTCTAATAACTGATCTTCTATGGCTTTTATTATTGGCTCGTTTACACTCATGGTGCCCGTTTGTTTGGACGATATAATATGTGCATCAGGCGAATGATCTAATACAATTGACAGGTTATGATAACCACCGCAAGAGCCTAATATTACTATTTTATCCTGCTTGGCGAGCTTATCTAGTGTCAACGGTAGATGATAGCTGTGCCCACGGTGTATTACTATAGTTGGATGAATATTATTATCATCTAAGTACTTGCAGAGGCGATTTTGAGCATCCTCATCATCCGGTTCTGGTATTGGTAGGTTAGCATATATTACTATCGGTTTCCCTTTGGTTGATGCAATTACAGCCCAATATTTATCATACGTTATTTTCCATTTACCCGGTTCCTTGAAGTTGGTAAGAAAGCTTGCGAAAGAATTTTTCCCATCCTCGTCTCCAAAAAAGAAAACCTGTTCAAAAACTACGTCAGTATCTCCAAGTAAGGATTTGTAAGGTACAAGGTTAATGGGCGGCAATTTCAATACTGCCGATTGTTGAGCGGCAGCTTCATCATTATTTAATCCTTTCGACCCATGAAATAATGTAGCCAGCAGACCATACACAATTACACCTTTCCTGCTGTTTTCTTTAAATGAAAGCTCATAATTCTTTTTCACTTGCAACTCCAGGAAACTGGCCAGTGAACTATCTTTAATGCTACCAAAGGCATCAGCCACATCCACCGCATCTTCCAGGTCGTCTTCTTTTCCTTTTTCTAATCCCGCAATAAACTTAGTCATCAATTGGGTCTTATTGTCTTCGCTCATTGTAGCCAAAAACTCGCTAAGCGTATTGAACCCCGCGCACATACGGATGAATGTCCTGAAGTGATCATAATATACTGTATCCAGCAGTTCTTTGCCGGTCATAGGTTTCATCTTTTCCAGCATACGCTTAAATGTCCCTAAAAAACTGCTGGTATATATTTCATCCTGTCCGTCTACCATGATAAAATACAGATCAGGTGCTGAAAGCTTTTCAAGACATTTAAAACGTACGGGATCAGGTGATTCATGCAGATCATCCATCTCACGCACATACGTTAATGCCCGATACGCGAGCTCATCAGAATAAGTAAAGCTGCCTAAAGTGTCATGTTCCAGCTTCAGGTTTACAAGCGCTTTAAAATACAGCTCCGGATCCTCAGCCAATTTATCCACCTCTTCAATGGTCATCTTTTTATTATAGATGTCACTCAGGAAAGGCATTACTTTCAATGGCGCCCTCGACTTGTCTGCAATACTTACAATAGTTTGCACCAAAGGATCGCTGCAGTTGCGCACTGCATTTCTTAATTTAAAATCGGTTGACGATGCATAGTTAAAAACTGCACTTGGCACCACTCGTGCTGCGTCGGAAATTACATCACAAGCAAAAGGCTGGTCCGCAAATTCCGTAAGTCGCTTTATCATTAGCCGGGGATCTTTCTTGCCCATACCCTGATAAATAAAAGCTTTGTCATCAGGTTTATCTTCCAGCATTACCATACTGTTATTCAGTGTATAGATATTGATATTGCTGTCCACAAAACCTGTCAACCTATTTTCCTCATCAGCAATGATCATATCATGCATATTATTCACAAGCCTTTTATAATAGAATGGGTCTACCTTCACATCCTGGTTGTATTTTATCAGCATTTCCCATACAGCCTTCAAGTAGCGTATCTTCCTCTGGTTATCTGTCTGTCCATCTCTGCCGTCTGGGGGCAGATTTTCGATCATTATCTGTATATGATCTATATCGGACAGAATAGCTTTAGTTAACACCCCTGTATACACGGTGTCTTCGGAGTAATAAATAACGCCATCCACCTCGCCATCAGATGCATCGGCTCTTCTTTGCTCCTTATCTATTTTATCATGAAATAATTGCCTGTTCCGGGGTATTGGATGCACCAAAGTATCTACATCATATATACTGACGACCTTAGGCTCTTCCTTCTTTTTTTTCTTTCTTCTTTGTGCAGATGCCTGGTCGGTGAAAATTAAAGCTAATAAAACTGTAATGCCTATTATTGAGATAATCTTTCTATTCATTTTTGATCCTTTTCTTGCTGGTGTGACAAAAATAGGGTTGTTTTTTTAGGTGAAGCGTTAAAGAAATGCTGTAACGATACGCAATATACTAGGATATAAAATAAAAAAGCCATCATGATTCTAACATAATGGCTTCAATGATTTAACACTTTAGTATTTTATTAAGAATGAAATGGGTATTCAGGATACAAAGGGAATTCTTTCATAAAATTATTTACATCCCCACGCACGGTTTGAATTAATTGTTCATTATCAGCATCCATCAGCACCCTATCCAGCCAGTTCACTATCTGCGACATATGCTCTTCTTTTAGTCCTCTCGTTGTTACTGCAGGCACGCCAACACGAATCCCCGATGTGATAAATGGTGATTTATCATCAAATGGTACCATATTTTTATTAATGGTAATGTCTGCTTTTACAAGTGTATTTTCCGCTTTTTTACCACTTATATTCTTATTTCTCAGGTCAATCAAAAGCAGGTGATTATCAGTACCCCCCGAAACAATATTATATCCCTTTTCTAAAAATGCGTTTGCAAGCGCCTGTGCATTGCTGATGATCTGTTTTGCATAAACTGTGAACTCGTCCTGTAATATTTCAAAGAATGAAACAGCCTTTGCTGCGATCACATGTTCCAATGGGCCGCCCTGTGTTCCGGGAAATACAGCCAGGTCTATTAATTGGCTCATCGTCCGCACTTCACCTTTCGGTCCGGTAATGCCCCATGGGTTTTCAAAATCTTTTTTCATCAGGATGATACCTCCGCGAGGCCCACGTAATGTTTTGTGAGTGGTGCTGGTAACAATATGACAATGATCGAAAGGGCTTTTCAAAAGTTTCTTGGCTATCAGCCCCGCAGGGTGTGCTATATCTGCCATCACCAGCGCGCCTACTTTATCTGCTATTGCACGGATACGTTCATAATCCCAATCACGGCTATAGGCAGATGCGCCACAAATGATCAGTTTGGGCTTATGCTCCACTGCCTGGTGTTCCATATGGTCATAATCTATAATACCCGTATCTTTCGATACACCATAGTGCACAGCATTATATAATTTGCCTGAAAAATTCACTGGTGAGCCATGTGTAAGGTGTCCACCCATACTTAGATCAAGCCCCAATATTGTATCACTGGGTTTTAAAACTGCCAGCATTACAGAAGCATTAGCCTGTGCCCCACTGTGTGGCTGCACATTGGCATATTCTACATCAAATACTTGCTTTACCCTGTCTATACCTAATTGTTCACTTTTATCTACTACCTCGCAACCACCATAATATCTTTTTCCGGGATAGCCTTCAGCATATTTATTGGTCATTACATTACCCATAGCCTGCATTACCTGCACGCTAGTAAAATTTTCAGAAGCTATTAGTTCCAAACCCCGTTGCTGGCGTTCCAGTTCTTCATGGATCAGATCAAAAATGGCAGTATCGCGTTGCATGTATTATAAATTTCGCTGCAAAGATATTCAAGAAAGGATTTAATTGTGAAATGTAATTAAAAATGAGGCTGGAACAGCTTTTTATTAAATTCTGCTAAATAACTCAACCGCTTGGATAATCAGTAAGTATTAGTTTATTTCTTTAGACTTCTCTCTTTCCGTTCGCATATTAAAGAAAAGAATAATTGCAGTCATAACGAAAATATCTACGTAAAAAGAATAGTCATGAGGATGGGTACCCATTATATCACCTTTCAATCTATCAAGCCCAAGAAAGAAGAAGTACATAACTATAAATTTCTTTACTATGCGCATTTTCATAGGATTTTGGCTTTATTGATTTGTGATTTTTTAGAGAAATATTTTATAATTGACCTTACGGGGGAGGCAACACCAAAGGGAAAAACTGTAGAGGCTACGCCCATAAATACGATACTAAATATAGTTTCCTTTATCGTATGCTGTGGTGTTATAAAAATATAGGATATACTCCACCAGGCGCAATTAATTAAAAAATCAATAAAGAATTTTAAGGGTTTCATTATGATAAAGATATTGCATTGGTCTGAATAATTTTATTGACCAATACATTTAAAACTGAATCAAGTAATTGAATTGTAGCAGGATCAGAGAGATTTCCTTCTTTATCAAATTTCGAACGGATAAATGGTATTAATACAGCCCCACCCTCCGGTATATCCGCTGTAAGTGCGGTAAGCGTTAAAAGAAGCGACTTATGGGCATTCTCTCCTCCTGTTGCCGCAGTAATAACGGCCACAGGTTTAAATACAAATTCTCCGGATGAAACTGTCCAGTCAAGAGCATTTTTCAATACACCCGGCAAACCAAATGCATATTCAGGCGTACATATCAATATGCCATCTGCGTCTCTCAGCAACTTACGAAACTGTTCAACAGGTGCGGGCACTTCCGAACTATCATTAAAATGTGGCAGATCTCCTAACCCATTGTAAATAATAAAATCAACATTTTCAGGTACCATTCCTGCAATAACTTTCACAACTGCATTTGTTGAAGAATTGGCTCTCAGGCTACCTGAAATAGCTACTATCTTAATTTTTTTATGTCCCATCCTGATTTATCCTCTTATTTATTTAGATATTTTCTTTAAATATTCGTGGTACGATGCTGCAATGCTTCCAAAATTATCGTCCACGATTTCCCCAAGTTTTATGCCGGGCACATTACAATGCTTGCAAATGTCCAGGTTTTTATAATAGCCTTCTTCTTTAAACACCACACCGTTTTTCTCATAAGCATATTTATAATACTTTAAGTTTCGCAGCACAACTTTCGCCCAACCGTTCTTTGCAATAAATATTACATCTCCTCTCAGCACCACGCAATCGCTTCTCTTACTACCCAGGTATATCCATATACAATGAGCAAGAACAGTATCTTCATTTGTTTTATAATAGCCGTATCCTGTTGTGTCTATATTCTTATCTAATTCATCTTTTGTAAAAGAAAACACAGAGAAAAACCTGTCCCTGTTTTGCTTTACATAATCCGTAGCAGCATCTTTTATTTCATTAGCACCTGTTTCATTAACGTTGAATGCCCTGCTATATACCGCAAAGCTATCGGTTTGTGCAAATGAAAAGAGCGGAAAAAAAATAAATAAATGCAATAGGCACTTCATAAGAACAAATTAAGTACTACTACTGTTATTGCCAACTTTATTCTAAGACAAAAAATGATCCCTGCTAAAAAGCACGGGATCATTTCAAAAAAACAAATCCAATTGTTATATAATAGGAGGTGCAGGAGGAGCTGGTTCTAAAGCAAATGCAGCAACAGCGCTTGCCGCATATAAAGGATCTGAATTAGAACCATTTGTAGCTAACGAATCTACGTAGAGCACATCTGCAAAAGCAGCTTTATCACACCCCTGCAATAGATCGTTAAGATTGGTTATAGTTTTGCTGTAATGTTGCACATCTGGCAAAAGATTGCCATGTGCATCCGTTACGTTTTCTGCAACAGCAATATAACCCGATGTATCTCCAATTGTCATACCGCTTGCGCTGGTATTAACCGTTGGATTGCCATTGCCCTTGGTGATACTAAAGCTGAACGTTGCAAAATCATTAGGATGAGATGCGACAAGACCTATCAATGCGGTAGATGTATTGATATTATTGTATTGAACAAAGCCGCAGGCTGTAGACGCTGACGTGCCATCTACAATAATATTATCAATTGCTGCAACAACAGCATTGTTGTCAACTCTAGCGATAAATTTGAATCCTGTTATTTTTCCTGCAGTTGGCGGGTTGGCAGTACTGCTGTAATTGAAAATAGCAGGTGCGTTTTCGGTTTGGTTGGAATCATCATGAGTAGGTACTTTCCATGCAGTTGCTGGTAGTTCAAACACATTTGGGTTATTACTTGTAATTGATAGCAATTCCAGTTTCAGTTCATATAAGCCATCTGCAAGGCCAACAGTGTTTAAGAAGCCACTCATCCAATCCTGGTCAGCATATTGTATAGTTGTACCGGGTGCCGGTGTGATCATATCAGTAATATTCTCACGCGGTATTTTAATAGCCACACCATTTACAGCTGTATCAAGCAATGAAAAACTCTTAACAGTTTCCTGCAGATCACCATGACTATCGGTGTACCGTTCACGATATAATATGCTAACATCACTTCCCAATACCTGCCAATTCGTATCAGAATAGAGAATATTAACAAGCGATGTGTCGGCTACTGCACTATGTCCATGATCATTTGTTGAATTGGCTATTTGATGATAAGACCACCTGTAGTGTGTGGCTCCTGCATTGTATAAAGTATCATCACCGAACAAAACCTTCAATCCTAATGTCCCGCCAAAGGGCCGGCGGTTATCATCCGTTGCAAGATTGAAATCAGTGCAACCAATCGTATTGAATGTGCGCCCCTGTACAATTATATTATTATTTGCCTGGCTGATGTGTTCCATAAATGCGCCACTTCCTACTCTAACCACTTCAACAAATTGTCCCTGCAAATGACCAAGATGATCACATGCCGGCACACGGGGATCATAAAGATTAATATTTATAGGAGTCCCGCAAACGTAATTCCAATAAGTATTACATGGTATCGGTGGCTCATATACAGCAGTCCATACACCATCTATCAGGTACTCTACCCACACATATATATCCGGATGATCTCCAAATACCTGGTACCAGATATCTGTGCTAAAGTTTCCCAAATCATCTGTTTCTACAACAGCTAATTCCTCGCTGGTATAAAAATACAGTCTGAACCATGGCCACCAGTAACAGAAATAGGGCCTGAACCATTCAATATTAGATACCAGTGCCTGCCTTACATCATGCAGATTACCCGAAGACATCATCTGCTCTATACGAGGATTAGATACTATAACAGGTGGTGTACGCAATATAGATATCGGGCTATCATTCACAATTGAAGGCCCCCTGCTTATTGTGCCTAAACTCTTGCTCATTGCAAATATTTGTTGTGGAGCAGCTTTCATTCCTGCACGGCTCTGGGCTAAAATATTTGCCTTGTTCGCTAATTCTCCTAACGGGAGGTTTACTTTTGCCAGCGGACCTGGATCAGGACCCGGGCCGGGTTGTGGCGGGTTTACATTCGGTGGTACTTTGAATGGGAAAGGTATATGTGGTTTCACTAATTGCCACCATTCCCATCTTATACGTTCAATCACAGATATATCCAGGTACCAGATAAACCAATAGTCTATCTCGCATATATGGACCCTTGCATTACAAACCGGCAAATATTGCCAAATGCCTTGCATGTTGATGCCTTTCGATACCGTTCCTGTTACATGGCATTGCCTCCACCACCAATAAATGATATTGTTTTGCGGGATCGCCAATACGTCTTTAAGTGCTCTTCCTGACTTTACAGATGCTTCATAAGCTCTCGTGTTTACCATCTGTTCAATGGTAGGTACTGTATCCTTTGATGCATTAGGAGATACAGGGGCAATAAATATTCTATACCCTTTAAGCTGTGAGGCTCCAAATGGCAATTTAAGTGCGCCATCACTTACATCTGATGATTGCACTAATTTGCCGGTAGAATCAAAAACATACGCTTTAACCGGTAGTTGCTGCGGTAGTTTGCCTTCAAATGCAATTTTAAAAGAGAGGTTCCCCTCCTGTCTTGTTTGTTTCATGGAAATAAACTTTTAAGTATGCTCTATAGTGACGTCAAAGAGCTTAACGTACTATCACGCAAGCCGATAGCAGTAGCTTCTTAACATTTTAGAGGAGGAAAAAGAAATACTTAAATAGGTATAAAAAATTAGAGATGAAGGAGGGTTGCTGCAAACATAATATTATACTGTGAAAGTAAAAGGGGTATTTTTCACGTAGTTCCCACGTGAAAAATAACATGGCATACTAATTTTCTGTTTAGAATTGCAAGAGGCAATATGCATTCACGCAGAATGAATTAAAAATGAACAATTTAGAAACATTGAATTCATTAAAAAACCAAGTCCTATTTTAGCACCATGAAATATTTATTAGTGTTTATTATTTCTTTATTAAGTACCTATTCAATCAATGCACAAGCATACTGGCAACAACAAGTTGATACAAAAATTGATGTAAAGCTGGATGATGAAAACAATTTTCTTTATGCTCATGAAGAGATGACATACATTAATAATTCACCTGATACCCTCAAGTATATATACATGCACTTGTGGCCAAATGCTTATAAAAATGACTATACAGAATTTGCTACCCAGATGGATATAAATGGGCAAACTGAATTTTATTATTCCAAGCCTTCAGACCGGGGCTATATGGATAGCTTGCAATTCACAATAGATGGCCAAAACGTAGATTATAATAACACAGATAAAATTCCCGATATAGCACGCATTGATTTACCAAATGTCTTACTACCCGGTCATCAAATAAAGATAGCAACCCCATTTCGCGTTAAAATACCAAAAGTATTTTCACGGTTGGGTCATACCGACCAAGCATATTATATCTCACAATGGTTTCCTAAACCAGCAGTATATGATAAGAAGGGATGGCATCCAATATCCTACAAAGACCAGGGAGAATTTTTCAGCAATTTCGGAAGTTATGACGTCAGTATAACCCTACCGAAAAACTATATTGTAATGGCAACAGGGGATTGTACAGACACAAATGAGCTACTATGGCTGGATAGTTTATCAAAACAAAAACTACCAAGTGATACATTATATAATCATAGCTGGCCTGCCAGTTCCGGAACATTAAAAACCATTCATTATCACCAAGATAATGTACATGACTTTGCTTGGTTTGCAGATAAAAGATGGATTGTAAGAAAAGACACGTTTTATACTTCCGGCAATAATCAACTTATAACGGCATGGGTTGCATTTCTGCCTGAACACAAAAGCAATTGGATATATGGTACTTCCTATTTAAGAAAGACAGTAAAATATTATGGCACCTGGATTGGGTCTTACCCATACTCCACTATTAAAGCCGTAGAAGGCAATATGCACGCGGGCGGCGGTATGGAATATCCTACAGTGACAATAATTGATAAATCTGTATACGCCGATCTTGAGTCAGTTGTTGTACACGAAGCTGGTCACAATTGGTTTTATGGAATATTGGGAACAGATGAACGTGATTATGCCTGGATGGACGAAGGCATCAATACATTTTATGAAGAGAAAACCTTAGATACGCTTGGCGACGACACTAAATCGAGCAAGCTTACAGATAAAATTGCAATACAATTTTATTATGAAGCGGCAGCTACTAATAACGATCAGGCAATAAACCAAACGTCCTCCAATTTCACTAAGACCAACTATGGTCTTGATGTGTATTACAAAACAGCAATGATGCTGCGATGGCTGGAACAATACATGGGAGAAGATAATTTTCAAAAAGCCATACAGGAATATTTTCAAACCTGGAGATTCAAGCATCCATACCCGGAAGATTTGGAAGCAATCCTGCAAAAACATACAGACAAACCTTTAGACAAGTTCTTTATCAGTATTCTGAATACCGATAAAAAAATTGATTACAGTGTCTCCCATGCGACAAAAGATGGAGAAACAATTACAATACGCAGCAAGAATAATATCATCGCTCCCGTTGCGATAGATGTTTATCAGAATGATAGCTTGTTAGGCAAAGTATGGTCCTTACCATTCACACACGATACTACCATAACATTACCCCCAACATATGCTTCATGGACTAAGATAAAAATTGACAGTGTGATACCAGACGGCAAAACAGCAAACAATGAATATAAACGGTATGGATTGTTCCACACTTTTGGCTTAAAAATAGCTCCATTTTTAGGCTGGAACAGACGCAATAAAGAAAAATTATTCATTGCCCCATCAGTTGGTTATAATGAATACGACGGCTTTATGGTTGGTCTTTTATTCCATGATCTTACAATACCTGAAAATCGTTTTCGTTTCGCATTAGCGCCATTATACAGCACAAATAACAATTCATTTGTTGGCGCAGGATCTGTCGGTTATATATGGTATCCACATGGCTTATTTAAGAATATACTTTTACAGGCCGATGGCAAAACATTCCACTATAATGAAACAAATCAAAACAGCCCAAACTGGTTATTCGCACGATATACAAAAGTAGCTCCATCACTAAATTTTGTCTTTAATGAGCATGATCCACTAAGCACTGTAACAAGAACATTGGCACTGAAAGGATACTTTATAACAGAAGATAATTTTGATTTCGGAGTAGACAGTCTCAACCAACCTTCATTAAAGCAACAGCAAGAAGTATATGGCTTACTTAGATATCTGCATCAGAATAACCGCACATTCAATCCTTTCAGTTATAGCCTGGAAGGACAATTAGGTGCAGATTTTGCTAAAATAAATCTGGAAGCAAATATCCGTATTGATTATTTTAAAAAGAATAAGGCACTATACATGCGAGGTTATATCGGCAAGTTTTTTCCAATTAACAATGACCCTACAGTTGCTCAACGATATTATCTCAACAGTACTTTTACAGGTCTCAATGATTATTTATACGACGGCACTTACATCGGCAGAAGTTCTCAAAATGGTTTAGGTGCACAACAGATATCAATGCAGGAAGGTGGTTTAAAAATACCAACTTACAATAATATTGGAAGGAGTGATGACTGGCTCGTTGCTCTCAATCTTAAAACCGATCTGCCATTTGGCAATATACCAATACGCCTGTTTGCCGATGTTGCAGCCTTACCCAATTCTAATCCGGATATTCAGAATATGGGCAACATAAAAATACAGTACGATGCTGGTGTTGAGATCTATCTGCTAAAAGATATAGTCTCAGTATATCTCCCGGTAATTATCAGCAACGATTTTCAGAATTATCTAAAAAATAATTTTAAAAACAATCAGTTTGGAAGGAGTATAAGCTTTACACTACAATTGCAAAACATAAACTGGCTACCGGCACCAACAAAAGCCGAGAAATTTTTGATCAATTGAACCAATACTCTATTCTTCCTCCAGGGGTCTTGTAACAGTTGTAAAGATTTTAAGAAAATCTTCTTTTATTGTTTTTGAAACAGGTATCTCTTTATTATTTGACATTACCACAATACCTGGAGATTCGTATCGCTTCACACAATTCAAATTAACGATGTAGGAGCGATGGATCTGGTAAAACAACTTGCTTTCAACTAGCTCTTTAAATCTTCCAAGATTATAAGAACTAAGCAGCTCATAACTTTTAGTTACTACTTTAGTATACTTATTTACAGTTTCGAAATAAATAATTTCATTTATGTCTATGTAATCAATGCCTTTATTATTTGGTATGCCTATTTTAGGATTAACTGGGTAAGACGAAGCAGAGCTCTTTGTAGCAATTTTTTTATATCTTATTCGCTCAATAGCTTTATCAACCGCCAATCTTAATTCAGCATCATCAATTGGCTTTAAAATATATCCGGCTGCTGAAAACTTAAAAGCATTCAATGCATAATCCGAATGGGCAGTAATAAAAATAATTTCGCTTTCTATTTCAGGCACAAGCCGCAACAACTCCATACCATTTTTCCCCGGCATCGATATGTCTGTGAAAAAAATATCGCAATGGTTACTGCGTAAAGCCTCTAATGCAGCAACCCAGTTTGTATACGTTCCGGTTATCTCTATGTTTGGATATAAATATTTAAGGCTATCTTTTAATAACTCTATCGCTTTATATTCATCATCCACTATTATACAAGTAAATTTATTTGTCATAAAGAGGATTTTTAATTTTTACAATCACAGTCGTTCCTGTCATTGGTTCTCTTTTATCTATGTATTCAATATCAATATTTATCTTTTCGTATTTATTAAAAATATCTACCAGGTCTTTAATTAAATGGTCTCCATACGATTCAGCCTTTACCAGATCAGTCGAAGTAATCATTTTTGACTTCTTTCTACCTATACCATTATCATCTACTATGCACGTCACTTCATTTTTAGAAAAATCAACCCTGAATTCAATTTTTAAATACCCTTTATCTTCTTTATGAAATAAACCATGGTTAATGGCATTTTCAACTATTGGTTGCAATAAAAGAGCGGGAATCTCTATCCTATCCCACGCTACATTCTCATCAGCTACAATTTCAAAGTTAAATTTATTTTCAAATCTGGCCTGTTGTAATTCTATATAATTTCTAAGATTTGTTATTTCTTCTGCTATTGCTACATATTTATTCCTGGAAGACTTTATATACGCTCTTAATAAACGTGAAAATTTAGAAATATGTATGTATGCCTCATCCATTTTTTTCTTTTTGATAAAAAATAGCGTGGTATTAAGTGAATTAAAAACAAAATGAGGGTTTATTTGTGAGTATATTGATTTTAACTCAATCTCACGACGTGAATTTCTTTTAGCGTTATTTTTTGTTATTATATTTCTTGTAATGAGAGAAACTATTATAATTAAAATAATAATAACGATAATGCCAGTTATAAGAATAAGCCTTTTGCCGAAATTAGTTTGCCACCAGTAAGGAATAATCAATAGATGAATTTTTATTTTATCACTTTCCCAGGTGTCATCACTGGCTTTAACATACAATGTATAAGATTTTCCCGGTGAGAATGCTGATAAATCAATTTCATTAGAATTTAAATCATGCCAGCTAAGATCATCAAGGTTTAAGCTATAGATATATTTCACCTTACCATTTCCAGTGGGATTAATAACGTCAAACTGAATTTTTGCATTTTGTTGCGAGATAGAAATAGAGTCACCGGACTTGACATTGCGCAACGTATCGTTATAATAGATTACGAGCTTATAATCTTTGAGCCCGATTTGATGGTTATTAAAATCATTATCTGAGGGAATATTAACTTTGTACGTCCCTAAATCTGTAACCAATAAAATTTTGTTCGCCGTGCATTGAAAATCATAGCTAAAATTATAATTGGCATTTTTAATGTTTGGGTATACTATAGGGTACGATACTTTAGCCGGTCCTTCAATCTTGCTAAATAAGATACCAAACTTCCCAACCACAATTACCTTATTCTTATATAATTCTATTGAAGCATTTTTTAAATTATAATTGCCGAATATCCTTTGAACGGAAAATTTAAAGTAATTAAACATCAATAATTTGTCATAGTCTTTAATAAAAACATTTCCATTTTTATCTAAAAATATTGATTCAATTTTCCTGATGCCGTAATTATCAATTACGTCTTTAGGGATAGCAATCTTACGATGATCTTCAGTTACCAGTAAAATTTTTTCATTATCATAAAGCCAGATTAAATGATTAATGGAATCATAGATTAATTCTTTATATCGTTCCCTATCAAGATGATTAACAAATAAGCGAGAGCCATTTAATATAAAATCACATATCCCCTGCCCGGTAAATAATATGTATATATCGTTTGGGGTTTTTACAATGGCATCTGTGCCACTTATATAGTTAGTTTTATAAAATTTTTCACTTGGATTCGGATAGTCAAAATTTGAATCAATATATAAATTTATATCCCTAAAAAAACTTGTTATCTCGTTACTATTATTATTAAAATAAAACAGATTTTCATCAGCTATTAATAATGAGCGTTCCTTATTATAAGGCACAACTCTTTTTATTTTCGATAAAAATGGAATTCTTTTTTCAGAGCTAATGTTACAGTTAGTAATTTTTATCAGATTCTCATTCTTATCATTCCACCAATATGTAATACTATCAGAAGCTTCACCTACGCACTTGTAACCAGCTAGGTCAAATTTGTTTTTGAGAAAAAAATTCTTCTTTAAATAATTAATATATACTCCTTTTTCAAAAGTTGTCAAACAGTTTCCCCAGAATTTGTTATCAAATAAATAAGAAACATTTGAACTATTTAGCGAAGAATCATTTGAAATTGAACTTATATTAAAAGCTTGAACTAAATTCAAATTAGTATCTACTTTGTAAAATGTATTTTTCCCTATTATGTATAAGTGGTCTTTATAAACATACGTATAATGGATATTATCGTTCTTTTTAAAAATATTGGAATCTAAATAATAAAAGATGTGCTTTTCTAAATCCAGAATTCCAACATTATTTTCCTTATTTTTTTCAGATATAAAAGTATAGTTCAATGCAATATAGTGTCCGAAATATAAAAGTCGCTGATAGGCGATTTTTTTAAAAAAGTCCAGGGTTCCATATCTAAATAATGTTTTTCTAATTATATTTAGTTTATTTAAATATATTTTACAAATGGTATTATAATATATCATCACTATCTCCCCTTTATTATCAATTATAAAGGGAGAGTCTTGATTAATTGATGTAAGAAGATAAGAAGACTCTGTATCATTGTTAACTATATACATATTCAGCTGATAATCAGAAAATATGATTGTATTGTTAATCTGTTGGACATCTTTAGGCCTGATAGTTTGTGAAGAGTTTGAAACACATTTTATATACTTTCCTTTATAGATGTATCCAACATTTTCTGAAATTGTTGATAACCATATTTTCCCACTCTTGTCCTCAAATAAATGCCATACATCATCATTAGACATTCCATTAGAAAGATCAAAAGTTTTAAAGTCATACCCATTATATCTTACAACTCCTTTAGAAGTAGCAAACCATAAATACCCGTATCTATCGGAGATTGCCTGATAAACATGATTCGATGGCAAACCATTAAATATATCTATATGATAAAAATCTGATGTTTGTGCCTGTAAGAAATGGCTTATAAGAAGAAAGACAATATTTAGCTTTAAAAACTTCAAATTGAAAGTGAAAATAAGGTACTGGCTTACAATAATTTTTATAAAAGTAAAAAAGCCCCGCGGCAAGCCGACGGGGCATTTTTATTCTTTGAAGAGTTTCAATTGTTCTGATATATATTCTCTACTGTATTCATTACTACCTTGTTTCCTCACATAATCTCCTATTA
>Ga0134128_10003521_pt1 | contig 19121 bp, 19 predicted proteins | sample KB31754_FD_96462 | JGI IMG/M metagenome (GOLD analysis project Ga0134128, IMG submission 96462) | Terrestrial soil microbial communities with excess Nitrogen fertilizer from Kellogg Biological Station, Michigan, USA - KB3-175-4 | ecosystem: Environmental > Terrestrial > Soil > Unclassified ...
ACAAGAAAACCTCCAAGGAGCCTCCGTGTCACCTGAATTTCGCCGAAAGACTCACCTGTTTACCAGCGAATCCGTAACGATGGGCCATCCCGATAAAGTGGCCGACCAGATTTCCGATGCCGTGCTGGACGCAATTCTTACCCAGGATCCCAAATCGCGCGTGGCGGTTGAGACGCTGGTCACGACCGGCCAGGTCGTTCTGGCCGGCGAAGTGACGACGCAGGCTTACGTCGATGCCGCCGCGATCGCCCGCGAGACGATCAAGGAAATCGGTTACACCCATCCCGAAATCGGATTCGATTTCCAATCGTGTGGCGTGCTCACCGCCATCCACAGCCAATCGCCCGACATCGCCCGCGGCGTCGATAAAGCCGAGGACGACACGAAAGAGCAGGGGGCCGGCGACCAAGGGCTGATGTTCGGCTACGCCACCGACGAAACCGACATGCTGATGCCGCTTCCGATTCACCTGGCCCATCGCCTGGTGGAGAAATTGGCCGATGTGCGCCAGAAGAGGAAGCTCCCGTGGCTCCGTCCCGACGGCAAGAGCCAGGTCACGATCGAATATGTGAATGAGCGCCCGACGCGCGTTCACACAGTCGTTATTTCCACGCAGCATGATGAAACCGTGCTGGATAAGAAAAAGGATGCCGTCAGCGAAAAGGCCAAGCGCGAGATCATCGAGCAGGTCATCAAGCCGGTGATTCCAAAGAAGCTTTGGAATGACGACATCATCTTCCACATCAACCCCACCGGTAAATTCGTGGTCGGCGGCCCCCATGGTGACACCGGTTTGACTGGCCGAAAGATCATCGTCGATAGCTACGGCGGTCGCGGCGCACACGGTGGCGGGGCGTTCAGCGGCAAGGACCCTTCGAAGGTCGATCGCAGCGCCTGCTACATGGCCCGCTACATCGCAAAGAACATCGTCGCGGCGGGCCTCGCTCGCAATGCTGAGGTTCAGCTTGCGTATGCGATCGGCGTCGCTCAGCCGGTGAGCGTGACGGTCAGCACGGAAAACACGGCCGTTATTCCCGAAGACCAGATTTCCGATCTGATTCGTGAGCATTTCCCGCTCACGCCGCGCGGCATCATCAAGCACCTGAACCTGCTTCGGCCGATCTACAAGCAGACGGCCCGGCATGGTCACTTTGGCCGCACACCCGGCTCCGACGGCAGCTTTTCCTGGGAAAAGACCGACAAGGCCGACGCGTTGGCCAAGGCGGCTGGGATCGCCAACCACATTCGTCGGGCTGGTTGAAATATCACAGCTCGTCATTCGATTGCCATTTAAAAGCAGCGCGCCAATCCGGCGCGCTGCTTTTTTTTGCAGGCACAATTCGAGACGCAAAAGTTTTATCAGAGGTGAAATCCCGAACGCCTTCATGGCTACAATTCGATGGCATGAGTGCGCAGCCGCAATCCGGTTTTGTGATCCGAAGTTTCCACCCAAACGACGCGGCAGCCTGCAAGCGACTTTATCAGGATGGGCTTATTGGTGGCACCCTTGCCGAGAACGATATCGCGCTTGATATCGCTGACATTCAGAAAGTCTACATGGGATCAGAAGGCTGCCACTTCTGGGTGGCCTGCGACAGCAGCGGCGCGGTTGTGGGCATGATCGGCGTGCAGCACTACGAGCCCGGCGTCGGCGAAATCCGCCGGCTGCGGGTTGCAAAACAGGCGCGCCGTCGAGGCATCGGCAGCGCCTTAATCGAAACGGCACTCCGCTTCTGTGCGAAGCAGCAATATCTGAAAATCACGCTCGACACATTCGTCGAACCGGAACCGACGATCCGGCTGTTTGAAAAATTCCTGTTCCACTTCGAGCGTTCCCGCGAAATCCACGGCCGCCGCCTGATGTATTTCTATCTCGACCTCTATCGCAAAGCCGCCCCCAGCGAGCCGGCGGATTGAGGCTGTTGGCACGCGATTAATTCAGGTTGCTGGGAGGCCGTCGGCTGCCATGTCGAATGTGAACCACGCGCACGATCGCGTGTTCATCATCGACCCTGTAATAGATAATAAACGGCCGCACGACCATCGCGTGGATGCTCCTGTCTTTCCGATTACTTTTCCGAACCACTTTGAATCGCCCAGGCATCAAGGACAGTGAGTCAATGGAATCGAGGATCTTCGCAGCAACCGATGCTGCATGTTGCGGGGAGGATTTGCAAATGTAATTGGCGATGCCTTGAAGGTCGGCCGAGGCTTCGGCCGTGATGATGATGCGATGTATATTCCGCAAGTAGATCAGCCCTGGAGAAACTTCTTGCGTATCTGTTCCCTGACATCTTTCCAGTCGAAGACTTCCCCTCGTTCGATTTGTTCATTACCGCGTTCGATGGCCTCTAGCGTTTCCTTATCCAGGCCGTGCGCCTCAATCTCATCCAGAGCATCAATCGCGGCGCAAACCAACTCATCGGCAGAGCAATACTCGCCGCTCTTTAGCTTCTCTTCCACGCGTTTTTGAGTGTCAGCATTTAAATTGATCGCCATATCGTGACTCCAGGGCCAGAGCATAATAACAAATTGGAACACCGAATTCTCGAAATTTCGAAGATGGTGCAGGCTGGTAATGGACTAGCTCGAATTCGCGCCGGTCGAGAGGAGCGGCGGTTATTTGGTGATGGCCGCTGAGTGTCGCCGCTTAAGTTCGGGGAGAAAGCTGTGACACATGCGAACAAATTCTTCGGTATTGCGGATGGGAGTGGGGTACGCGAACCCATAAACGCCCCAACGATCCTCAGTGGGTGGTAGCACCACCTGCGGCTCAAAGTCGTCAACTTGCCATACGATGCCGGCCCGCGTTCCGTCCGGTGCAACGACAAATGCGTCTCCCCAGTCGCATCCATTCGGGTCTGCGTAATCGCTGATTGTTCCAAAGACCCAACCATCGACGCGGGTTTCCTCGACTATGCTAAAGCCATGATAAATCGGTGCGCGGGCTGGGCGGGCAATGAAGGCTGGCAGATCCGGCGACGCCGATGTTGCATTTGGATCGAGACGAAGAGGTTTGCCGTTTTCTTCCGACATCGCTGCATATCTTAACAGCTGGCATTTTCCTCGCAGAAATTCAGACGGTCCCCATCACCGTCAGGTTAACTCCGCAGTCGCTCTCGGATCACTTCATAGGCCGCGGGGACTTTTCCATCGACGGGAACGAAAAGGGCAACATGATCGGCGGGGATGCGAACAACGTCGCGGGCTCCGGGAAGCGTGGCGCTTTCGACAGATACAAGACCATCGCCATCGCTCGTACTGGATCGACATCGACTTGCTTCGTGCGACAGGCCGTTCTTGATCTGGCGGAATCCCCACCATTTTGCGACGCGGCCTCCGATCCAGCCGGAGGCATCGTCGAAACATTCTGCGCTGAAGCGACTGGTCAGGCTCTGCGTCCCGACGATCACTGTGTAGCGGACATCAGGCCGACGCTGCAGCGATTCCATCTTCTTCAGGAATGGCGAGCCTGGCGTCAATTCCCGGCCCGCTTCGCCGAAGCCTTCGGTGAACCACCACATCGGGCTCCATGCCGGATCGCTCCGCCAGAGGCGATAGTGCTCCTGGACGCTCAACAGGCAGCGAAGCCGGGCCCAGCTTGAACCGGCGTTGGGCGTCGCGACGAGGATCAGGTGATCGATGCCGCCCGCGTAGGCTGGGCCTTCGACATAATCTCGCGCAACCAGTCCGCCCATGCTGTGGGCCACGAGGTCGATCTTCATCGTCGGATATTTCTGATGAATCGCGCGAAGCTGTGCACCAAGGATTTCCGCGCTGTCTTCGATCGGCTGATCCCCGGCATAGCAGAAGCAGGCGACCTGCTGGCCATCATGATCCAGCAATTGCGCCATCGGCTGAAGCGTTCCTCGATCGCTGTCCAAACCATGAACAAGCACAACCAGCGGCCGCGAAGGATCAAGTTGCTGCGGCATGAACAAACCCCAGCGCGCTGCCTGTGCGGCGGCTGCCTTGGGATTGGCTTCAGCCGCCAGCACGCGAACGGCCCGGCTCATGTTGTCGCAACCCGAGGCCAATCGATCGAGGTCAACCGTCAACACGACCGCTGACCGCTCTACTTTGATATGCCCGGCACTGGCCAGCGAAACATTCACCGCCTCAACAAAAAGCCGGCCTTCAACGCTGTTGATCTTCAAGTCGCCACGACCCAGATGCACTGAAGGCAAATCCATGGCGTGGCACACCGCCGCCGACAGATCGGCAACATGAAGTTTGCCATTTTTCAAAGGAACGCGGACATCCCGCGTATTAGCTAGTGTTGGCAGGGCCGTCGAAAGCAGAAGGGCAAGGCCAATCCATGCCCGCCGATACCACGTCGATGTGAGCATTACGCCTCTCTCAATTTGCGATCGCACCCATTCCATTAGGCCGATATCTACATCCGTTATACTATAGATACCCTGCCGAAGGTCGGGTTAGGCAGGCTTGATTTATCTCAGAAAGAAAATCATTGGCGTGATGCAACTCGATAAGCCAGAAGATCGTACGATCCCAAGCCGATCGTAAGTTAAGTTCTTTATTTTATAATGGCTCTAGACATGCCTGATCAGTCGCAGCGTATCCATCGAATCGTAGTCTTAGGCGGCGGCAGTGCCGGATTCCTGTCGGCTCTTGCGCTCAAAGCCCGCATGCCCGACCTGGCGGTCATGGTCGTGCGCTCCAAAGAGATTGGCATTATCGGCGTCGGCGAAGGCTCCACCGTCGCGCTGACCAACATGCTTCACGATTATCTGCGCGTGAACCTTGCGAAGCTTCACGAGATCGCCAAGCCCACCTGGAAGATGGGGCTCAAATTCATCTGGGGCAAACGGCCGCACTTTTACTACACGTTCAGCTCGCAGCAGATGAATTCAATCATCAGCCCGCTGCCCAAGGCGATTGGTTACTACTGCAACGGTGAAATGGACACCGCCGAGCCCATGATGGCGATGATGGCGCAGAATCGCGTCTTCGATCGCGACGAAAATGGCATGCCGGTAATGCATGATTCGATCGCCTATCACGTCGAAAACCATTTCTTCGTCGATTTCCTCGAACGGGCGGCCGCCGAGGCGGGCATTGAAATTCTTGAAGACACTGTTGCGCATGTACAGCCCAGCGACCAGGGCATCGGCGCGCTGATTTTCAAATCGGGTCGGGCGATTAATGCCGACCTGTATATCGATTGCTCGGGTTTCGCATCGTTGCTTTTAGGCAAAACGCTCGGCGAGCCTTTTGTCCCGTTCAAGAGCAGTTTGTTCTGTGATCGCGCGATCGTTGGCGGGTGGACGCGCCAAGCCGATGAGCCCATCCAGCCTTTCACAACCTGCGGCACGATGAACAGCGGCTGGCTCTGGCAGATCGAACACGAGCATCGCATCAATCGTGGCTACGTCTATTGCTCTGCTTTTATTACCGACGAACAGGCCGAGCAGGAGCTGCGCGCCTTCAGTCCCCGGCTTGATAAGACACGCGTCGTCAAATTCATTACCGGACGTTACGAGCGGGCGTGGGTGAAGAACGTCGTTGCCATCGGCAATGCCAATGGGTTTGTCGAGCCGCTGGAAGCGACGGCGCTGGGCGTGATTTCGATGCAGAGCCGGTTGCTCGCAGATACTCTGGCGGCCTCTGATCGGCAGATCCGTTTCTGGGATGTGACAGGCTTCAATCGCCATCATCGGCGCTACTGGGACAGCATCAGGCGGTTCATCGCGGTTCACTACAAGTTCAACGATCGCATCGATACACCGTTCTGGCGCGCCTGTCGGGAGAAGACGGACTTGGCCGGCGCCGAAGAAATCGCGGCCTACTACCAAGAGAGTGGGCCGGGCACGTATTGGGCGCCTACCATAATGGACTCGCTGGATCCGTTTGGAATGGGCGGGTACGTGACGCTTATGCTGGGCCAATCGGTGCCTTACCGGCACCCGCACCAGCCGAACCAGGCTGAGCTGGCGGCGGTGGAAGCGATTCGGCAAAAGAACCGGCAGCGAGCGGCCAATGCCATGACCACCGAAGAAGTCTTGGCCGCCATCCGGAGCCCGGAATGGAATTGGAAGAGCAGCATGAAGCGCGAGGGCAGCGAGTAAGCCAAGTTTAGCCGCGACGCGATAGCGGAGCGCTTTTTGCGCGCTAGGGAAAGCGCTCCGCTGGCGCGTCGCGGCTAAACTTGGTGAACTGGATTGCTCGTGAAGGGTCGGTCGTTACGCGGGATTAAAGATGGGGGCGGACAATTTCAAATCCTTCGGATTGACATTGTCTTGACCCGACTTATACTCTTCGCCCTTCACGGTCCCGGTGCGCTTTTTGTGGCGCAGACCGGGGAGTCGCTGGCATAGCTCAGTGGTAGAGCGCCACCTTGGTAAGGTGGAGGTCCTGGGTTCAAGCCCCAGTGCCAGCTCTCAAAAACGTGTGAGACTGTGGGCGAACCTTGTGTTCGCCCGTTTGTTATAAAAAAGTGGAATCGGGCGATCGCCTGTCTGGCCTGCTTTGTCCTGAGGCTGGCTTGCAGCACCCAATCATCCGCAAGAACTAACTGGTATCTGGAGGTTTTCGGCCATGGCCAAAGGAGTATTCGAGCGTAAGAAGCCGCACGTTAACGTCGGCACCATCGGTCACATCGACCACGGTAAGACGACCCTGACGGCTGCGCTGTCCGCGCGGTCTCAGGCCAAGTACGGCACGACCGCCAAGGACTACAAGAGCATCGCCAAGGGCGGTATCGATCGCGACGCGACCAAGACCGTCACGATTGCCGCCGCTCACGTCGAATACGAGTCAGAGCAGCGCCACTATGCTCACGTGGACTGCCCGGGCCACGCCGACTACATCAAGAACATGATCACCGGCGCCGCCCAGATGGACGGCGCGATCCTGGTCGTGTCGGCGGCAGACGGTCCGATGCCTCAGACCCGCGAGCACATTCTGCTGGCCCGCCAGGTTGGCGTGCCGAAGATCGTCGTCTTCCTCAACAAGGTTGACCTCGTTGACGATCCGGAACTGCTTGAGCTGGTCGAGATGGAAGTGCGCGAGCTGCTGACCAAGTACGGCTTCCCGGGCGATGACACCCCGATCATTCGCGGTATCGCCAAGGCCGCCCTGGACAATCCGAGCGATGCGGCTGCCAACAAGCCGATCGATGAGCTGGTGAAGTCTCTGGATGAATACATCCCGATGCCCCAGCGCGCCATCGATCAGCCGTTCCTGATGCCGGTCGAAGACGTGTTCGCGATCAAGGGTCGCGGCACGGTCGCCACCGGCCGTATCGAGCGCGGCAAGATCAAGAAGGGCGATACGATCGAGATCGTCGGCTTCCGTGACACGCGCAATACGGTCGTCACCGACATCGAGCAGTTCAACAAGAGCATGGACGAGGGCATCGCCGGCGACAACGCGGGCCTGCTCCTTCGCGGCATTGAAAAGACCGACATCGAGCGCGGCCAGGTTCTGGCCCTCCCGAAGTCGATCACGCCGCACACCAAGTTCACTGCCGAGGTCTACGTGCTGACCAAGGAAGAGGGCGGCCGTCATACGCCGTTCTTCACCGGCTATCGTCCGCAGTTCTACTTCCGGACGACCGACGTGACCGGTGCTGCGAAGCTCATGGGCGGCGCGGAAATGGTTATGCCCGGCGACAACGTGACGATGGAGATTGAGCTTCAGTCGCCCATCGCCATGGAAGAGAAGCTTCGGTTTGCCGTCCGCGAAGGCGGCAAGACCGTGGGTTCGGGCGTCGTGACCAAGATTTTGGCCTGATTTTAACCTCGGCCGGTGCTGCGGCTGCTGAGTTTTGCAGCCACAGCGCCGGCCGGGGAGTGTTTTTGCTTTTCGAGTATTTCCATGGCTAAAGAGAGCCGCGAAATGGTCTGGCTTCAGTGCACCGAGACGGGCGATTTGAACTATCGCACCGAGATCAAGGTGGCTGGCGGGCCGCAAAAAGTTGAATTGAAGAAGTATAGCCCGCGGCTTCGCCGACATACGCTTCATAAGGTGAAGCGCAAGTAGCGCAACGGCGGCTCGACGGGCGACCGTCGCAAGGTCGCACTTCGTGGTGGTCCCGGGCCGGCTTCGTCGTTACGCCAGTAGCTCAATTGGCAGAGCGGCCGTCTCCAAAGCGGCAGGTTGGGGGTTCGATTCCCTCCTGGCGTGTTTGAATTACCGCCGAGCCATGCCGCATCCACCCGCAGTAAATGCAGGATTGGCATGATCCGGGCGAGCGGGTTTGACGTAGGTAGATCGTATGGCGTCAGCGACCAAGACTAACGACGGGAAGAACGCGATGGCCGGCGACCAACCGCCTGACGAACGCGACGAGGGCTCCAAGCCGCAGCGGCCCAAGCCAAAGTCCGCCAAGGCTCTCGATTATGGGCATGCGGGCGGCGCAGGCTACTTCACCGTCTATAAAAGCGGGCAGGGTTATTGGACGCGCGCCGGAACGGTGATGGGAGTCATCCTCATCGGCGTCTTTACGGCGTGGAATCTCGAGCAATACGTTCCAACCTTCCTGCCGGCGTCAGTACCTGCCGCCACTGGAAACAAGATCGGCTGGGGTGTCGCCATCGGATTTTGCGTCGGGTTTGCCTGGCTCTGCTGGCACCTCCTCAATAAGCCAACGAACGTCGATTTTCTGATCGCGACCGACAGCGAGATGAAGAAGGTCAATTGGACGAGCCGAAAGGAACTGATCGGCTCGACCAAGGTCGTCATTGCCTTCATGTTTCTCACCGCGCTGTTCCTGTTCCTCTGCGATGTGGTCTTCATCTTCATTTTCAAAACGTTGACCGTTTTGAAGTTTGGATATTTCGGATAACTCCCTTTAGACGACCGAACCGCCCTGGCCGGCGCGAGAACCTATGCAATTCTTCGTCCTCCGAGTCGCAAGCAACAAAGAAGATCGTGTGCGCGAAGCGCTTGTCCGCAAGGTCAAGATCGAGGGACTCGATACGGTCGTCGGTCGAATTCTCGTTCCCACCGAACGCGTTCGCAGCGTCAAGGAAGGCAAACGCCGCGAATCTGATCGCAAGCTTTATCCCGGCTATGTCTTCATCGAGCTTGAGCTGGATAAGAACGGCACGATTCCCGAAAAAGTCTGGTTCATGATCAAGGAGACCGAAGGCGTCGGCGACTTCATCGGCTCCAACGGCAAGCCGACTCCGATGGCTCCCAAGGATCGCGACAAGATGGTTGAGGCCGCGGAACGTCCCGAAGAAACGCCTCGCCTCGAAGCTCAGTTCAAGAAGGGCGATCGAATCAAGGTTACCAACGGCGCGTTTGTGAACTTTGAAGGCGACGTCGATGAATTGATTCCCGACAAGGGCACCGTCCGAATCATCACCACGATCTTCGGCCGCCCGACGCCGCTTGAACTCGAATATTGGCAGATCGAAAAGATCTAACGCGCCGATTCATGAGGGCTGCGTTCTGATCTGCAGCCTTGACCCAGCCGGTACCTGGCTGGCGATCGCCTGGCGATGTACTTCGATCATCCGATCGATCTTTCGTTCCCAGTCAAAATGCTGTTCGACTTTTTGACGACCAGCTTGGCCCATTTTGCGGCGTAATTCCCGGTCGCGCGCCAGCTTCAGCATCGCAGCCGCCAGGTCAGCAGGAAAATCCTTTCTTGAGCGAGGGGGAACGAGAATTCCGCAGGATGGGTCAAGGTAATCGGCCGGCCCGCCCCAGTCGGTTGCAATCACCGGCAGCTCCATCGCCATTGCCTCAAGGATCACCGCGCCGCCGCATTCATAAAGACTCGGCAGCACCATGATGTCGGCGTCAGCCAGGTAGCTTGGGCATTCATGCTGTTCGATCCAGCCATGGAACGTGACGTGCTCGCGCAGACCGAGCTTCGCGGCCATCTTCTCCCATTCGGCTCGCATGGGACCATCGCCCAGCAGATCGAGCCGCGCGGGAATCTCATTGATCACCAGCCGCATGGCCTGCAGCAAAAAGTCGATTCCTTTGAAGTCAACGAGGCGTCCGGAAAAGATGAATCGAGTGGCCCCGTCGCGCTGGGGGCGCTGCGGTTTTTTCCAAAGCTCCAGATCTACACCATTTTCGACTATCGTGATGACTCGTCCCCGATGCCCCGTAGGAAGCGCTTGGCGCGTGCGCTCATTGGCCACAAGCAATATTTCCGCTTCCAGCTTGCCGGGCATCAGTCGATTGATGACGCCGGAAAACCATCGGCCGATGCGCAAAAATATTCGCTCAGGCCATCCCTGCTGCGCGCGGGCAAAGCCCGGAGGATATCGCATCGATCCATTCATGGGTCCGATCACCACCGGGGCGCCGAGCCTGTACAGCAGCGAGCCTTCTCGTGGCGAGACGGGAATAGGCTGATGAACGACGTCGATTTGATGTTCGGCAATCATCCGTCGCGCCACATGCCGCGCCTTGCGCTGGCTGCTGAGCCGGATGACGTACGCAGTGCTGAAATGCCGCAGCTTGTCGGGCAGGATTTCGCCCAGGCGATGCATGAGGCGCTGGAAAGTGGTATCAGGAATAAAGTGAACGCGATCCCAATCGTCCGCGATCGCGCCCGAAAGTTCCTTTCGCGTGCGCGCATGGACGATGAGCCACGCTTCGACGCCGCGCTTCCTGAGCATGCGAAAGTGGTGAAGCGGTAAAATCGCTTCGCCGCCCAGGCGCGACGACGCATGCTCCGCGACGATAAGAACACGAGGCATTTTCACGTCATTTACCGCATTGAGACAACATCGCTATAGGCTTTTATCGGCCCAATGTGCCAAGTCCGTCAGAGTTTTACCACAGCGGCGCCGCGTCAATGCATGAAGCTGGGCGGGTTTACCTGTTTTTCTGCCTTCCTATCCGGCACAATGCCGACTAGAGGCGAGCAAACCGGGGATGGCAGACGATAATCAAAGCGACATGGTTGCCGAGGATACGCCTGTCATTCCGCATTACAGCCAGCCAGCGGGCGATTCCAAGCTCCATCACGACCTAATCTGGGCCTATGTGGCTTCCGGGGCAAAAATTGCATCGGCAGCCTTCGTAGCGGGCCTGCTGTTCCGCAGGGCGGGGGCGGCTGAATTTGCAATGTTCGCCCTGATTCGCGGCACCATCGGCGTGCTGAATTACACCTCATTGGGTCTGGCTCCGGCAATGGTTCGGCTGCTTGCCGAGGCGATGGCCCAATCGCATCCGGATGCCGTCCTTCCGACGGAATTGCAGGCGGAGGCAATTCCGCCCCGGCCCCGACCGGCTGGTCTTTCGGAGCGCAGCGTCTATGCCAATGGCGTAAGCGTGGCGGCACTGTCGCTGGGTCTTGGGCTGGTCCTCACGCTGCTTTATTCACATTGGTTCGATCGACTGCATCGCGTGCCGCCCGGAATTCCGGACGTTGCACTGGTCGTGGTGTGGATTGGCCTGGGCACGCTGATGCGCCTCTTCAGTGATTCTTCCGGCGCGGTGCTCCAGACGCGTGGCCGAATTGCGCTCGACAACAAGCTATTGGCAAGTGCCGAGCTCGTATGGATCATAAGCCTGTTGCTTTGCGGAGCGCGCGCGATTGCTCATCGCGAGCCAACGCTGCTGGTGATCGCGGCATTTGCGTACGCGATCGCGGGCTGCTACTTGGCGTTCGTGCGGGCATTCGTTGTCTCCAGGCTTACCCAATCGCCCTGGCCGCCTTCGAAGTCGCTCGTGAAATGGGATGTGATCGGACGGCTTGCTGCTTTCGGCGTGCTCGTTCTTTTTGCGCAGCTCGCCGATTACCTCTATGCCCCGACCGATTACATCCTGATCAACCGGTTGCTCGATCCGAATCTTGTGGCCACTTATGCACCAGCCGTTCAGATCGATGCTGGATTGCTGATGCTCGTCAGCGGACTGGCGGCAGTGCTGCTCCCACGCGCAGCAATCGCCCACACGACCGGTTCAACGCAAGCAGTCGTGCATTACTACATTCGCGGCACGCTTGCCAGTGCGGCAATGCTCATCATCGCCGCGTTTGGCGTCTATGCGATTTCACCGTGGCTATTTCACGTCTGGTTTGGCGCGGCTCCGCCTAACACGCGGGCGATTTTGCCGCTCGTGCTCATTCACACAGTCGTTGGCGGAAGCTCGGCGGTGGGGCGGTCAATCTTGCTGGCGATGGGGAAAGTCAGCGCCTTCACTGTCTCAACGCTGACTGCCGGTGCGATCAACGTTGCGGCAAGCTACTGCTTCGTTCATTACCTTCATCTGGGGCTGGAGGGGATCATCTTCGGAACGATCATCGCCGTCATCGGGCGATGTGCGCTCTGGATGCCGTGGTATGTCGTCCGAACGCTGCGCAAGGAGCTCGCCGCGAATGCGTGAGCCTCACAGCGTGCTGATTTTCTGATCCAACTGCTTGACCTTGTTGTCCAGCTTCTGGTCCGCCTTGTGAAGCTCATCCTTCACCGCGGCATGGCTGAACCAGTGGGCGAAGGCGCCGGTGAAGACGGTTTTGCCATCTTTCTCGACATTAACCCACAGATAATGGTCTTTGATCGTGCACGTATCAGCGAAGCGCTCGGCAATCGATTTGTCGATGGCCGTGCTGATAACATTGTGATCGTCCCGCGTCTGGTATTGCACGACATACCGCTTGAAATCGTCCTGTGACGGACGCGTGAAGAAGGCAGCCGCTCCCAGCGCAAGCACCAGAACGAAAATGATGAAGGATTTCATGATGAAGCATTATATCGCGGAGGGGGCAGCCGGTTCATTAGGATTCGACAGGGAATTTGTAATCACGTCGAGTTCGGTTTGGAGCCTGATTGATTGGCGTTTTTCGCGGGGCGGGTCTGGCAGCAACAGGAGCCTTGAATTAGACTAGTAAACGTATCGTTCTCCATCCAATTCGCTTTTAATCAGGAGCCGCTATGACTTCCGCCAATTCCGGCGAATCTGCCGCCGTCTCACGTCGATCCTTCATGAAAACCAGCGCTGCGATCGGTGCTGCCATCGCCGGTGCACCGGCCATTTTACATGCCGAAGATAAGGCCGGAACCAAGCCGCCGGTTATGGGGACCGGCGACCATACTTATGAGCTGGTCGAAGGATGGGGCCAGTTGCCGGCAGGAAAGCGGTTCGGCAATACGCATGCAGTGGTGGAAAGCGAAGACGGCCGGGTTTTCATCCACAACGCCTCGCCGACTGGCGATGCGACCTGCATCTTTGATCCCGATGGCAAGTTCATTAAGTCATGGGGCGCGCAATACAAACAAGGCGCACACGGGATGGACATCCGCAAGGAAGGCAACCAGGAATTTCTCTACTTGGCCGAGACTTCCCAGCGCATCATCGCCAAGACCACGCTCGATGGCGAAGTGGTCTGGGAAAAGCATTATCCGAAGATGTCGCGCGATGTGAAAAATGGGAAGGTCGTTCCCTGCTATCACGAGCCCAACGAGAAGTTCTCGCCGACCTTCATCGCCCTTGCCCCCAATGGCGATTTTTACGTGACTGACGGCTACGGCTCCAACTACGTTCACCGCTACAACCTGCAGGGCGAATACCTGCAAACGTTCGGCGGCCCAGGTGGCAAACCAGGAACCACGCAGGACCCCGGCAAGCTGAGCTGCCCGCATGGCATCTGGTGTGACACGCGCGAGCCGGAGAACCCGATGATCGTGGTTGCCGATCGTTCGAATGTGCGCCTGCAATGGTTCACGCTCGATGGCAGGTTTATCAAGATGGTCACCCACGAACTTCGCCATCCCTGCCATTTCGATCAGCGCGGCACCGATCTGCTGATCCCGGATCTCAAAGGCCGAGTGACGATCTTCGATAAGGACAACAACCTCATCACCCACCTGGGTGACAACCCCAATTCGAAGGAATGGGCAAACAACCGCGTGCCGCAGAAAGACCTGAAGCCAGGCATCTTCTGCACGCCTCATGGCGCGATGTGGGACAAGCAGGGCAATATTTACGTTGTCGAATGGTTGCCCTATGGCCGCGTGACGAAGTTGCGTCACGTGTCTGCGTAAGTGGCGCGACCAGGTAGCAACATTTGAGTCAGCCAAGGTTAGCCGCGACGCGACAGCGGAGCGCTTTACCCACCTCGGGAAAGCGCTCCGCTTCGCGTCGCGGCTAACCGTTTACAATGGCGCGCCATGAGGTACTCAGGCCCCGCTTTTATTTCGGCGGCGATGGATCGATCTGCCCGGCTTCGACAAACGTAAATTTCTCACTAGACTCGGCCCCTTTGCCGAATCTGATGCAAGCTATGGATGGATTGCGTATCTCGCCGACCACTCGCCCGCCACAGGGGATTGAAGCCGCTCATGCCAGACCGGTTCCTGCCTCGACGGTTTATCTGCTGGAGGCCTTGGCCAGCGTTGGAACCAACCTGCTGATCAGCGGGATCTACTTCTACATGACCAGCCGATATGGCTGGGGACTTCTGCAGAACTTTCTCCTGGCAGCGGTGCAAGGGGCAGTTTATGTGGTCGGAGCTTTGTCGGCCCACGCCATTCGGGCGCGGCTGGGAACGCGTCGATCGCTTTGGCTCATGTATGGAGTGCTCGGGGCATTGTCGCTGTTCTGCCTGGCTGTTCATTCCGCAGCAGCCGTCACCGCAATCCTGCTTGCCTATACGGCCCTGAGCGTCGTCACCTGGCCCATTCTCGAAGGCTTGATCTCGCACGGCTTGGACAGCCACACCATGTCGCGGCGAATCTCGCACTACAACCTGGTCTGGGCCGGCGTCGGCGCGGCTGCCTTGGCGGTCGATGGCGCGGTGATTCAGCATTGGCCGCAGGGAGTGTTTCTCATTCCGGCGATTGTTCATATCGCAGGCATGGCGCTGGTGCCATTGCTGATGCCCGGCGAGATCAATGCAGAACCGACACCCGCGGCTGCGGCTGCACCGCAGGCTGCAGCCGAGTTGCTCAACGTGCGAACGCTGGCGTTGTGGCTCTCGCGAGTCGCGCTGCCGGCGACGTATGTCGTGATTTACGGCTTGATGTCGCTCATGCCATCGCTTCCCGCGCTGCATTCGCTCGATACGACCGCGCAGACGGTGATGGGCAGCATCTGGATGGTGGGGCGATGGGCGACATTCCTGCTGCTTGGCCTGGGAACCTGGTGGCACGCCCGCCCGAGAGTGCTGCTGATTGCGGCTATCGCAATGCTCGTTGCATTCCTCGGCGTGACCATTCGCCCGTCCGACCTCTTTGGTCATGGCTCGCAATCAATTGATTTGATTTCCCTCGGATCCTGGCAGCTTCTGCTGGGAGCGAGCTTAGGAATTATTTACGCGGGAAGCCTTTATTTCGGCATGGTCCTGAGTCATGGCAGCACCGAGCACGGCGGATATCACGAAGCGCTGATTGGTTTGGGAATGGTCCTCGGTCCCGGTGCGGGCGCAGCAGCACAGGCTATTCATCCCGGCAGCACAACGGGCATCCTCGCGGTTGGTGCGGTCATCGCGTCGAGCGTTGCCGCGGCGACAGTCACATCTATCGTCGGTTCAAAACGCCATTAAGCGTTATTGAGCGGGAGTTTGCCCCGGATTCGGTTCCGGCGTCGGCTTCTTAGAGCTGTGGAAGATGCTGTGCAGGATCATCAGCGCTACCCCCACGCACAGCAGCGAATCCGCCACATTGAAAATCCACGGGAAAACGTCCCACTTCGGCAGCGCGAAGATCATGTCGCGCACATATCCCAGCACGACGCGGTCGTAAAGATTTCCCAGCACGCCGGCCAGCAGCATGCCGAGAATAATCTGGTAAATCCGTTGCCTGCCGCTGGCGGAAAAGAGATAGAAGATAAAGCCGATCGCCGCGACCGAGACGATTACGAAGAGAACGCGTCGTCCTTGTCCGAGTCCAAACACTGCCCCCTGGTTCGCGGTCACATGGAATTCGAGCCAATCGGGAATGAACGGATACGTGCGCGATTCAACATGCACGCGTCCATCGACAACACTCTTGGAAAGCATCAGCGTGGCAAAGGAGTGGATCTTCGACCACTGATCCAGCGCCAAGCCAAGAGCGGCTGTGAGCAGAAACCGCACCCATGCGAGCGGATTTGTTACGGGAGAAAAAAACGATTGCGCCATTCTTAGCCCGGCCACCGCGGCTGCGAGTTGTCCAACGATTTTCAGTTAAAGGGAAGGTCCTGGCCGGCCTCCACGCTCCATCTTACGCGCATATTCGATCGTGAAGCGAGCCCAGGGCTGATATTCCAGCCGCTCCCTATTGATCGGCTTGCCGGTCCCTTCGCAAATGCCGTAGCTGCCATTCTTCAGCTTGGCCAACGCGGAGTTGATTTCGCGGAGAAGTTGGCGATCCTTTTCCACCAGCCCGAGCGTGAATTCCTGTTCGTAATTATCGGTGCCCATGTCGGCCATATGGATCGGCAGGTTGGAAAGGTTGCTGCCGCCGCTCGTGTTCAGGGCTTCGTGTTCCATCGAGCGCATGTCGCCGAGGATCTCGCGGCGCTTGGCGCGAAGCAGCTCTCCAAAATGTTCCAGGTCGCGGGAGGAAAAACCGGCCGCATTCTTGCGCGGCTTGCCATTGTCCGGGGCCGGCGGGGCCATCTGCACTACGGCCGGTTCAGCAGCGCGGCGCTCGGATCCAGGCCGGGACGATGCCGCGGGGCGCGCGGCAGCTTTGATCGAGTTCTTTGCGACGACTACGGCCTTAGATTTTTCGCCGTTCTTCTTTGAATCACTTCGGATCGCCGTCTTGGTCGCGACGGCTGCTTTTTTTGCTGGCGCGCTCTTCTTTGAAGCCGAGAGTTTTGTCTTGACAGTTGAAGAGGGGCGTGATGCGCCCTTCTTGCCTGCAGAGGGTTTTTTCAGAGTTGTCTTGGCCACGATGAACCCTGGCTCCTTTCGGACCTCGGCAATCTACGCCCACTGCCGGGTCAGGTCTCAAAACGGTCTGAAAAGATGGTCAAGTATACCAGAAACCGGCCCTTTCCGTCAATTATACGGGGTTGACACCCCGGCACGCCGGACTACATTCCCCACGTCTGCCAGACGTGAGATTTTCGCTATATTTATTGCAAACCGCGTACGAGAACACATGAAAACAAGCCTGGAATGGCTTTCGGATTTCCTCCCTGGCCCCCCGCTCGATGCGCAGGCTTGCGGCGACGCCCTGACGGCCGGCGGTCTGCCCGTTGAAAATATTGAGCGCCATGGGCAGGACACCGTTCTCGACGTTGAGGTTACCAGCAATCGAAGCGACTGCCTGTCCCACATTGGCGTGGCTCGTGAGCTGGCCGCGCTGCTGAACCGGGAATTTCGTGATAGCGCGCCGGCCCGTGCTGCAGAATCGCAAGGCAATCTTGAAGGCGCTTCGGTTGCGATCGAAGAGCAAGCGTTATGCCCGCTCTACATCGCTCGAGTCATCCGCGGCGTGAAAATCGGGCCGAGCCCGGCCTGGATGGTTCGTCGGCTTGAAGCGGTCGGCGTCCGATCGATCAACAACGTGGTCGATGTGACCAACTACGTTCTCTTTGAGCTTGGCCAGCCGTTGCATGCGTTTGATCTGAATCTGCTAAAGGGCAATCGCATCATCGTGCGCCGGGCGCGAGCAGGTGAAAAGATTATTTCGATCGATGGACGCGAGCGCGCGCTGACGCCGGATATGCTGGTCATCGCCGATGCCGAGCGGGCGGTGGCGGTGGCCGGTGTTATGGGTGGAATCAACAGCGAAGTTTCAAACAGCACAACCGATGTGCTGCTTGAGTCGGCGCGATTTGATCCGTTGTCGGTGCGAAAAACGTCGCGCGAGTTGGCCCTCAAGAGCGACAGCTCCTATCGCTTCGAGCGCGGGATCGATCCGCTCGTTGCGGAGCGCGCAAGTCTTCGCGCAGCGCCGCTCATCGTTGAAACGGCCGGCGGAAAGTTGGCTCCGGACGCGGCGCGCGCCGGGAAGGATGGCTTTCAGCCTCGCCCGATTTCTCTTCGGCTCTCGCAGCTCAAGCGGATCCTGGGAATCGAGATTCCCCTTCAAAAAGTGCTTGAATCGCTGAAAAAACTGCATCTTTCGCCAGCCCTGCGCGATGATCAAGTCGATGTGCAGGCCCCCAGTTATCGCCTCGATATCAATACTGAAATTGATCTTGTTGAAGAAGTCGCGCGGACGATCGGGTACGGGCAGATTCCCATCCGCGAGCAAATTGCCGTGCGCGTGACAGCGCCGGATGCGGTGGCCAAGTCAATGCAGACGATTCGGTCCACGCTCGTCGCCAGCGGCTTTTTTGAATCGGTGACCTTCAGCTTCGTCAGCGATGCACTGGCAAAAGATTTTCTCCCATCGACAGATGTTCATGCGAGTGCGCCGTTGTTGCGTGCCGATCCGAGCGTCCGCAAAGCCGATGCACATCTTCGACCCAGCATTCTCCCTGGTCTGCTGGAATCGATCCGCCATAATGAAGGCGTTGGCTCTCACGACGCCCAACTTTTTGAAATCGGCTCGATTTTTTGGCGCGATGCTGCCGGCGAGGTGCGCGAGAAACGGCAAGTTGCCCTGGCAGGCGGACCGGGCTTTCGCGAAATGCGCGGAACCGTTGAAGCGTTGCTGCGCAAGGTCGATTCAAATCGCTCGATTGCAATTGTGCCTGATACTCGGCCCGGCATCGCTGCCGCCGCCAGCGGCAGAATCGAGTGGGGTGGGAAGGCCATTGGGTTCTTGGGCATCGTCGAGAAAGCGATCGCTGACAAGCTCTCGCTGCGCCAGCCACCGCCTGTTGCCGAGCTGGATCTGGAGTCTCTGATCTCCGGCACCCAGCACGTTCCGCAGCTCAAACCTCTGGCGAAATTCCCGGCCGTCCGTCGCGATCTTTCGCTGGTCATGCCTGAGCGCACGCGATATGAGCAACTGGAATCGCTTGTCCAGCAGCTTCAGCTTCAATGGCTCGAAACGGTTGAGTACGTTACGACCTATCGCGGTAAGCCGCTCGATAAAGGCGTTAAAAGCGTCACGATTACCCTGGTTTTCCGCTCGCCGGCCGAAACGCTCACCGGCGAGCAGGTCGATGCCTCGGTACAGCGCGTCATTGAAGCGGCAGGCCGTCAAGGTTGGACGTTGCGGACCTGATGCGAGAAGCTAGACTTCATCGTAGACCATGATTCCTCAACCTCCTCCGGGACAAGGACCAATCGATCCACGCGG
>Ga0134128_10003523_pt1 | contig 19117 bp, 15 predicted proteins | sample KB31754_FD_96462 | JGI IMG/M metagenome (GOLD analysis project Ga0134128, IMG submission 96462) | Terrestrial soil microbial communities with excess Nitrogen fertilizer from Kellogg Biological Station, Michigan, USA - KB3-175-4 | ecosystem: Environmental > Terrestrial > Soil > Unclassified ...
CCCTCATGAAAGTCCTGTGGCTGGCCCATGCGATTCCGTATCCACCGCGCGCCGGCTTCCTCCTACGCTCCTATAATCTGCTGCGCGAGCTCTCGCGCTGGCAGCAAGTCGACTTGGTTGCATTTATCCAGGAGCCGTGGCTGACCACGACCTTCCCGAGCGTCCGAGAGGGCCTCGAGGCCTGTCGACGCGCTCTGGGTGAGTATTGCAGCTCGATGACCTTTCTTCCGATCGATCGCCTGAGGCATCGATGGGGGAAGCCTTCCACGGGGCTGCGAGCGTTGCTCACCGGCTCGACCTACACGACCTCATGGCTCGTCAGCGCACCGGCGCGGGCCGCGATTCAGCGGATCCTGGCCGACGGCCGCCATGACCTCATACATTGCGACACTATCGGCCTCGCGCCCTACCGTGATCTGTCCGCATCTGTGCCCGCGACGCTGACTCATCACAATATCGAATCTCACATGATGCTTCGCCGGGCGGACAACGCGGGCAACTTTCTCGCTCGCGAGTACTTCCGCGAGGAAGGCCGACGGCTGAAGGACTTCGAGCGGAAAGTCGCGGGGCGATTCGCGGCGCACATCACCTGCTCGGATCTTGATCGGCAGAGGCTTCGCGAGATCATCCCAGACGCAAATACCGTCGTCGTTCCGAACGGAGTCGACTGCGAGTATTTCGCTTCCGAGGGCCGGCCGGTGCGGCCCCGCTCCCTGGTTTTCGTGGGCACCATGAACTGGTACCCCAACATTCAAGCCATGGTGTACTTCCTGCGGGAGATCTGGCCGGGTCTCAAGGCACGGGTTCCCGCTGTGACACTCGACATCGCCGGTAGCAACCCGCCGGAATCTCTCGTGCAGATGGCCCGGTCGCTGCCGGATGTGACGGTGCACGGCTACCTCCCCGACGTTCGTCCACTGATTGACTCTGCGGCCGTCTACGTCTGTCCGATACGCGATGGCGGCGGCACCAAGCTGAAGATACTGGATGCGTTTGCGATGAGGAAATGCGTGGTGGCGCACCCGATCGCCTGCGAAGGGATCGATGTCACCGCCGGGAAGAACGTCGTTCTGGCCTCGACGTCGGAGGAATTCATTCACGAGATCGAGTCCCTTTTCGAGGATGATGGCAGGCGTAACGAGCTTGCCCGAGCGGCGCGAAGTCTCGTGGAGACTCGCTATTCGTATCGCGAGATCGGCGCCCGCTTCAATGAGACGCTGGAAGAGGCTGCCCGACAGGTTGCTCCGGCGCACTGAGCCCATGGCCGCCCTACGAGACATCGCGCTGTATATCCTTCGGGCCCTAGGCGGATTCAGGGTGGCGCAATTCCTTACCCGCCGCCGCCTCCGTATCCTGTGCTACCACGGGTTCTCGATCGGGGATGAGCATGAAGTCACACCGCACATGTTCATGCGGGCCGAGACGTTCGAGCGACGCATGCAGATGTTGCAGAGGCGCGGCATTCTCGTAATTCCACTCGTTGAGGCGGTATGGCGGCTGGCAGCCGGGGAAATTCGCCATGGTGAGACGGTGATCACGCTCGACGACGGCTGGGCAACGAATCTCACGATAGGCGTCCCGATCTTGGAGAAATATGGATTTCCAGCCTGCATCTACGTCACCACTGAGCACTTCGACGCCGGCACCGAGGTTTTCAACGTAACGCTCCACTACATGATCTGCCGCTCCCCGCGCACGGAGCTGAAGCTTGAAGGACTCCATCCCGGGTTGGATGGAACGTACGACCTACTCAAGGACTCAGACGGCCTTACCGCGACGCTCATCACGGCTGCGGAGCAGGCATTCCCAGCGCTTGCCGAGCGTCAGCAGATATTGGGTTCCATGGCGTCGGCACTCGGGATGGACCTCGCCGAGGTCCTGCGAAATGAGCGCTTCCGCCTGATGACACGCGAAGAGCTCGCTAAGCTCGAGACCCGTGGATTCGACATCGAGCTGCATACCCATTCCCATCGGCTGCCGGACCGGGACTTCGAATCCATGGCCAAGGAAGTCGAGCGCAACCGGGAAGCGCTCCGTGCCGTTCTCGGCAAGGACAAGAATCATTTCTGCTTCCCCAGCGGCGAATACAAAACACAGCACACCGAATGGCTGCGCCGACTCGGGATCGTTTCCGGAACCACTTGCGATCCCGGCCTAAACGGCCCCGGTTCTGAGGTGATGCTGCTGAAGCGCTATCTCGATGCCGACCACGTCTCCGACATCGCATTCGAGGCTGAGATCTCGGGTGTTCGGGAGCTTGCCCGGCGCGCAAAGGCAATTTTGGTCGCCCCGCAGATCCTGCTGCGCCGCGCTGGGCCCGCAGAGCGGGCATGACTGCGCCTGCCATAGGATCGCATTCGCCGTCACTTGAAAGTGAAGGGGCGCCAGCGCAACGACGGCAAAGAGTGCTCCAGGTACTCTTTTCCTTCCGAGTGGGCGGCTCGGAGGTGGTGGGACTCGAGCTGGCGCAGCAGCTTTCCCGGGCCGGGGCGCAAGTGCTGTGCACCGCCTTGGACGGAATGGACGGCCCATTGCGCGAGCAGTGCGCCCGCTTCGAAATACCCGTGGTCGACCTCGGTCTACCCGTTCGCAACGCTCTCGGACGAAATGGCCTCAGTCTCCGGCTCGCAAATCGTCTGCGGGAGCTACAGCTCGATGCGATTCACCTGCACCATTTTCTGGCGCTGAACAAGCTGGGGCTGCCGGCGCGGCTCGCCGGCGTGCCGCGCATCGTCGTCACGGAACACTCGGAAGCGCAGCTGCGTAATAGCGCCGCGGGGCGGTTGCGATTACGCCTGAATTGGCGCCTCGCGCATCGCGTCACGGTCATTCACCCGGGACTCAGGGAGTATCTGCGGGCGGACATCGGAATTCCTCTCGAGCGCGTGGCCATCATCCCGAACGGTATCGACACGCAACGTTGGCAAAGAAGCGATCGCGAGCAGCGCCGGGCAGCGCTTGGTATCGGACCCGAGTTTGTCTTTCTGTTCGTCGGCCGCGTGGAGCCCGTCAAGGACGTTCCGGGGCTCATACGGGCATTCCTGCATGCCGTGCCCCGGTTCGCCAGGCCGGCCACGCTCATAGTCGTGGGTGACGGCTCCGACATGTCGATCTGCCGCGCATTGCTGGCGGGCCACCCTCTTAAGGATCGAGTGGTGCTCGCCGGGCAGCAAGCGGACACGCGTCCCTATCTCGCCGCAGCGGACGCTTTCGTAATGAACTCACGATCGGAAGGCACGCCGCGAGCCCTGGTGGAAGCCATGTGCATGGGGCTGCCAGGCATCTGTACGGCCGTCGGAGGCGTTCCGGAGCTGCTCGATGGCCGCGGCTGGCTCACTCGCCGTGGTGATGGACCGTGCCTCGAATCGACCCTTCTCGACGCCGTGGCGCACGAGGAAAAGGGTGTAGAATTTGGCCTGCGGGCGAAACATTACATTCAGTCGCGATACGACTATCGCGAAATCGTTCGTCAATACCAAGACGTCCTGGGGCTCGGGAGCCACGCGTGAGCAGTCTCGCGGAATTCTTCAAAGATCTGCGGGCCGTCAGCAAACTGCCAAAGGCCAGGATCTCCCTGATGGCAGCGCGCACCGCCGACAACGATCCCTTCTACGAGCAGGTGGTGCAGTCGTTCTATCGTGATGCGCGGCGGCGGCATCCGCGATTTCCGCTGATCCGAAACCTGCAATACGGAGTGGCGCTTTTCCCGCTGCCGAAGAAGCGCGAGGACTACCTGGGCCTCATCGAAGCCTCCGCCCGCCGCAATATCAAGAAGGCACTGAGACTGGGATACAGTGTCTCGCCCATAGATTTCAACCGTCACCGAGCCGAAATCGTGGCCATCATCCGCTCGGCGCCAGCCCGCCAGGGTCCGATGCCGGATGGTCTGATGAGCGGTGAGATCCCGGAGATCTCCGACCCTCCGTCCCGGACGTCCTTTCACGACTATATACATCTTGGCGTCAAGAAGGACGGCGAGCTTCGGGCCTACTGCTCATGCTTCGTAGCCGGAGAGCTCTTTTCGGTGAACGACATTTTCGGGCATGACGCCTACCAATCGGACGGAATCGTTCCCCTACTGTTGACGGAGACCGTCGGCTATGCCATTACCCATCATCCGCAGGCAAAGTACTGCATGTATGACAAGTATTTCGGCGCCAGCACGACGCTGCGCAGATTCAAGAAAAAGTTCGGGTTCCTGCCCCACAAGGTCGAATGGTCGCTTGATTAGTCCCCGAACGGGGGATCCGCCCGGCATGGCAACTCAACATGACTGACTCAACCGACACTCGCCTGCGCTCGGAAGCCAGCTTTCAGGACGAGCGGATGCGCCGGGCGAACCAAGGCGAGGAGGAATTCCGCGACCGCTTCTACTTCATCAATGCCGCCGCTCTCAAGGACTATGAAGACCTACTGAGCGGCCTGGCCGGCCGCCGCGTCGTCGTCGTCGGCAGCAGCGACGGGGGCGTGATTCCACTCGCGCGAGAAAAGACATACGTTGAAGGAATAGACATCTCTCCCGTGTCGATAGAGAAGCTACGCTCTGCCATCGAGAGGCAAGCGCTGACCGAATACGCGTCCGCGCGCGTGATGGATGCGGAGGCGTTGGAATATCCCGATCGGAGCATCGATGCCATATCCTGTTCCGGCGTGCTGCACCATCTCGACACTGAGCGAGCGCTGCGCTCCTGGGCACGATGCCTGAAAGACGAGGGCTTCGTCGTCCTCTTCGAACCTCTGGCATTTCACCCGGTTGCAGCCCTGTTTCGCGTCCTGACTCCTGGCATGCGCACCCCCGATGAGCATCCCCTCCGCCCCCAGGACTTCGCTCTGATGCGCAAATACTTCCGGTCCACCGATGTCCGCTACTACGGGCTCACGACCGTGTGCTGCGCAGCGATCAGCATTCTTCCCGCTGCGGCTCGCCTATCGAGGAGGCTCCTGCCGGTCTTCGAGGCCATCGATCGGGCACTGCTCAAGGCGCTGCCCTTTCTCAAGCACGTCTGCTGGTTGACGGTCGCCAGGCTCTCATCGCCGGTGCGCCCTGCATGAGGCCGGTCGGGCCGATGGATTCAACGGGCGCGGTGCGGCGACACTCCCGGATGCGCCGACGCTGAAGGACCAGCCTCAATTTCGTTTCGAACCTGGTTCTTCGTTTCCGCCTGAGCGCCCCGGCGCCGGGGGCCTTGGCGGGCGGCGGAAATGTCGAGCCGCTCCGCGCTTGGCCGGAGCAGGTTTCGCCGCCCCCGGCGAAGCGAGCGTGAGCAGCGCCATACATACGCCGAACATCACCCACAGCAGCTGCATGTATATCTCGGTCAGGAAAAATATACAGATCATGTTGCCCACGAGTACGAACTGGAGCGCTCGAGCGAAGAGTGCCTGCTCCGCTTGTTCCGGCGTAATGTCTGCGGCGGATATCAAGGCGGAGCGCGCGCGCTGCAATCCACGGAACGAGAGAAAATACATCCGCAGAAAGAGCAGAAGACCCGCAACCCCAAGCTCCACGAGCGACTGAAGATAAGTGTTGTGCGCAACATTGAACTGGCCACCCAGGCTTACATCGACCATCATGTAGCTCTGAGGCCCGTAGCCGATGGGGCGCTGGGCAGCAGCTTCGAGTCCCCGGTGCCAGATCGCACCACGCCCGCTCCTGTCGGTCGGATCCAGATTGTAGTCGTTTCCCAGGTTCAGCAGTGTCGCGAACCGCTGCTGAGCACTTGGCGGCAAGTGCGACCATGTAACGAATCCCAGCCCGATGACGACGACCAGAATGCCCAATTTGGCGCCCAATGTTCTTGCCGACCGCTTGCCATCCTTTGACGTCGTGACCTTCATCGGTACGAACGTCATCAGCGCAACAATGGCCAACAGACCCAGCAGGCCACCGCGGGACTGGGTCAGCAACGTCGCTCCTATCAGCGTTGCGAGGGTCACCCCGAAAAGCACACGGGACAGGATAGACTTGGCGTTCAGCAGAAACGCCACCGCGAGCGGGATGATCGTTACCAGCAGGTAGGCCAGATCATTCGAGTCATACATCGTCCCGGAGTCTTCCGCCCGTCCTCCGGAGTAACCCGATACGGCGCCCCGTGCGAGCGTGAGTGCGCAGATGACCAGCACCAGGAACGTGCCGCGCAGGCGTTTCCAGCTGCTGCACATGAAATACGCAAGTGCGCAGCCCGCGGCGATGACCGGCAGTTGTATCAGCGTGAAGTTCAGGCTCGCGCCCCGCCAGAACGAAAATGGCGTCAGGATCACCGCGAGCGTCGCCAGTCCGACTGCCGACATTGCTATGGCTCGCGCGTCCGGATTGATGCGAGGCAAGGCTCTTCGATTGCTCAGGAGCGCCAGCACCGTGACTGCCATGACGATTTTCGCGAGAGGCACGACACTCAATGGCGGAATCAGCTGGTTGATCCGGCCGACCCCGATGAATACGAAGGCCCAGAATCCGTACTCGACCATTCCAGGTGCATCGGCATCGGCCGCCCTGCGGGTTTTGATCGCGCTTGCCGGACCTCTGACAAGCGGATCGAGGTCCTTGCGTCCCGGCTTTGAGCGATAATGCACGGGTAAATTGGCCCTCTTCATTCAACTTGCCCTCAGGATAGGCAAAGCACCATGCCTTCGAGCGCGAACTCTCCCCTGCGTATATTGTCGATGGTGGAAGCGGTGACGGTTACGGGACCAGTAAAACCCCTCCTTGCGTTCTCCTCGCTGGTTCGGTCGGGATTCTCGGGATGGCCACCCGTACATCATACGTTGATGTCGACACGTCGCCCGACACTTGTCTCCAGGCCGGAAGGCGATCAGCTTCGCAAGGCCGGACAGGAAGCCGGCCTGCCGCTCATTGCCGTTCCGGAGCGCCACCCCCTCGACCTCGGCGTGATACCGAGAATGCGCCGCGTAATCGGCGAGGTCTGTCCCGACCTGGTCGAGACTCACGATTGCAAGAGCCACTTCCTGTTCTACTTGCTGCGGGCACTCTATCCACGGGTTCGCAGGTGCAAGTGGATTGCGTTCCACCACGGGTACACTCGAACGAGCTGGAGGGTGAGTCTTTACCAACAGTTGGACCGGCTCACACTACGCCATGCCGACCATGTAGTCACTCTGTGCAAGCCCTTTGCGCAGATGCTGAGCCGCCGCGGGGTGCGGCCTGAAAATATTACCATACTCACGAACTTCATAAGTCGCCGCCCTTCCCCTTCCGCTCATGCGCTCACCCTTGCGCGGGAGGACCTGCGTATCGCCCCAGACGAATGCATCATAATCTGCGTAGGACGGCTGTCTTCGGAGAAAGGCCACGCCGACCTCATTGCCGCGCTCAACGGAGTCTCGCAGATAGACCGCACCCGTCCGCTTCGGCTGGTGGTGGTCGGAGATGGCCCCGAGCAAGACAAGATTGAGCGCCTCGCCGCAAATCTCGGCCATCGGGTTCTGCTGACGGGGCATGTTTCCGATCCGTGGCCTCTGCTGAATGCCTCGGATATCTTCGTCCTTCCTTCCCACAGCGAAGGCTCGCCGCTGGTCATCTTCGAAGCAATGGCCGCGGGCCTTCCTATCGTTGCCACTTCGGTCGGCGGAGTCCCTGAGACCCTCACGGACGGCGAAGATGCCCTACTGGTTCCTCCGTCCGACCCGGACGCCCTCGCCATTGCGCTCGCTCGCCTCATAAAGAACGAGCCGCTCCGCAGCAGGCTCGGCACAGCCGCCCTTGCGGCCCTCGAACGGCACTCGCCGGACGCTTACGCTTCACGGCTCCTTGGCGTGTATGACAAAGTGGCTGACTGGCGCGCGCCGGACCCGAGACAATCCCTCACTGTTCCGCCATAGCCTGCGAGAATCTCAACGCGTAGGTCAGATCGCGCACTCCGAGAGCCGTCGCGAGCAAGGCAACGGACAGACGTACGGGCGATATAGCAGTTCTCCTGTACCTGCCAGCCTTGAGAGCCGACCAAGTCGATCTCAGGTACTTTTGCCGGTCCAAGCGCCGGTAGGCCTCGTTGAACTGAGCTGTCCACTGGTACGTCAGCGCACTCCCTTCTCCGAGGGGACACCCCTCATGCCCGGCGTATGCCTGCCATGGAACGGAGGTCACCGCCCGCGGAAACAGGGTCAGCCACCGATTATAGAAGCGATGGTTGAGAAACGGGCGCACCGGCCTCCGGACAACCGCCTCGACCAGCTTCCTGTCGAAAAACGGCAGTTGCATCTCGCAACGATGCTCGTATATCCGCTCGAAATGCGGGTGCATGTGGTGACGTTGATCGGTGGCCATCAGCATCATGTGCAGCCTTCGACCCGGGTCGTTGCTATGCTCGTCACGCAACGTCTCCAAGAGACCGACTCTGGGATATTCAGCCACCACGCTCGCTTTGGCATGCCGCAGGATACGGCGCGGCACATACCAGCTCTGATCTCTCATGAGAAAGTCGATGGCTCTCTCATACTCGAGGTCCTCCGCGGCCGCTACCATCTCCTCCGTCAGGTACACGTGCCCCATCAACACGCTGCCGCCGTCACCGGACCAGACCAGATTTGGCTCTTCCGTCGATCTGCCTTGCGCCCTGACGTTCGCCTGCAAAATTCGCAGTGCGGCACTGGTTCTATCGAACACACCGCCGGACGGCATCGGGATCTCGGTATGGTCACACCCCAGGGCAGCGGCGACCTCACGCCCATACACCAGATCCTGCGAGCCCTCCGGCCCGAAGTTCACTGAATGGACCTGAACGCCAAGCGACCTGAGTGCAGCGACAACGACTCTCGAGTCAAGCCCGCCACTCAGTGTAGCCATGGCGGTTCGATTCTTGCCGACCCTCAAGGCTACCGCCTCACTGAATCGGTCGAACACCTCCTGAAGAGAATCGTGTTCCGAGCCCTGCTGCACCGCAGCCACTCGCGACATACTCCAATATCGCTCGAACTTCGTATCGCCGCCGGCAAATACAACGGCTGTGCCCGGCGGCACACACTTGATCTTTCTCCAGCTCGTGCGATCGCCGAGCGAGTGGCCGAAGACTCCTGTCTCGGCGCTCCCCCGCTCGTCGACCAAGCCCGTGATCTCTTCCCCAAGGGCCCCAATCGCACCGAGGGTGCTGGAGAACACGACGATGTTGCCGTCGTCCGCGTAATAGAGGGGCCGGACGCCGAGAGAGTCTCCCGCGAGAATGAGGCCGCCCGTCTGTTCGGTTGCGCAGAACTCCGACCGCATGAATGTGAAGCTTCCGCGGGCTTCCGCGAATTCCTGCAACGCCCCCACCCGGGCCGCCCTCACGAGGAACTCGAGGTGCCTCACGCGAGGCTGGTCGACGAGCCGATCGACATATGGGTGACCACAGATGGCCGACAATGACCCTGCGTCCTCCGAATGGAGTCCGCTACCGTCATATCCCCAGTAATCGCACTTCAGTAGGAGACAGTTCGGCCTCACGCTCTCCGTAAAATAGCGCTCCGGAGCCGAAGGCCTCACATCCTGTGATAACCGGCGGTAGAGACGCTCTGCCGTGCTCTTTCCGCTTTCATTTCGCCAAAAGATACCGGCGATCGCGCTCATTAGTTCTGATTCTCTACGTTCCAGCGGTCTCGCCACTGCCTCCCGGCTGGACGCAATATGCATAGGGGCATGCGAACTCTTATGGGATTTTATCCTGGCGCGACCGAGTGACCGGGGGAATTTTCCCCAGCGGCCACACAGCGGTCTTCTACATGGCTTTACATAAAGGCTGTAAGGCCACTTCTTGCGGCGTCCGACCCTTCAGTGAAAGCGCCCTGCGCTCGATCAAATGCCAAGAGAGCGCGGCAAGCCCCAGCGTGACTGTCGCGGAGAACATCATTAGATCAAGCGTTGAAATGCCCTTGAAGACTGAGGTGAGCGACTGTTGGACCGGGTAGGCGTATATGTAGATGCCATAGGAATAATCGCCCACCCGATTGAACGCCCGGATGGCTCCTCCGAAAGCGTAAGCTGAGTACATGAGCAAGTACGCCAGCGAGAAGCTGAGCACAAAGAAAAACGTCTCGCGCTGTAGAAGCGATATGGCCACTGCTCCTGCCAGAGCTGCGAAAGCCGCTCGGTAGAGGACGATCCTCGATCGCAGGACGTAGAAGCCGGCGCCGGTAAAGAACATGAATCCGAGGCGGCTGTACTGACTCGCAGGCTCGAAGTGACCACCCCAAAGGTAGATCGCGCCCGACACGATTGCGCAGCCCACGACGACCATGGTGAACGCACGGCTGCCTCGACACACGAGCCAGATAACGAGCAGTGCGACGTACATGTGTACTTCGTAGACGAGGGTCCACAGCGAGTCATTGACGGATAGCTTGAAGGGATTCGAGACGAAGAGTCCGGGCAGCTCGTAGTTAATGCCAGCTACGAGCAGGGCGTTCTTTACGAAGTAATGCCAGGTCTGCCGGGCGCCGAGGTATTCACGCAGCGATTCTGCAGTGAGCGCCGAGCCCATCACAAACACGACTAGGATGAGCATTACAAGAAGGGCCGGATAAATCCGAAGGGCTCTCGCCTGCACGAAGGCGATGGCGTTCCTACGGGATAGAAGGCTTGCCGTCACGAGAAAGCCACTCGTGACGAAGAAGACGTTGACTGCAATATCGCCCCAGGTGAGGCCATAGCTCGAGCGCAGTGGCTCGGAATTCCAGATCCCTGTTGAAATCAGGAAGCTGTGGCTTACGAGTACCGCGAACGCAGCCAGGAATCTAATCAGGTTGAAGTTATTGTTTTTGCCCAGAGCCGCCTCTGAGAGCCTCATACCCCCCTCCCGATACCTTCTTGATTTATCCCCCGTCGCCCGTTCAGGGCGCCCAAATCTACACCCGCCAGCGCCGGATCGCCAGACCCTCACTCCAGCTCACACAGCTGCTGAAAGAGTCCGGCGGCGCGCTTCGCGGCCTCGGTTACGAGGATCAGCTTACCGTGAGCGTCGGGGGCTGCGGCAGTGCGCCGAAATCATGGCCCACCCGGATGGCGCCGTTGCCCCACGCACCCATATCGCACGCGGCTCCGGTCGAGACGCCGGTACTGCGTCCGCTGCCCACCGCGGGCGAGCCCGGCTGCAACTTGTACAGGTCCGCAAAAGTGCCGGTACCGATGAAGAGCGGAGCCGCCGTAGCCGCGATGGAGTTCCGCTCACCTCCGGTCGCCGCCTGCCATGCCGACAGACTCGAATACCCAACACCACCAGACTGCTGACTCGTCCATGACGTCCATACGTCCGAGCCACCGCCATGACAGTACAGGTTGAAATCAATCAGCGCGACACTCGCGAGGTTCAGCAGCACGTACCCCTCCATCATCCGGTCTCCGGAATTGTTGTAGACGATATTGTTATAGATTCTGAGCGCCTTGGCGGTGCTGATAGCCGTCCCGATCCCGTAGTAATCGGCCCCGCCCGCGTTTGGAGAGATTATGCACGTATTGTTGTAAATATTGATCGGAGCAGTCGACCCGCCTCCGAGGTTCGGGAGCGCGGTGAGCGGGTGCATTCCGATGAAAACGTTTCCGTATATGTCGATCTGGTCGGAATTGTTTCCCTCGGCAAAATCACTCAACGCGGAGAATGCGGTGTCTCCGCTCGAGAACATTGATATATCCACGTAGTTATATCTAACCGTGTTGCCATTCTGGGGCGCTTCTTTTCCATATAGCCCTCCGCAATTCACCGCCGTATTGAACTCGTAGACCACGTGATTGGACTGCCACTGCAACACCGCCGACAGGTGATTGAGGCTTCCAGGCGAATAACCCACACAATCGTGGAAATAGTTATTCTGTATCAACGCCGCCTCGCACACAGCGATCGACAGGCAGCAGAGATTGTCGCCATCTTCACTGCCCACTCCGTTGTTGTCAAAGAACTCACAGTTTTTGACCGTAACGCCGTACATCGTCGATCGGCTGACCTGGTTGAATTGAACTCCCCCGCTGATGTTTCCAGTGAGCGTCAACCCATCGAGTGTCACGTAACCCCGATGCGGCGCTTGCGGCGATTGACCGATTGTCGGATTCCCCGCCCGTGCCGTCGCGGAGCTGTTGTTATTGTTCGGATTCCCGTAAGTTGACCCCACCTTCTGCGTGATGACGGCGCCACCCCTCTGGTAGTTTCCATTGGAGTCACACGAGGCAACCACCGTGGGCCCGCTCGCTGCGCTTCCACCATCGACGTCGAGCACCCATATTCCATAACCGCCAGGGCCGGATCCGCGTGACGCGGCGAGCGCTTGTACATTGTACGTGCCGGCAATGATTCCGATCTTCTTGCCCAGTCCGCCATACACGGAGTGCTTCGTATTGATCGCGGTGATCGCCCACGGCTGTTGCAGTGTTCCAGGATTGGAGTCAGATCCATTCGGCCCGATGAAGTAATCGAATGCGTAGTCCGCGTTTTGTCCCCGCACGAGGGAGCGGCGCGCGAAGGGCAGCGCCAAGGAGACCAGAGCGAGAGCGCCTCCGGATTTCAACACATCGCGCCGCGAGGATACCCATGCAGGTGTGAGGTGCGATCTGTCTTTGTGCGAGCTCATACGTATTGTCTCCTCGTGGCGGCGCTGCCGCCGGGGTCTCAGGCTGGTGCATCCGTGCGACGTGCCAGGGGTAGGCGGAGTCCTGAGCCATCCGCGTGCTTTCGCAATGGACTATTTATATCACGGAAAGTCAGCATGCAACCTGTGATTGGCGTCACGGTAGCTTTCGCGAGTATGTGGTTGTCGCGCCCCACAGACAGTTTCCGAGTGAGCTTCGCGTGGACCCGAAGCAGCTCCTTTCAGCAGCCGTTGCGCATCGGGGTTTCTACCGCTGGGCAGGTCGCGGGATGCCTTGTTGCGATGGAGCGATGAGCGCTCGACAGTGACTGTGATTGCCGACACCGAGCGAGACCGACGTGTTGTCGAACAGAGTCTTGCGGCGAAGAAGCGCGTGGGTACCATTCTTACCATTCTTTGACAGCGGGACAGCGGCAGCCATCCGTTTGGGCCGCCACGACCCCGTCGCAATACCGGGCGTCGTACGCTTCGGAAAGCGCTGCACTGGAGAGACCTCTTGCTCGACCTCTGTGCCGCCGCGGGTGGGTTGCACTGCCGAAGCAGATTGCCGCGATGAGCTTCGGCGCTCGCGGCTTCATGGGCTCGCAGCGGACAGGGGGCGCAGCCACAAGCCCCGGACCATGTGCCCGCTCGAATAGCGGGCGGCTAGCTCGCCGGAGGCGCGCCAGCGCCCGGGTCGCCCCGGGCCTTGCATCAGCCGCTTCGGGTCGGGCCTATCGCGGCACAATCTCTGGCGTCCGCAACGCAAGGATCGTATGCTCACGCGCGGCGAGCCCAAGGTACCCTGGTCCTCATGGACGCCGGCGCTCAAGGCAGCCGTATGGTCCATCCAATGCCAAGCTCGGCCGCGGCCGATACACCGATTGAGCGCCATTCCATAGCCCGCCGCGCATCGTCGGGGCCTTTCCGCTACCGTATCTAAATCAACTCAGCGATGTCGTCCACGTAATCCCGGAAATCTCCCAGAACGACGCAACCACTCACTCCCTGAGCGATGATTACGCGCGCCGAGCACATCAGCCAAACGGCGCGCTTCTGTCACACAGAAGCAGTGGCACATAAGAACAAGACATAATGAGAGCAGACGGTTTAACGGGATCCGTAATTTCGGGAATACGCTGGTCGGCCGCTTCCCGCCTCGCCGCGCAGGGACTCTCCTGGGCAATCGCACTGATAGTGGTGCGGCTCCTCGCCCCGCGGGATTATGGCTTGGCCACTCAGGCGGGAATCGTGGTTGGTTACCTGAATCTGATAGGAGAGCTCGGGCTGAGCGCCGGGCTGATACAAAAGAGGGTAACGGATCGTCAGACTCTCGAAAAGGTGTTCGCTGCGTTGCTGGTGGGAGGCGTCGCCGCATTTTTCGTTCTGTTCGCAGCCGCGTCCATGGTGGCGGAGTTCTTTCGCGAGCCGTCGCTGACCCGGCTTGTTCGCATCGCCGCAACACAATTTCTGACGCTGCCATTTGCAGTCATCCCGCAGGCACGCCTGTCAATAGCGCTGCGGTTCCGAGAGCTTGGACTCGTGGCGATTGTCTCGAACGTTACAGGTGCGGTGGCGACGCTTTGCCTGGCGTACAAAGGATTCGGCGCAGCGTCCCTCGTAATCGGCGCAACGATGATCGCAGTCTCGAGGGCCGTCGCCCTGAACGCATTTGACGGATTCGTGGCACTGCCGAGCTTTCGGTGGAATGACCTGGCCCCTCTGTTTGGCATTTCCGGCACCGTTCTACTGGACCGCACCTTCTGGTACGCATACGTGCAGGCGGACTCGACGTTGATCGGCCGGATGCTCGGCGCTCGCAGCCTCGGCATCTATTCGATCGCGATGCAGCTGACCTCCATTCCTCTCGAACGCGCCTCCCAGGTCATAAGTACGGTCGCTCTGCCCGCTTTCAGTAGCATCAACGATCGCCCTGAAATGGTAGCCGCGGGGTACATGAAGGCTTTCCGACTTGGAAGCGCGCTGAGCTTTCCAATCTATTGGGGGCTCGCCCTCGTGGCGCCCGATCTGATCCTGCCAGCCTTTGGCAGCCGCTGGGCAACCGTAATCCCGATACTCCAGATCCTTTCCTTCTCCATGCCGCTGAAGGCGCTCGGCCCGATCGCCTCTCCCGCCCTGACGGCGATCGGCAGACCCGGCATCTCCGTTCGAATCCTGCTGTGGGGTCTTTGCGTCCTGCCTGTAATGATCGCCGTAGGCACCCATTGGGGAATCGCCGGTGCTGCGGTCGGATGGACGTGCGCCGCTCCGATCATCTTCCTGATTGCAGCCTACTACGTGAGTTCTACCCTGAAGATTCCCATCCGCAGCATGGTGCGTGCGCTGCGCGCGCCCGCTCTATCCGCGGCATGCATGTCCGTCGTCGTTGCCGGCTCACAAATCATGCTCCGATCGCTCACTGCCGTTCCGAGACTTGCTCTCTGCACTGCAATCGGCGCAATATCTTATGTTGTTATCTTTAGGCTCATCGGTCCCTCTCAGTCTCTCGAAGTACTGCAGTTCGCGAGAAATCTAATGCCAGGCACCAGGCGCAGGGCAGCGGCAGACATCCAGGAGCTTCCGACAATTGCACACTCCACCAATCCGGAACACGGCTCAACCGATCCGCGGACTTGAGACCATCACTGTTGGCAATGAACTTCCAGTATCAGAAATCAGAGCACTTGCCACCGCTTGCATGGCTGGCACATCTCGACTTCCGCGCTCATCGCATAGATGCATACGGGGGCGCCAGCGTCGAAGTGGGCTCAAACTGGCTGTTCGAAGGCGCCTGGTCCGGACGATTTTCCGACGGGGATTTCTGCCGGGCTGACCACGCCTTTGGCAGCGGCCTTCGCATCGAGGGGACGCGCATCCTCGTATGCCCGCCATCGAGCACCCTGGAGAGCGTCTTTTTCTACGTGTCGCGACCGTCCCGTGTCATGGTGTCCAATTCGGCCATCGCAATCATGGCGGTGACGGGTGATCGTCCCAAGCTCGACCGCACGCACTACCTGCGGTGGATGGAAACATCGCGTTTTGGTCCTGACGCTTATCTCCGCACCATTCCCTTGAGCCGGTACAAGCTCCACCGGGTACTGTACGACTGCATCGAGTTCCGTGGATCCGAGCAACCTCATCGACTGAAGCGCACGGACCCTCCCGCTTTTCGTGACTTCACTTCCTATCGGGAATACCTCAGCCAGCAGCTGCGGGAATTGATCTCCAACGCCACGGCCCGCGAGCGCGGCAGAGTCTATCAACCACTCGCAACAATCTCATCCGGCTACGACTCCCCGACCTGTGCCGCGCTGGTGCGGGAGCTGGGATGTCGGCGGGCGGTTTCCTTTTCCCATGCCCGGGAACAGTTTGCGAGTGCCGATGACTCGGGCACTGAGATAGGAAGCGCGCTCGGACTAGACGTCATGCTCTTCGACCGACTCGATTACCTCAAGCACAAGGAGTCGCACGAGCCGGAATTTCTCTCGACGGGGCTCGGGGGTGAAGATATCGTCTTTGCTTCCTGCGAGAGCGAGCTGCGCGGGGCCTGTGTGTTTACCGGATGCCTAGGCGACAAAATCTGGGGATTCGACTATGAGAATATCGGCCTCAACATCGCCAGGGCGGACAATGGTGGCGGCTCCCTCGGGGAATATCGGCTGGCCGCCGATTTCATTCACATTCCCGTTCCATACATAGGCATATCGCGACAACGAGAGATCCTCGCCATTTCCGAGTCGGACGAAATGAAGCCCTGGCGCGTCGGCGGCGACTACGATCGCCCGATAGCTCGGCGAATAACCGAGACTGCCGGCGTACCACGCGCTGCCTTCGGTACGGCGAAGAAAGCGGTTACGAATGCAATCGGGTCCCCCTTGCTGTTCTCGTTTGAGGTACTGCACCCCGACGCCGCCAGCTCATTTCGAGCCTTCCTGGCTCGTCACGACATCTCGGAGCGGACGTTACCGTCCGATCAGAGACTGAGGCGGGCGCTATGGAAACTCGCCTTGTTCGTGGTCGAGCGACTCGTTTGGCGCAAAGCGAGCATGCCTGTCTGGGCAAAGAGGCTCGTCAACAGGCTGGAGTGTTGGGTGTCCGTTCTGGAGCCTGCCGTCGGCAATTCAGCATGGCTCTATCATTGGAGCGTTGAAGCGCGAGCACGCGCATATTCCTCCATCACAACCACCCGATCCGGTGCCGCGCAGGATTGCGCCTGAGTGGAAGTAACTTGCTCACCGGCGCGATTGAGCTCCCAGACGGTCTTACTCATTTCATATCATTTCCACCCGACGAACGAGATCGGGGGCCGGCGCACGACGGCACTTGCGCGGCATCTCGCCGCGCGCGGGCTGCGGGTGATCGTGGTGAGCGCGTTCGGGCACCAGGAAGTCCAGCCGGGCGCCGAGGTTCTGCCCGGAATCACTGCGATCCCGGTTAGGCAGCCCCGCAGGCTCCTCCTCGACTCACTGGTCTTCCTCAAACAGGGTGCCGCGCCGTCCAAAGCGCCCCAGCAAACGGCTCGCAAGACGGAGGCGATGACCCGTCCGCGCGGGATTACATTGCAGTTGAGGGCATTCGCCCGCCGCCTCTTTTTCCGGTTGGTCTTCTTCGTGGACGCGAACAAGAAGTGGGCATGGCGTGCATCCAGAGCGGCGATCACAGCCGGGCGGCAGTACGGCGCTCGCGCCGTCGTGTCCTCCTCACCGCCCAAAACCGTGCTGCTCGCGGGGGCATTAACGGCGAGGCGACTGCGCATTCCTCACATTGCAGATTTCCGTGACCCCTGGACCGACTCACTGAGCGCCGACCCGCAGCAGCGCGCCGAGTTCCTGCTGCAGCTTCCACTCGAGCGGTGGGTGGTACGCTCCGCGGCCTGCGTGACGTCGGCCGGAGCGACCGTCGCCAAATCGCTTTCGTCGCGATATCCGGCTGCCCGGCACAAGGTACACGTCATACGCAACGGTTATGATGGCGAGCCGCAGCCCGCGGGCGTCGAGACGGGCGGCCGTCTTTCCATTCTCTTTGCGGGCGACCTGTACCTCGGTCGCGATCCCTTTCCACTGCTCAGGGCGCTGGAGAATCTGTTGCAGCGACCTGATGTGGACCCAAGTCGCATATCTCTCACTCTGATGGGTAGAGTCGAGTCCTACGGGAACCAGTCCGTCTCGGATTGGTTCACGGACCGAGCGTGCGCCTCGAGCGTGAGGCTGCTACCGCATCTGCCACCGCAAGCGGTGGCCGAGGAGGTGTCCCGGGCAACGGTCCTCGTCAACCTAGCCCAGCAACAGCCGTACTCGGTGCCTGCAAAGACATACGAGCATCTCATCAGCGGTCGCGAAATTCTCCTCATTTGCGAGGACGAATGCGAAACGGCTGAGCTCGTGAGGGGTATTCGCGGTGTCAATCAGGTCGATTCGCGAGATCCGTCGGCGCTCGAGAGGGCTCTTTACGACCTTTACCTTCGTCACGCGGTTGAAGGCAGGATGACGGTGCCCACGGCGGAGGAAGTGAGGAAGTACTCGCGAGAAGCACCCAACGAGCAGTTCCGGTGCCTGATCGAGCAGGCTGCGGGCTTCGCCGCCGATCTTCCGCGTGAGCCGAATCACAGCCTCACGGCTTCGTGACGGCTTGGTTGCAGGCCAGCTCAGTTGATCGTCTTGCTCCCGACGTTTGACATCTCGCTCTCGAGTCCGCTATTCGTGTAAGCCGCGACGGCGAAATACCACGTCCCGGTGCCAAGGTCGGTCACGACGTAGGTCAGCGTACTCGGGCTCGTGATGTTGATCATGTTGCTCAGGGAGCCGGGGCTGGTCCCGTAATATATATGGTAGCCAGCCAAGTCAGTGAGCGCGGAGCCGTCGCTGTTCTTTGTCGGTGCTGTCCAAGTCAGCGTCGCACTGCCCTTGCTGGTCGGCTCAGGTCCTGAAGCGCTCGCCGAAACTGAGCTCGAGCCGGAACCACCTCCGCAGCCCGAAAGAATGAGCATGGCAGCCGCAAGACCGCAGAATGTCTTCAGCGTGTTCAGCGTCGTCAGCGGCCGCATGTGCGTCTCCTCCGACCCAGGCGTGCGGCTGCGGCGGGAAGCGACGATCCGCCTGCAGCAGCTCGAACGGCACGGTGAACCTCATGCCAGAGGAAGAATATCCTTTTAGTTCAGCGTATTAAGGCTCAACACCCCCAGTCGTCCTCCGCCCAATGGACATCGCATAGCGTACCTCTGAACTGAGGCACAGGGTAACTCAAATATTTGGACGTCTTGGTTACCGGCGCTCACACCTCATCTGGCCGAAAGTACCGGGCCGGTTTCCAGGCGGACCGGCCGGGCGAATCGCTTGAGGCGAAGGAAGTGCTTCTCGAAGACGTGATAGCTCAGGAAGGCAAGCCCGTAGCTCACAAATAATACTGCGACACTGGCCGCAAATACGACGGCTATCGGCGGGTGCGCACCGAAGCGCGCTGCAATCCACGGTTGTCCGAGCAGTTTATGAATCAGCTCATGAAATATGTAGATCGCATAACTGTATTTCCCGAACAAGCGCAGCGGATCCCATCGCATTTCCCTGGTCGTCAG
>Ga0134128_10003528_pt1 | contig 19098 bp, 17 predicted proteins | sample KB31754_FD_96462 | JGI IMG/M metagenome (GOLD analysis project Ga0134128, IMG submission 96462) | Terrestrial soil microbial communities with excess Nitrogen fertilizer from Kellogg Biological Station, Michigan, USA - KB3-175-4 | ecosystem: Environmental > Terrestrial > Soil > Unclassified ...
TCTACCTGCGGGCCGTGAAGCTCGACGTGTCCGACGACGGAGGCAAGAAATGAGCACCCTGACCCGCCCGCGCACCCCGGCTGGGCGCACCACGAACAAGGCTGCGCGCAACGGCCGCAGCGCACAGGTCACCCGGCTGATGCCGACCTGGTTGATTGCCGTGCTGACAACGTTGCTGTGCATCCTGGTGCTGGTGCCCATTGCCTATATTTTCCTGGCGTCACTGAACACGGACACGGGCGTGGCGAGCGGCGAATTCTGGCCCAGCCAATTTTCCCTTGACAGCTACTCCAAGATTTGGGGGAGCGTGGGCCTGGGCAAAGGCATCATCAACAGCCTGGTGGTTGCAGGTTCCGTTGCAGTGGTGTCCGCCGTTATTGCCGTCGGGACCGCCTACGTGCTGGTCCGCTTTACCTTCGTTGGCAGGCTGACCGTGTTGCGGGGGCTCCTGGGCCTGCAAAGCATTCCGGGAACCCTCATGCTGCTGCCCGTGTTCGTCCTGTTCGCCTCGATCGGCGCCTGGCTGGGGATCACGATCATCGGGACATTGTGGGGATTGTTCATCGCCTACCTGACGTTTGCCCTGCCGTTCTCGACATGGGTCATGGTGACCTACCTGCGCGGCCTCCCCCGCGAACTGGAGGAGGCGGCCCGCATTGACGGCGCCTCCAACCTTGGCATCCTGTTCCGGATCATTGTGCCGCTGAGCTGGCCGGGCATTGTGGTCTCCGGAATCTTCGCCTTCCTCCTGGGCTGGAACGACGTCCTGTTTGCCTCAATCTTCACAAAGCCGGACACAGCGACGGCAGCCATTGTGCTGCAGGTGTTCAGCGCCAGCCAGGAAGGTGGCGCGATTCCGGTCTACAGCCAGATGATGGCCGCCGCCCTGGTCTGCGCCGCGCCCGTGGTGATCCTGTACTTCATCTTCCAGCGCTACCTGGTGGGCGGCCTGACGGCCGGCGGCGTGAAGTAGGGGGACAGCCGGACGGAAAAACGTCGGTCTGGCGCCCGGCGACGCAGCTACCAGCTTTGCGGGAGCGGGCGGCCCTCCTCGTAGCCGGCCGCGGACTGGACGCCCACCACGGCGCGCTCACGGAACTCCGCCAGGGATGCCGCGCCGGCGTAGGTGAAGGAGCTGCGCAGGCCTGCCGTGATCATGTCCAGCAGGTCCTCCACGCCGGGGCGGGCCGGGTCCAGGAACATCTTGGAGGTCGAGATGCCCTCCTCGAACAATCCCTTGCGGGCCCGTTCAAAGGCCTGGTCGCCGGAGGTCCGGTTTTGCACGGCCCGGGCCGACGCCATGCCAAAGCTTTCCTTGTACCGGCGCCCGCCGGCGTCGACCTGCAGATCCCCCGGGCTTTCATGTGTGCCGGCAAACCAGGACCCGATCATGACCTGGCTGGCACCGGCCGCCAGGGCGAGGGCCACGTCGCGCGGGTACCGCACGCCCCCGTCGGCCCACACGTGGGCACCCAGCTCGGCAGCCGCCGTCGCGCATTCCAATACGGCCGAGAACTGGGGCCGGCCCACGGCTGTCATCATGCGGGTGGTGCACATGGCACCCGGCCCAACCCCCACCTTGATGATGTCGGCGCCGGCGGCCGCCAGGTCGCGCACGCCGTCGGCGCTGACCACATTGCCGGCCGCCACGGGCACCGGCGGCTGCAGGGACCGCACCGACCTGAGGGCGGCAAACATTTTTTCCTGGTGCCCGTGCGCCGTGTCCACCACCAGCGCGTCCACGCCATAATCCAGCAGGGCCCGGGCCTTTCCGGCCACGTCGCCGTTGATGCCCACGGCCACGCCGATGCGCAGCCGCCCGGCCGCGTCGACGGCGGGCTGGTAGATGGTGGAGCGCAGGGCCCCCGTTCGGGTCAGGGCGCCAACCACGACGCCGGCCCGCAACACGGGCGCGAAGTCCGCCCCGGCGGCGTCCAGGACGGCGAAGGCCTCCCGCAGGGCCGTGTCCGTGGCCGCCCTGGCCTCGGCCGCGGAGAGCGTTCCCGCATCGGCACGGGCGCGGATGCCGTCAAAGGGGGCGGCGTCGAGCGTGAGGACATTGCTGCGCATGATGGAGGCCAGCGAGGCAAACCTGTCCACGCCCTCGCAGTCGGCACCGCGCACCACGCCGGCAAAGGCGCCGTTGTCCACCACCACCACGGCGTTGTGCGCCCGCTTGGGCAGCAGGTGCACGGCGTCCACCACAATGTCTGTCGGCGCCATGATGAGGGGGGTTTCAAAGAGCGTGTCGCGCATTTTCACCCACTCCGTGACGGCGCCCAGGACCTCCAGGGGAATGTCCTGGGGCAGGACCGCCAGGCCGCCGCGGCGCGCCATGGTCTCTGCCATGCGCTTGCCGGACACGGCCGTCATGTTGGACGCGACCAGCGGAATGCTGGTCCCCGTGCCGTCGCCGCTGGAGAGGTCCACGTCCAGCCGGGACGTGACGGTGGACCGCGACGGGACCAGGAAAACGTCCGAATAGGTCAGGTCGGTGGTGGGCTGGGTGAGAAATCGCACGTGCACTCCCAAAGTGAGTGAATGAAAAGGGTCGGCCAACACGGCTGCACCGGATCCGGACCCGGCCGCCACCGAGCAGTCTAGCCACCTAAAAAATACGCCGTCCGCCGAAACGTCTCGAAAATCACATCCCGGACGGGACGCGCCGCCGCCCGGATTGGCCTGCACCCAGATTTGATCATTAGACTTACAGGCGGCAAGGTTTTGAAGAAACCCGTCCATCGATCAAATAGGTCCTTCGGTTTTTTACCGTTTGCACCCGTTCCGACGGGTGGATCCGGGCTGTGCGGCCTTGCGCAGCGGGCAATCAGAACTCATGGAAGAGGCGTATCACACGTGCCAGAGCAATCCATCCACCGTCTACCCGAGGAATTTGGCGGAAACGAGTGGCTCGTCGATGAGCTATACGAGCGGTACCAGGCGGACAAGAACTCTGTGGACACAAAGTGGTGGCCGCTCTTCGAATCCTTCGACGCCGACGAATCCGCCACGAACGGACGCCACGCCGCCCCCAATTCCGCCCCTATCACGGCGCAGATCCCCGTAGTGCCGGCGCGGGTCCCTGCCCCGGCGGCGCCCGTTGCGAGCACGACGCCGGCACCCGCCGCCGCGCCCGCCGCAGCCGCGGCACCCGCCGCGCCCGCCAAGGCCCCGGCCGCGCCGCGCCCGCCCGCACCGGCCAAGGACGCCGCCCGCACCGGCACCACGCCCATCCCGGCCCAGCTGCCCAAGACCGCCAGGGACACCTCGGTTCCCGAGGAGGCCGTCAACACCGTGCTGCGCGGACCGGCCAAGGCCATCGCCACGAACATGATCACCAGCCTGGAGGTGCCCACCGCCACGAGCGTGCGCGCCATCCCGGCCAAGCTGCTCATTGACAACCGCCTGGTCATCAACTCCAACCTTGCCCGTGCCCGCGGCGGCAAAGTTTCCTTCACCCACCTGATCGGCTACGCCGTCATCCGGGCGCTGAGCCAGTTCCCCTCCATGAACGTCTACTACGACGTGGTGGACGGCAAGCCCGTGGCCGTCCAGCCCCCGCACGTGAACTTCGGCATCGCCATCGACATGCCCAAGCCGGACGGCACCCGCCTGCTCATGGTGCCCAACATCAAGAAGGCCGAGACCCTCAGCTTTGCCGAGTTCTGGCACACCTACGAGGACCTGATCAAGCGCGCCCGCGCCGGCAAGCTCACCGCCGACGACCACGCCGGCACCACCGTCTCGCTGACCAACCCAGGCGGCATCGGCACCGTGCACTCCGTGCCCCGCCTCTCCAAGGGTCAGGCCGCCATCATCGGCGTCGGTTCCCTGGACTACCCGGCCGAGTTCCAGGGTGCCAGCGCCAAGATCATCGCGCAGAACGCCGTCTCCAAGATCCTGACCCTGACGTCCACCTATGACCACCGCGTCATCCAGGGCGCGGGCTCCGGCGAGTTCCTCAAGAAGATCCACCAGCTGCTGCTCGGTGCCGAGAACTTCTACGACGACATCTTCGAGTCCCTGCGCATCCCCTACGAGCCCATCCGCTGGAGCCTGGACCTCCAGGTCGACCCGGCCGACGAGATCAACAAGGTGGCACGGATCCAGCAGCTGATCCACTCCTACCGCGTGCGCGGGCACCTCATGGCGGACACCGATCCGCTGGAATACCGCCAGCGCAAGCACCCCGACCTGGACGTGCTCACCTACGGCCTGACGCTGTGGGACCTGGACCGCGAATGGCCCACGGGCGGCTTCGGCGGCAAGGCGAAGCTGCCCCTGCGCGACATCCTCGGCGTGCTCCGCGACGCCTACTGCCGCACCACGGGTGTGGAATACATGCACATCCAGGAACCCGAGCAGCGCGAATGGTTCCAGAACGAGCTGGAGCACCCTTACTCCAAGCCGAGCCGCGAAGAGCAGCTGCGCATCGTGTCCAAGCTGAACTCCGCGGAGGCGTTTGAGACGTTCCTGCAGACGAAGTTTGTGGGCCAGAAGCGATTCTCCCTGGAGGGCGGCGAGTCCCTGATTCCGCTGCTGGACTCCATCATTTCCGACGCCGCGGACGACGGCCTGGACGAGGTCGCCATCGGCATGGCCCACCGCGGGCGCCTGAACGTGCTGACCAACATCGCCGGCAAGACGTACGCGCAGGTCTTCCGCGAATTTGAGGGCACCATTGACTCCCGCAGCGTGCAGGGATCCGGGGACGTGAAGTACCACCTCGGCACCGAGGGCACGTTCACCTCCGACGCCGGCAACGAGACCAAGGTGTACCTGGCCGCCAACCCGTCCCACCTGGAAGCCGTGGACTCGGTGCTCGAGGGCATTGTCCGCGCCAAGCAGGACCGCCTGGACCAGGGCGAGAACTTCCCCGTGCTGCCCATCATGGTCCACGGCGATGCGGCGTTCGCCGGCCAGGGCGTGGTGGCGGAGACGCTGAACCTCTCCCAGCTGCGCGGCTACCGCACGGGCGGCACCATCCACGTGGTGGTCAACAACCAGGTGGGCTTCACGACGGCGCCGTCCTCCTCGCGCTCCTCCGTGTACTCCACGGACGTGGCCAAGATGATCCAGGCCCCCATCTTCCATGTCAACGGGGACGACCCCGAAGCGGTGGTCCGGGTCGCGGAGCTCGCATACCAGTTCCAGCAGCGCTTCCGCAAGGACGTTGTCATCGACATGGTCTGCTACCGCCGCCGCGGCCACAACGAGGGCGACGACCCCTCAATGACGCAGCCCCTCATGTACAACCTCATCGAGGCCAAGCGTTCCGTGCGCCGCCTCTACACCGAGGCCCTGATCGGCCGCGGCGACATCACCGAGGACGAGGCCTCGCAGCTGCTCCGCGACTACCAGGAGCGGCTGGAGCGCGTCTTTGCCGAAACCCACGCGGCGCAGACCTCGCCCATTCCAATCATCACCAAGGACACGCACGCCGTCTCCGACCTGGAGCGCCCCATCGCCCAGCAGGCCGACGCCGGCGTGAACGATCCCAAGAACACGGCGATCAGCGCGGACTTGCTGGCGCGCATCGGCGCCATCCACACCGCAATCCCGGAGGGCTTCACCGTCCACCAGAAGCTGAAGTCGCTATTGGAAAAGCGCGAAACCATGTCCCGCGAAGGCGGCATTGACTGGGGCTTTGGCGAACTCGCCGCGTTTGGCTCGCTGCTCGTTGAAGGCGTGCCGATCCGCATGGCCGGCCAGGACACCCGCCGCGGCACCTTTGTGCAGCGCCACGCCGTCTTCCACGACCGTGCGAACGGCAATGTATGGACCCCCATCGCCGGCCTCAGTGAAGACCAGGCCAAGCTGTGGATCTACGATTCGCTCCTGAGCGAATTCGCGGCCATGGGCTTTGAATACGGCTACTCGGTGGAACGCCCCGACGCCCTGGTTATCTGGGAGGCCCAGTTTGGCGACTTCGCCAACGGCGCCCAGACCATCATGGACGAGTTCATCTCCTCCGCTGAGCAGAAATGGGGCCAGCGGTCCTCGCTGGTGCTCATGCTCCCGCACGGCTACGAGGGCCAGGGCCCGGACCACTCCTCGGCCCGGATCGAGCGCTACCTGCAGATGTGCGCCGAGGAAAACATGGTGGTGGCCAACCCGACCACGCCGGCGTCGCACTTCCACCTGCTGCGCCGCCAGGCCTACAGCCGCCCTCGCAAGCCGTTGATCATCTTCACCCCCAAGCAGCTGCTGCGCCTGAAGGCCGCTGCCTCGGCCGTGGAGGACTTCACCACGGGCGGCTTCCGCCCCGTCATCGGCGAGCATGCCGCCCTGGATGCCAACGCGGTCGACCGCGTCCTGCTGGTCTCCGGCCGCCTGTACTACGACCTCCTCTCGGCGCGCGAGAAGGCCGGCGACACGAAGACCGCCATCCTGCGCGTGGAGCAGCTCTACCCGCTGCCCGAGGCGGAGATCAAGGCGGAACTTGCCAAGTACCCGAACGCGGACGTCGTCTGGGCACAGGACGAGCCGGCCAACCAGGGGCCGTGGCCCTTCATGGCCCTGAACCTGGCGCCGCGGCTGGAGAGGCGGCTGGGCCTGGTCTCGCGCCGCGCGTCGGCGGCCACGTCCACCGGTTCGGCAAAAATCCACGCCGTCGAGCAGACGCTGCTGGTCAAGCAAGCGTTCGAACGCAACTAAGGCGTTGTGGATGCCCGGTCTGCCCGACAGGCCGGGCATCCTTCATTTGATGTGAAAAACGAAAGGGACACCGTGGATAAGCGGGAGCTGCGAATTGTGGCCGTGGGGGACGAACTGGTGGCCGGCGTCGGCGATCCGCGGGCGCTGGGCTGGCTGGGCCGCGTCCTGGCACGGACACCCGGGGAGGACGTGTCGGTGGCGCCGTTTGTGCTGGCCACTCCGGGCGAGGGCACCGAGGCGCTGGCCGGCCGGTGGCTGCAGGAGGCGGGCCGGCGCTTTGACGACTTCCACGAAAACCGGCTGGTCATTGGCCTTTCCGGGCGCGACATCGAGTACGGGCTGACCACGGCACGCAGCCGGCTGAACCTGGCCAACATCCTCGACGGCGCCACCCAGCTGAACATCCCGGTGTTCGTGGTGGGCCCGCCGCCATCGCTGGATCCGGCCCTCAACCGCAAGCTCGCGGAGCTGAACACGGCCTTCGCCGACGTCACCACGCGCCGCAAGCACCACTATGTGGACACGTTCTCACCCCTGCAAAACCATGAGCAGTGGCGCAACGACCTCGCCGCGAACGCCGGCTCCCCGGGCCAGGCCGGCTACGGCCTGATGGCCTGGCTGGTGCTGCACCGCGGCTGGTACCAGTGGCTGGACCTCCCCGAGGCGTCCTGACCACGTCCCCGCCACTCCCGGTTAGGTTCGCACGTGCCGTTTATGGGAGACTTGAGGGCAGATCTTATTCGGATCTTTGTGAAAGATTGGAGGCAGCTATGTCAAAGCGTTCACGCAAGCGTCGGGACCGCAAGAATGGCGGCGCAAACCACGGTAAGCGCCCCAACACCTGAGTCTTGACAGACCCAAACAAGGGCCCGCCCCACCAAGTCGGTGGGGCGGGCCCTTGCGTTGCCCGGGACTGGGATGCACCGTTGGACGCAACGGCCGGCCCGGCCAGTGCGCATGACACTGCGGGGCGTCCGTCCGGCCTCCGGCTCGGCGCAGAACAGGACCGGTTGTGGCCCGCAAGCGCCCACCTGGTGAATAAGTCTGGAAAGAGCCGTGTTTATTGATAGGATGGTGACGTCCCCCTTGATGGTCCACCGCATTGAGAAAGCCCGCCATGCCCGCTGCCGCCTTGCCTGCCCTGCTGCCCTTTGCCTGGTCTGGCATGGGGGCCGCCCTTTCCTGCCTTGAAACGCCGCTGAAATTCCGGGCCCCCGGCATGAGCCGTCCCCTCGCCGCGGGCATTGGCCGGCTGGTCGTCAAGGCACTCAACTCGATTGAGGCGGGGGCCGGGACCTCCACGCACATCGCCCACGTGACGTCGGAGGCGCCCAAGGCGCTTGCCTTGCCGGTCGCGGGCAGCCTCATCGTCGTCGGCGTGGCGGTGTAGGGCCGGTGGACACTCCGCGTCCCGTGCGCCCGCATGTCAACTCCGGAAGGACGGCGTCGGACTTGGAAGCCTACCGCCCGTCGGCGGCAGGCGGCACGGAGTTGGCGGACATCGCCGGCCGGGACGACATCCTGCACCTGGTGGGCACCTTTTACAGCCGGGCGTTTGCCGACGAGCTGATCGGCCCCATCTTCACCGACGTGGTGCACATGGACCTGGTGCGGCACATGCCCATCATGGCGGACTTCTGGCAGACGGTGCTGTTCAAGGCGGGCCTGTACAGCCGCAATGCCCTGGCCATCCACTTTGACGTCCACGCCAAGGCGCCGCTGGGCCTGGACCACTTCAACCGGTGGCTGCAGCTCTGGACCAACACCGTGGACGAACTGTTCAGCGGCGGGAAGGCGGAGATGGCGAAGGTGCAGGCCCACCTGATCGCGGGATCGCTGCACCGGCGGGTGACGGGCCGGCCGGCAAGCCAGTACAGCACCATCCCGGTGCGCCCGGCTGGGGGCGACGGTGCCGGCGGGGGCCAGTCCGCAGGGGGCTAAACCCCGGCGGGCCGGCCTTCATGCAGCCGGGCCAGGATGGCGTTCTTGAGCGTCTCCGGGGCGGCCTCCTTGCAGGAACGCTTCACCACGGATCGGATCACGCACTCGAGGTCGTACTCGTGGGCGCAGTCGGTGCACCCGTCCAGGTGCACCTTGATCTCCACGAGGTCCTCGCGTGACAGCGCACCGTCGAGGTACTCGTAAATCCGGGCAATCCGTTTGTCGTCGCAATCACCCAGGCTCTGGCAGTCGCCCATGGTCAGTTCTCCGTTTCCTTAAGTTCATTCCCGGCTTCCTTGAGGTAGCCGCGATCCACTGCGTACTCCGAAAGCATGTCCCGCAACAGCTTCCTTCCCCGGTGCAGGCGTGACATCACGGTGCCGATTGGGGTGTTCATGATTTCCGATATTTCCTTGTAGGCAAAGCCTTCAACGTCCGCAAAATAGACGGCGAGCCGGAACTCCTCGGGTATGGCCTGCAAGGCGTCCTTGACGTCCGAGTCCGGGAGGTGGTCCAGTGCGTCGGCCTCGGCCGAGCGCAGCCCGCGGGAGGTGTGCGACTCAGCCCGGGCCAGTTGCCAGTCCTCGATCGAATCCGCGTTGGACTGGAGGGGTTCGCGCTGGCGCTTGCGGTACAGGTTGATGTAGGTGTTGGTCAGGATCCGGTAGAGCCACGCCTTGAGGTTTGTGCCGGGCTTGTACTGGTGGAACGCCGAGAACGCCTTGGTGTAGGCCTCCTGGACCAGGTCCTCCGCGTCGCTGGGGTTGCGCGCCATGCGCATCGCCGCCGAATACAGCTGGTCGACGTACTGCATGGCGTCGCGTTCAAACCGGGCGCGGCGGGCGGCGACGCTTTCGGTGGCAACATCCACCGTGGCCACGTCGGTGTTCGCCGCCGGTGCGGCGGCGCTCTCGCCCGTCACCGCCCGCCACGCAGTGGTCTCATTGGCTTGCTCAGGCTCGGAAATGTTCATCACAGACGAGTCTACTGTCAGTGCCAGCATTGCCGCCTTTCGCCCAGGGTCTCCACGCCGGACCCCTCCGGTCCATACCCATGCAAACCCGGCCCCGGCGCGGTATATTCCGCAAACCCGCCGCCAAAGTGCGAGACTTGTTGGAAGCAGGAACACCCGCCGTGCGGCCCGCCCCACGGAACGGGAACTTTATGGCACACCACCAGGAGGCACCCTTGACCATCGTTCGCGCACTTGCCCGCCCCATGCTCGCCTCGTCCTTCATCCTCTCCGGCCTGGACAGCCTCCGGCACGCGGACCGCACGGCCCGGCAGCTCGGGCCGGTCCTGGGCCGCGTCTCGGCAGCCCTCCCCATTGACGCCAGCGAGACGACGCTGGCCCGCGCCCTTGCCGGTGCCCAGGTGGGCGCCGGCGTCCTGCTGGCCACCGGCAAATTTTCCCGGGCCGCGGCGCTGCTGCTGACCGCCACCGCGGGGCTCACCACATTGGTGGAGTATCGCAGCGCCACCACCGACACCAAGGAAGCCAAGGCACACCGCCGCAGCCAGCTGGCCAAAAATGTCGGCCTCCTCGGCGGCGCGATGCTGGCCTGCGTCGACACGGCCGGCCGGCCCGGCCTGGCCTGGCGGGCCGAGCGGCTGCTTGAATCCTCCAAGAAGAGCACCGGCCGGCAGCTGAAGGCCGCGGACAAGGGCGTCCGTTCCCTTGCCCACGACGTGACGGGACAATAAGCGCCCATGACCGCCGCCCCTTGGCCCGCGCCGTTTGCCGCAACACCCCTGGACGCCACCGTCACCATCCCGGCCTCCAAATCGCTGACCAACAGGTACCTTGTCCTGGCCGCCCTGGCCGACGGCGCGTCCCGGCTGCGTGCCCCGCTGCAGTCCCGCGATTCCGACCTCATGATAGGCGCCCTGCGCGCCCTGGGGGCCGGCATCGATGAGGTCCCCGGCGCCGGATCCGTGCCGGACCTGGCGGTCACCCCGATTCCAGCGGGCCACACGGTGGACGCCGCGGTGGACTGCGGACTGGCGGGGACCGTCATGCGCTTCGTGCCCCCCGTCGCCGCGCTGCTTTCCGGAACCGTGGCCTTCGACGGCGACCCCGCCGCCCGCGTCCGGCCGATGGCGCCGGTCCTCGCCGCCCTCGAGGGACTCGGTGTCCGGGTGGAGGGGGCCCCGGACGGGTTCATGCCGTTCACTGTCCATGGCACGGGCACCGTGCGGGGCGGCCATGTTGCCGTCGACGCCGGCGGCTCGTCCCAGTTCGTCTCCGCCATCCTGCTGGCCGCCGCGCGCTTCGAGGGCGGGATCCACCTCGAACACAACGGGACCTCCGTGCCCAGCGTGGACCACATAGCCATGACGGTGGAGGTGCTGCGCTCCCTGGGCGTCGCCGTGGACGACTCCACACCCAACCACTGGATCGTGGAGCCCGGACCCATCGCCGCCTTTGACGTGCTGCTCGAGCAGGACCTTTCCAACGCCGGCCCGTTCCTGGCGGCGGCCCTGGCCACGCGCGGCACCGTCCGCATCCCGGACTGGCCGCTGAACACCACACAGGTGGGCGACAAGTGGCGCCAGATCCTGCCGCAGCTTGGCGCCACCGTGACGCTGGAGGACGGCGTGCTGACCGTCACCGGCGGACCGCAGATCCTCGGCGCCGAGCTGTCCGACACCAGCGAGCTGGCCCCGTCCGTCGCGGCCCTCTGCGCGCTCGCAACGACCCCGTCGCGCCTGCGCGGGATCGCCCACCTGCGCGGCCACGAAACGGACCGCCTCGCCGCCCTGGTGGCGGAGATCAACGCCCTGGGCGGGGACGCCGTCGAAACGGAGGACGGGCTCATCATCAACCCCGCGCCGCTGCACGGCGGGCTGTTCCACAGCTACGAGGACCACCGCATGGCCACGGCCGGGGCCATCATCGGCCTGGCCGTGCCCGGCGTCGCGGTGGAAAACATCGCCACCACGGCCAAGACCATGCCGGCCTTCCCGCAAATGTGGGCGGACATGGTCGCCCAGACCGCTGCGGTGGGGACCCGCGGGCGTGGCTAGGGACTACAGCAAGTGGGACGAATCCGATGTCCGCGTCCGGGCCAACAAAAAGGGCAGCCGGCCGCGCACCAAGGACCGGCCGGCCCATGAGGACGCCGTCATCGGCCGCATCACCACTGTCGACCGCGGCCGCTACACGGCCATCCTGGACGAGGACCGGCCCACCGAGCGGGTGGTGATTGCGGCCCGCGCCCGCGAACTTCGCCGCTCCCCCGTGGTGGCCGGGGACTTCGTGTCACTGGTGGGCGACACCTCCGGCAAGCCGGACACCCTGGCCCGCCTCGTCAGGGTGCAGGAACGCCGCACCCTGCTGCGGCGCAGCGCCGACGACACCGACCCCATTGAGCGGGTCGTGGTGGCCAATGCCGACCAGCTGGTGATCGTGGTGGCCGCGGCCAACCCGGAACCGCGCACCGGCTTCATCGACCGTGCCCTCGTGGCCGCCTACGACTCCGGCATCGCGCCCATCCTGCTGATCACGAAGGCGGACATCAAGGACCCCGCCGAGCTGCTGGCCAACTACGAAAACCTTGACATGACGGTGGTCATCAGCCGCACGGCGTCCGCGGGCGCCGCCGACGCCGCCTCAGCCATCGACGCACGCAGCGACGACGGCGACTCCGCCCTCCTGGCCGGGGGCGCCGTCGAGCAGCTGCGCGAACACCTGGACGGCAAGGTCAGCGTCCTGGTGGGGCACTCCGGCGTAGGCAAGTCCACCATGGTCAACGCGCTCACCGGCTCCCAGCGCGCCACCGGCGGGGTCAACGCCGTCACGGGCCGCGGCCGGCACACCTCCTCCTCGGCGCTGGCGCTGCGGCTGCTGGACGGCGAGTCGGGGTCCTGGATCATCGACACCCCCGGCATCCGCTCCTTCGGCCTGGCCCATGTGGACCCGGACCGCATCCTGCACGCCTTCCCCGACCTGCAGCCCGGCACCGATGACTGCGAACGCGGCTGCAAGCACGACTCCTCCGCGGTCAACTGCGGCCTGGACCCCTGGGTGGCCGGCGGCCATGCAGGCGACGCGGGGCCGGCCCGGCTCGCCTCCCTGCGCCGCCTTCTGGGCACCAGCAGCCGCACCGAGGGACGTGCCGAGGCCAAGGAACTGGGCAGCACCGACTAGCGGCCGCCCGGCGCGGCCCCCGGCCGGCCCGTGCGCGGCGCCCCGTCATCCCGCACTTTCGCCCCATGTACCGCTACGGTGATGGATATGACTGTCCAACCCCAGACGTACAACGACGACCTCCGCCTGGCCCATGTTCTGGCCGACACCGTCGACTCCCTGACCATGTCCCGCTTCAAGGCCCTTGACCTGCAGATTGAAACGAAGCCGGACCTCACCCCGGTCACGGACGCGGACAAGGCTGCGGAGGAATCCATCCGCAGCCAGCTCTCCCGGGTTCGCCCCCGCGACGCGGTGCTGGGCGAGGAGTTTGGCAGCAGCGGCCATGGCTCCCGCCGCTGGATCATCGACCCGATTGACGGAACCAAGAACTTTGTGCGCGGCGTGCCGGTCTGGGCCACCCTGATCGCGCTCGTGGATGAGGGGCGTCCGGTGGTCGGCGTGGTCAGCGCCCCGGCCCTGGGCAAGCGCTGGTGGGCCGCCGAGGGCACGGGCGCCTACACTGGGAAGTCGCTGGCCTCCGCCACGCGCATCCGGGTCTCCAACGTCGCCGAACTGGCCGACGCCTCCCTGTCCTATTCCTCGTTGACGGGCTGGGCGGACCGCGGCAACCGGGACGAGTTCCTGTCCCTGACCGACGACGTCTGGCGCACGCGCGCCTACGGCGACTTCTGGTCGTACTGCCTGGTGGCTGAGGGCTCCGTGGACATTGCCTGCGAGCCCGAGCTCAACCTCTACGACATGGCCGCCCTGGTGCCGATCATCACCGAGGCCGGCGGGCGCTTCACCTCCCTGGACGGCGTCGACGGCCCCTTTGGCGGCAACGCCCTTGCCACCAACTCCATCCTCCACGCGGAGGTGCTGCGCCGGCTGAACCCGGGCTGGGACGACCTCCTCTCCTGAGCGCGGCGGGGCGGCCATGTGTCGTAACAAATGCGCACGCCGCCGGGTTGGGCTAGCCTTTTGCCCATAGGTCACGAGTGCCAGCGCTAAACCCCGGTTTGCTGGCCGGCAACCCTCCTTTCGCGGCGGGGTGCCCCGGGTGACGACCTGGCCAGGCCGGAGCGGTCTTGGCAAGCGCGGACTGTTGGCGTTCCCGGCTGCTTGACCGGGGCGCCAGGTCCTTCCCTGAGGGAGCCCCCCATGACTTCTGCCACTCTCGAAAAAGCCCGCATTTCCGATGCGCCCCTGCTGCCCGTGGTGGGCCGCGGGCTGGCCGCGCCCCTGATCCACGGCGGCACGGCACGCTATGTGAACCTGGACTACGCCGCCTCCGCCCCGGCGGTGGAGGAGGTTGCCGCACACCTGTCCGAGGTGCTCCCCTACTATGCCAGCGTCCACCGCGGCGCGGGTTTCGCCTCCCAGGTCAGCACCTCCCTGTATGAGAACGCCAGGCAGACGGTGGCGGACTTTGTGGGCGCCCGGCCCGGCGACGCCGTCATCTTCACCCGCAACACCACCGACTCCCTGAACCTGCTGGCGGGCTGCGTGGAGTCGCTGCTGGCGGAGCACGGGCACCGGGAGGGCATCTCCAACGAGCACGGCGAAGTCCTGTACCTGGACATCGAGCACCACGCCAACCTGCTGCCGTGGCAGGCACTGCCGCACCGCACCGTGGTGGCGGGGCACACGGTCGAGTCCACGCTGCACCGGGTCGAGACGCAGCTGCGCGCCGGCAACGTGGTGCTGCTGGCCGTCACGGGCGCCTCCAACGTCACGGGTGAGGTCCTCCCTGTTGCGGAGCTCGCGGCCCTCGCCCACAGGCACGGCGCGCGGATCGTGGTGGACGCCGCGCAGCTGGCCCCGCACCGGCGCCTCGACATCGCCCGCGACGGCATCGACTATGTGGCGTTCTCCGGCCACAAGCTCTACGCGCCGTTTGGCGCAGGCGTGCTGGTGGGCCGCCCCGACTGGCTCGACGCCGGCCGCCCGCACCTGGCCGGCGGCGGCGCGGTGAAGGACGTGCGGCTCGAGTCCGTGCGCTGGACCGGCGGTCCGGCCCGCCACGAGGCCGGCTCGCCCAACGTCCTCGGGGCCGCAACGCTGGCCAAGGCCACGGAGGTCCTGGCCGCCCTGGACCCGGAAGACTGGCACGCCCATGAGCAGGGGCTGCGCGCCCACCTGGTGGCAGGACTGGAGGCGCTCGGCGGCGTCACCGTCCACCAGCTGTTTGCGGACTCCTCGACGTACCCCGGCAGCGGCACGATCGGCGTGGTCAACTTCTCCGTGGAAGGGTACGACGCCGGACTGGCCGCCGCCTACCTCTCGGCGGAGCACGGCGTGGGCGTGCGGGACGGGAAGTTCTGCGCACACCCGCTGCTGCGACGGCTGGGCCTGGCCTCGGGCTCGCTGCGGGCCAGCTTCGGGGTGGGCTCCCGGCGCGAGGACGCGGACCGGCTGGTCGCCGGCGTGGCCGCCCTGCTGCGCGACGGCCTTGGCTGGGATTACGTGGTGGACGCCGGCCGCTGGGTCCCCGCCAACGACTCCCGCAGCTACCCCTCCTGGGCGCCCAACACCCCGGGCACGGCCGGCGCCGCGCCCTGCTCCAGCGACTGAACCGCGGGGCGGGGCGGGTAGAGTGGAGCCGCGGAATCGGCACAACTACCTTGGGGGACATGATGGCAGGCGCGGGCGGACCGGCATTTGACGACGCACGGCGGGTGGAGATGGCCGGCGCCTTCAAGGAGGGCGGGGAACACTACGACAGGGTGCGCCCGGGCTACCCGCCGGAGTCGCTGGACTGGCTGTCCGGTGGCCGGCCGTCAGGCGGCGCGGACCCCGGCGACGCCCTTGACGTCGGTGCCGGCACGGGGAAATACACCCAGCTGCTGGTTGCGCGCGGATGGCGTGTGACCGCCGTCGACCCTTCAGCGGACATGCTTGAACAGCTGCGCCGGAAGCTGCCGGAGGTCGCCACGCTGCCGGGAACCGCGGAGGACACCGGCCTGGCCTCCGGGTCCGTGGACCTGGCGGTGGCCGCCCAGGCGTGGCACTGGTGCGACTCGGTGGCGGCAAGCACCGAGCTGGCGCGCGTGCTGCGGCCAGGCGGTACCCTGGGGCTGGTGTGGAACCAGCTGGATGTCAGCGTCCCCTGGGTGCACCGGCTGGCCCGGATCATGCACGCCGGGGACGTCCACAAGCCCGATTTCCGCCCGCACGTCGGCTCCGGGTTCCGCGGCCTCGCCTCCCACGAAACGCGGTGGGAGCAGGCCGTCACGCCGGAGGAGCTGCTGGAGCTGGTCAAGTCGCGCAGCTACTACCTCAAGGCCGGCGCCGCCACGCGCGCCACGGTGCTGGGCAACCTTCGCTGGTACCTGTTTGAGCACCTGGGGCATGTCCCGGGCGAGGAACTAGCCCTGCCCTACTTCTGCCAGACGTGGCACGCCCACACCTGACTCCTCTTGTGGCGCCGACTTTGTGACGGCAACGCCTCGACATCCGCAGCCCCGCAGGACTAATATTTCGGTATACCTAAATTTTTGGTTTAGGACTAGCGAAGGAATGTGCATTGCTGGAGACCCGCGCCGCCAGGACCCGCCCGCCCCGGCGTGCCCGGGGCGGGCGGCTCCTGCTGCTGGGGCCGGCCTTCGTGGCCGCCATCGCGTACGTGGACCCCGGAAATGTCGCGGCGAACCTCACCTCGGGGGCCACGTTCGGCTACCTGCTTGTCTGGGTGCTGGTCGCGGCCAACATCATGGCCATGTTGGTGCAGTACCAGTCCGCCAAGCTCGGGGTGGTGACCGGGAAATCGCTGCCGGAGCTCCTCGGGAAGCGCTTCGGGACCACGGGGCGCCGGATGTACTGGGTGCAGGCCGAGCTGGTGGCGATGGCCACGGACCTGGCCGAGGTGGTGGGCGGGGCCATCGCCCTGAACCTGCTGTTCCACCTGCCCCTTCCGGTGGGCGGGCTCATTGTGGGCGTCGCCTCCATGGCGCTGCTCACCGTGCAAAACCGCCACGGGCAGCGTCACTTTGAATCGATCATCATCTTCCTGCTGCTGGTCATCACGGTGGGATTCCTCACCGGGCTGGTGCTCAGCCCGCCGGACCCCGCGGGCGTGCTGTCCGGGCTGGTCCCCCGCTTCGAGGGAAGCAACAGCCTGCTGCTGGCCGCCGGCATGCTCGGGGCCACCGTGATGCCGCACGCCATCTACCTGCATTCCCAGCTGGCCAAGGACCGGCACACCGGCGCCCGCCGCACACCGGAAACCCTGCGCCGCATTGTCCGGGCCACCCGCTGGGACGTGGTGTGCGCGCTGATGCTGGCCGGGGCCGTCAACATCGGCATGCTGCTGCTGGCCGCGTCCACGCTGGGCGGGGTGGCCGGCACGGAGACCATCGAGGGCGCCCATGCGGCCATCGCGAACACGCTGGGACCGGTGGTGGGCGTGGTGTTCGCCGTCGGCCTGCTGGCATCCGGGCTGGCCTCCACCTCGGTCGGCGCCTACGCGGGCGCGGCCATCATGCACGGCCTGCTCCATGTCCGCGTCCCGCTGCTGGCGCGGCGCGTGGTCAGCCTCATCCCCGCCATCATCCTGCTGACTGTTGGCGTCGACCCCACCTGGGCGCTGATTGTCAGCCAGGTGGTGCTGAGCTTCGGCATCCCCTTCGCCCTGATTCCGCTGCTGCGCCTGACCGCCAGCAAGGAGCTCATGGGCGAGCACCGCGACGGGCTGCCCCTGCGGATTGCCGCCCTGGCGAGCGCCGTCCTGATCGTGGCGCTGAACGCGGTCCTGCTGTGGCTGACCGTCACCGGGACGGCGTAGCCGGTAGGCTGGGGCACGTGAAAACCACGCCCCCATCCTCCAGCATTGAAGACTACGTCAAGGTCATTTACTCCTTCACCGAGTGGCAGGACAAGCCCATCACGTCCACGCAGCTGGCGGCGCGGCTGGGCGTGGCCAATTCCTCCGTTTCGGAGATGGTGCGCAAGCTCAAGGACCAGGACCTGGTGGAGCACGAACCCTACAGCCCCATCCGCCTGACCGCCGCCGGGCTGACGCTGGCGCTGTCCATGGTGCGCCGGCACCGCCTCCTGGAGACGTACCTGGTGCGCGAGCTCGGCTACACCTGGGACGAGGTCCATGAGGAGGCCGAACTGCTCGAGCATGCGGTCTCCGAGACCTTCATCGAGCGCATGTCCGCGAAGCTGGGCAATCCCACAAGGGACCCCCACGGCGATCCCATCCCGGACGCCGGCGGCCACATCACCATGGCGCCGTCCCACCGGCTGGATGAGCTCGACCCCGGGCACCGCGGCCGCGTCAGCCGCATCAGCGACCATGACCCCGAACTCCTGCGCTACCTCGAACAGCACGGCATCGGCGTCGACACCGAACTTCAGGTCGTCGGAAGGCGCCCGTTCGGCGGCACCCTGGTGATCGCCAGGCTCCCTTCCCCCGGCGCCACCTCCCGCACGGACGACGCCGGCCACCTCGACCTGGGCGACGAGGCCGCGGTTTCGCTGTGGCTCGCCACCGTCGGCACGCACCCCGGCTGCACCGTTCAGGAACCCGCCGGCGGAACCCTGATGCACCCGCACGCCACCGGCGTCTGACCGCGCCGGCCGCCGGGCCGCCATTCGGTCTACCGGCGCTGCAAGACCCATGACGCCGTGAACCACAGGACCGTGGCCGCCATCATGATGACGCCCAAAATGGTGGCGCCGGCGGCGATCAGGGCCAGTCCCGCCAGAAGAAACAGGGCCAGGGAGGCAACGGCCACGGGGCCCGGCGGCAGCCTGCGGGCGCTTTTCGGTGCCATGAAGACGCCCCACGCCACAACCACCACGGCCGGGAGGCCGATGCCGAGCAGCAGGTTCCAGGGGCCGGGCTGGCGGAAGCCCCAAAACAGGAAGGAGGCCAGCATGGCCACTTCCAGGGCAAAGCCGACAGCCGGGAGCAGCATGCCCGCGGCGGCATTGAGGCCCGCGTTGCGTGTAGTTGTGGCGGTTTCCGCCCTGCGACGTCCCATGGGTTCCCTCCCGCTCAGTCGTTCGGTGCCGCGTCGGCCAGTTCGCGGCGCAGGACGAACCGCTGCACCTTGCCGCTGGGGGTCTTGGGCAGCTCTGCCAGGAAGTGCACGCGGCGCGGGTAGGCGTGCGCCGCAAACCCGGCCTTCACGAGTTCCTGCAGTTCCGCGGCCAAGGCATCGGACGGCTCATGGCCCGCGTTCAGGACAATGCAGGCCTCGAGCACTTCGCCGCGGATGGCATCCGGCACGCCCACAACGGCTGCCTCGGCCACGGCCGCATGCGTCACCAGGACCGACTCCACATCAAACGGCCCAATGCGGTAGCCGGCCATGATGATGACGTCGTCGTCGCGGGAGGTGAAGTACAGGCGGCCGCCA
>Ga0134128_10003529_pt1 | contig 19096 bp, 13 predicted proteins | sample KB31754_FD_96462 | JGI IMG/M metagenome (GOLD analysis project Ga0134128, IMG submission 96462) | Terrestrial soil microbial communities with excess Nitrogen fertilizer from Kellogg Biological Station, Michigan, USA - KB3-175-4 | ecosystem: Environmental > Terrestrial > Soil > Unclassified ...
AAGTTTTACCATTCGCACAATCCCTTTGTCCAATTTTAAAAACTCAGTCGTTATTAGTTTTTAAACCATAAAACAAATAGAATGGAATCAAGAATTAATTTTTTAGAAAAAGGGCAGAATGCAATAAAAACCCTTTTTCCTATTGGAGGTTATTTAGCAAAATCACCACTTGGAAAGCCTCTTTTGGATCTCGTATACTTCAGAGTTTCTCAAATAAATGGTTGTGCTTTTTGCCTGGATATGCATTCAAAAGATCTGCGTGCAACAGGGGAAAGCGAACAGCGCCTTTATACTCTGGATGCCTGGCATGATGCGCCTTTTTATAACGATCGTGAACGTGCTGCACTTGCCTGGGCAGAGGCTGTAACGAAAATTACAAATGGTAGTATATCAGATGAAGTTTATCAAACGGCCAGGAAACAATTTTCGGAAGAAGAATTAATTGATTTGACTTTGGCAGTTACAACAATCAACACGTATAACCGGATTAATATCGCTTTTCGACCGCTGGCAGGAACTTACCAGGTTGGCCAATTTAGTTAATTGTTTTTGTCCAGTTTTAAAAACTCAATCGTCATTATTTTTTAACTATTAAAACCTAAACAAAATGAAAGATTTCTTATTCGTATTCAGAGACAACGGCATGCCCTCAAACGTTTCGCCTGACGAAATGCAGGCTATGACCAAACGCTGGATGGACTGGATAGGCGGTATTGCAGCTCAAAACAAATTAGGCGACCGCGGAAACCGGCTTTTTCCGTCAGGCAAAGTTGTCAAACCGGGCAATATTATTACCGATGGCCCTTATTCAGAAATTAAAGAATCCATTGGAGGTTACAGCATTGTTAAAGCAAATTCTCTCGAAGAAGCCACTGAATTGGCAAAAGGATGTCCCGGCCTGACAACTGGCGGAAGTGTAGAAGTGAGAGAGATTCGCGAAATGTAATATTTACCCTTTAAAGCCTGAATGCCTTTGTACTTTTGCAAAGGCATTATTTTTATGAAACAGACAGAACTGATACCTCATTTATTCAGAACAGAATACCGGAAAATTGTTTCTGTACTGTATAAATTATTTGGCATCGAATACATTGAAATTGCAGAGGATATTGCAAGCGATACATTTCTATTAGCTTCTGAACTATGGGGGCTGAAAGGAATGCCTGAAAATCCAACAGCATGGCTTTATACGGTTGCGAAAAATAAAACCAAAGATTATCTGAAACATCATTCAATTTTTACCCAAAAGATCTCAAAAGAACTAAAATATAGCACTGAAACATTCCACGAAACAGAGATTGATTTGTCAACCAAAAATATCAATGACAGTCAACTGGCTATGATATTTGCAGTTTGTCATCCCTGCAACCCGCCGGAGGCGCAAATTGGGTTAGCATTAAATCTTCTTTGTGGTTTTGGCGCCGGTGAAATTGCAAATGCTTTTTTGACGAATAAAGAAGTTATTTATAAACGATTGCAACGTGCCAAAGAAAAACTCCGAGCCGAAAAAATTAAAATAGAACAACCGGGCTTATCCGAACTACACGAACGCTTGCCTGCTGTTTTACTCACTTTGTATTTGCTTTTTAATGAAGGTTATTATTCCTCAAGCCAGGATACCAGTTTGCGAAAGGACCTTTGCCAGGAGGCGATGAGATTAAATTATTTGCTTATTGAAAATGACTACACAAACAAACCTGGCGTGAATGCGTTGTTCTCACTCATGTGTTTTCATTCATCCCGTTTTGAAGCAAGAATAAATGAAGAGGGCGGCGCGATTTTATATGAAGACCAGGATACAAATCTGTGGAATAAAGAGATGATTGAAAAAGGTGAATATTATTTAAACCTGGCATCAAAGGGCGATGAATTGTCAAAGTATCATTTGGAAGCAGCCATTGCTTATTGGCATACACACAAAGAAGATACAGAGCAAAAGTGGGAAAATATTCTGCAACTCTATAATCAATTACTGCAAATAGACTATTCTCCCATCGCTGCATTAAACCGGACTTTCGCTCTTGCAAAAGCAAACGGTAAAAAGGATGCAATAGCAGAGGCGGAAAAATTAAATCTTATTGACCATCATTTGTATTACACCTTATTAGGAAGTCTTTACACTGAGGTCGATAATGAAAAAGCATTGGAGCACTTTCAAAAAGCAATGATGCTCACCAGTTCAAATTCCGATAAGGTGACGATTGGGAGAAATATAGAGAAGCTGAAAGATTTGGAAGGTTTTAAAAATCGTTGATGGGCGTCAGCTTCTCGTTGTTTAGTCCAGGCATACCACAAGTGGCTTATGCCAGACAAGCTAAAATCTACATTTTCGATTACGTGCACTTAAAGCGGGATGCCACCCAGCTTCAATTTATTCCAAATGTTTCTCCAGTAATTTTTCCCATCCTTTATATAATTCATCATATAGTTCAACGTTCGTCGGCTCAAATTTTCCTATTGGTTTAAAATTCGAATAGGCATCACTGTACGTTTTGTAAATTCCTGCACCGATTCCTGCGCCTAACGCAGCTCCCACACTTCCATCATTTTCATATAATTCTACCGCCACGCCGGTTGCATTTACAAAAGATTGTATAAATACATCACTAAAAAATAAATTAGCCCTTCCTGCGCGGATGATGGTTGGATGCAGATTATTTTCTCTCATGATATCCAGGCCATACCGGAACGCAAACGCAATACCTTCCTGGACCGCCCGGAAAATATGTGCTTTCGTGTGCTTATTCAAATCGAGGTTACTGATATGAGCGCCAACGATTTTATTTTGCAACATGCGTTCAGCGCCGTTTCCAAAGGGCAATACCAACAGTCCTTCACTGCCGGCAGGAATATCCGCAGCGAGTGCATCCATTTCTTTGTAGGACATTTCATCGCAACAATTTTTCTTCACCCAGCTATTCATTATGGCCGCTCCGTTTATGCAAAGTAAAACCCCTACCCGTTTATTGCCGCTTTCATGATTTACATGAACAAAGCTATTTACCCTGGAAAATTTATCAGCCAATAATTGGTCCGTTACTGCATAAATAACGCCGGACGTGCCTCCATTAGCAGCGACTTCGCCGGGCTGCAGCACATTTAAAGACAATGCATTATTAGGCTGATCGCCTGCTTTATAAGCAACCGGAATTCCTTCCTTTAGATTTAGGATTTTCGCTATACCCGGCAATAATTCCCCGTGCGGTGAAAAAAGTCCATGTAGCTCCGGTACGACCGAACGATCAAATTCAAACGTGTCCATCAATTCTTCAGAAAGTTTGTCTTTTTTAAAATCCCACAAGATGCCTTCAGAGAGCGCCGAAGAAGTAGTCGTGATTGCGCCGGTTAATTTCATCGAGATGAAATCCCCTGGCAACATCATTTTATCAATCTGCCTGTATATTTCCGGCTCATTCTTTTTCACCCAGGCCAGCTTGGAAGCAGTAAAATTTCCCGGAGAATTTAAAAGATGCGTGGCACAAACTTCTTTCCCCATCTCGTTATACGCCTCGTCTCCCACTTCGACTGCGCGACTGTCGCACCAAATGATGCTATCTCTCAAAACATTTTGCTCTTTGTCCACAATCACAAGTCCGTGCATCTGGTAGGAGATACCAATAGCTGCTATTTCCAGTGGGTCAAATTTATCCGAAGCGGTTAATTTTTTAATTGCCTGAATGGTATTCTGCCACCACATCTCAGGAGACTGCTCGGCCCATCCCGGATGCAGGGAGGTAATAGCATTTTCTTTTTCTGGAAACTGTGCCGAAGCCACGGATTTCTGCGTTTCAGCGTCAACGACAGACGCTTTTATGAAAGACGTTCCGATATCAATTCCTAATAACAGCATGGTTTATTTTTAAAAAGTAACGGTAATAATTTCTTTTTATGAAAGGGATTTATCGATTCCTAACTCAAGTCCGCGCAATTCTGCTAATCCTCTCAAACGTCCGATAGCGCTATATCCCGGATAAGTGCTTTTGCCCAGGTCATCCAGCATCTGGTGGCCATGATCAGGACGCATAGGCAGTGAGATTTGTCTTTTTCTCATCTGCAAAATAATTTCTTTTACCACTTCATACATATCGACATCGCCGGTCAGATGGTCAGCTTCATAGAAGTTTCCATCCTCGTCGCGTTTCGTGCTACGCAGGTGAATAAAATGAATATGTTCTCCCAAACGCTTCACCATTCCGGGCAAGTCGTTATCAGATCTGACTCCATAAGAGCCTGTACAAAAACACAATCCATTTGCAGATAAAGGAACTGCACTTAACAATTCTTTTGCATCCTGCTCCGTACTTACGATTCTTGGCAAGCCTAAAATTGGAAAAGGCGGATCATCCGGATGAATGGCCATCTTCAATCCCAATTCCTCAGCCACCGGAATTACCTGTTCCAGGAAGTAAAATAAATGCTGCTTTAATTTTTTTGCATCAATGTTTTCGTAACTTCTTAGCGCTGTTAGTATTTCTTCCTCTGTAAACCGCTCTTCGCTTCCCGGCAGTCCTAGCAATGTATTCCGGTATAGAACCTCTTTCTCATCCGGATTCAGACTTTCAAATCTTGCTTTTGCTTTTTTTATTTCTTCATTGCTATAATCCTTTTCGGCGCCGGGTCGTTTTAATAAAAAAAGATCAAAAGCAATAAAGGCCAGTTTTTCAAAACGCAGCGCTTTGCTTTTGTCGGCCATCTCATAAGAAATATCAGTGCGCATCCAATCGAGCACCGGCATAAAATTATAAGTGACGACTCTTAATCCGCATGCAGCAATGTTTCGCAGACTTTCTTTATAATTTTCTATGTATTGATTATAATCCCCTGTTTGCTTTTTAATGTCTTCATGAACAGGAAGGCTCTCAATCACCGTCCAGGTCATGCCCGCATCTTTAACTAATAATTTCCTTTTGTTAATTTCTTCCCGGCTCCATACTTCACCGACCGGAATATGATGTAATGCGGTTACAATTCCCGTGCATCCCGCCTGTCGTATATCCCATAAGCTTACAGGATCATTGGGGCCATACCAGCGCATTGTTTGTTCCATCAACATTGACATTATCTTTTTTAGTAAAGAAACAAATATTCTATTTAAAAAAATTGAAAAACTACTTTTTGGGTTATAAGATCTGAAGTTGAATAAAAAAGGATTGGCCACAAAAGAGCCTGGGCCAATCCTAATATTTTTGTCTGATGATAATTAATAACCCGGATTTTGATACATGGTTTTTTCAGCCGCAGCCATGTCCATGCGATCGAGTTGACCCTGTGGAATAGGACGCAAATAAAGATTTTCCGGAATAGTCCGCGTCACTGTTACGGGCGTATGGTCTCCGTAATTGTTTCCACCAATAGAATAAGTGCCTGCCAGTTCTGCCCATTTTTGGGTGCGAACTAAATCAAACCATCGATTGCCTTCGGCGTAATATTCACGTGAGCGCTCCGCCAAAATATAATTGATATCTATCGTTGCGGGCGTTGCAGCGATCATATCGGCGCTGTGGTCTTCAACTTTTTCGGTATTGCCATTGTTATCAAAGCGCCACTTGCCTGCGCGAGCCCGAATCACGTTGATCAGGTCCCTGGCTGTTTTACCGGCCTGTGTGGTAGCTCCCTTCACCGCTGCTTCGGCTGCAACAAAATAAAGCTCAGAGAATTTAGCAATCGGGAAAGGCCGCGTGCTTCCGGCGTTCGGCTCTCCCAATCCTGAACCATTGTCGGTACGATACGGCCCAAGTTTCCAAAGACCAGGATATACGATCCTGCTGATGCCACTAGGAGCTATCACAAAGTCAGCTCTGCCGGGCAAAACACCTGCGCCAATATTCGCGTTTCCATTGGCATATACTACGGCCGGATCATCTTCGTCAAGGAAAGTTAGTATCGCACCACCTGGTGCAACAGACATTCCGTTTGCATTAATGACGGACGCACTTGCGTCTCCACCTTTAGGCCAGTTACCGCGGTAAACAGTTGTAAAAGTGCCATCGTATCTTGAATCGCTTATTTTGTCTGCAAAAGTATTTTTGATAACCTCAATCGTTGGACACATGCGTGTCCATGGACGGCCAAGATGCTGCTCAGCCTCACGCTGAACAGAGCTTACACCAGAACTTCTGATATTGGTATAATTCCAGGTCATCATCCAGCCAGCAAAGTTATCAGGGGCTCCGCCGCTTCCATAAGTGAGGCTTCCGCCGGTATATTTTTCGCTCGTCTCTGTGTGGTCTGCGTATAAAAGCATTTCCTTATTGCGATCGTTTTGGCCAACATTTACATCATAGAAAGTTGGCATTAATCCAAAAGGGCCCGGATTGTCGATCGCTGCTGTGGCTACATCATATGCCTTTTGATAGTACCATTGAGCGTTGTGCCCGTCAGGGTCAGTACGCTCGCTGGCGGGATAGGTTGGAATGTTTTTAGGATTTTCAAGCCACCAGCCATAAGTAAGGTAAGCTTTTGACAAAATCAAACTTGCGGCTGTTTTAGTAAGGCCTCCTGTAACGCGTCCGGTTGCAGGTAAATCTGCAACCGCCTGAATGAGATCAGGGAATATCGCTTTTGTGTAGACCTGCGGTACTGTATTACGGGCTGAGGTTCTTACAGGCTTTGTGTTAAACTTTAATTCACCCGCTCCTAAATCTAATGGTACGCCGCCAAAGGTTTGCACCAATAAAAAATAGTCGAATGCACGGAAAAACCTGGCTTCCGCGATTAAAGCACTTGAAATGCCCACCGCGCTTGCATTCTCAATAACACCGCTTGCCGTATTGATGTTTGGAAAGGCTTCATTCCACAATGCGTCGGTGCGGCTGCTGGTAGAGGTAATAGAACCAACTCCGGAATTATCCATGTCCTTAAAGTTTCCATCAGCGCTTTGAGCGTAGGTTGCTTCGTCAGTGCCGGTAATTCCTGTGTTATAATAATAGGCATTTCCATAAAGGTTCCGGAGTTCGCTATACATGGCCGTGAGCCCGCCATTCACACCCTTTTCAGTTTTGAAATATTCAGGTGTAAAAACACTGCGTGGATTTTCATCCAAAATTTTAGAGCATCCTGCAAATGATACCATAAGCAGCGCAGCACCGATGATCGAATTTATTCGTATAAGTTTCATATTTCTATAATTTTAAAATGTTAAGTTGACACCAACTACGAAGTTGCGGGTTGACGGTGTATTCGTTCCTATGGTGAGAATGCGTCTGAGGCTTGATGAAAGTGCGACTGCCGCATTTTCATCGCCATAAGAGTTGGTTTCCGGGTCCATACCTGATTCTTTATTGTAGGGAGAAAACAACACGAAAGCATTTTGAACAGTGAAATACATCCGCATCTTCACGCCACTGTTTTTAAGCAAACTTCTGTTCAGGTCGTATCCCAGCGAGATGGCACGGATCTTTAAATACGAGGCGTCGAAATAGCCCAATGTACTTCCGTATTTTGGGTTATCGCCGCTTGCGATGCCTCCCGGTTTAGGATATTTGGCATTTGTGTTTTCAGGCGTCCAGTAATCTACTTCAACGTTGCCCCTGCGTCCGCTCATCAAATTGAGATACCCGCCTGAACCGTAAAGTGTGCTTAGAAGAATGCCACCGTTCTTGAAGGCACCTACAACGCTCAGGTCAAACCCTTTGTAGGATACCCGGGTATTGAAACCTCCTTCAAACTTTGGATCTATATCCATGATTTGCCTGTCGTCGGGTCCAATAGCTCTTACCGGCGTACCATCAGCCTTGAAACCTCCGGTGTAGAGCACTTTAATCATCCCTGCATTTCCGCCTGGCTCGAGCGCGGCCAGATTCGGATCTTTTTCCTGCCACAAACCTATTTTCTCATAATCGAAAATAGCGTTTATATTATGGCCTACAAACCAGCCATTGCCTTCATCGCGGCTCTGTCCGGAAGCAAGCGCTACCAGTTTGTTTTTGTTTGTATAGAAGTTGACGCCGGCATCCCATGTCCATCCGTTGTGGTTATCCACTATGAGGCCGGTGAGGCCAAGTTCGAAACCCTTGTTTTGAGTTTGTCCAACATTTCCTGTGAAGCTTCCTACGCCAGACGTTGGTGGCAAACCAACATTCAGCAGAAGATCCTTGGTATTGGTTACATAATATTCAACGGTACCTGACAAGCGATTTTTCAAGATCGAGAAATCCAGGCCATAGTTCCATGTTTGTGAAAATTCCCAGCCCAAACCAGGATTGGGCAATTGAGATACATAATAACCTGTAGCGTAGTCAGTCGCGCCAAAGTTATAAGGCCGGGTATTTAATAATCCCAGTGTCTGATAAGGATTAACAGACTGGTTAGAAGTTTCTCCATAACCCACGCGCAGTTTAAGCTTATTAACAACGCTCACATTTTTCATAAAGGACTCATTAGTGATATTCCATCCTGCGGATACCGCGGGATAGGTATGCCATTTATGTCCAGGAGCCAGACGCGAAGATGCATCGGAGCGGATCGTAGCGGAAAGCATATAACGTTCGTCGTAAGAATACATGACGCGACCCATATAAGAATTTAAACCACTCAGGCTATAATTTCCGTTACCAATGGCAATTTCACCGGTAGCCTGGCCGAGGTTGTAAAATTGGAAAGCTTCTGCGGGAATGTCCTTGGCAGACATAGATGAGCTGTTATATTTATTTTGTTCGGCGGAATAAAGCGCCACCACATTCAAAGAATGCTTTTGAGCAAAAGTACGGTCATAAGTCAGCAGGTTTTCAATGGTCCAGTGATAGGTTTGTGAATTGCTGACCCCGGCCGTTGAAACGCTTGTAGGAGTAGAACTGCCTATCCCCATACCTGTGTAATTACCATTGTTATTTTGAATAAAATCCAGGCCCAGGTTTGCGCGGTATTTCAAGCCCTCAATCCCAGGTACTTTCACCTCGGTATAAATAGCGTTGTAGGTTGCATAACCTCTCGTTTCATTTAACCACTTATCATGTAAGTTGTTTACGAGGTCTTTGGAATAAACAAATGATTCATCCAAAGGCATCTTCACCGTCCGTTTTAATGTGCCATCCGTATTATAAGGATTAGCGATAGGCGACATGCTTAGAACGCCATACAAGCCTACCTGGTTACCTTCACTTACGTTATAATTATTATTAGTCGTAAACCCCACGCGAAAATATTTGCCAACCTGCTGATCAATAGATCCGCGCATTGAATAACGCTTGTATTGCTGGGTTGGAATCAAGCTTTGATTTTGATAATAACCACCGCCAAAGTTGTAGCTGCCCGTTTCCGTTCCCCCGGAAAGATTGATGTCATGGCTTGTTACCGCCCCCGCCCTGTAAAATAAATCCTGCCAGTCAGTATTTACATCGTCAGCTTCATCCACGCCATTGGTGTATTTGCCGGCTGCTTTCCTAAACGCGACAAACTCAGGACCGTTCATCATAGGAAATTTGGCAAACAATGTTTGGGCGCCATAATACGAATTGTAGGATATCCGGGGTTTACCTCCTTTCTGGCCTCTGTTCGTTGTTATCAGGATTACGCCATTGGCACCACGTGAACCATAAATAGCCGTTGCCGAAGCGTCCTTCAATACATCAACGCTTCTAATATCATTTGGATTGATGTCGCCAATGGAACCTGCAAATGGAATCCCGTCCAACACCACCAGCGGATCATTGCTAGCTGTCAGCGAACGAGTACCGCGAACACGAATTTGCATTGAGGCTCCTGGCTTCGAGGAAGTTTGCGATATTTCCACACCCGGCAAGCGCCCTTGTAACGCCTGGGAAATATTGGAAGATGGTATTTCACGAATTTTATCTCCGCTAATCGAAGCAACGGAACCAGTAACCGATTCTTTGCGTTGGGTGCCATAACCCACTACCACTATTTCGCCAAGATCTTTCTCAGAGCGGTTCAGGCTTATGTTTAAAAATTGTTTTCCATTAACCTTTATTTCCTTCGACGCAAAAGCAACTGAAGAAACAACCAGCGTACTATTTGATGCAGTGCTTATTTCAAAGTCACCATCATAATTAGTGCTTACGCCATTAGTCAGCCCTTTCACAATAACGGACGCACCTTCAATCGGCTGGCCCCCTTCATCAGTTATTCTTCCTTTTATTGTTGATGTTTGTTGGGAATAACCCGTAATAGAAAATAACAACAACGGGAGCATAAAAAAAGGAATGATTCCTTTTGTCTTTCTGCACGCATGCAGAAAGATTTTTTTTGTGAACAAATCTTTCATAATCGCAGTTTTAAAAATTAAGAGTTTATTAGATGAACAATCGTTTATTGATTAAAGAATATTGACATTCGGTTGTAATCCAATTTTGCTGAAAACCGCAAACGGAGATCTTATCCCGTTTTGAAAAGGTTTACATTTCTTTCGTTATTTTGAACTGCTTCACTTTTTTCAATTCTAAGCGAAAAATTTATGAACGGACAATTCCGGAAATCGAAAACTTGCAAAAATGATTTTTATTAAACCCCTTGTCTATATAGGATTTATTTAATAAGCCAATCGTTTTAATTAAGAGTTCAGCCAGTGCTGCGATTCTATTAAAACGCTAATGTAAGGGAAATTTTTATAAAAATGTAACCGATTACATTTTTTTAAAAATAATGTCTTTTTTAGTCCTCATTGGGTGTCTAAATAAGTTTGGAAACCCGGCGATTATTTTTTGATGGGTGTATTTACTTTAAACACACGAAGCGTATCATTATTTACGGCAGCTAGAATTATTTTGTCTCCATTGAAAGTGCGGAGCATGGCAAGATCTTTAACATCGCCATTTATTATAAACCCACTCGATGCCGGGCGAATGGTTTCAAATAACTTTTTGCCAATGCCTTTTAAAAAACAACCATAAGAGGCATCGTACCTGCCCGTCATTACATCGGCCTGGTATTCGTTTCCGGCGAGTAGCAGATCTTTGAAGCCATCTCCGTCGAAGTCATCGCAGAGGATCGCATTCACAGGTGAAAACTGGGCTTCCATGGGCAAGGGATGTTTTATAAATTTTCCATTTCCCATATTTTCAAACCAGCAGCTTCTGGTTTCATTACAATAATATTGTAACATATTTTCCTCCTTTTTCCCCTTGAAAATATCTTTAAACGTTGCGCCCGCATAATCTTTATAATCAAGAAATTTCTTTTTAATAGAAGGGACCTGCTCCGCAAGTTGGTTTCTGCTAATGCCGGGATAAGATCGTCTAATTCCATCTTTGTCCTTAATATAATAGAAGAATAAAGGATCGATCACTCCATTGCCATCAATATCTGAAGCAAAGACCTTCATCGGATATTTTTCACTCACTTCATAATCGTTGTTCAGGCCCAGGTTACCAGCTACAAGATCAAGGTCACCATCATTGTCAACATCAGCAGCGATAAGACTTCGCCACATGCCGTTCATTTGCGTAAGGCCCGTAGCGTTGGTCACTTCCGTCAAACGGCCATTATTATTCTTGAAGAATCTTAATGGCATCCATTCACCGGCGATAATAAGATCTGTTTGTTTATCATTATCGAAGTCCGTCCACACCGCTGATGTGATCATTCCGGGACGCTCAAGATCTTTGCAAACATCCGCAGTGGCATCGGTAAAAACACCCTTGTTGTTATGCAGTATAAAACTTTTCGGCGGTATTGGATATTCTTTCGACACTCTTCCGCCAATAAATAAATCAGGATAGCCATCGTTATCATAATCGCCAACGGCCACACAGCCCGCTATGGTCAATATATTTGCAGGAATAGCATTTGGACGCAGGCTAAAATTTCCTTTTCCGTCATTGATATACAATCGCGGTTTATAATAAACGGAGTTACTGTCATATTGCATTCCGCCGCCCGTAATGAGCAGGTCCTGATCACCATCTTTATCTACATCAAGCAGAATGCAGGCTTCATCTTCCTCCATTTTAATATTGTCAACCAGGTTTTTTGAACTGAATGCCTGGTTTTTGCTCTGGGTAAATAATTTGCCTGAAAAATTGAATCCGCCTCCTACAAAAAAATCTTCAATAGAATCATTATTGATATCACCGATTGCAATAAACGGCCCGAGTTGGGAATACTTGTGCGGCAACAATCGCTGGAAAGCATAATCGTTAAAAACGTTTTCATGATGAGCATAGTTGATGCCTGCGGTCGCTGTAATATCAGCAAAAAGAGAATTTCTATATAATGGCTTTTCAGGATCAGAATTCGTTGCATTTTTCCATGAAAGAACCATTCGTTTATCAGCCGTCACATTTTGGATCAACTGCTTTTTATTATCCGGCCAGATCACGACTAGAGAATCAATCCTGGTGTCATTTCCCAATCCAAAAAATAGCTGCTGATCAACCGATGAAAAATAACCGCGAACCGGATTTTGTTCATTCATCTGGACTTTGCCGGCGCTATACAGAAAAACTTTAGTGCCGAAACCTTTTTTGTTCAAACGATCTCCTTCGAGCGTCAGACTTAAAAAATGCGTTTTTGCCGGCTGCTCTTTTTGATTGGATCTGTTTATAAAGACAAAAGCCTCTTTATTAATATTATTAACAACCAGGTCAAGATCTCCATCATTATCCAGATCGACATAGGCAGCGCCATTTGACATGGATGGCTCATTAATGCCTGCGCTGTCGGAAACATCCTTAAAAGTATAATCGTGATTATTGAGATATAAATAGTTACTAAGACTGATATGCTTAAGCGACGCCAACTTTTCTTTAATCGCTTTCTCCTGCTCTTCCCTGGTTCTATTATTGGAGAATATCTGGCTGCTATATTCAATAAAATCGCCGTTAATAAAATCCCTGCCAATACCGTTGGTGATGTGCATGTCTTTCCAGCCGTCATTATCAAAATCTGCCATCAATACGCTCCAGCTCCAATCGGTTGCGGAAATCCCTGATAGCCTTCCTATTTCACTAAAGAAAGGAATTGTTGAATCTTTATTATGGAACAATCCATTATTAAGCTGAAGCATATTGCGCATAAACTCGGGCTCATAGCCCATTGAGCGTTCGCTTTCATAGCGATCGTACGTCATGAAAGAAAAGGAGGTCTTCTTTCGGTCATTGTATTCCGGAAGCATATCCAGGGTCACAATATCCGGAAGGCCATCATTATTAATGTCGGCAGCATCCGCGCCCATGCTGGAATAACTTTGATGACGAAGCGACTGATCAATACAGTTGGTAAAAGTCCCGTTCTTATTATTTATCCATAATTCATCATTTGAGACAAAATCGTTCGCTACATAAATATCGGGCCAGCCATCATTATTAAAATCACTTGTCACCACGCCCAGACCATATCCATCTTCTTTGATGTTGGCTGCCAAAGTAACGTCTTCAAAAACAGGATGAGTGCCTCCTTTTGGAATTCCATCGTTCCTATATAATTTATCGTTCGCGCGGGAGTGCCCACTTTTGTCACGGGGAAAAATACTGTTTGCATTAGGCCCGTTTAATAAATAATTAACGAGGTACATATCAAGATCTCCGTCCTTGTCATAATCCAGAAAAACTGCCTGAGTCGAATAGCCCAGGTCCGCCAAACCATATTCAGAAGCTTCTTCTTTGAAAGTAAGATCATGTTGATTAATAAATAAAAGATTTTTCTGCGGAGTCAAAAGATCTTTTCCAAAAACACAAACATAGATATCATCATAGCCGTCATTATTAATATCAACAATGCTCACACCGGTTGCCCAGGCGTTGGTCGTAAGCCCCGCCTTTTGAGTTATATCTTCGAACTTGTTATTTCCTTTGTTGATATAAAGACGACAGCTTACCTGGTTGCCGGTGAAAAAAATATCTTTTAAACCATCATTATTAAAATCTCCAATACCGACACCACCGCCCATATATCCAAATTCATTTATAAAAGAATTGGTGGAATCGGTTTCATGAATTTCATTATTGAAATGGATGCCGGATTCATCCGAGCTTAATTGAGTAAATAAAGTCTCAGGTTTCGCTCGGGAGCAGGATGTCAATGCCATAACACCGGCATAAAGACATATCATAAACAGTATTGAGTCTTGCCTAAATAACATCTTGCGCTTTATTATGATTCTTTAAAAATTCCAGATTGAGCCTGTCCATCACACGAGGTGGAATTAAATCCAATTAATTATTTCAAATGTATATATATCGGTCCAAATTATATCTGCAATTTTATCGTGAAGAAAATCTTCTCCAAAAACTGCTGAATTTCTTGCTGACACTTCCATCAATTCTGTTTTTGTCAAAATTCAGGAATTGAATGTTTTTGCCTTACTAAATTAAATAAAACTGACAATATCATGTAATCGGTTACATTTTTTCTCAAAAATTTTTTGCTTCTGGCTTTTTTCCTTAATATTAACTCCATTATGTAAACGATTGTAAATGAGTAAGCAAAAAGAAGTCACTATATATGATCTGGCAACGGCGCTTGACATTTCTATTGCGACGGTAAGCCGGGCTCTAAAAAACGATCCCGTTGTAAGCAAAAAAACCAAAAAGAAAATATTTGACCTGGCAGAACAAATGGGTTACCGCACCAACTATTTTGCGCGCAATCTTCGTGTACAGCAAACCAAAACAATTGGAATGCTTGTGCCAAAATTGAACAGTAATTTTATCAATGCTGTTTTAGCAGGAGTTGAGCAAGTTACCACAGAAGCCGGGTACGACCTTATTATTGCTCACTCTTCAGAAAGCTATAAAAAAGAAGTAGCCAATGCCAGAAACCTGTTTGAAAAAAGAGTAGATGGGTTGATCGCTTCACTTTCTTTTGACACGAAAAATCTTGATCACTTCAAACCCTTTAGTGATAAAGGCGTGCCGGTGATCTTTTTCGACCGTGTAGAACAGGAAGGTAATAATACCGTGGTGATAATTGATAATCAGAAATGCGGCCTGGAGGCAACACAGCATCTTATCGAACAAGGCTGCAAAAGAATCATTCATATAACATCCAGCCTTAAACGAAATGTGTATTCACTCAGATTTAAGGGATATAAAGAGGCATTGTCCGAAAATGGAATTCCGTATGATGAAAATCTTTTGTTAATTAATGACCTTTCCGAAAAGGCCGCAATTGATTCGGCAATGCAGGTGTTAAAAATGGATCCCATGCCCGACGGAGCTTTTATTACCAATGATTTTGTAGCTGCAGTATTCATGCGTACGTTAAAACAAAATGGAATAAAAATTCCTAAGGATATCGCGGTAGTAGGATTTAACAACGATGCCATCGGCAAACTGATTGAGCCCGCCCTCACTACTATCAATTACCCTGGAATCGATGTAGGAGAAGTAGCAGCACGTAACTTAATCAATCACCTGAAAGGAATCGGTAATCTTCAGAATACGAATACCATTATTATCCGCTCAAACCTGATCATCAGACAATCTTCATTAAAAAAAGGTGAATAAATCTCAACAAATTTTTCTTCATGAAACGACTTACTTTTATAATTCTACTTTTAATCGCATCTTTTGGGCTTCGTGCTGAAGACGGTTACCGGCTATGGTTACGTTATGATAAAATTGATGATAGCCAACTCTTAAAACAATATCATCAACAGATTTCAGGACTAAAGTTCAAAGCGGACGGCGCCACCTTAAATGCCGCATACGAAGAGTTGAAAAATGGATTAAATGGCTTGCTGGATAAAAAAATACTTCGCCAAAATGGAATTGAAAATGGAAGTATTATCGCGGGCACCGCTGAGTCGGCTCTGGAAATAAAGGCAACGTTTTCACAAAATGAATTAAACGACCTGGGTGATGAAGGCTTTATCATTCGCACCGCAATTATCAACAAAAAGAAGGTGATTGTTATCGCTGCAAAAAAGGATATTGGCGTGCTGTATGGAACGTTTCATTTTCTTCGATTGTTGCAAACTCACCAACCTATTCAAACCCTTTCTATAACAAGCGTCCCTAAAATAAAATATCGCGTGCTCAATCATTGGGACAATTTAAACCGGTCAGTTGAAAGAGGATATTCGGGATTGTCCATCTGGGATTGGCATACGTTGCCAGGTTATATCGACAAGCGGTATATCGATTATGCGAGGGCTAATGCGTCTGTCGGAATTAACGGCGCAGTGCTCACGAATGTAAACGCCAATTCACTGATCCTTACAAAACAGTATTTGATTAAAGTGAAAGCGTTGGCAGATGCATTTCGTCCCTACGGGATTAAAGTTTTTCTTACCGCCCGGTTCAATTCACCAATAGAGATTGGCAAATGAAAAACAGCCGACCCACTCGATCCACAGGTACAACGATGGTGGAAACAAAAAGTGGATGAAATTTATTCCTACATTCCCGACTTTGGCGGATTCCTGGTAAAGGCAAATTCAGAAGGACAACCCGGCCCTCAGGATTACGGGCGCACACATTCAGACGGCGCCAACATGCTTGCTGATGTGATAAGCGCACACAAAGGCATCGTGATTTGGCGCGCATTTGTGTACAGTCACGAAATACCAAATGATCGCATCAAACAAGCTTATGATGAATTCAAACCATTGGATGGATCTTTCAGAAAAAATGTAATGGTGCAGGTAAAAAACGGGCCGCTCGATTTTCAACCAAGAGAGCCGTTTAGTCCATTGTTTGGCGCCATGCCGAAAACGCCTTTGATGATGGAATTTCAAATCACCCAGGAGTATTTAGGACAAGCCACCAATCTTGTTTACGAAGCGCCCTTATTCAACGAAGTTTTAAAAGCAGATCCTTTCAATCCACAAATCAAAAACGATAGAGATTCAACCATTGCAAAAGTGATCGATGGCACATTGGACAATCATTCGCTTTCAGGCATAGCGGGGGTTTCCAACATTGGCAACGACATCAACTGGACCGGCCATCCTTTTGGACAGGCTAATTGGTATGCGTATGGAAGGATGGCATGGAATTATGATTTGAGTTCATCAACGATCGCCGATGAATGGATAAGGCAAACTTTTTCTAACGACCGGTCTTTTGTTGATTCTATCAAAAAATTAATGATAGCCTCAAGGGAAGCGGTGGTTAATTACATGACACCGCTCGGCCTGAATCACATCATGGGATATGGCCATCATTACGGACCTGCGCCGTGGTACGATAAAGCACCACGCGCCGACTGGAACCCGGTTTATTTTCATCGCGCAGACAGCGCCGGAATCGGGTTCGACAGAACCTCTACGGGAAGTAATGCACTGGCGCAATATCATCCGGCAGCAGACATCTTCTTTACTAATCTTTCCACGTGCCCTGAAGAATATTTGTTATGGTTTCATCATGTTTCATGGAACTATAAAATGAAATCAGGCAGAACCCTGTGGAACGAATTATGTTATAAATACAATGAGGGAGTAGATACCGTCAGGTGGATGCAAACGGTATGGAAGAATATGGAAAAATATGTCGATCCCGAAAGGTATAATCATGTTCGCATGCTATTAAATATCCAGGAAGAAGAAGCCGTTTGGTGGCGCGATGCATGCTTATTATACTTTCAAACTTTTTCGAAAATGCCTTTACCGGCAAATTATGAAAAGCCGCAACACGCCTTAGAATATTATGAAAATTTGAATTTCCCTTATGCACCGGGAAATGGAAAATAGAAAGGTAATAAAATAAAACAGATGAGTATAAATCAATTAAAAAAAGTAGCCATAGTAACCGGCGGCGCCTCAGGAATCGGGTTTGCGATTGCGGAAAAATTTGTTCAAAATAATATTATTACTATAATTATAGGACGTGATCCGGACAAGTTAAATCTAGCAAAAAACAAGCTCGGAGATCTTTGCAGCAGCATCCAATTTGACTTAAATGATCTCGCGGCTATTCCTGATCTGGTATTAAGAATTGAAAAAGATTTTGGCCAGATAGACATCCTTGTGAACAATGCGGGTATCAATATGAAAAAGGAATTTACAGAAGTAACCGACATGGATTTTCATAAAATTCTTTTGACAAATGTGGAATCTATATTTTCTCTTTCCAGGGAAGTTACAAAACTTATGATCACTAAACGAAGCGGAAGCATTATCAATATCAGCTCAATGGCATCACAATATGGCATACCAAAAGTAATTGCTTACACGGCCTCAAAAGGCGCAATTGAAGCAATGACAAGGGCAATGGCCGTGGAGCTGTCGCCAAATGGAATTCGGGCAAACTGTATCGCACCGGGTTTCATCGCAACTGAAATGTCGGCAAATGCATTAAATAATGATCAGGAAAGAAAAGGCAAAGTGTTATCAAGAACGCCGATGGGCGTTTTAGGATCACCGGGTGATATTGGCGATGCCGCATTGTTTCTCGCATCTTCATCGTCGGCTTTTATAACCGGAGTAGTGTTACCTGTCGATGGAGGAAATTCTATCGGATTTTAAAATGACCTATCCGGAAAAAAGATGGTTCAAACAAATTTCGCCAGAACAGCCAGACAAGTCAAAAAGTAGAAAATTGAATTTTAATACATTGGAATTAAAAGTTCATGACAAGCTAAAAAGTAGGAAATTATTATTCGTTCGTTAACAAGAAAAAGCACTGATAAGCCAAAATATAGAAATCTAAATTTTTAAAAATTAAATGAACAATAATAAATAAATTGAAATGCGCATCAAGCAAATCATATTTTTCGTATCGATATTTCTTTATCCCCGAAAGACGACGATTGAATTATTATTCTACCGCAGCAAACAATTTTTAAAAAATAAAAACGATTAGCACATGATAAAAAAACTTTCATCCATTCTTCTTTTTCCTGCAATATTATTTGCAGGTGGTTTAGCAGCACAGACACCTTCATTGAAAGACACCTTTAAAAAAGACTTTCTAATCGGCACCGCCATCAACACGCAACAGATAGAAGAAAAAGATCCAATGGCAGACAAGCTGATCAGGGAACAATTCAATGCTGTCACTCCTGAAAACATTATGAAGGCTGAGATAATTCAACCGGGATGGAATAAATACGATTTTGATCTCGCCGATAAATTAGTTGCGTTCGCGCAGAAAAATGATATAAAGGTAAATGCGCATACTTTGATCTGGCACAGCCAATTGCCTGCATTTATGAACGGAATGAAAGATGAGGATTCCGTTCGCCATTACTTTATAAATCA
>Ga0134128_10003530_pt1 | contig 19096 bp, 19 predicted proteins | sample KB31754_FD_96462 | JGI IMG/M metagenome (GOLD analysis project Ga0134128, IMG submission 96462) | Terrestrial soil microbial communities with excess Nitrogen fertilizer from Kellogg Biological Station, Michigan, USA - KB3-175-4 | ecosystem: Environmental > Terrestrial > Soil > Unclassified ...
AACTGGGTGGCGTGCCTCGTGATTCGAGCGATCACCCAGTCACCAGCTCGCGCTCCATTCAGATCAGCGTGAGCTACCGCGCATCGCAACTGCAATCGACGGTCTGCGGAGTTCACCCACGCGCTGCGTCCCTGCACTTCAACAGTGGCAAGGAACGCGCTTACGCCTCGGCTTACGACCTCTTCTACGGTGCCCAGCCAGCGGTCACTCGCATCGCGAGCGAGCCGCACACGCAGCCGGTCCCCGTGCATGACACCCCGCATTTGATTGGGCGGAAGGAACACGCTGTCCTTCATTCCATCGACGCGCACGAAGCCGTAACCGGCCCGATTCGCGCTGACGGTGCCCTCTACGATGCTGCCGGTCTTCGGCGCCGGACCTGCTGCCGGCCCGCCTTTCGAGCCGCCCTTGTTCCGCGCTGCTGTGCTCCTCGCTTCCACCTTGGTCTTGCGCGATCCGCCGCGCGACCGGCCATGGTGCGAGTCGCCCTGATGGGCGGCCTTGCCCGGCCTGGCCCGGGAGCGGTCATTGCGGTCGCGGCGCCCGAACTTGGTTCTGCGCGCGCTCAATTGACAGCTCCCGACCCGGTGCGTAGATTTCGCCGCCTTCGACGGCCTTCCCCTTGCCCTGCCCGGGTGGCGGAATTGGTAGACGCACTAGTTTCAGGTACTAGCGGGTAACTCCGTGGAGGTTCGAGTCCTCTCCCGGGCACCATACTAAATTCTCTTTTTCTTTCAAACACTTAGACTGATATTCCTAGGGCCGGAACGGCCCGTCGATGTAGCCGCGCACTATAGTTGATCTGGGCGAAGCGCGGGTAAGTCGCTGGCCCTGTGGGCAAATCTCTGATTGAGCCGCTCGGGCTTCAATTCGAGTCTGCGGCGCGGATGTGGGTAACTTTTCCTGACGATGTTTTGGTTCTTTTGAGCGGCTTCCGGGGTGCTTGTGAACGCGCTCCGGGGAACTGATCAGACGGTCACAATGGGGCGTCTGCCGTCACTTTCAATGGACCCCATGCGGCTCACCACTCAGGTCCAGATGGCGCACGGAACCTCGAACGCCGTGCGTCGCCACTACAACTACGCGCAGCACCTACAGTGCGACGCGTGATGATGCAAGCTTGGTCGAATTATCTGGATGAGCTGAGATCACGCGAGGCGCAGGGAGCCGACATCGGAGAGGCCGCGCCTGACACCGACGTCCGCTTCTCGTACATGGAAATAGGCTTTCACACCAAGTCGCTATCAGCGGTCTAGTCATCATGGCCTGACTCGGAGGAGTTCAGGCGATGCGGAGAATTAAGGGGAAAAGGTCTGCCTCCAGTATCGTGGGTTGCGCACCGAGGTGCGCCGAGCCACATGCGGAAACGCCGCGAGGCGTGTTGACCGCAACATTCAGAGGAGGCAGACCCGTGAATAAGAGTATCACTACGTTCGTCGGCCTGGACGTTCACAAGGAGTCCACTGCGATCGGGGAGGCTGAAGCTGGGAGGGAAGCTCCGCGGTTCGGGGGACGGTGGGTCCCTGAGTTGAGCCAACTGCTCAAGGCCCTGAAGAGTCTGGGGAAACCCCGTCACCCAGCAGCCTGACGAGCGCTAGCGCAGCAATGACCCCGAAGACTGCCCCTACGGTTGAACCGATGATGCCGAATAGAGCCTTCACGATGTGTGACTCGAACCCGGTCAGGTTGGGGTGTTTGACGGGGATCGTAGGTGGTCTCCCCGCAAGCCGTTGTCGTTCATTCGCGTTTCATCTCATCCAAGAGCCGGAACGCCTGCGCATCAAGATGTTGGTAAGGAGTGCGGTGCAGCCGCAGCGGTTGCAGTAGGCGAACGCGGACTCGTTCAAGCCGTTGTGAATCAGCTGGTAGGTGAAGTTCTCACCACAGGTCTCACATTGACCAATGTCATGCTTTGCCACTTAGTCTTCTCGAACTCTGAGCGAGCTGCCGAGAGTCTGTGCTGCAATCGTACGGCCCTCCGCCTAGCTCGCGGCAGGATGGATAGCAACTCTATTCATCAAACAGCGGCCGATTGGGGTCTCGCGCGACGTCGCTCCAGATTCGATCCGGAAACGAATGTCTCGAGAAGAAGCATAGGCGATAGATGCCATGGCCACTCGTATTTCGAATCGTGGGCATCTGAGCACTATGCTTGAATCCAAGACCCTGAACGAGGTTCAGCCAGTACCGAAAGAATTCTAGTTTGGCGTTCTGCCTGCTAGCGCTGCAGATCGCGGGGTTTTGGCGCCAACCCGGCGCTGCGCCATCGAAACGATCCCGGTCCGGATCGAATTCGAGCTCGACATTGCGTTGCAGATCCATCGTCGAGAAGTTGATCGCGAGATCGAGCTTCGGAAGCGCGCTCAGGGTGCGAAGCACAGCGAACGACAAGTGCTCAAGACTGTAGGGGTCGACATATGCCATGCAGAGCGAGTTCCGAGGAATCGCGGCAACCATTTCGCTCACCGTGGTGGCAGCTGATCCCGGGAAGGCCTTGGCAGTAGCCCCGATCGCGCTCAGGCGTCGTTCGCACGCGGTCGCCCGCTCGCCATCCAGATCCCCTACGAAGATGCTGGTGAACGCAGCGCCTTTTTCGAGGGCCAAGTATGCAAGGACGGCGCCACCGGGGCGACTAAACGACTCGCCTTTGACCTGGAGACGACCTGGCCCCGCAAAAGGATCTATGAAGATGCGGTTCGGCCATCTTCTCCAGGCAAAGCGGCTCGCGTCCAAGTACTCCCATAGCAGGCGGTGCTTTTCCTCAGGCACCCACACGCCCACTCCCTCGTCTTTCGGACCGCGCTCAACAGGTAAGGCAGGGTGCGGGTCGGGCGGGATCGGTGGATCGAGAGGATACGGATTGTCTGTCTTCTTCATCCCTGCTGCCATGATCCAATTCCCTACGCTGATTGCGGGTACCCGTCATAGATGAGGCCATCAAGGAGCCGGCCACTGAGTTTCTTCGGGCGCCAGGAAAGGCGCTCGAGTCTACCGGCTTCGTCGTGAAGCTCGATGATCTTCTTCGCCGGCTCCCCTTGCGCTTCGGGGCTCCAGTGTCCCCACTGTTTGAAAAGGAAAGGAACGCTGTGAGTCGAGCATTGATCGCGGAGAGAGCGAATCCAATTTGGGTGCGTGGGGCGCGCCTCCCCGCCACTCTCACCGCCGGCAATGACCCAGTCGATGTGTCCTTGCTTCAGCCAAGGCGTCAGGTCGATCGCGGAAAGAAGTGGCTCACAGGATAGGAAGCGGACGCGCGCATCGACGGACAATAATCTCTCGATGCGACGGTCGGCCCATCGCTGGTTTTCGGCCGTCGTGCCGAGCCAAACGTTGTCGCGCCGTTCGCGCGCCCAGGGGTAAACGTTCTTGATATGTCCGGGTCGCTTTGTCAGCAAGAGCCAGTCGAGGTACGGCGTTTTTTCGATGACACCCCAAAGTTTTTCGCGCCACGGATCGAGGTCAGCACGAGGTTCGAAGACATCGGCCATGGATGCGCAGAACACGCGAGCGCGAGTGCCGATGCGCGCCGCTTCGGCATTCCATTTGAGCGGCTCGCGCCAGTGGGCATCACTGAAGAATCGGCGGGGGGCATCGCCTCCCCAGAGGTTCAAGCCAACCCGGCGCGCCCAAGAATCGGCATAGCAATGAGCACAAGCGGGCGTGAGGCGGACGCAACCCCACCAGGGGTTAAAAGTGTGATGCGTCCATTCAATGCCGGAGTCCTTCGCCATCGCGCCTCCTCGATCGCGGCGAATTATCAGTGATTGGGATTTGCCTATCAACCGACGACTGTACGTCAGCGATGCACGTTGGAGGCACGTACAGTATGGCTCGACGGTCGACACTGGATAGGCGGCGCAGACTGGCCCGAGCTCAGCGTGGCCGACACGGCGCCGAAAGACCAACGCACACCTGTCAGATCAACAGCGTGCCATAGAACAGGAGACAACTCACTCAGGAGATCCGGCACGCGAGCTCGTCACGCCGTATCACCGCTTCTCACACGCTCTTGCCCCAGCCCAGAATTTCATGGGTAAGTTTGCGGGTAACAGTTGACCAGCAATCAGAACCGATACGCGGCGTCAGAGACTTGCACGCCGGGCTCGAGTCCACTCCGTGGAACCAGATTCTTATTTTCTTTCAATATGTTATATCCATTAGTTAGATTTGGATCGAGGCAGCTGTGCGCCTCGCTGATACGCTTCCAGCGCGCGTTTCGAGCCTGAGGCGGCAGTGCCGCGACCGTGTCGCAGCCAGCCCCTGACGGGTCAGTCGCTGGTCGGACAGATGAGCGGAATGACTTCGCGCTTATTTCTGCGGTAGACCCTGAAGTCCTCGCGGTCGACTGTGATCACGGGGAGTTTGGGGTGCAGCTCGCTCATGCGGATGAGGCACAAATCAGCCACGTCCGGCTTTCGATCCGCGTAGCGCTTCGCCAGGCCCTGCAGCTGCAGCAGGTGCTTCGTGCAGTCGAACGCCAGCGCTACGAGGCCGTCGCTCACCACGTCGAAGACCACCGAACAACTACCCAGGGGAAATGCCGCTTCGGCCAACACTGCCTCACAGGTCAGCAATGGTTCGCTTACCTGCTTGGCAACGGAAACTGCCCACTGGGGATGCTGGTCTCGTCGGTTGGCGAAGCCGACAAGCAAGCCCGTATCTGCGATGCCCTTCATCGCTTGGAAAAGCCCTTGCGGGAGGACAGCTCTCGCGGGCCGTCGATACAGCCCCCCCAAGGCGCATGAATCGGCTTTGCTTTTTCTCCGCTCGCGCCCGTTCGAGCTGCTCTCGGATGATTTCGCCTTGTGACCTGCCGGTACGCCGCGACGTATGCTCGAACCAATCAGCCAGAGCGTCGTCAAGACGGACGGTGATTGTATGACTCATGTGGCACAAGTGTATTCACTTATAGCGAACGGGTTTCAAGCACTGACCTGCGTCAGAGCGACTTGCCGCCAAGTCGGAGGGCGATACTGAAGTGTGTGCTTATTGTGAGGCCGATCACGATTCAGCGCTCGCATCGCGAGCTGCCACCGGTTTGCCACTATTCAGGGACAAAGTGCACTCCGATGCAGGAGAGACCTAGAGATCATCGTGATGCTCGCAGAGCAATCAGCAAGGAGGTGATCACAATGAGCGAATGGATCCGCAACAGCACGCGTGCGTCGGGCCTTGGTCTGGTAACGATAGCCCTCAGTTGTGCCCCGTGGTTGCAGAGTCTGGCGTTCGCCGATACAGATCCAGGTACTTGGTTCTTATGGGCTGGCCAGCCCGGATCAGTTCCGCGCAGTCCGACAGATTTCCTGACGCAGGAGCGCAAGCCCGTCAGGGGCAGAGTGGACGGCCCTGGACTCGCCGCCCAGTTTGATGGCCCGGGGAATATCGCGGTCGATGGCGCCGGCAACCTTTACGTGCTGGACCAATACGACACGGTCGTGCGAAAGGTTTCGGCGAACGGCGTAGTCTCGACTTTGGCACGACTGCCTGACACGCGATCGGATATTAGGTCAGATGCAAGAGCAGGAATCGTGGTCAACGATGGTGGGACGCTCTATGTCTCTGAACCGGCGCTCAACAGAATTGTAAAAATCTCGGCCGATGGAGCGGTGAGCGTCTACGCCGGAATGAAGCAGGCCGGTCGCCGCAATGGGCCCGCCGCCAACGCGCTTTTTTCCGAACCGCGAGGCTTAGGACTGGATAAGGCGGGCAATCTGTACATCGCGGACGCAGGCAATTCCGCAATCAGGCGAATTACGCCCGCGGGGGCCGTCACGACGGTTGCCGGCAGCCGACCGGGGCTCGTCGACGGTCCCATCAGTACGGCGCGCTTCGACACCCCGTCCAGCGTCGCCATCGACAAGGAGGGCAACATCTACATCGGAGAATACATCGTCGTCGATGATGAGGGCCGCGCGGAGGCGACCAGTGCGATTCGCAGAATCGGGGCCGACGGAAACGTGACCACACTGTGTGAAGATTCCTACGCCAGGGATCGCAGGGATCGCATCGCACCGGCGGCGCCTTCCTGGGGAGACTGCGCGAATCTCGGTCCCTACACGGTCATAGTCTTCGATTCGCAGGGCTCATTGTATCGGTTGACATTTGAAGGTCTAGAGAGGATTGACTCTTCGAAGCCCGATTCCCGCGAATTGAGCACCGTGTTTGACCTATCTGTCGACCCGGAAGTACCGCTGTACGCGTCACCTGGCGGATTCGCCATGGACCATCAAGGCAACTTGTATTCGACCGACCCTGAGCTAGCGGACATTCTCAAGGCGCAACCTCCCTACGCCAAGGCCCTGCGAAAGAATGACCAGATACCAACGAATTCTCAAACGCGTCTGTGAGAAGATACCTGGCCGCTTTGAGCATCGGATCATCGCGCGCGCTCCCAGTTCCGGGGTGCGGGTCGGGCGGGATCGGTGGATCGAGAGGATACGGATTGTCGGTCTTCTTCATCCCTGCTGCCGCGAACCGTTTCCCTAACCTGACTTCTCAGTTCGGTTCCCGGATGTTTGGTTCCGGGGACAAGTCGTGCTCGGTAACTACAAGAACCACGGCGATGACACGCCGGTGCCGGTGCTCTGCCCGGGCCGCCGCACCACCCGTGCTCGAACACATCGCTGAGCATCGGATCGATCAGATCGAGGAGCTACTTCCTTGGAACGTTGCGACCAAAATGCGCGAGCTACGACTCGCGGCGTGATTCGTATGCGAGCAAATGGCCTCATTCATGTGATCCGAGCTGCTTCATACGTTGCCTGCACAGCGATCGGGATATGTGGCCTGCTTTGCATTCCAGATACTGTCAAGGCGGATGTACTTGAGCAGGGCATCACTTACAACTGCAGCAAGACGGAGGTCTCCGTCGAATCATTCACCAAAGACGGGGGAGGCCAGGAGGAACCGTTCCCTGTGTTCGAAAGCGAAAAGAACGCCACGTGGAATATCGATCGGCTCACGCGCAAGCTTCCCATAGTCAAGACCTGCGCGATCGGCATCCACGAGATCAGTGTCGTCATATCTGAACATTGCGCCGCCGACGACGGCGTCGCCGTCTCCGTCGCGATTTTCAGCGATACAAATATCGTAGTTAGTGGCAAGGACAAAATCGATGCTTCCAATCCGCCGCTGGCTCAGGCCGTGACGTTCGGGTTTTCGTGTTCGCACACAACCGAGGCGTTTTTTACAAAGATAGTCGTGCGAACGCGGCAGCCCGGAGCCAAAGAACTCTCCGTACAGATGAATTAGCAGCGCAATGCGGTAACTGCCGGACGTACATGGACGCCCCCACATTGTCAGGCTCTCATTCGATAATGGCCGGACAGATTCGATTGCACCCGTACATTCGGACTTTTTGTGCGAGCTCGGCCCGCTGTCCCTGATGGGTTTAGCTGGTCGGCGCCTCGATCGGTTACACGCACTCTGGGTGCCTCGTCCGGCGCGGGCTTTGCCAACCACGGTCTGACCTGTCATGCCATCACTTCATAATCGCCTGAGCAATCTGTGGTGTGTTCGTACGTTACGCCCTCGTCTACATGGCTGCCGCAGCTGATGAGTATCCGCCCTGGAACTCTCGGTCGTGGGCCAGCAGCGCCCAAACGATCCTCGCGTTCTTGTTCGCCAGTGCGACGGCGGCGACGTTCTTGTTACGCCGTGCCGTGACCCTGAAGGCCCAGTTCTGCGGGTTCGCCTTTTGCGTAGCGCGGTAGATTACGGATCTGGCGCCATGAATCAGCATTGTCCGCAGATACGGGTCTCCTCGTTTACTCATACCCAGCAACATAGGCTTGCCTCCGCTGGAATGTTGACGCGGGACCAAACCGAGCCATGCGGCGAGCTGGCGGCCACTATCGAAGTTCTTGGCATCGCCGACGGTAGCCACTAATGCGCTGGCCGTGATCGGTCCGATGCCCGGAATCTTCTCCAGCCGCCGACTGGCTTCTGTGGAGCGATGCCACGCCTTAACCTGCTCATCGATGTCAGTGACTTGCAGGCTTAGCAGTCGCAGGTGCTCGAGGAGCCGGCCGATCAGCTGCCGGAATGCACCAGGCAGATCGCCGGCCGCCCTCTCCAACAATGCTGGCACTCGCTGAGTGATGTATCCGATGCCTTGCGGAACTACCAAGCCGAACTCGCCCAACAAGCCGCGAATCTGGTTCGCCTGCGCAGTACGTGCCTTGATGAACCCCTGCCGAACGCGATGTAGGGCGAGGACCGACTGCTGTTCGATGTTCTTGATCGGCACAAAGCGCATGCTCGGGCGGCTCACTGCCTCGCAGATAGCCGCCGCATCGGCAGCGTCGTTCTTGTGGCTCTTGACGTACGGCTTCACAAACTGAGGGGCCATGAGCTTCACCGTGTGCCCATGTGCCTGGATCGTCCGAGCCCAATGATGGGCGCTCGCACAGGCCTCCATGCCGACCAAGCACGGCGGCAGAGTAGCGAAGAACTTCGCTGCTTCCGCTCGCTTCAACTGTTTACGTATCAAGACCGCGCCACGGTTGCTCACCCCGTGTACTTGGAAGACCTGCTTAGCGAGATCAATCCCGACTCTCGTAACATCCATCGCGGACGCTCCTACCCATTTTGAGTGGTCGATGACACTTCCACTCTGGCACACCGATGCCGTTACGGGGTGGGGGCGTCCATCCCATTGGTTACGACAAGTCTTACCTGACAAACTCAGAACTGCGGGCTGTTGAGCGCGGGTTCGGCGGCAAGGCCGAGCCGCGGGGCAGGACCGCCGAGAAGCGGTAGGCCAAGATGCGCCGCGTGGGCCTCAGTTAGCCCGTGGGCGGCAATTGGTATAGCTCGAAGATCACATCCTCACCGCCTATGTCGACTTCGAGCACATAATTGATCGGTTCGCCGAATTGGGCGAGCTTTTCCACGGCACACCTGAATAGCTGTTTCTGCACGTTAGTTGGCACGTTAGGAATGAGAACGACGAGTCCGGCATGTGGGGACTCGTCCGCGTACAGCCTTCGGAAATCGGCGGCGTTGTTCGTCACGAGAACAAAGTCGTTCTCGCAAGCGTGGCGCAGAATATTCCAATCTTTCCACCCCGCCCTGCCCACGTGCGCAACGTGACGCGCCTCGGCAACCGTCACGAGCTCGACGGTGAGACACCAGTCGACCAAGAATCTCACGGGAGTAGACCCTAGGAAAGGCGCTTGCGGGTGCGTCGTACGGGTGGACGCTCGCGCCACGGCTGCGAGCGCGGTCTACCGCGGATCGGATATGCCTGGACGTAACCGGGGGCCAAGCGGATCATCTCCGCCGTGATGCGCGGGTATGCCTTCAGTATCTCGGCTTCCGTGGATCCCTGCTCCAACATCGCCGCGATCGAGTGCACGGGCACGCGGGTGCCACGGAAGACAGGTTCCCCTCCAAGGATCTCAGGATCGGTCACGACCAAGGAACGAGCTCGACGCAGCGCGCGCAAGGACGCCGCGAGGTCGCGTCGCGGCTCCTGCAGATCGACTTTGACCAGACCCTCGTCCAGTGAGAGCACTGCCTTGCGGGGAGAAGCGACCAGCGCATCAAATAACCGGCGCCGCAGTTCCGGGAAGAAACGGCTAGCCAGCCGATACTCCAGAGCTAGCGCCAACAGCGCTCGCTGATCTAAGAGGCGGCCTGACGCGCCGGTACCGGAGCGAACCACTGCCGGCACCATGTTCTTGTCAATCGCATTGTTCACCGCCTTTAGCGAGAGGCGCGTGAGGACGGCGGCTTCAGCCGGCGTAAATAGCGAATTGTCGGATGGGCCCACGGCAACCTGATAAGTACTCTCTATCTGGAGATAATATACCAGATACGCTCAAGTGGACAGTGAAGAACAACTTAGAACCCGAGTGCATTTCTGCGGCGAGAAAATTACCCGCTACCGCAAGCGTCAGAGTGGTCATTGCAGGCAAGCACGGCTAGGGGACAATTTAGCGGGTAATTCTCGGACCACGCTTCACAACTGCGTGATTCCCAACGCGAAATGCGCCGCACTCCCGCGCCGCCAAGCCATCCAGACATCATCCCTCGATGGAGAACCCGATCCAGCGGCCCATGGCGACGATCAATACCCAAAGCGTCACGGACACCGCGCATGCGAACTTCGCAAGAAACGGTGCGGGGCGCTCGATGTCCCAGCAGCGCACCGATCGATATGGGATGAGATGAAAGACCAGCATGTTGAGGAAGGCCATCGCCATCAGCACCATCTTGGCCTCGAAGTTGAAGTTGGCAAAGTAAGTGTGTGCCTTGGCTGCAAACAGGCTGAATCCGGAGATCACCGCGACACAGAATACCCCCCACGTCCAAGGGAGGATGGATCCGGCTATGTGCGTCACGCGCTCGTCGCGCGAGGCCCACCCGAGCACCCGCAGATCGACGATCAGGATCGATCCGACCACCAGCGTGATCGCGATGACGTGCACGGACTCTATCGCGGGAAACACCCAGGCCGACTCGCGGACGGCAACTGATATCGGCCACGATTCCAGCCAGTGGAAAATGCGCTCGAGGCTCAATTGAAGATCTCCCATCGAAAAAACAGCTGATGCGTCGAGCCTGTCAGGTCCCCCCGTAGCTCACAACCGCGTAGGCAATCCAGCGGCCGGCCACCGCGATGGAAAACCAGAGCAACAACGTGACCAAGGCGGCAATTCGAATCACAATCGCACCCATCGATTGAGAAGCGCCACTCCACCGAGCCGAGCGTCTGCGGACGGAGCGGTGGAAAGCGAAGGTCACCCCCAGGGCGACCAATAGCAGGGCCATCTTCAGCTGAAATGCGGGATTGGTGAGGGCTCGTCCGGGCTCTCCGGTGATCAAGATCAGCCCGGTGATCGCCAGCGCCAGAGTTCCCCACCAGAGCCAGGGTAGAAAGCGTCCTGCCGTTTGTGCCACGGGAGTATTTCGTCCGATGAGTCCGAACAGGCGCAGCTCAATCATCGCAACCGCCGACAGGACGATGGCGATTGCAAGGATGTGGATGGTTTGGACGGCCGGAATGATCCACAGGACGTCCTGGATGAAGCGGCTCGGGGGCGTGTCGGACAGCCATTGAGCAAAGTTCTGCAGCATCGTTTCCTGGCGACCTCGTCAGTCGGATTATCCAACTATCAATACGCGGCTCGCGCGCCCGTTGGTATGGGATGTTCGCGATTGCAATGTTCGCGATCTGCGAACAGCGTGAGCCATATCGAAGCTGACGGCGGTTAGGGGGAGTCGCTGGCGGCGGGGTCGAACTCGTAGTCCACCACGCGCCGCTCCGCACGCAAGGGGCCGATGATGGCGCGCAGCTCCTGGTGCAGCGGGTGGGCCTCGTAGCCCCGCAGCGCGTCCCAGTTGTGGAACTCGCAGCACAGCACCAGATCCGAGGCGTCGGCGGAATCGGCCTGGTTGAGGCCCAGCCAGGCTCGCAGCAAGCCGGGCACGCTCGAGCGCAAGGCGGCCAGATTGCTTTCGATGCGATCCATGGCCTCCGGGCGCCCGCCCTGACCTGGACGGCTCTTGAGGCGCCACATGACGATGTGACGAATCACCCTTCCTCCGGACCGCATTGGTAAACCTGTCCGTCGCGGATCTCGACGTGCACCCTTTCGAGGACTGTGTTGCCAGCGGGGCCATCGACGCACTGGCCGTCGTGGAGCCGGAATACCGCGCAATGATGCGCACACATGATTCGCCCTTCGCTCATGAGCAGGAATTCACCCGGGCGCGAGTTGAGCGGCAGAGAAAAGTGCGGACAGCAATTGATGAACGCCTTGACCTCTAGACCCGATCGGTACAGCAACAGGGTCGGAGCCCCCTCCTCTTTGCCGCAGGAGATCTCGGCGCAGGCCCCGTCCGGTAGGCTCTCCAGGGCGCAGAGCCATTGCCACTGCATGCCGATCGGCTCAATGCACCCGTAGTGTGAGAGGCGTCAGAATTCGATCGGATAGGGCTTGAGCTTTCCGGACTCATACATCTCGGGCAATCCGGCGGTCGCGTTCTCCCAGACGAGCAGCATGGAGCGCTTGTGCGAGTAGCCCTGGTGGCGGATGTCTGCGGGCATCGCCGCGACATCTCCCGCTTTCATGAGCACTTTGGCGCGCGGCGCACCGGTGTTCTTGTCTTCGATCTCCCACTCGATCTCATCGCTCAACTGGATGAACCACTCCACACGGTCGTTGCCGTGCTTGATGGGGAGGATGTACTCCTCGGTGGTGGGGCAAAACAGGCTCTTCCCACACACGGACGAGACGGACGGGTTCCAGGTCACATCCGACCGGGAGAGATACGCAAACAGGCTGAAGGCATGCACTTCGTTCTCGAACCCGGGCTCGGCATGGATCACCGGCTCCTCTTGCGACACGTCGCTGAAGGCGCGGTTGACCGGATAGCCGTTCGCGTCCTTGCGCAGCTCTGCATCTCCGGCCAGGCCAGGCATGCGCTTGCAGACCTGGCGCTCGCGCTCGATGGCGCCGCGATTGTTGCCGCGCTTCTTTCCAAGCCAGCTCTTACTGGTCTCATCGGGAGCGGCGAATGGATCGAAGCCCTCGTTGGTCCAGTCTTCCAGGATGGCCTTGAAGGTCGCCATGATCTGCGGACTGTCGAAGACCTCGGTGCGATCCAGGCCCTGATCGCTATAAGCTTTGTAGTAGCGGCCGCAGTACAGCTCCACCTTGCCATACAGATTTCGGGTGCCGAGCATGGCGTCGAAGTTCACCCAGCCGTAGAAGAAGCCCCAGGCCACATCGCGCATCATGGCGCGCAGGAAGGCGTCCGCCGATAGGGTGTGCGACATCTGCCTCCCCTTGGCGGTCCAGCTCACGCGCGCAAAATACTCATCGCGGGTGAACGTGAAGCCACCCAGGGAGAAGCTGCGGTAGCCGGTGAGGCTGTCGGCCGGGGTGGCCTTCACCAAGGGCTCGTTGTGAGGTTGGGCGTTCATAGGGGGTCCGATATATAAGGGTTTGGAAGTAAGAACCTTACTTGGCGCAGATTTCAGCCCACTTCTGGACTGACAGGTCGCCGAGGATGGTTTGCAGCAGAAGTACGCCGGGCTTGCGCGCCCGAAAGCGGAAGGCGGCTCCCTTGGGCAGGAGGGCCTGATGACCGCGTTTGCATTCGATGCGGCCCATCTTGCGGCCCTTGGGCTCACCGCCGACACGTACAGAGCCCTGCTTGCCGGCCGGCACGACGCTCTCCGGGTTGTCGAGCTTGACGAGCTCGACTTCGACTTCGCCATCCATCACGACGGCGAACTCGTCGTGTGAGGCTGCGTACCAGTCGGAGGTCCCCTCGGCGCGCAGGGTCTCGATCACGTAGCCCAGATTCATCGCCACCACCACTTTCTCGTAGGGGTTGGAGCGCGCGGCCACATCGAAGATGTTGGAAAGAGCGTAGTGCTTGGGACTGCCGTCGACGATTTCGACCTTGCCTTTGACGTAATGGTCAAGCGATGCGAAAACCGTTCGGAATGTGGGTGCGGCGCTCATAGACTTTCCATCCAGGCTGGGAGTGAGGGGATGATCATGCTGGCACACGCTTGCGAGGCGCTGTCTCCTGCAGCATCAGACTGACGAGAATGCCCAAGGACACACCGATCAGGGCCATCGTGAGGGTGTGCTGGAGGCCGAAGTGCTGCGCGACAGCTCCAGCGAGCGAGGGGGCGATGCCACCGCCGAAGATCTCACCGGAGCCGATGATGATCCCGGCCGTTGAAGAAACCAAGCCGCGAGGGGCGGCCTCGGCTGCAATCGGGCCAGTGATCAGCCCCAGGAGCCCGAAGCAGCAGAAACACGCTACGAAGAGCAGCCCGAACAACGTCGTGGGAACCGCGCCGGTGCGCATGAATGCATACAGAAACACGGCGCCCACGGCAAACCCGAGGACGGACATGAGCTTGCGGCCCCACAGATCCGACAGGCCCGGCAATACGAGCTGTCCGAGGAACCCGCCGAAGCCGACGGCCGAGGTGACGAACCCCATCTGGGTCGTGCTGAGTTTCAGGTAGTCGACCAGATAGTTCGGGATCATCGCGCTGATGGTGAAGATGCCCGTCATCGCGCACAGCAGCGCCAGCATGCTGAGGGGCACGTTGCGGTGCTGCAGCAGCTCTTTGAGTGGTGCGCGCTCGGCGGACTTGGTGGCTGCGGCGGGCGGTTCGCGGATGACCCGCGCCATGAGCACTGCGAGGATCAGACCTGGAATGGCGACGATCACGAAGATGCCGCGCCAGCTGGTGACCGCAAGGAGCTGGGTCGCCACGATGGGACCGAATGCCAGGCCAAACAGGGGGAAGGTGCTCTGCTGCAGGCCCAGGTTGAAGCCACGGCGGGAAGGCTTGGAGGCATCGTTGGTCGTGGCGAAGCTGGTGGGGCAGAACGAGCCTTCGGTGACGCCCATGAGCGCTCGGATGAGAATCAGGCTCGTGAGGCCGCCGGCCATGCCTGACAGGCCCGACAACAGCGAGAATCCGATCAGCGCGGGCAGGAGTACGCGACGCCGGCCAAGGCGGTCTGACAGTCCGCCTCCGACCACGGCAAAAATGCCCCAGGAGAGACCCAGCGCGCCGACGATGTTGCCGAGATCCTGATAGTTGAGATGCAGCTCCTTCATGATCGAAGGAAACAAGGGAGCAATGATCCACCGGTCGAGGCCCACCAGGCCGAAGCCCAGTGTGAGGAGCACCACGGCCTGCCACTCGTAGCGGGTATCCCACGTCTGTTCGGCGTCCGCTACGGCAGCTGCGGCCAGCGCGGAGGTCTGACTGTAAACCCTTGTCACGCGGCCCCCTTGTTCAGAACGAAGTCGAACTTCAAGGTGTGAAATGGGATATCGCTTTGCGTACCGTCGGGCGCTCTACCGGGCGGGTGGCGCTCCCATTTCGTGATGAGCGAGGAGCGGACGCCGAACACGGCGTCCGAGTCGAGCCACTGGTCGCCGTCCCGGAAGACATGGGTGATGAGCCGCTCGTACCCGGGCGCCTCGATCATGAAATGCATATGGGCGGGTCGCCAGGCGTGGCGGCCGGTCGCCTCGAGCATTCGCCCGACGGGGCCGTCGGTCGGGATCTCATAGGCCTCGGCGAGGACGGACTTGAAGTGCAGGCGGCCTTTGTCATCCGCGTGCAGCACGCCGCGGGCGCGGTGTTCGCCGGCCTCGTACTGCATGTCGTAGAGACCTGAGGCATCCGCTTGCCAGACCTCGACCCGGGCGCCGGGGACCACTTCCCCTGCGTGCCCTTTGATCGTCGCCTGCACGTAGCACGGCTCGCCTTTGGCACCTCGGGCCAGGTCGGCACCTTGTGGATACTCCGGCGCGTTCTCAACATAGAAAGGACCGAACACCGTCGCCTCGGTACATCCGGGGGGCTTGCGGTTGTTCTGCGCGATCACCAGCATCGACAGGCCGAGCGTGTCCGACAGCAGAATGAACTCCTGACGGCGCTCATCGGTAATGTGACCCACATCGGTGAGGAAACGGATTCCTTCGAACCACTCCTGTTCGGTGAGCTGCACTTCGCGGGCGAAATCGTGCAGGTGCCGGATCAGTGCCGACATGATCTCTCTGACACGCGGGTTCGGGGCGCGGGCAATGAGCTCGAGAACTCCGGGCGTAATCGTGTTCTCGTCGACGTTTCTCACGCCGCCTCCTCTACCGCTGCGGGCCGGATGCCCTCGTAGGCGTGTTGCAGAAGAACCCGGATCGCGCTGCGTTCGACCGGCCTTGGATTCCAATAAGGATTCGAGGCGGCCAGCTCGGCTGCACGGTCTAGATCGGCCTCTTGCATCCCGATGTCGCGCAATGCGTAGGGAGCACCCTGCGTGCGCGCCAGTTCGTACAGGCCCTCAGAAGCGGACCGTGCCCCCAGAGCGCGTGCGATCTGTGTCATGGCTAGCGGCGCGGCGGAGGCGTTGTAGGCCATCGCATGCGGCAGGATCACCGTGTGGACCTCTGCGTGTGGCAAGTTGAAGCTGCCTCCGAGGGTGTGACAGAGCTTGTGGTGCAGGGACATCCCCACGGTGCCCAACACGGTGCCACAAAGCCACGCCCCGTAAAGGGCCTCCGAGCGGGCGTCCAGATTCCGCGGATCACGCCTCAGCACCGGCAGAGCCGCGGCGAAGGCTCGGATCCCTTCCGCGGCAAACAGATTGATGACGGGGTTGCTGTCCTTCGCGTACAGACCTTCGGCGGCATGGGCGATCGCATTGATGGCGCTGGTCGTCGTCAAGAGGGCCGGCAGGCCGAGCGTCAGCTCCGGGTCATAGATGACGGTTCGCGGCAGGACTCGAGGATCCTTGCCCGTCCGCTTCATTCCCCCCTGAGTCAACCCGTAGATGGGTGTGACCTCTGAGCCCGCGTATGTCGTAGGAATCGCAATGATCGGGAGAGTCGACTCGAGCGCGATGGCCTTGGCGAGACCGGTCGTGGAGCCACCGCCAATGGCGACGATACAGTCTGCCTTGCGCTGATCGGCCGCGGCACGTGCCGCGCGTGCAGTCTCAATCGGAACATGCATTACCGCTTCCGCAAAGACGCCGGCAGCGTTCTCCCCTAGCAGATTCTCGACACGGCGAGCATCTGCGCTCTGCTCTGGCGTTGAGAGAACGAGGGCGCGCGAGGCCCCGAGCAGCTCGACCTCGCGGCGCAGGTGCTTCAGGGTGCCTGGGCCAAAAACAATGCGCCTCGCCTCCGTCGGATAGACAAACTCTCTGGAGAACGGGTCGCTCATTGCAACGCCTAGCGGGGATACCAGGGCGGGACCGGCGCGTCGACGTTGACCCACACCGATTTCGCGTGCGTGTATTCCCGCATCACCTCGAAGCCCATCTCACGACCGTAGCCGGATAGCCCGACGCCTCCGAAGGGAGACGCCGGATGTGCGCGCTTGTAGCAGTTGATCCAGACCATTCCGCTGCGCAGGTCGCGAGCGAAGCGATGCGCACGGGCGATATTGCGGGTCCAAAGTCCGTTGCCGAGGCCGTATTCCGTGCTGTTGGCTATGGTGAGGGCCTCGGCGTCGTCACGGAACCTCAGCACGGTGACGAACGGGCCGAACACCTCTTCCTGGGCAACGCGGTCGCGGTGGGTCTTCGCTTGAACGACGGTCGGCTGCACATAGCAGCCTTTGGAGAGCGCAGGATCCTGCGGCGGCGCGCCACCCAGAAGCAGCTTGCCGCCCTCATCACGGGCGACGTCTACGTACCTTATGACACGGTCGCGATGTTGAACACTGGTCAGCGGACCCATCTCCGTCCCGGGGTCGAGCGGATTGCCGAGACGGATCGACTTCGCCAGGACCAGGAATCGCTCGATGAACTCGTCCGCGATCTTCTCGTGGAGCATCAGGCGCGAGCCGGCGATGCAGGCCTGGCCCTGGTTGTGGAAGATGGCGAAGGCGGAGCCGTTCACCGCCGCCGTCAGATCGGCGTCGTCAAAGACGATGTTGGCGCCTTTGCCGCCGAGCTCGAGTTGGATCTTTTTCAGGTTGCCGGCGGAGGCCGCGACTATCCGCTTGCCTGTGGCCGTAGAGCCCGTGAAGGCAATCTTGGCGACCTGCGGGTGCTCCGCCAGGTATTGGCCTGCAACGTTGCCGAGCCCTGGGATGATATTGACGACGCCCTCGGGAATGCCCACCTCCGCCATCAACTCCGCGATTCTCAGAGAAGTGAGTGGGGTGATCTCCGCAGGCTTCATGACAACGCTGTTGCCGGCGGCGAGCGCGGGAGCCATCTTCCAGCTGGTGAACATCAGCGGGAAGTTCCAGGGGACGACCTGTCCTACTACACCCAGGGGCTCGCGCAGCAGATAGTTGAGGAAGCCCGCGTCTACGGGAATGACGCTGCCCTCGACCTTGTCGGCCATGCCGCCGAAGTAGCGGAAGCACAAGGCCGTGCGCGGCACATCCAGGGTCTTGGAGTCGCGCAGCGGATGGCCTGTATCCAAGGATTCCAGCCGCGCCAGCTCGTCGGCATTCTCTTCGATCTTGTCCGCCAGCTTCAGGAGCAGGCGCCCCCGTTCGCTCGCGCTCAGGCGCGCCCACGCCGGTTGCGCGGCGGTTGCTGCAGCGACTGCTCGATCGACGTCCTCACGCCCTGCCATCGCGACATCGGCGATGGGAGAATTGTCGTGAGGATTGAGGGTTGTGAGCGTGGCCCCATCGGCGGCATCGACGAATCGCCCGCCAATGAACAGACGGTGCTGGAGGGGGTGTTTGGCCCCCACGATCTCTTGAGGTCGCGCCCGTGCGGCGCTTTCTGGAACCGTCACTTCAACACCCTCTCATCGGCGATCCGAATCGTTTCGTTTGAACCGCTAGTCTAGCGAGTCGAACTTCCTCTATTATTCGCGAATTGCAAATACTGCGGTTGCCGATACCCTCCAATTTCGCGGCTACGCTCCGGAGGCATTCGTGGACAGATTCCTGTGCATTCAGGCCTTCGTGCAAGTCGCGGAGTGCCAGAGCTTCGTCAACGCGGCACGCCAACTGGGCGTGACGCCCTCGGTCATCACGGCCCGGGTCAAACAGCTCGAGAGCTTCATCGAGAACCCGCTCTTTCACCGCTCCACACGCTCCGTGACGCTCTCGGAAGCCGGCACGAGCTTCTTCCAGGAATGCGCCGAGCTCGTCAACAAGGTCGATTCCGTCACCGATCGCATGCGGCTGGCGAAGAGCACTCCGAGCGGCATGCTGCGGATGCAGGTCCTGCCGGGCTTTGCCATCGGCCACCTGGGTCGCGCGATCAAAGACTTCAGCAACGAATATCCCGATATCAACATCGACATCACGGTCAGCGACCAGCTCTCGAATCCGGTCGACGCCGGGTACGATGTGGCGTTTCAGATCTTTCGGCCCCGGGCAGAATCTTTGATCGTGCGGCCGTTGTTTACGGTGCGGCGGCTCTTCTGTGCATCGCCGCAGTACCTCGAGAAGACGGCAGCACCGCGCGAGCCGGCGGATCTGCCTCAGCATCCGCTCGGCATCTACTCCGGGTATCCGACGCGCAATCGTTGGACTTTCCATCGCCAGGGGGAGGAGATCACGCTCGAGCTGCCGGCCAAGATCCGCAGCAACTCCGTTCACCTGCTGCATGATTTTGCGCTGACC
>Ga0134128_10003533_pt1 | contig 19079 bp, 18 predicted proteins | sample KB31754_FD_96462 | JGI IMG/M metagenome (GOLD analysis project Ga0134128, IMG submission 96462) | Terrestrial soil microbial communities with excess Nitrogen fertilizer from Kellogg Biological Station, Michigan, USA - KB3-175-4 | ecosystem: Environmental > Terrestrial > Soil > Unclassified ...
ATCGAGGAGACCACCTCGGACTACGACCGTGAGAAGCTGCAGGAGCGTCTGGCCAAGCTCGCGGGCGGCGTCGCGGTGATCCGCGTCGGCGGAGCGACCGAGGTCGAGGTGAAGGAGCGCAAGGATCGCGTGGATGACGCGATGCATGCGACCCGCGCGGCGGTCGAGGAAGGCATCCTGCCGGGCGGCGGCGTCGCCCTGCTGCGGGCCACCGAGCAGCTCAAGGGCATCCGCACCAAGAACGACGACCAGAAGACCGGCGTCGAGATCGTGCGCAAGGCCCTGTCGACGCCGGCGCGCCAGATCGCGATCAACGCCGGTGAGGACGGCTCCGTCATCGTCGGCAAGATCCTGGAGAAGGATCAGTATGCCTATGGCTTCGACAGCCAGACCGGCGAATACGTCAATCTGGTCTCCAAGGGCATCATCGACCCGACCAAGGTGGTCCGCGTCGCGATCCAGAATGCAGCCTCCGTGGCAGCACTCCTGATCACCACGGAAGCTCTGGTCGCCGAGATGCCGAAGAAGCAGGCCGCCGGCCCAGCCATGCCTCCGGGCGGCATGGGCGGCATGGATTTCTAAGAAATCCTGCTCCATCCAAGACACGAAGGGCGCGGTGTAAACCGCGCCCTTTATGTTTTCGCAGAACCATGAACTTGACCAATACGTGTTACGTATCACATATTAGACGACATGATCCGGGGCTTTGCCGACAAGGCAACCGAACGGCTGTTTCGTGATGGCACCTGCCCCGCGCAGTGGCGCAGCATCGAAGCCGTAGCCTTGCGCAAGCTCGACATGGTTGATGCTGCGACCCGGCTCGACGACCTCCGGTCTCCTCCAGGAAACCGGCTGGAGGCTCTCAAGGGCGACCGTCGCGGCCAGCACTCAATCCGGATCAACCGACAATGGCGCGTTTGTTTCGTCTGGACACCCGATGGACCAGAGGCCGTCGAAATCACCGACTATCACTGAGGAGGCAACAATGGCGAGGCTACGGACACACCCCGGCGAAGTGCTGCGGGAGGAATATCTCGTTCCCCTCGGCCTTTCGGCGCGCGCGCTCGCGAAGGAACTGGATGTTCCGCCCAACCGGCTCACCGAGATCATGCGCGGCACACGCGACGTCACCGCTGATACTGCTATTCGGCTGGGACGCTATTTCGGCACCGATCCGCGCTTTTGGCTCAACCTGCAGGCCGCCTACGATCTCTCGAAGGCAGAGAACACGCACAGCTACAAGAAGATCGTCCCGCGCAGCGCTGCCTGATTCCCTCACCTCACGGATAAGCACGACGACGCGTCGCCGCGCATCGGAGCTAGCTAGGTATGCACCCGGAAGGACATGAACCGGCGGAGCCCAACGTAAATCGCGATCGGCGGCAGGGAATAAACCAGAGCGACCGCCATCATGTAATTCCATGGCGCCTCGTCGCTGTCGAAGAACTGATCGATGGCCGCCGCCACGGTCATGTTGCGGGTCGATGAGAGCAGCATGAACTGGTAGAGGTAGTCGTTCCACGCCAGCAACAATGCATAGACGCCCACCGCCACGAGCGCCGGTGTCATCAGTGGCATGTAAATGCGCAGATAGACCTGGAGAGGCGAAGCACCATCGATCCTGGCGCATTCATCGAGCTCCATCGGCAGCAGCTTGCCGTATTGGTGCAGGATCAAGACGGCGTACGGCGCGGCGAAGGCGACATAGGCGGCAATCACCGCCCAGAGGCTGTCGGAGAGCCCGTAAGCGTGCATGATATGAACGAACGGTATGATCAGGATGGCCGTCGGCAGGATGTAGGTCAGCAGCGCGGCGTCACCAATGAGCTGACCGCGGCGGAGCTGCATCCGTCCGATCGCAAAGCTGGCGAGCGAGCCGATGACCACGGTGAGCACCATGGTGGCCAGGCCGACAAATATGCTGTTGCCGAACTGATGCCAGAAATGTTCCAGATACCAGTGATCCTGCCTCCAGACCGCACGAAAGCTGCTGAATGACGGATCCGGCGGCCAGAGGCTGCCGGTGAATTCGTCACCCTCCTCATCGAGCGCAATGAGCACCATGTTGTAGACCGGCAGCAGCGTCCAGATAAGCAGCGCCACGCCCAAGGCCGCACCGGCGATGCCGCCGGCAAGTCGCCGCCCGCGGCGGTACCGACGACGCGCATTAGCGGATCGACCGGTCATAGCTGCACGCCGGTCCTGTGCAGGCGCCGCATCAGGAGGATCACGACGGGGATGACGAGCGGCAAAGCCGACATCATCGCTGCCGCCCCCAGCTCCGGATGACCGAAGTCGAACGTCTGGTGAAAGCCGTAGGTTGCCAGCACGTCCGTGGAGCGCGCGGGCGCACCCGAAGAGACGAAATAGACGGTCGGAAAATCACCGAGCGTCCACACCGTAGAGAGCAGCGTCGCCACGAGATAGACATTGGCCATCAATGGGAATGTGACATGAACCGTCTGCCGGAAGCCGCTGGCGCCATCGATCGCAGCCGCTTCATAGATTTCCCGCGGGATGGCCATCCGCGCGCTCAGGAAGATCAGCGTCCAGAATGGCAGCCACTTCCAGATATAGGCGACAATGTTGGCCGCCATTGCCGTGCCGCGTGACACCAGAAACAGAGGACCGTCTGTGCCGGTCACGGCGGACCACAGGCTGTCAAGGAGCCCCCATTGGGACACCAGCATGTAATGGATCGACAGGAAGACGGACAGCGCCGGCAGCGCCCAGGGTAGCAAGAACACGACCAGCAGCGCCCGGACCCACCAGCGTCGTTGCATAAAGAAGCCGGAGATCAGAAAGGCGAGAAACATCTTCAGGTTCACGCCGATGCAAACGAACAGCAGCGTGTTGACGAGTGTGTCGATGTAGCGCGGGTCGGAGAACAACAAGGTGTAAAGTGAAGGCCGGCTGCCCATCCACAGGCCGAACACGACGGGGTAAGCGACGAAGGCCACGAATACGGCCGCATAGGGAACAACGAAAGCGATCGCCCAGGCGGTGTCCGAACCTTGCAGGCGGAAATGCCAGCAGGGACGGCGCGCCCGGCCGGCCGGTATGGGAGTTTCGAGCGGCAGAACCTGCTGCGCGCTGCTCATCGTGCCCCGCAGAGCATCGGACCCAGTTCTATCCCTTCACGTCTATCCCTTCACGCCGCCCATGGTCAGGCCGGCCGTCATATTCCGGCGGAACATGTAGTAGAGCATGATCGGCGGCAGCGCATACACGATCGCCGTCGCCATCATGAGGTTCCAGGGCGATTCGTCGCTGTTCAGGAACTGCGCCAGGGCGACCGCGACTGTCATACTGTCCGGCGTGGAGAGCATCAGGAAATTGTACAGATATTCGTTCCAGGCGAGCAGCAGGGCATAGGTGCCGACTGCGACCAGCGCGGGCATCATGAGCGGCAGGTAGACGTACAGATAGATCTGCAGCGGGTTCGCGCCGTCGATCCGCGCCGACTCGTCAAGCTCCATCGGGATCGATTTGCCATACTGCGAGAAGATGAAGATCGCGTACGGCGTCGCGAACGTGGTGATGGCCGCGATCACGGCCCACAGGTGGTTGGTCAGCCCATAAATCTGCATGATCCGATAGAACGGAATCGCCAGGAACGACGCCGGAATGACATAGGTCATCAGCGCTGCATTCGTCAGCATCCACCCGTTGCGAAAGTGCATCCGTCCGACGGCGAAGCTGGCGAGAGAGCCGATCAGCAATGTGAGGAACATCGTCATCAGTCCCACGCAAAAGCTGTTGCCGAACTGATGCCAGAAATGATCGAGGTACCAGAAGCCTTCAGTGGCGACGACATAGAAGCTGTTCAGAGTCGGACTGGCCGGCCAAACGGTGCCCGCAAAGATGTCATCGTGGGCTGAAAGCGCGATGACCGCCATGTTGTAAATCGGCGCCAGCGACCAAACGATCAGCACGATGCCCAGCAACATGCAGGCGGCTTCCTGCAAGCGGCGGCCGGCGCGGTAGCGCCATGGCGAACGAGGCCGGGTGCGAGCGACTCTCACAGCTGCCCCTCCGACATGCGCAGCTTGCGCATCAGGACGAAGATCAAGGGGATCAACACCGGCAAGGCGGTCATGACCTCCGCCACCCCGAGACGGGGGAGAGACACCGTATAGGCGTAGCGGATGCCGAGCGTGGCGAGCACCTCGGTCGACATCGCCGGGCCCCCGCCGGAGACGAAATAGGTGGCATTGAAATCGCCAAGCGCGAAGACGGTATCGAGCAGCACGCAGACGATGTAGAGGTTCGCCATCAGCGGCAGAGTCACATGGGTCAGGCGACGCAGGCCATTCGCGCCGTCGACCGCAGCGGCTTCGTAGAGTTCCTGCGGGATCGCCATGCGACCGGCCAGCAGGATCAAGGTCCAGAACGGCAGGTTCTTCCAGATATATGCGCCGATGTTGGCGGCCAGCCCCATCCAGTGCGAGTTCAGATAGACGGGCCCGTCGATGCCGGTCAGCAGCCACAGCACATTGTTCAGCATCCCCCACTGCCCGTTCAGGAACCAGTGTATCGACATATAGGCAGGAAGCGCCGGCGTCGCCCAAGGCAGGATGAAGATGACCAGAACCGCCTTGACCCACCATCCCTTGCGCATGAAGAAACCGGACAGCAGGAAGGCCAACGCCATCTTCAGGTTCACGCCGATGCCGACGTACAACAGCGTGTTGATGACCGCCGTCAGATAGCGCGGATCGTCAAAGAGCTGGCGATACAGCGCCGGATCGCTGCCCATCCACAGCCCGTAGACAATCGGATAGAGGACAAAGGCAAAGAAGATGACGACGTAGGGCAGCGCAAAGGCGACGGCCCAGACTCGGTCAGAGCCATAGAGCCCGCCGCGCCGAGCGCGCCGCCTGATCGCGACGGTCATCGGGCGCCGTCCACCCGGAAGCGCCTGCAGGGTTACACTCATGTGGCCCTCGCGAGGCTGTCAGAACGTGACAGCCGAGAAAATCGCCTCCGCTCGCTTGAATGCCTTGTCGACCGCCTGTTGCGGCGTCATGCCGTTCTTGATGACGTCGGCATGGGCCTGTCCCCAGAGCTGCTCGGCACTCACCTGGCCCCAGGCCGGGTTGAACCCTTCGTAGTTCGAAGTCGTCTCCCCGAGGATGGCCTCGCGCACATAGGGGGCGCGATGCGGATCCGCTGAATCGAGCCACCACGGGTCATCCTTGGCGATCTGCGGGATCGCCGGCACCCACCGTCCGAGGCCGGCCTTCAGGTTGGCATTCATGACCTTGGGCTGCATCCAGTACTTCATCAGATCCTTGGCGACCTCGACGTTCTTCGCTCCCTTCGGAATGAAGCCGCCGCCGGCATTCACCTGGGCTGCCATCGGCTGGCCATCGTTGCCGTTGGGCAGCCCCGTGGTAATCACCTCATGCATATACGCCTGCGTGTCCTTGATCATCGCCAGCTCAGTCGAGATCGTGCCGTCGAAGTCGACCAGGAACACCCTTTCATGGAAGGCGTTGTTGTCGTCTGCATCGCTCCAGCTCAACGCCTCGGGCGGTACGTAGCCCTGCTTGTAAGCGTCGGTCAGGTAGGCGACGGACTTGATCGCCGCCTCGCGCACCTTCGGGTCGTCAGTGTGCAGCCGGCCATCCGGCGTGACCATATTGCCCCCGTTGGCGAGTACGAAATGCTGGAACAGTCCGTTACCGTCGTTTGGCCCGACCGTCGTGATTTGCAGGCCAAGCGCGTAAAACTTGCGCATGCCCTTGCCCCGGAGTTCCTTCTGCGCCGGCTTGAAGAAATCCCAGAACGCGTCCCACGTCTTTGGCGCGTCCGACAGTTTCAGGCCGGCCTTCTCGAGCAGGCTGCCCCAAATGTGGAACGGCACGCAGGCCTGCTTGATCGGCGCCAGGTAATAGCTGTGGGCTTTCGCAGTCTTGTTATAGTAGGTCGAGCATTCCTTGGCCGTCTTCGAAAGCTGCGCTTCGTAGGGTTTAACGACGTCACTGACATCGAGCAGCTTATCGTCCCACGCGTTTTGCGGAACGATGGTCTGGGGCGCGTCCATGAAAACCAGATCGGGGACGTCGCCGCTGGTCAGCGCAGAGACGGTCTTCTGGTTCTGCGCCAGGAACGGCATGATGCTGTAGTCGAGCGTATTGCCGCTAGTCTTCATGTAGTCGGCGGCCAATTGCTTGAACGCTTCGTCCTCCGCCTTCACGAACCCCTGGTTGACCCAGACGGTCGCCGTCGTAGCGGCAGCATTGGCGATATACGGCTTACTCAGTGTGGCAGCGGCAGCGAGTCCAAGGGAGCCGCGCAGCACCGACCTTCGGCTATACTTGTCCATCGTCCATCACCCTCTCGTCCCGAGCGCAACTCTTTCGAAAGCGCCCAAATTCTGTTGGTATGATGTAGGCAAACAGCCAAGCATTGATGTTCGCAAACGGCCTATGCGATGTCAATGACTCCATGAAGCTGGCCGGCACTCGGGTTTCATCCCGTGTGGACGAGGACCATGCGATCCGACCGCGAAGCTCAAGGGCGCACAACAGGCGGAGCCCCTTTCCTGGGCGGAGTCGGGTCTTCGTGGCCATGGGCTGTGCTGGCGTGCGCTGCGCTGCTGGTGGCGATCGTCGTGTCGTTCAGGCCTGCGATTCCGGTCGTTTGGGGCGACACGCCACCCTTTTTGGAATCTGCGTTTCGCACGCTCGAGGCCGGAAGGCCGACGGTGGCGGGTGGGCGCGATCCGGGCTACCCCGCATTCCTGGCCGTGACCTTCGCGTTCGGAGGGGGGCTCGGGACGGTGGTGCGCCTGCAGCAGGCGGCGTGGGCCGTGCTGATGATTGCGCTTGCAGCCACCGCGCAGGTGACGACGCGCAACGCCGGGGGCCTCCTGCCGATCATCCTCGTGGCGACCTATCCCGGCCTGCAGCTGTTCAGGCACGTCCTCACCGCAGATCTTTTCTTTGCGGTCTTCCTCAACCTGGCAGCGGCTGGACTGCTCGTCGCCACCTGCGTCGGCAAAATGGCGCGGTGCGGCGCAGTCGCTGCCGCCGTCCTGTGCGCGGCGCTCGCGGCGTGTTTTAGATCGCAGGGAGCCCTGGTCCCAATCGTCGCTGTGCTGGTGGGCGTCTGCCTCGTCCGGCCAGACACGCCCGCGCGCCTTGCCGCGATTGCCGTTCCCATCGCGGCGGCGCTGGCGCTCCTCGCTGCCGGTTCTCGGTTCAGTGCTTCCGATTCCGACCAGGCCTCAATCGTGTTCGTCTCCAAGACACTGTTCTGCAATCACCTGAACATCGAGCTTGCAAGCGATGCGGCGCGGCGCGAGATCGCATCGGCGACCGGCAACCATACTGAGGCCACGATGGCACGGCTTGCCGCCGACTTCGCTGCGGAGCCGGATCGCTGGCCAGTGCTCGGGTTCTTCGGCGATGCGTGCCTCTTCGACACCGCGCTGGATCGAGATTTCGCCGGCGATACCGGGAATACCGTCGCGGCAGCCGCAGCCTATCGGCGCATATTCCTGGCCGCCCTGCGCGACCGGCCGTTGGCCTATTTGGGCAAGTTTGTCCGGCAGATGGCCTACGGAACCTTTCTCGCATGGCCGCCCTACGGACTCGACGCTGCCATACCGGTGTCGACCGACGACGTACCGCACGTATCCGACATCATGACGCGGCACGGCCGCGCGGCTCAGGCAATCGATTTGCAGGGCGGACCAGTTCGGATGGGCCTGCTGTCCGATCTGCCAGCTCCCTCCGACTATCTGTACCGGACCTTGTCCGCCATCTTCGTGATCGCAGTCATATTTTGGATGGTGACTGCTGTATGGCGTCGACGCCCTGTGTTCTCCGCGCGTGCCGGAATTGTGATCGTGATGTGGACGGCTTCGATCGTACCCGCGGCCGCTGCCCACACTCTCGACATCTGGCGATATCTGGTTCCCGCAGTGCCGATGGTGGGGCTCACGCTATCCCTTTTTATCGTCGAACTGGCGGAAACGATCGCATGCCTGCGGCGGGACCAATCTCACCACTCGCGAGTCGACTGACGGCCGGGTGTGACCGCAACGGACACCGCGTAGCAGGATACTGACCACCTTTCCGTCGCCAACTTACGCTAATTACTGATTCGTTTCGGCAATTTGCACATAGGAACATACGATCCACTCCCAAGTTGCCGGTTTGGCATGGAGCTGGCTCAAGCGGGCGTCGGTGACCGAGAGAAGTGTCGCGCTTCCGCCTGCATCTCATTGGAGCAGTGCCGAGAGATGAATAATCGCTGCTGGCATGCAACGCTTGCTGTTTTCGTTGCTGCGCTGTCCATTTCCAAAATCTGTGGTGCTCGCGCCCACGATCGTCAGCACCCCGAGTTAAACGGTTGGTATGAGAGCCTGCAAAGTAGCAAGGGGCCCTGCTGCGATGGCACCGATGCAAAGCGCGTTGATAACGCCGATTGGGACACCAAGGACGGTCACTATCGCGTGCGTATTGATGGAGAGTGGGTTGACGTTCCGAACGAAGCCGTTGTGCCCGGACCGAACCGTGCTGGCCGCACGATGGTGTGGCCTTACTATATAAATGGTCATCCGAAGGCGCGCTGCTTCATGCCGGGCACGATGGGATGACACGTACGTTGCGCAAGAAGCTTGCAGCTTGATCAGTCGATCCGCGCCACGACAGCGAGCTTGCGGATGCCCTTGTTGCGGTAGGCCTCGAGGAAGGCATAGTAGTCGCGGAACGACACGCAACCGTTGGAGTCGCCCTTCGGCCCGAGCATGAAGGTGTGCGCGAGCAGGCCTTCGCGACCGTAGATCGTTTCCTCGCCGCCGATCGGTGTCAGCCGCAGCGCCGGCACGCCGTGGAACAGCGCCTCGCGCGGCTTCAGGTCATAGATGTGCGGCGGCGTCACGCCGCGCATGCGAACCCGCGCCGAACGCGGATCGTCGAGATCGGAGCCGAGGCCGGAATGCGCCTCGAGCTTGGTGCCGTCGGGCAGATACACCGTGTGCGCGGTGATGTCATAGACCGCGGTGTCGCGATCATAGGGCGGCGAGCCGCCCATCACCGGGTTCTGCTCGTGGGGGATAGTCCCGGTGACGCTGGCATCGGCCGAGGCATAGGCGAGCAGCGTGCCCTGTGAAGCCGGCTTGCCCCACAACTTTTCGACCATGCTCCTTCTCTCGGCGCCCGTGATCGACATCACCGCGGCCTTGGCGCGCTCGGCCATGGCGCGCACGGAGATGCCCGACCGCGATGGCGGCGGCTCGTTCAGCGCGACCCGCTGCGGCGCGGGCTTGGCCCTGGCGGCCTCCGCTACCTTCTGCGTTTCAACGGGCTTTGCCTCGACGAGCTTCGCAGCCGCAGCCGGCTTCGGCGCCTCCGCAAGTTTTGGTGCCTGCGGTGGCGCACCGCTCGCCGCATTGGACGGCACGCCCTGCGGCTCGGCGGCGGCAAACCGCTCGTTAAACTCCGTCTGAGAGATCGCGGCCACTCTCGCGGCCTTCGCGATCACGCTGCTCTGCTTCGGCAGGGCTGCAAAGGCGTCACCGATCATCTCCGCGGCAGAGCGCGAGGCGGTTTTGAGGTGCTCGACGGGCTCGTCATAGCCCGCGCTTCCCAGCGTCGGATAGACGCTGGCTGCGATGATGTTGTTGTAAATCACATCGCCGCAGCCGATCACCAGGCACGCGATCGCGGCCCCACCGAACCAACGGTTGGCCACGGCCTTGCCGGAAGATTTCCTGCGGACCCGCCCCGCCACTAACCCAACGCTACTCTTACTCATCCAACCGCGCCCAGGACGACCCCGACTTTTCCTCTCGATGCCGCGCCAACCAGGATTCAAGGCGATGCATCTCGCAGAGGGGCGGAGCGTCATTAAGGCGACTTTTCGTTAAATGCTAATTAAGTTCGGGCGGATGTAAGGCAGCCGAATATGGTTCCAAATGTGGTCTCATTTCGGCACAGGAATCCGTAGTGCTCCGGGAATTTCAGCGAACATTGCAGGAATGCTCTCCATTTGTTCTCGGAGGCTTCTGCCGCCCGGCGAATCCGGGCAGCCGGGCAGATGGTTCGCAGCTCCAACTCGCAGTAAGCTCCCGCCGAAGCGATTCGTATTGCGGTCTGTCGCTCGTTTTTCGGACTTTTCAGGAGAAATCGATGCAGGGCGCGGGACGCAAGCTGGCTTTCGTGCTGGCTTCATCCAATCACGGCACCATGATCGTCAACCGGTTCGACTACCGGATGATCGATCAGAGCCGAGGCTATGGGGTCGGCTTCCAGATCCTGGAGACCTCCTCGTTCGATCAAGGCGAGGTCAAGCTTGCGCTCGACATGCTGCAACTTCGCCGCAAGCATCACGGCGACGGCGTCATCGGCATCGATTGCGGCGCCAACATCGGGGTGCACACCATCGAATGGGCCAAGCTGATGACGGGCTGGGGCTCGGTGCTCTCGATCGAGGCGCAGGAGCGCATCTATTATGCGCTCGCCGGCAATATCGCGATCAACAACTGCTTCAACGCGATCGCCATGCACGGCGCGGTGTCCTCGGAAAGCGGCGTCATGCAGATTCCAAGCCCGAATTATTTGACGCCATCCAGCTTCGGCAGCCTGGAGCTGCGCGAGCGGAGCGGCAACGAGTTCATCGGCCAGAAAATCGACTACAAGACCCTCGTCAATGTCCGCAAGATCGCGCTCGATGAGTTCGACCTGCCCCGCGTCGACCTGATCAAGATCGACGTCGAGGGCATGGAGATGGAAGTGCTTGCGGGTGCTGCGAAGGCGATCGAGCGCAGCCGGCCGATCATGCTGATCGAGAAGATCAAGACCGATGGCACGCAGTTGCGGGCCTGGCTGGAGGCGCGCGGCTACACGGTCATCGAAGCGGGAATCAATCTGCTCGTGATCCATTCCAGCGACAGGGCGCTCGCCGAGCTGTTGCCCATAGCTCGTCCGGCGGCGCAGCCGGCGGCCTAACGCAACAATTCGGGCGGCGGCGAGCGGTCGAACACATCGCCTTTTGCGTCGCTGAGCAGCGTGACCGTGTAGGTTTCGATGACGAGCGGCCCGCGCTTGCGCGAGAGCTCGGCGACCTGCTTGATCCGCTCAAACCGGTCCTTGAAGATCGCCTGCGCGCGGGGTTTGATCTCATCGATATAGAGCAGCGGACCGGCGAGCTTCGCCGGATCCGGCTCGCCCATGTTGACCCAGCGGATGCGCTGGCTCTGCTGCTCGACACAGGTGCCCGGGGGCAGATAGAAGGCGAGCCAGCTCGTGGTGCCGTAGTCGGGCGCGAGCACGCAGGTCGCACCAAGGCGCTGGCGGACACCCTCGATCTGGTCGGCCAACTCGCGCCAGCCGACGCCGACGCTGCGCACGCTGGCGTCGCGCTGGTAGCCGGAGAGCACGCCGGTGTTGGCCTGCACAATCAGCGCGGTGAACATCAGGATGCCAACCAGTGGCGCCCAGCGCAGGCAGAAATCCGCAAGCCGTTGTGGCCGTGTCTCCCAGCGCACGAGATGGGCGGCGACGGCAGCCGCGATCGCAAGCGGCGGATAGACCGGCGCGAACCAGTCCGCCTCGACGCGCGCATGCAGCGAATGCCAGATGAAATAGCCGGTGATGGTCCAGAACATCGCGTTGATGAGAACGCGCGCCGGTCCCGCACCCGCCTTGCGCCGCGCAAGCACGTGCAGCCCCATGGCGCCGAGGATAAAGACAAGGGGCGTTGCGAACGCGATCTGGGTCGGGATCAACTCGCCGAGAAAGGCGGGTCGAAAATCCTCGACGCGGATGCGCCCGGAGATCTGCTTCAGGAACGAGACCCAGTGATGTTCGGCGTTCCAGATGATGACCGGCGAGAACATCGCAAACGCGATCACCGCGCCAAGATAGGGCCAGGGCGACAGCAGCCAGCGCCGCTGCTTCGGCGCCACCGCAAGCCAGATCAGGATCGCCGGCCCGAAAAACAGCGCCGTGTATTTCGACAGCAGCGCGCAGCCGACCGCAACGCCGACGGCGAGCCACCACGCCCCCTGGCCCGTCTCCAGCACTTTGGCGAGACAGAGCAGCACAAAGCTTGCCGCCACCAGCGAGGGCGAGTCGGGCGTCACGATCAGCGTGCCGACCGCCGTCATCAGCGTGACGTTGAGCAGGATGGCCGATGTCGCGGCCAGCCGCTGGCCCCCGAACAGGATTGCCGCGGTCCGGTAGACCGCAAAGCTCATCGGCAATGCGAGCAGGATCGACACCAGGCGGACGCCGAGCTCGGTGCGGCCGGCGATCATCGTGCCGGCGCGGATCACCAGCGCAACCATCGGCGGGTGATCGTAATAGCCGCCGGCCAGATGCTTCGACCACATCCAGTAATAGGCTTCGTCGAAGGTCAGCGGCGTCCAGGCGGCCGCAACCAGCCGCAACGCCAGCAGCGCCAGGATGATGAGGGATGTGTTGCGGACGAGCCTGACGTCTGCAGGGCTCATCGCCTGCGCCAGACAAAGAGTCCCGACATCGCGTAGTTCCACACCACGCCCATCAGGGCGCCCGCTGCACCCGCGAGCCACCAGATCGGCTCCTGATCATAGACCGAGAAGGCGACGCCGACATTGGCGAACAAGCCGACGCTGCAGACGAGATAGAAGGCGAACAGGCCGGGCAGGATCGCAAGGCCCTTCAGCCGCTGGTCGCGATAGGTCAGGAAATTGTTCAGGGCGAAATTCGAGGTCATCGCGACCAAGGCGCCGGCAGTCTGCGCTTCCGGGAACGGCCAGCCGAGCCAGGCGAGCGCGACGAACAACGTGCCGAGATGGACGAACAGACCGATGCCGCCGACCATCGCGAACAGAAGGAAGCGCAGCGATACCGCGTCGTTGGTGAACTTTGCGAGCACCAGTCCGAGGAAATCCAGCGCCACCATGGAATCGAGCTTGCTTTCGCCATGGAGCCGCGCGCCGAAGGTGAAGGGCACCTCGACCGTCTTGAGCTCGCCATGCGCGGTCGAGACGATATCGAGCAGGATCTTGAAGCCCTGCGTCGAGAGCTTGGGCGCGAGCTCTTCGAAACGGTCGCGGCGGATCATGAAAAAGCCGCTCATGGGATCGGCGATGGCAATCCCGAGCACGCGCCTGGCGATTCCAGTCGCAAAAGCGCTGAAGCCGGCGCGCTGCTTGTCAAAGCCGTCGGCGCTGCCACCCTCGATATAGCGACTGCCGACCACGAGCTCGGCCTGCCCGTTCCGAAGCAGCGACAGCATCTTCGGCAGCTGGGCCTCATCGTGCTGCAGGTCGGCGTCCATCACGGCCGCATAGGGCGCGCAGGAAGCCAGGATGCCCTCGATGCAGGCCCCGGACAGCCCGCGCCGCCCGATCCGGCGGATGCAGCGGACGCGGCTATCCTGCCTGGCGAGTTCGCGCACGACGTTCCAGGTGCCGTCGGGCGAGTTGTCGTCGACGAACACGACCTCCCAGGCAATTCCGCTCAATGCCGCTTCCAGCTTGCGGTAAAGCTTGCCGACATTGTCGCGCTCATTGAACGTCGGCACGACGACCGAAAGGTCAGGCAAACCCATGGTTTGCCGTGGGTCTTGGGACGCAGTTTCAGAGCCGAGCCGGATCGCTTCGTTCATGGGCAAGCGTATATCCCGCCGCCTCCTCCGATGCCAAGCCTCCGATGCCAAGCCTCCGATGCCAAGGCACAGTTCAGGAACGGGTGCCGAACGGAGTGGAAATCCAGCCAAAGGGGGGGCCAAAATGCCAACGACCACGAACAACAGGCGCGCGTACATCCGGCGCTGCCTCGTCATTGACGTGGTCGTGCTCAGGCGGCGGAGCTTTCGAGGAAGGCTCGGCGTCGCCGTCCCCTCAAGTACGCACGGTCGTCGGCTTTCGCAAGGGCGGCCGCTGCATTGCTAGTTCGGGACGTCCCTGATCACCGGCCCCCTCGGGGTTGGACTTGGTGCCGGCTGTGCGGACTGCTCAACCTTGGCGGGCTTCGGTTTGCCGAACTGGCCGAGGGGCCCATAAAACACGGCCGCTGCCAATACGACCACGAGCACGATCCAGCCCAACACATTGGCGAGGGAGTGCGACGTCATATCGGCAGTTCCTTAAACTGTGCCCCGGCGATGAATATCACGGAAGCTCCCGTCGCGGGAATAGGGTAGGTACGCGAGGCAGCTCGGCGCATGGCGTCCGGCTCGCGATCGCGCGGTCCGCGCGGGCGGTGGCCGAAGGCCCCGGGCGATTGCGCTAATACTGTCTTATCACGCGCCAACTGGCGTCATCGGGCCGATTTGAATAGTCTTGGTCCGAAAATTCCCGACTTCGGACCAAGAGAGTGCCGCGTGACCAAAGCCCCCGCTTCCGCTTCGAAGAAATCAGGCAACATCTATATCGGCGTCGGTGGCTGGACCTTCGCGCCCTGGCGCGGAGTGTTCTATCCGGAGAAGCTAGCGCAATCCAAAGAGCTGCAATATGCGGCCTCGAAGCTGACCTCGATCGAGATCAACGGCACCTATTACGGCTCGCAGAAGCCGGAAAGCTTTCGCAAATGGGCGAGCGAGGTGCCGGACGGCTTTGTCTTCTCGGTCAAGGGTTCGCGCTTCACCACCAACCGTCGCGTGCTGGCCGAAGCCGGCGATTCGATCAAGCATTTCTACAATACCGGCGTGCTCGAGCTCGGCGACCGGCTCGGCCCGGTGCTCTGGCAATTTGCACCGACGAAAAAATTCGACGAGGCCGACTTCGGCAAATTCCTGGAACTCCTGCCGCGCGAGATCGACGGCCGCAAGCTGCGTCATGTCGTCGAGGTGCGCCACGACAGCTTCCGCAACTCCGCGTTTATCGCGCTGCTGCGCCAGTTCGAGACGCCGGTCGTGTTTGCCGAGCACGGCTCCTATCCGGCGATCGCCGACGTCGCGGCCGACTTCGTCTATGCGCGGCTGCAGAAAGGAGACGACAACCTCAAGACCTGCTATCCGCCGAAGCAACTGGATGCCTGGGCCAGGCGTTTGCAGCTATGGGCCGAGGGCGGCGAGCCCGACGACCTGCCGCGGGTCGACAACGCCAGGCCCGGGAAGGCGCCGCGCGACGTGTTCGCCTATGTCATTCATGAAGGCAAAATCCGTGCGCCGGCCGGCGCGATGGAGCTGATCGAACGCGTCAGATAATCATGGCGAGAGCGAAGAAACTGTTCACCATCGGCTACGAGCAGACGCCGTCGAAGGCGGTCCTGGACGAGCTCGAAAGCGCCGGTGTGAAGCTTCTGGTCGACGTGCGCGCCGTCACCTCCTCGCGCAGGCCCGGCTTTTCCAAGAACCAGCTCGCCGCCGGGCTCGATGAGCGCGGCATCGCCTACGTACACCTCGCGGGTCTCGGCACGCCGAAAGAAGGCCGCCTCGCCGCCCGCAGCGGCCAATACGACGTGCTCGAGAGGATCTACAGCAAGCATCTGAAGACGCCGCAGGCCAGAGAAGAGCTCGACGAGCTGTCGGCGCTGGTGAAGAAGGCCGGCCCGGTCTGCCTGCTCTGCTACGAGCGCAACCACGAACACTGCCACCGCCGCTGGATCGCCGAGATCATCGAGGAGCGGGATGGGGTCAGAATCGAGAATCTGGAAGCGCCGCAGGTTTAGGCTCCGTCATTCCGGGATGCGCCGTGCGGCGCAGACCCGGAATCCATAGCCACAGCCCGGGGGTTATGGATTCCGGGCTCGCGCCAACTGGCGCGCCCCGGAATGACGAGGAAGTGCCGCACGATCTGCGCTCACTCCTCACCTTCCAGCTTCAACGTCCCCTCCATCATAAATACGCAGGCGCCGCCGACATGGGCGGAGATGGCCTTGCCGCCCTGCTTGATCGCGCGCGCGAGCAACAGGCTCGGACGGCCCATATCGACACCCTGCCCGATCCGAAACTTCAACTCGCCTTCGCGCGTGGCATCGAGCGCGGCGAAGAGAGCTGCCGCCGCCGCGGTGGCGCTGCCGGTCGCCGGATCCTCGGAAAGGCCGCTTGCTCCCGGATGGAACATTCGCGCTTGTGCCTCGAGCGGTTGCTCGCCCGGCGGGACGTCGCGGGTATAGAAGTAGACCGCGTCGCTGCCATCGACCGGGAAGATGCGCGCAAAGGCATCGGCATTGGGCTTCGCCTTTCGCAGCGCCTCGCGCGAGGCAAGCTCCACCACCAGGAAGGGCAAGCCGACCGAGATGATGTTTGGCGGATGGCGGTCGGCCCTGACGTCGGCGGCCGATAACGACAGGCAAGCGGCCGCCTGTGCCGGCGAGAACTCCGTCAGCCGCTGCAACGGCTGCGGCGCGGTGAGCTCCGCGCTCGCGATCCTGCCCTGGTCGCTGACGATTGCGATCGGCACCAGCCCGGCCTTCTCCTCAAACAACAGCCGCGCCGGCGGCGACTTCGCCCGCGAGGCCAGCACAAAGGCGGTGCCGACATTGGGATGGCCGGCAAACGGAATTTCCGAGTTGACAGTGAAGATACGCACCTTGGCATCATGCCCCGCCTCACGCGGCGGCAGCACGAAGGTGGTCTCGGAATAATTGAACTCGCGCGCGATCGCCTGCATCCGGGGCGTCGAGAGCCCTTCGGCATCGAGCACCACGGCAAGCGGATTGCCGCCGAAGGCGCGATCGGTAAATACATCCACCGTCACATAACGCCGCTGCATCCATCTTCCTCCGATTCATTGTTGGAGCATGACCTCATCGGAAAACCGGTACGCACCTTTCCGGATCATGCCCTAACCCAGTTGCCAGATCACCATCGGCTGCTCGTAGCCGCGGATCGGGACCTCGCCCAGCGCGACCGCATCGGGGCAATCCTTGCCCAGCGCCTCGCGCACGGCCGAGGAGATCAGGAGCTGCGAGCCGAACTCCTTGTTCAGCGACTCGAGCCTTGAAGCAAAATTCACGGTATCGCCGATCACGGTATATTCCTTGCGCCGCGGCGAGCCGATATTGCCGGCGACCACCTCGCCGAAGTGAATGCCGATGCCGATCCGAAGCGGCCAGCTCGATCCCGCGTTGATGCGCTCCATCGCCGCGAGCATCTCGCGCGCGGCAGCCACGGCCCGATGGGCGGGATCCTCGGCCTCGAACGGCGCGCCGAACAGCGCCAGGAAACCGTCGCCGAGAAACTTGTTCACGATGCCGCCATGGCGGTCGAGGATTTCGACCAGCACCGCAAACGCGCCGTCGAGCCGGTCGACGACATCCTGCGGCGAGCGCGAGCGCGCGCCCGCGGTAAAGCTGCGGAAATCGACGAACATCACCGCGACCTGGCGGATGTCGCTTTCGGTCCCGGCGCCTTCGCGCATGAGCCGCTCGACCACCTGCGGGGAGACGTGCTGGCCAAACAGGTTGGTGACGCGGTCGCGCGCGGTCGCAGCGCGGATGCTGGCGGCAAAGCTGCGGCGCAATTGCAGGCCGACGGCACCTGCCAGCACGCCACAGGAAAACAGCACCAGGCTGCGCGTGAGGTGGAAGTAAACCTCGGGCTCGGGATCGGCCAGCGGCTTATAGTGCATTGCCATCGTGAACAGCTGGGCGCCCGCGACGAAGCCGGTGAACGCCGACAGCCAGAAATCGAGCCGCAAGGTCGAGAGGACTATGAAGATGAAGTAGACCAGCGGCATGACGAAGCCCAGCGCCCGCACCGGTCCCATGCTCTGGATCTGCAGCGAAAGAATCAGGGTCGGAACGCTGGTCTCGATCAGGACGCCGACATATCGGCGGTATACCGGCAAATCGCGATCCAGCGCGAGCTGATGGCCAATCATGCGGTAGACCACCATTTCGAACAGGACGAAGCAGCCGAGGATCAGGTAGACCCAGTTCGGATTGACGCCCTGCCAGACGCGCTGGACCACATCGGGAAAGAACGCGTGGACTATCGAGATGTTGAGCATGATGATCAGCGCGACGATGATCAGCGCGCGGACCCGCACCTGCTCCTCGCGCATCACCTGGCGCATCAGCAAGTGCTCGAATTCCTTCGACACCGCTTCCCGCGGTCCGAACATTTCGCTCCAGAATTGACCGATTGCCGTCATCGCCCGCTCCTTGCGAGCCTTTTATAGCCTCAATCGAGCGTGCGGCGGAAGCGCGTCACGGCAATCGTCATGGCGAGCAGCATCAACCCGACCAGGGCGAGCATGTCATGTTGCAGGTTCTGCACGCTGGCGCCCTTCAGCATGATCGCGCGCACGATGCGCAGATAATGCGTCAGCGGCAGGCACTCGCCGACATATTGCGCCCAGACCGGCATGCCCAGGAACGGGAACATGAAACCGGACAACAGGATGCTGGGCAGGAAGAACATGATCGACAGTTGCATGGCCTGAAGCTGATTCTGCGCAAGGGTCGAAAAGGTGTAGCCGATCGACAGGTTCGTGGTGATGAACAGGGTCGACAGAACGGCCAGCAGCGCGAGGCTTCCATACACGGGCACGCCGAACAGCAAGACGCCGATCGCAAGGATGATCGCGGTCTGGATGAAACCGACCAGGACGTAGGGAATGATCTTGCCGAACATGACCTCGACCGGCTTGATCGGCATCGACAACAGGCTTTCCATGGTGCCGCGCTCGATCTCGCGCGTGACCGAAAGCGCGGTGAAGATCAGCATCGTCATGGTGAGAATGGTGCCGACCAGGCCGGGCACGATGTTCAGGCGCGAGGAGGCGGCAGGGTTATAGCGCGCATGCGCGCGGATCTCGAACGGCAGCGATGCTGGATCCCCGGTGAAGAGATCATGCTCGAGCGCGGTCTGCACCACGACCGAGAGCGATGACAGCCCGGACGATGCCGCGATCGGGTCGGTCGCGTCGGCGGCGACGAGCAGCGCGGGATGATCGCCGCGCCTGACCGCCCGCTCGAAGCCGCGCGGGATCTCGACGCCGAACAGCACCTTGCCCGATTTGAGCAGATCGTCGAATTCCTGGACGTTGTGAACCTGGTAGGTGAACTTGAAGTACTTGGTGTTCTCAAGTGCTTTCAGGATCGAGCGGCCGAGATCGGTGTCCTCCTGCAACAGCACCGCGGTCGGCAGATTGTGCGGCGTGGTGTTGATGGCGTAGCCGAACA
>Ga0134128_10003534_pt1 | contig 19075 bp, 16 predicted proteins | sample KB31754_FD_96462 | JGI IMG/M metagenome (GOLD analysis project Ga0134128, IMG submission 96462) | Terrestrial soil microbial communities with excess Nitrogen fertilizer from Kellogg Biological Station, Michigan, USA - KB3-175-4 | ecosystem: Environmental > Terrestrial > Soil > Unclassified ...
CGCGTCGCAGCAAACCGGTCGACGTCTTCGACGGTCACTGATCGATAGCGATTCATCTGATCGTTGATGAACGACGGATCGCCGAAATACGTCGCGAAACGCGATAGCTGATCCGCGCGTTCCGACGCTTGCTGCATCGACACTACGAAGTCAGTGCCGATGAGCGAGATTGCCCGATCGACCTCGTTCTGCGTCACTCCGTCGAACCGCATGCGATCGATCTCTCTCACTACTGCCTGCTCCAGACGCTCCGGTGTGATACCCGGCCGCGCCGTGACATCGACTACCAGAATGTCTGCTCCCTTCGGTAGATCGAATGTGAATGCAGTCGCGTCAGTCGCGACTTCACGCTCGCGCACCAGCGTTCGCTGCAGCCTGCTTCCCTTGCGCATTCCGAGAATCGCGCCGGCTACGGACGCTGCGTAATACTCGCTGCTTCCAAATGCCGGTGACCGGAACGCAAGATACAGACGCGGGAGGCTCACATCATCCTTCACCACCTCTCGCAACGTCCCGCCAAACGTTGCGGGGAGCGACATGTCCGGAAGTGCGGGCTTGCCCGCTCCACGAGGGATGGCCGCGAAATACGATTGCACCAGCTCGCGCGCTTCCCGCGGATCGAAATCGCCCGCAATCGTCAGCACCGCGTTGTCCGGCGTGTAGTACGTCGCAAAGAAGTGGGCGATATCGTCCAGGGATGCGGCGTTCAGATCCTCGAACGATCCGATCAGAGAATGATGAAAGGGATGCGGATCAGGGTAGGTCAGCGCTGGAAGCTTCTCCCACCACGTCCCATAAGGCTGATTGTCGACAGACCAGCGCCGCTCATTCGATACGACGTCACGCTGCGTATCGAGCTTCTGCTGAGTCATGGCCGGTAGAAGGGCGCCCATGCGATCCGCCTCGAGCCAGAGCGCTATCGCCAGCTGGTTCGACGGAACCGTCTCGAAGTAGTTGGTCCGGTCCAGCCATGTAGATCCGTTGAGTGTCCCGCCAGCGCGTTGCACCAGCTCAAAGTGCTCGTTCGCCTCTACATGCTCAGACCCCTGGAACAACATGTGCTCGAACAGATGGGCGAAGCCCGTACGCCCTGGGCGCTCGTTCGCCGAGCCCACGTGATACCATAAGTTCACCGCCACGATTGGCGCGGTATGATCCTCGGAAAGCGTTACTAACAAACCGTTCCCGAGTCGGAATGTCTCTATCGGAATACGCATGACAGTGATTGGTTTCCGGGTAATATAGAATGTATCCACCTTTACTTCTTCCCCTGGCAACTCCTTCAGAATGATCGATGCATCTGTCTGGCCACGCACTCTCTTCATCGTGCGACACGGCGAATCGGCCGGCAACGTAGCGCGCGATGAGGCAAATGCGGCGCGAGAGGCCGTCATCCGCACCTCGTCATCCCGTGATGTCGATGTCCCCCTGTCCCCACTCGGCGAGCACCAGGCCACAGCACTCGGTCACTGGTTCGGCGCTCTACCGCAAGACCAGCGGCCTACAGTCGTCATGACGTCTCCCTACGTCCGGGCCCGGCAGACCACAGCCATAATCAAGTCGCTCGGCGACTTCCCCTACACGAGCGATGCGGCAAGCCTCGTGGTGGACGAGCGCTTTCGTGAGAAGGAATTCGGAGTTCTGGATGGCCTCACGCGATACGGAATCCTTGAACGCTTTCCCGAACAGGCAGCGCTCCGTACGTCACTCGGAAAGTTCTACCACCGGCCGCCGGGCGGCGAGAGCTGGTGCGACGTGATCCTGAGACTGAGAAGCGCGTTCGAGATGATGTGCCGCGAATATCATGGCGAACGGATTCTCGTCGTAGCGCATTCCGTCGTGGTGCTCTGCATGCGGTACATCGTCGAAAGTCTCACGGAGGAAGAAATATTGAAAATCGACCGCGAGAACGAGGTAGCCAACTGCTCCGTCACTCGCTTCGACGTGGATCGGAGTCAGGAACCCGTTGGCAAGCTGATCCTGGACAGTTTCAATTTCGTCGCCCCTCTTATCGCAGAAGGTACCCGGGTCACGTCCACACCAGACCTGCCTCCAGTATCGCGCACCAGCTGATATGTGGAGCGCAGCATACAGTTGCGTTCCCGCTGTGGCGCTCAGTTCGCCGGCTTCTCCAGCACGATGAACTTCGTGTCGTCACGACCGATGGCGCGTAACCAGGCCACGAGCTCATTCACTCGGCTCGGCATGAAGATTCCCGTCCCGCCTACCATGCGGCGACTGATGATGAAATCGCGCCCGTCCTGTGAATACGTCGCCGTGTAGCTGCCGAATACACTAGTCGCCGACACATTCGTCGGAAGCCGCGCGTGCCACCCTGCCGGGAGGGTGACGCGGAACTCCGACACGCCAGTGAGCCGCCCTACGATCTTCGACGCGTCGATCGGAAAACGCCGAGTAGGAAGACGCGCGATGTCGTCAGCTGCTGTCGTCATTCTGGCGAAACTGGAGAATGGATTGTTCAACAGCTCCACGGTCCCCGCTGTGGTGGTGGCGTCCGCGTTGAGAATTCGGAGACTCACGCGGGCCGGTGCTGAGTAATTCTTTCCGTTGAACGCCGAGAGCGAATCCCCCTCCGCATTTGGGAAATACTTGCGCGCGACCAGGCGTGCGGCATTCGACCGCTGAGCCGAATCCAGCGGCGATGCGAACGCCGCACGCATTCCAGCCGCGATCGATCCGACTCCCGTCTCTACGTAATGACCTTCGAATTTTCCATCGGACGACAGCACGCCGGCAATTCTGGTTGTCTGAACATTTGATGCTGGTGCGTCGACTGGAATCGTTACTTCCAGGTTCCGGCCGTCTGGGAAAACCAGAAGCCCAAATCCGCCCTGAATGCTGCTGGGCAGCTCTCCATACGCGTTATACGAAGACGTGAGGTCCACGAGCTGATATCCGCCAGATGCAAGCGCAACGGCTGCAATTTCATGATTGAACTGCTGCGGTGTAGGCAAGTCGCGGCGAGCGGTTGCGTTGATGCTCAACAGCACCGGGTAGGCTTTGATGCCGAGGTGATCCAGCGCCGCGACGAACAACGTAGCCTTGTCCTTGCAGTCGCCGTAGCCTGTCGCGATTACAGTGTCGGGCATTCGCGGCTGGTAACCGCCGATCCCGAGCTCGATTCCGACGTATCTGATATCCTGCGCAACCCACCGATGAACAGCACGAATGGAATCGTCTCGCGTCTTCGCGCCCGCGACGAGGGAGTCTACGGTCCTGCTGAGTGTGGGTGTTGCCAGGTATCTCTCACGTGCCAGACCCGCGTACCAGCGCGATACGTCGTCCCAGCTAAGCGGGCCACCGACCCGAACACGCATTACGACCCCATTCGAGTCTGACGCGAATGGCTCTCGACGAATCTTTGGCGTTGTGTCCCGTGACCACAGATACCGGGTACGATCGCCAGACGTACGAGTGATCCGTTTGAAGTCGAGGTTTTCCTCTCTGATGATGGGCTTCATCGAGGACGGCACGTCGAGCACCAGGCGAGCTCGCTCGATCGATGCGCCAGGAGTGAACACATATGTCTGAGTGAAGTCGTCCTTCAACGCTGGATTGCGCTCCTCGACCGTAAACTCCACGTCCAGGATCGTTCCCACTGTGACGCCTGAAAGCGACATACGCACGATTTTCTGGTCGCTGTATATCGGTGATGTCGACACGGGCGCCGGAACATCTGCTTCCTGAATCTGCGTCGGCGCCGCACTTACTATGGATCCGTTCGGGCGTACCACGCGGAGCCAGTGCACGTCGAAACTCTGATGCCCCGGTATGTAGCCAAACTGTTGCTCCCGCAGGTGTGATGCGCCAGCATCCGTCAGAACCTGCACGACGCGCCGGAAAGCCTTGAGAACCCTGCCATCACTCTCGACTGTAACAGTCGTAAAATCCGCGATCGGATGAGTGACCTCGCCTTCATGCGTCGCGGGATCTACCGCTAACCGGTAGAGCGAGTCATCAGCTGCTGTTGGAGCAACGGAAGGTACTTTGATCCCCTGCGCGCTGCTGCGCAATGCCGTTGCGACAAGCAGTACGACGAACGCCAACGTGCATCGCTGTGTCAGGCCCACCCGTTTCGCTCACGCAATGACGAGATGTGCGCCGTGTGATGACGGCCGTGCCACGCGTACAGCGCTATGACTTCTCGCAGCGGTACCGCGCGTTGCTGATCGGGATGTATGTAGACACGCTCGAAGTCACCGGCTGGCAGCGATCGCAACAGCGCCACCCATCGGGTGTGAAGAGTCTCGAGCAGTGCGAGCGAGACGTCTATCGGTACGACGCTCACGTCTCCAAGCCTGGACCACGCAGCCTCGTCATATGGCTTTATGGTTGGAGACTCCTCGGTCAGCGCGAGCTTGCAGCGGACGTACGCGTTCATGTGACTGTCAGGGACGTGATGTGCCACTTCCCTGACAGTCCAACCTCCGTCGCGGTAGGGCGTGTTCAGTTGGTCGGCACTCAGGCCGCTGACTGATGCGCGAAACAGAGATGGCAATGCCGCGATGTCGGCAATCGAGCGATCAATCGCTTCGCGGGACGAATCACCATCGTACTTGAACCGCCCGATCGGATACCGCATGTCCTGAATCATCGATGTCATTGGAAGGTGCCCCGGCCCTCGCGGATGGCGGAGTTGACTACGCTCACGAAGTGTTGCGCGTCATCCGGGGCGAATGATTGCACTGCCTTGTGACCGTTCTGACTTACATCTTCAAAACCCATTCGCCGTTTGTCCCGATACGCGAACTTGATGGCGCCGCCGCTGTACGTGACACTATCCAGATCGGCAAGAGGATACTTGAGTCGGGTCTGCAGTGCGGAGCTTACGCCCTTCTTGACGAATCGCTCGATCGTCCCGGCGATCACGTTACCGGTTTCTTCCGTATCGCGCGCCATGTCCTTCCGCGCCAGCGTCAGCACCGAATCCGTGAGCCCCATGTAAACCGTGTCGCGTGCCAGTCCAAGCTGTATCGCCCCGTCGGTCGTTCGAATTGCCACACTGTCACGCGATGTGACGGAGTTCGCTGCTTTGGATGGGCTTCGCGGCGGTGCGTGCGAATTGTCAGCCTGCCTGCATGCTCCTGCCATGACCAGTAATGCTACCGCCATGCCTGCGGCGATTCTCCTCGACATTGAAGCTCCTGATTCCTCACCGATTATTGAATCGGGTTGCCGCTCGCGTCGCGAAACACGACCGGCCCGATGTTGAGTGCTTTAATTGGCCCTTCGATTGTCTTTCTGTCTCCAACGATCAGAATCGTGAGATGCGACGGGTCGATGTATTTCTCTGCGACCCTCTGCGCCTCACTCTGTGTAACCGCGCCAATCGCGTCAACCACGTGATTGTAGTAGTCCAGCGGCAGGCCATACAGCGCGACGTCACTCAGCCGCATCGCGATCTCGCCAGTAGTTTCGAACCCGCTTGGCAGCTCCAGCTGCAGGTAGCGCTCGGTCTTGTTCAACTCCGTTGTCGGGATCGTATCGTGAATCGCGTTCAGTTGTTTCATGAAATCTACCAGAGCGGAATCCGATTTCGCCGACACGATCTCCGCGGATGCGATGAATATGCCGCCATACTTGCGCATGTCGAACCTGGATGAGGCGCCGTACGTATAGCCCTTGTCCTCCCGCAGCACCTGATTCAGGCGGCTGGTGAACGATCCGCCGAGCGCGGTGTTCATCACCTCGATCGGGAAGTAGTCCGGCGTCGATCGCGCTACGCCGACGGAGCCGATTCTGAACGATGACTGGGCGGCGCCTGGCTTGTCTATCAGATAGATCGTGGTCGCCGGCGCGGGGAGGCCGGCCCCCACGTTCACCTTCGGCACATTCTCGCGCGCCCACCGACTGAATAATGCGCTCACCTTCTGTTCCACCTCGGCCGGCGTCACGTCACCAACCGCGATGAGCGTTGCATCGTCAGGGACGAAATGGCTGTGGTAGAAAGTGCTGAGATCCGTCGCCGTCATTGCACTGACTGATACGTCGGTGCCCACCGCGGAGCGACCATAAGGATTGTCTTTTCCGTACAGAAGCGTCGGGTACACGAGACTCGCTATCGCCGGCCCCCTATCCTTCAGCTGCAGCAATGCCGTCAGTCGCTCCTGCTTCACGCGCGCGAACTCATTCGCTGGAAACGATGGGCGCAACGCTACGTCGGCGAACAGCGCGAGCGCGCTGTCCAGCTGGGCCGTAGGCGTCGACAGCCGGATCGTCGTCGCGTCCCATCCGCTCGAACTGAACAGGGATATGCCGAGATACGCAGTTTGATCCGCAATCTGTAGCGCACTACGGGTGGTAGTCCCCTCCGTCAACATGTTCGCGACGAGATCCGCGGTCCCCGCACGATCTGCCGGATTCGCGGTCGCTCCGGATGGAATCACCAGAACAAAGTCGGCGACCGGCAGGTTGTGGCGCTCCACAATCATCAGCTTCAGACCGTTCGCAAGCTCGCGTATCACCACTGGCGGTATGTGCAACGCCGGCGGCGGCCCCAGTACCGGTGGCTTGCTACGGTCAACCTGCGCCTGAGCCACCGGCGCCGCGCTGGCTGCCACCACGACGAATACGGACGCTGCGATGACGTCCCGGACACGGTATCTCATCTGCCGCCTCCTTTCACCATCAGTGCCGTCATTCCGTCCGGCACAACGGTCAATACAACTTTCGGCTTGCCCAGATACATCCGCGCAACACGTTGCACGTCAGCCCTCGTCACCGCGTCGTACCTCGCCGCATCGCGCTGCACGTAGTCCGGATCCCCGACAAAGTAATTGTATTGATTCAACAGCTCCGCCTTGCCCAGATCCGTGGCAAGCGATCGGAGAAAATCGGACCGCGTCGAATTCTGCACGCGCGCCAGCTCGCGTGAGGTGATGCCGTCCTTCTGCAGCTTGACGAGCTCCGCGCGAACCAGCGAGTCGATTCGTGCTGGAGCAATTCCCTTTCTTGGCGTCACTGTGATCTGGAAGTATCCCGCCAGACGTTCGCCGTTCTGATACGCACTCACGTCCTGCGCGATCTGCATGTCGTAGACGAGCCGTTTGTACAATCGGGAGTTCTTGCCGTCCGCAAGCACGGACGCAAGCACGTTCAGCGCTGCGTCGTCGTGCGCGAAGTTTTTCACCGACGGCCATGTGTAGTAAACCCGCGGAAGCTGAACCCGATCCTGTAACACCAGAAACGTGTCGCGAGGGATCACAACCGGCACCGGTGATGGCCTCGGCGGAATCTGCGGACCGCGTGGGATGTCGCCGAAGTAATGCTTCACCAATGCCTTCGCCGAATCGACATTGAAGTCTCCGGCGATTACCAGTGTTGCATTGTTCGGCGCGTAATACGTCCTGAAGAAGTTCTTCACATCCGCGAGTGTCGCCGCCGACAAGTCGGCCATCGAGCCGATCACCGGCCACGAGTACGGATGGCCTTTGGGATATAACGCCGCCAGAATCGTCTCGTCCGACTTTCCGTACGGCACATTGTCCACGCGCTGGCGGCGTTCGTTCTTCACCACATTACGCTGCAAATCCACCTTCGCGCTATCCAGCGCGGGAAGGAGGAAGCCCATCCGATCGCTGTCGAGGTAAAGCGCCAGGGGAAGTGCGTTGGACGGCATCGTTTCGTAGTAGTTCGTACGATCTTCAGTGGTCGAGCCGTTGTTGTTGGCCCCGGCCGCTTCGAGCAGTTGATCGAACTGCCCCGTCGGTACGTGCTCCGAGCCCATGAACATCAGATGCTCGAAGAGATGTGCGAATCCCGTGTGGCCCGGCTTCTCGTCGCCCGAGCCCACGTGATACCACGTGTCCACCGCGATCATGGGCGTTGTGTGGTCCTGATGAAGAATCACCTCGAGCCCATTCGGCAGTGTGTACTTCTCGAATGGAATGCGCGGTATCGATTGCGCGCCGGCAGTTGCCGCAAGTGCCACCGTCGCGGCGGCTCCCGCAGACAGCAGCCACCGGGCTGATAACCTGGATCCGACCATGTCAGACCGTCCGCGTCGTGCGCGGTTCTGGACATTCCACACTGTATCCCTTCGCCGTCAGCGCCGTCTTGAAGATATCCTGAACGTCAGCCTCGCCATGCACCAGAAAAACTTCACCGAGCCGCGGTGACGTCGCCTTCACACCGTCGATCCACGCGGTCAGTTCCGCCTGGTCGGCGTGAGCGCTGTATCCGTCTATGATCTTCACGTCAGCTCGCAACGGAACATCGTCCCCGTAGATACGCACGGTCGGCGGTCGCGCCTCGATCCTCCTGCCAAGCGTTCCTTCAGCCTGGTAACCCACGAACAGAATGGTGTTCTTGGGATCGCCGGCACCTCGCACCAGATGATGGAGGATGCGGCCTGCTTCAACCATTCCCGAGGCTGCTATGATCACCATCGGCCCCTGCGCCGTGTTCAATGCCTTCGACTCCTCCACACTTCGCGTGAAGTGCACCTGCGGAAACTGGAAAAGGTCTTTCGCCTTGTTCACCAGATCCTCGGTGTGATCGAATACCTCCGGATGCATCTCGAATACGGTGGTGGTGTCGGTCGCAAGTGGGCTGTCCACATAAATAGGAATCGCGGGAATCGCCCCTTCCCGGGACAACCCGTTCAGATTGTAGAGCAGCTCCTGAGTACGTCCCACGGCAAACGATGGAATCAGGATTCGCCCACCACGTGCCGCCGTGTCCCGCACGACTGCGGCGAGCTGGGCCCGCGCATCAACCACGGTTTCATGATTGCGGTTGCCATACGTCGACTCCATGATCACCACGTCAGCGCCGGACGGTACTACCGGATCGCGGATGATCGACAGGCCCGGCCGTCCAATGTCGCCGGAAAACACAAGCCGCTTCGTCTTCCCGTTCTCGGTGATGTCCAGCAGTACCGACGCCGAGCCCAGAATGTGACCCGCATCGACGTAAGTGCAGCGCACTCCCGGCACAACGTCGAAGGTCTTGTTGTAAGGGATACCGATGATCAGTTCCTGCGTCCTCACTGCATCCCGCATCGTGTACAGTGGCTCGACGAACCCCTTCTGGTTCTTCGCCAGATGCTTGGCGTCGCTCTCCTGTATGTGGGCGGAGTCGGCCAGCATTACCGCGCATAGATCCCGCGTTGCCGCCGTCGCGAATATCGTCTTCGAATAGCCCTCTCGGACCAGATAGGGCAGCCGGCCCGAGTGATCGATGTGCGCGTGCGATAGCACCACAGCGTCGATCCCACCGACGGGCACCGGCAGCGTCTTGTTCTTCTCCGCTGACTCGCTCCTCCGACCCTGGAACATCCCGCAATCCAGAATCACTACCTTCCCATTCACGCGCAGAATATGGCACGACCCGGTTACCTCCCGGGCTGCACCATAGAATTCTATTTCCATGGATGATTTCCGTTGTTCCCGGGATTATTCCCGTCATTCCCGCACGAACGGGAATCTATTAGTGGCAAAGTGGTACTAATTAGTGGGACCGGTCAACCTTCAGCAGACCTGCAGAATATCAGGACCAGCTGCTCCTTGTCCTGACTTATGAGCGCCGGCTCCCAGCCGCCACGGATCCGCTCGTTGAGCAGATCGGTCAGGGTATCTTCATTCTCACGCGTGTGCCGCGTAAGCTTGACCACCACAGCCTGATATTCTTTCATTGGGATTATGGAGTTTTCGAACCTCACTATTATCCGCCACCCGCTTGTCCTCCACAAGCTCACCCTGCTTAGAGACAGGCGCACCCCCACCAAAATCTTCAAGGAATTGGTGGATGAGATAGCGACCCTCATGGCGTACGAGGCCACCAAGGATCTCGGTATCGAACCCCGGGAAGTGGACACGCCTCTCGAGCACACCACCGGTCATCATATAAGTGGCAAGAAGCTGACGCTCGTTCCCATCCTGCGCGCCGGCCTCGGAATGGTTGAGGGAGTCCTCAGACTGGTCCCCTCAGCACGCGTGGGCCACATCGGCCTCTACCGCGACCACGAAACTCTCCAGCCTGTCGACTACTACTTCAAGATTCCTGGCGATGCCGCCGAGCGTGATTTCTTTCTTCTCGATCCGATGCTCGCGACCGGTGGAAGTGCCGTCGCCGCAGTCTCTTCACTCAAGAGAACCGGCGCGACACGTATCCGTTTCCTCTGTCTCGTCGCTGCGCCAGAAGGCGTCCAGAAACTTCTCGACGCCCATCCAGACGTGCAGGTCTACGCAGCATCGCTCGATCGCGAGCTGAATTCCGTCGGCTACATACTTCCCGGTCTGGGCGACGCGGGCGATAGACTCTTCGGCACGCGGTGAACGCGGGCACGCCACGAACGCGGCGCCCAAAACAGCTCACAGAGCCCGGACGACTGAGCCACGAAACTGGCCCTACGCAAACCACTCGCGTGGATCAGCCTGCTGCCGTCGCGCTGCCTCTACAACCCAGCGTTGTGCCACTGGATCGGTGACCTCTTCCGGTACCAGATCGAACCATGCATTCGCTTGCGTCAGATCACCAATGCGACGCCATAGCTCGCCAACCAGATACACGAGAACCGCACGATCTTCACGTGGAACTGTATCGTAAAATTCCAGGGCCTGCTCGAACGACCACGCCGCCAGCCGCCTGAAATACCGCTCTGCCTCGACGTCGTTCTCATCCACGCAACACCAGGCGGCACGAAGCCACAAGTCGCCGATGTAACGCTGATCGGCCCCCTGCCACTCCGCTACCTTGGCCGCTGCTTCATACTTCTCCGATCCGGTCACCGCTCCATGAGCGTGCGGTGATAGCTCGTTCCACACACGTTCCCTTACAAGCGGGCTGATATCAGTCTGGTCGGTAAAATCGCGCTCGGCGCCCGAGTAACCACATCGGTCGCACATGTGCACCTGATATGCCCACGGCTGCGCCCCCGCGGCACGTTCATGAAAATCCGTGCGCTTGCCGCCAAACCAGTTGGTGGACACGACCGTCTCCGACGGAAACTCATGGCTGCACGACGGACACCGCAGCTCGATCTTGCGCAATGCAGTCATAGGATCTTCAGTTGCCTCCCCCTCCCGCCACATAAGGAATTTCTGTGCCACGGTGTGAATTTCATCGTCAGTGCCGCCACCCGGTACTCGGCGGAACGATCAGGAAAGTCGCTGCCAGCTCGCTGCCAACTCGCCGCCAACTTGCCGCTGACTCGCTGCCGACTCGGCCAATATTCGCCGAGTTCGCGGTTTACTCTTGTTGTGCATTTCCCAACGCGGTATTTTCTTGGCGCCGATGCTGATCAACCTGCTCCCAGATTTTTTCGCTGTCATAGACAGCACCGATCGCGTCGCAGCGTATCTGCGCTACTTCGAAGCACACCGCCGAATACTGGAATCGTACTGGACGAACTACGTCCTCGACCCCGAGGGTCCACACTTCCAGGAAGTCGTTCGTGCTACGACCCACGCGAATCGCGATGACCTCCGCGCCATGCTCGCGCGCATCGACGTCGTCGCGCTGGCTCGACTCGCCGAAACGGAAAGCCGGCGAGTCCTCGAAGCCGACGTCGATACGGATGTTGTCCTCATGGTCGGCGTCGGTGCCGCGAATGCAGGCGAGCTCGTAGTCGATGGCCGCGGAATGGCCTTCATCGCCCTCGAGCATTTCACCGGACAACCCAATCCCGATACCAGCGCGCTGGGCCTGGAGCCGGAGCTCATTCCCCTCTGGCTTGCACACGAGATCGCTCACGCTGTCCGGTACACTTCGCCAACCAGCCAGAGCGAGATGCGCCAGCTCATCAACGAAGCCGGCGGCTACTACGACTACTGGGAGACCGGACGGCGTGCATCGCTCCGCGAGCTCATAGTCAACGAAGGCGTCGCCGTGCAGACCAGTCGGATCGTGAGCCCAGGCCACGCCGCCTGGGAGTATTTCGGCTACGCCCGCAAGGAATACGCTCGAGTACGCGAAGCAGAATCATTCATAATGCGCACCGTAGCCAAGCATTTCGACCGGGCGGGACTTGGTCTACGGCTGCGCTATCTATCCGGGGGAATGAGCGACGATGCGCGAACGGTCGATCGTAACGTCATCCCCGAACGCAGTGGCTACTTCGTCGGAGCCCGCCTCACCGACGCAGCCGTCAACAGTCGCGGACTCGCCTGGACGGTTCGCGCAAGCGCTTCGCAGATAGCGGCCGCAGCCACAGGCCAGCAGTCGTCCGCCGCAAGCGCGTGACGTAACACCCATCATGGCAGCTCGGCTCAAATCGCTGCCAGACCCCAGCGCCGATCCTCCGCGCTGATGTCCGACTTCCGCCCGCGTTCCAACTCCGAGATACTCGACGCAGCATTCGAGATCTATCGGCGCCACTTTGCTGTCTTCATGGCAATCAATGTCCTCGCGGCGGTGCCATGGGCTATCTCGTCATACGTTGGCCAGACAGCAATGCTGCTTCAGCAAACGGATGGACTCTTCACGTCAGCGCTCATCCGTTTCGCCGGTGCACTCATCTCCCCATTCACCGAAGGCGCAATCGCCTGCGCGACTTCAACAGCGTACCTTGGCAAGCAGGTTGATTTCGAGCAGTCCATGCGTGCCGCGTTCAGGCACCCCGGCAGGCTTTTCATCGCCATGATGGCCAAGTGGATTCTCATCGTCTTCGGCCTTATCCTCTTCATTGCGCCCGGTCTGCTGGTTTTCAAACGCTACTTCGCCCTCCCGATGACTGTCCTGTTCGAGGATAATACGGTCGGTGACGCGGTATCACGGTCGCGCGAACTCTCCAATGGCAACGGTACTCGTATATTCGCACTGCTCGGCGGGGTATTCGTCTTTGTCCTCTTTGCCACTGGTATCTTGCTGCAGCTCGTAGCCGCGTTCGCACAAAGCGCAGCAGCCACCGCTGTCGCGACTCTGGTACTGGCTACTGCGATCTCGCCTTTCTCCACTATCGTGGCAACATTGCTGTACTACGACATTCGGATACGCAGGGAAGGCTATGACATCGAGCTCATGACGCAGGCCCTCGATCCAGCCTCCCCGCAGTTGCATTCGGCATTCTGATTCACAATTAGTATCGAGTTGATACTAATGGGTCCATTTGATAACGCCTCGATCGCGGATACGGTCGCCGCTGTCTTCCGCAGTAGCGCTTTCGCCGGCCGCGGCACCGTTTCCATCGGCGAGTTGATCGCGGAGTGGATATGGAACCTTGTGCTCCGCTTCTTTGGTTTCGCGCAGAGTCACCCAGCGGTCGGCATCGTGTTTCGCCTCGCCCTCGGATTGATCCTCCTGATCGTACTCGCTCGAATCGCGTATGGACTCGTCACGCGCTTCGCGCCATCTGCGATCGGATCGCGACGATTCGAATCCGGCCGCCGCACCGATTGGTGGAGTACCGCACAGACGCTCGCGGCACAGAACGACTACACCGGTGCGGCGCACGCTCTCTATCTCGCACTCATAGGGGCAGCCGCACGTCGCGGGCTTGTATCCCTCCACGAATCCAAAACAACGGGCGACTATCTTCGCGAGCTTCGCAGTAAACCGGACGCGATAGATCTGCCGCGATTCACCAACTTCACGCGATCGTACGAAACGGTGATCTACGGCATCGGCACCTGTGACAGAGACCGCTTCGTAACCCTCAACGCTCTGGCAGCGAATGTCCTGCACGCGCTTTCATCGAAATCCACCACGAACGATGCTGCGCACACCACTCCATACATTGCTTCCGGCGCCGGCTCGTGAGCACGGCGCAGCGAAATGCGGGATTCAAAACGTCAGCAGGTGGTAGTCTGTTTACGCCGGTTCGCGTCCTCTCCACTGTCGCGATTTTGCTGGTCATTTTTATTGTCTTCGCGCCACAGGAGCGAGAAGACGTGGGAGCAGCGTACAGTTCCTACGCCGCAGGGGCCGGCGGCGCCAGAGCCCTCTACGAAACACTCGGCCGCCTTGGCTTCGTCATGAGCCGCAACGAAAAGTCGCTCGCCTCGACCCCCGCTCCGGATCCGACTTCCACCTACGCTCTCCTGCAGCCAGCACAACCGCTCACGACGATCGAACAGGCGCAACTTCTGGCGGCCGTTCATCACGGCCTCGTTCTCATATTCACCCCAGGCGACGACGAGCTTACAGATTCGCTCGGCTTCGCGCTCGAGTCATCGCCGGCCGGATTCTACACGTTGAGCCGTACGGCCGTGGCCGGCGGCAACCCTCCCGCTCTCACCATGCAGGACCCGCGCGCCGCCTTTCAGGCCGCATTTCCGATATCGGTGACGGTTGCGTCAAAATCAAAGTCGGACAACCAGACATTCCTCTGGCTTCAGTCCCTGGCCGGCGAGGATCGGGCAAAATCGGACTCGGCTCGCCGCCCTGCGCTGATACTCGGTCACAGAATCGGCCACGGTTACGTGATAGCCGTGGCGCCAGCCCAGATCCTCATGAATCAGGTCATGCGTGATCCCCGGGCTGCCATAGCGATTGTGCGCGCACTCCAGTTCGCGAATGCCTCGGCCGTTCCCCGGCCACGGTCAGGCAATGTCGTCTTCGATGAATACCATCACGGCTTCGGAGCTCACGCTGACATGCCGGCAGCGGTTGCAGAGGCTCTGACGGACACTGCGCCGGGACGGGTCACGCTGGAAATCACGGCAGCAGCGCTGGTACTTCTCCTGGCGTTCGCAGTTCGGCCACTCGCCCCGCGCTCTGTCCCGCCCGTCTCCCGCCGATCGCCGCTCGAGCACGTTGGCGCGCTCGCGCATGCGTACTCACAGGTCGACGCTCGCGTCCTCGGAACCAACATGCTGGTGCGCGGCCTCCGGCGGCGACACCCGCTTGGGCTGGCCCGGTCAACTTCGGACTCGACTTACCTGTCGGCGCTGCGCGACAGACTTCCAACGGCGGCCGCGGACATCGATCGCATCACGACCGCCCTTGCACCAGATTCACCGAACTCATCCGGCCATTTCGCCACCACTGGCGCAGCGGTCGCGAACATCGAGAGGGTTTTTCGAGATTGACTGACCTCACCGCTACATCCGCAGCGCTCCAGCGCATCCGCGAAACCGTCGCCGCCCGTGTCCTCGGTCAGGAAGAGGTGATCGACCAGGTCCTCGCCGCATTCGTTGCCCGAGGACACATCCTGCTCGAAGGCGTCCCCGGTACCGCCAAGACATTGCTTGTTCGCGTACTCGCCGGCGCGCTGGATATGCGCTTCGGACGCGTTCAGTTCACCCCCGATCTCATGCCGTCCGACGTCGCCGGTGTAAGCGTCTACCAGGAATCCTCACGCGCGTTCGAGTTCCGCCCGGGCCCCATATTTACTGATCTCCTTCTGGCAGACGAGATCAACCGTGCGCCTGCCAAAACCCAGTCGGCTCTGCTCGAAGCAATGCAGGAACGCCAGGTCACTGTCGATGGCGTGACGCATTCACTCGGCGATATGTTCAGCGTCTTCGCGACACAGAACCCGGTCGAATACGAAGGTACATACCCGCTCCCGGAAGCCCAGCTGGATCGCTTTCTCGTCAATGTGCGAATCGGCTACCCGGCGAAAAGCGCCGAGCTCGCAATGCTCGCCAATTATTCCGAGGGCTTCGACGCGGAGCGTGCGAGCACCTTCATGCCTGCCCCTGTTGTAACAGGTGCGGAGGTTTTGCAACTCCGCACGATGACAGATAGCGTCAACGTGACGGTCGAGGTTCGCGAGTACATCACCGACATAGTGCGCGCCACACGCGAGGATACGTCGCTTACACTCGGCGCGTCTCCGCGTGCGGCCGTTGCACTTTTCCGCATAGCCAGAGCCGCAGCACTCGTTGCAGGCCGCGACTTCGCCACACCGGACGATGTCAAACAACACGCACTGCCCGTGTTGCGTCACCGCGTTCTCCTCTCGCCCGAGCTGCAGGTCGAGGGCCGCTCGACGGACGACGTGATCGCGGCCATTCTGGCACGAGTGCCGGCACCGCAATGAGCTCCACGCAGGCCCACGCAGCCCGGATGCACGGGCGGTGACTTTATCGCGGTTGTTTGGTCGCGTCGCCAGTCGATTGCGATCCCTCGCGAGATACGCCCCAATGCCGCGACTTGCGCTGTTGTTGGCCATGGCCGCGCCGGTCTGGATTTTTTCGTTCAGCACCACTGGTCAGGTGATTGCAACCGCACTCGTTGCGGCCATCGTGGTCGCGGCTCTTGCCGATGCCCTGCGAATTCCCGGCGCACGCTACGTCGAGCTCGCGCGCGTTTTTCCGCCTACAATCGGTGTCGGCGACACCCGGCCGGGAAACTACACGGTCACCTCGTCCTGGCCGGCCGTGCTAAGCGTCTCGATAACTCAACAGGTCCCCGCCGCACTCGCCGCAAACATCCTCCATGCCGGCAGCCTGGAAGTCACGCCTGGCAACGCGCTCATTGCCAATCTGACGATTACGGGACGGTCCCGTGGCACATTCCCGCTCGGTCCGGTCGCGCTCACCATTCCTGGCCCATGGAAGCTCATCCGCCGATCTCTGATTTATTATCTAGATGATACTATTTCGATAACGCCGTCCATGGCTAACACGGGCCGCTACCGTCTTATCGCCGCACAACACCGCGTGAGAACAGCGGGCCAGCGTGTGATACGCCGTCGCGGTGCCGGAACGTCGTTCGCCAATCTGCGCGACTACGTGCCGGGCGATGACCCACGCCGCATCGACTGGAAGGCTACCGCGCGACGCCACCGTCTCATCTCGCGCGAGTTCACGGTCGAGCAGGGCCAGACGATCATGATCGCAATCGACTGCGGCCGAATGATGACTCAGCTCGCAGGGGACAGGCCACGTTTCGAATACGCTCTCGCATCAGCACTGACCCTCGCTGACATCGCGCTCTCCACCGGCGATCGCGTCGGTCTGATCGTCTTCGACTCGCTTGTCCGCCGTTACATCGCGCCGACCCGCACTCCAGGTACACTTGGCGCGCTTCGGGACGCACTGACTGGCGTCACGGCAACCATGACCGAACCGGATTACGCAGCCGCATTCCGCACTCTCACGGAGCGCAATCGGCGTCGCTCGCTCATCGTCCTCTTCACCGATGTGATAGATGTACGCTCGTCACGCGCCGTGATAGCGCTGACAGCACGAAGTGCCGAGCGCCATCTGCCGCTGGTTGTCGCCTTGCGTAATGAGCAGCTCGTCCTGGCATCCGTCCCATCGCCAGATACCAGCGACGAGCAGGCCTACGAGAGCGCCGCAGCCGAGGAGCTTCTTTCCGCACGGGACGAAGCGCTACAGATAATGCGTCAGGCCGGCGTTGCAGTCCTCGACACGGCGCCCACGGGCATGACAGCGGCTCTGATCAATCGTTATCTGGAAATCAAGGAACGCTCCGTACTTTGACTCGTCGTCCCAACGATAGATAGCCCAGCATCAGCAGCGCCGTCACACCGGAGATGGTGAGCTTCCAGCTCAGCGGCCACACCCGCGGTGATACCAACCCTTCCAGCGTCCCGGCAACGAGCAACAGTAGCGTCGATGCGGCAATCAGATCGATTGCGCGTCTCCCATTTTCGACGAGGGCGTCTCGTCGTGTGCGATCGAGCGGCAGCAGGATCCCCTTGGCGATCAACAATCCGCCGCCACCTGCGATACAGATCGCACTCAGCTCCAGCACGCCGTGTGGCGCAATGAACGCGAGGATCAGCCTCGCCACACCACGCGATGCAAAGAGCCCAACTCCGCTTCCAATCGCGACTCCGTTGAACACGAGCATCAGAATCGTCCCGATCCCCGCCGTCAATCCCATCGCGAATGTGAGATACGTTACCGTCACGTTGTTCGAGATTATCCTGCTCGCCACAACCGGCCGAATCTCTTCCGGTATCGATACGTACCCTTCACCACGTTTTTCCCGCTCGCTACCGGTCGTCGCTCTGCTTATCATCTCGTCCGGCAGTATCCGACTGGCTACAGCCGGATGCTGTACTATCGCGGTGTATGCAGCTGCTGCCGGTCCGAATAGCAACAGCGCGGCCAGCGCAATTGGCCGCCACGACCTTCGCACTTCCGAGGGTACGGTGTCCGTTATGTAATAAAAGACTGTCGCGATCGTGCGTCCACGCTGCCGGTACAGCAGATTGTGTCCGCGTGCAACCAGGCGACTCACGTAGAACAGAGAATCGTTGTTCCGGCCGCGGCTGGCAGTCTGAAGCCGCGCCAGATCGGTCGTCATCTCCCGGTACCGCGCCACAAGCGCCGATACGTCTTCCGGCGCCATCCGCGACAGTCCCTTCTTGTACGCGGCATCCAGCGCAGTTGCGAAGTCATTCCAGCGCTTGAGACCCAGAGCGACAATCGCATGTTGCTCGTGCCGAGCGCCAGTGTCGCTTCGCGCTGCAACACCGCTGGCTCGTGCATCACGCTCGGATTCATACAATCGCACGAGCGCTCCCTTCGGCGCCGTTGCGGCCGGCAGATGCTCGGCAAACCTGGTTGCCAGTTGTGTGACAATCGCATCTCTGTGCGCAGGATCGAGCGTGCTGCGTCGCTCGACATACCGCTCGAGTACCGAGTACTCATCATCGCTGAGACGAGTGAACAGGTTGCGATCCTGCACCGCCGCCGGTTTCACCGGAGACGAACGCGCGTCGGCACGCTCCTCCTTGACGACGAAAGTTCCCGCGACGATATCGCCAAGTCGCTTGCGCGAGCTGTTCATGAGCGCAACGACTATTGCCACGAGGTAGACACCGAACGCATCGACAACCCGCAGCAGATTCCGCACCGCGGATGCGCCGAATGTTACTGAAAAACCACCATCGCGGACGACGCGTAATTTCATGATCCGCTTGCCCGGCGTCTGGCCGTCCCAGATTCCCTCGAATATCACGTAATACCCCCACATCACCACGAACTGCGCAATGAAGTAGAACGCGAGCACCCACGCCGACGATGGAGGTGCCTTTGCCGGCCTGGGCCCCATGTGATTGGCTGCGATCAGCAGTATCACGGTCAATGCAGCGAGTATGGCGAAGCTGATCAGCGTGTCGATTGCCGCGGCCGCGCCGCGCGATCCTATCCCCGCGATGGAGTAGGATAGAGCGATCTGCTCGGGTGTCTCC
>Ga0134128_10003538_pt1 | contig 19060 bp, 15 predicted proteins | sample KB31754_FD_96462 | JGI IMG/M metagenome (GOLD analysis project Ga0134128, IMG submission 96462) | Terrestrial soil microbial communities with excess Nitrogen fertilizer from Kellogg Biological Station, Michigan, USA - KB3-175-4 | ecosystem: Environmental > Terrestrial > Soil > Unclassified ...
GCCGATCGAGTAAACTCTCACGCGCGGGCTTGCCTTGGCGAGCATGCGCATGTAAGCGTATACCTCGCTGGAATACGGCAGGTTGTTCCTCGCGCCCGCGATGTCACCGAGCACCGCCTTCGGTGTCGGCACCGTGGCCGACGCTGGCAGGTAGTCGACCAGAGGCGACAGAAAGAAGGATTCAGTCGTGTATTCGTGAATCTTGCTCGTGTAGGCCGTATCGATCGGCTGGCTCGGGTCGCGCCCCGGCGCGGCGGTCGATATCTCGACCGTGTTGGCCGACGACGCCTGCGCTTGCAGGATACCCGGTGCACCGACCAACGGAACGAGCAGCGCAATGGCGAGTGAGCGACGATCCATGAATTTCCTCATCGAGTGGGCTGGGACAACGACGGTGAAAGCGGTTGTGGAGCGTAATGCGTGATTCGGACGTACAGAATGCAGATTATAGCAACGATCCGGAAGCACCGCTGCACCCTTAACTTTTGGGAAATCCGAATGGCCCTCGATCGATTAGCCTCCCGCGTCACGATCACACGCCTGCTGGCTCTCGCGACGACCGCCGGGATGCTGGCCGGATCTCCGGCACGTGCGCAGGATCGACTCGAGGCGATGCCGCAGTACGCGCGGTATCACCGGATCAGCTCGGAAATATTCGGCTCGGTAACGAGCGCCGCCATCCGGCCTGAATGGGTCGATAGCGGCAGAGCGTTCGAATACGAACTCGGGGGCCAGCGGTATCGCTACGACATCGCCCGACGTGCCGCAACGGCCGCAACCGGCGTCGTCGATGCCGCCGCCGAGCTGGCGGCACGACGCGCACGATTCGCCGGCGGCCCCGGTCGCGGCAGGCAGTTCGAGTCAGCGTTGTCCCCGAACGGCAGACTCAAGGCATTCTATCGCGACCGCAACATGTGGCTGAGCGACGCCAGCGGTGCCGGCGAGATTGCTCTCACCACGGACGGAAGCGTTGCCCATCGCATCAAGAACGGGACGGCTTCCTGGGTGTACGGCGAGGAGCTGGATCAGCGCACCGCCATGTGGTGGTCGCCGGATGGCTCCAAGATCGCCTACTATCGCTTCGACGAGAGCAAGGTCCCCGATTACTACATCGGGATGAACCAGACCGGGCTGCACACGACGGTGGATGTCGAGGCATTTCCGCAACCTGGTGTACCCAATCCAGTCGTCGATCTGTTCGTGTACGACGTCGCCAGGAAGACCACGACTCACATCGACGTGCGCGACGGCAAGCCGTTCGACAACGCAGTCGTCGGACATTATGTGTATCACGTCGACTGGACTCCCGACGGCCGCGAGATCACGTTCAATCGCACCAACCGCCGCCAGAACATTCTCGAGTTTACGGCGTGCGATCCGTCCAGCGGGAAGTGCAGGGTGGTCGTGCGCGACGAGTGGCCCGCAAGCTGGGTCGCGAACAACCCGGAGATGACGTACCTCGCCGACGGCAGGCGCTTCGTCTGGGAATCCGAGCGGAACGGCTTCCGCAATTACTATCTCTACGACCTGACGGGCAAGCTGCTCGCCACGCTCACGAGCAATCAGTTCGACGCCGATGCGATCGTGCGTATCGATGGAAAGTCTGGCGTCATGTACTACACCGCGCACGATGGCGACAATCCGATGAAGACGCAGCTGCACCGCGTTGGTCTGAACGGACGCAACGATCGCCGGCTCACCAATCCTGCCTTCAGCCATACGATAAGCTTTGCGCCGAATGGCAAATACTTCGTCGACGTCGCGCAGACGCACGATCAGCCGCCAGTAGCGCAGCTGATGACCGCCGACGGCAAGCTCGTCGCGCAGATCGCGAAGAGTGACATGACCAGGTTCGACCAGCTGGGCCTCAAGCGCGTGGAGATGTTCAACTACAAGGCGGGGGACGGAACGACGGTCCTCTACGGAATGCTGCACTTTCCGTCCAATTTCGATCCGAACAGGAAATACCCGCTGCTCGTCAGCGTCTACGGCGGACCGAATACCAACGGCGCGACCGAGAATTTCACTCTTCCGAACCGGCTTACAGAGCTCGGATTCCTGGTCGCCACTCTGGACTCGCGAAGCGCCGATGGCCGCGGCAAGCGTTTCCTCGACGCCATCTACGAGAAGCTTGGCATAGTCGAGATCGATGATCAGGCAGCGGGCGTGCGCGCGCTCGACGCTCGCCCGTACGTCGACCGCGACCGCGTCGGCATCTACGGAACTTCATACGGTGGATACGCGTCGCTCATGTCATTGCTACGCTACCCTGATCTCTTCGCGGCCGCATGCAGCATGTCGCCGCCAACCGACTGGCGCAACTACGACACCATATATACCGAGCGCTACATGTGGATTCCCCAGGAGAACGCCGCAGGCTACGACGCCGCAAGCACGATGACCTACGCATCGCAGCTCAGGGGACGGTTGATGCTCTACTACGGGACCGCCGACAACAATGTCCACAACTCCAACACCATGCAGATGGTCACAGCGCTCCAGAGGGCTGGCAAGAGCTTCGACCTGCAGGTAGGACCGGACCAGGGGCACTCCGCCCTCAACAGCGAGCGGATGATGGAGTTCTTCATCGATAATTTGCCGCCCAGAACGGACGTATCTGTCGCCAGCCACTAGCCCAATCCGCGGTCGCCGTTTTTCTTCATTGGATCAATGGCGACCGCAGCAGCAGTACCCGCGAATGCCTCCGAATCGGAGGAACTGAACCCCTACCGCTGGATCATCCTGGGTGGCCTCATCACGGCCGCGATAATGGAGGTGCTCGACACCACCATCGTCAACGTCGCACTGCCCCAGATGGCCGGAAACCTGGGCGCCACGCTCCAGGAAATCGGCTGGGTTCTCACAGGCTACATACTCTCGAACGTCGTCGTACTTCCGATGACGGCGTTTCTCACTGAAACCTTTGGCAGGCGAAACTACCTGACGGCGTCGATCATAATCTTCGTCGTAGCGTCGTTCCTGTGCGGTACGTCCACCAGCCTCACCGAGATCGTCATCTGGCGAATCGTCCAGGGCGCGGGCGGAGCCGCTCTGCTTTCCACCGCCCAGGCCACGATTCGCCAGATCTTCCCGCGCGATCAGCAAGGCATGGTGCAGGCGATCTTCATACTCGGGATCATCGTCGCCCCGACTCTTGGCCCGACGCTCGGCGGCTGGATAACCGACAACTACAGCTGGAACTGGTGTTTCTTCATCAACATCCCGATCGGGATCACCGCTGCGTTTCTCGTCAGCACATTCCTCCACGACCCGCCTGGCAAGCGAGGCAGGGAAGGCGGGATCGATTTTGTGGGCATCATGCTGCTCATGGTCGGAGTGGGATCTCTGCAATACGTTCTCGAGGAAGGCAACACCAACGACTGGTTCTCGGACCCCCTCATCCTGCGCCTCTCGATCCTGTCCGGCATCTGTCTGTCTGTGATGCTCTGGTGGGAGCTGTCATCCCGGAACAAGCATCCGGTCGTCGACTTCAGGGTCCTCAAGAACCGGCAGTTGTCAGCGTCGATATTCCTGTTCATCGCGCTCGGCTTCGGTCTATACGGCGGGACGTTCATCTTTCCGCTCTTCACGCAAACGATCCTCGGCCTCACGCCGATGGACACCGGCCTCGCGCTGCTGCCAGGCGGAATAGCGACAGCCATCGCGGCGATCATCTGCGGCCGGCTCCTCAACGGTGCCAAGCCGATGGTCGATGCGCGCATCCTGATCGTGATTGGTATCACGATCTTCACGGTAGCGATGTGGAAGCTCGGACACCTTACCTCGCAGGCTGGCGAGAGCGACGTGCGGTACGCGCTGATCTATCGTGGCTTCGCGCTTGGCTTCCTCTTCACGCCGATCAACAACGTCGCCTACGGTGTGCTGGAGCCGAGTGAGGCACAACAGGCCTCCGGCCTCATCAACCTGTCGCGTCAACTGGGCGGCTCTTTCGGGATCGCCATCCTGAGCACTTATGTGACCACCCATGCTCAGGCCCATCGTGCCGACCTGATCACAAATCTGTATTCCACGAATCCAGCCCTGATCGCGCGGCAGCACAGCGTGATCGCCGGGCTCATGGCTCAGGGCATGCCGGCTGTGACTGCGGCTAAGACATGGTACGCGCTGCTCGAAGGCAGCCTGACACGCCAGGCGTCCATGCTCAGCTACAACGACGCCTGGATCATGATCATGCTCACATTTATTGTCGTTTCCCCAGCCGTCCTGTTACTCCGGGCACCGCGGCCGCGGAGCGGACCCGCGCCGGATATGCACTAGCAGAAGGGGCGCGGACGTGTCCGCGCCCCCCTGTCGTCATCCTCGCGCAGGCACACCCGAGGCCCGGATAGATCCGCGCCGCGCCCCGTACGTGCGAGCGAAATCGGGCTCACGATGATCCGCACAACCTCCTGGCGGATCACGCCGTCCAAGAGAAGACAATGACGGCACCCGTAACCGACATCACATCCGCGCGGTCCGAGCGAGAGCTCGTGGCCCGAGCCGGCGCTGGCGATTCCGCCGCACAGCGCGATCTCTACGACCGGCACGTGGATCGTGTCTACCGAGTGGCCTTCAGGTTGGCGGGTGACGATGACGCTGCCCGCGATATAACGCAGGAAACGTTCATCCGCGCGTTCGGACGATTGGGAGAATTCAGGCATGAATCGGCGCTCGGTACGTGGCTCCACAGCATCGCCGTTTCCATCGCGCTCGGTGCGCTGCGCAAGCAATCGCGTATGGACAAACGACACGTGCCGCTCGACGCTGCAGCCGACGTCGGACGCGACGACGTCAACGCCGACGTCGACCTCAGGGAACAACTATACGCGGCGATCGATGCGCTGCCAGCGGGATATCGCACCGTGTTCGTGATGTATGAGATCGAGGGATTCAGTCATCAGGAAATCGCACGCACTCTTGGTGTCGCGGAGACGACATCCAAGGGACAGCTATTCCGGGCGCGCGCGAAACTGCGCGAATCGCTCAAGCATTTCGCGAGGGACAGTCAATGAGTGACGACGGATACATTCGCGATCAGGAGCCGGCCGACGGTCCGGAGCCAATGGTGAGCGATGCGGAGGACGCGGCGCTCGATGCGCTTATCGCGCGGTTCGGCACGGACTACAATCGACCGCCCGATATCGTGCCACGCGAAGAGATGTGGCACGAGATACGAGAGAAGGGCGAGCTGCGGCGAGCGATTCGTAGGCGGCCGATCTGGGGAGTGCTCGTTGCTGCCGGACTGCTGCTTGGCGTGGGCATCGGCATCGGGGTGGAAGCGCACTCGCGTATTGGACCGCACGCGAGTCCGCTCGCGCAGCGCGAGTCCCAGCGCGCACCTCAAGTGGCTGTCGCCGTGCCGCGGTCGCCCGATGCACGCGCCGATAACCGGAACGTGCCCGAAACGCGCAGCGCGCAACGCGCTCCGACGCAGCCGCGCGTCACTGCGAATCGCGGAACGTATGCGAGCGTCGACGATGGCTCATCCTCCAATGCCGATGCACGCTCGCAGGCGTATACACTGGCGACGGTTCGCCATTTTACCGCTGTCGAGGCCTTGCTCACGTCGTATCAGACTGAGCCGCACGACGCGCGCGGCGACGCCGAGATGGCGTCGTGGGCCCGTGCTCTCCTGTCGCAGACGCGTTTGCTGCTCGACTCGCCGGCCGGCGCCGATCCCGCACGACAGAAGCTGCTGCAGGACCTCGAGCTCGTGCTCGTTCAGATGACCCAGCTATCACCGGCGAACACGCCGATCGATCGGGAGATGATCGACGGATCGGTCCGCCATTCCGATGTCATAACGCGCCTTCGCACTGCCGTACCGGCAGGCGGCGCAACGCACCTACAATAAGGAAAGACTGACATGAAGCTCTACATACTTGGCGCGATCGCGGCTTCGCTCGCGATTCCGGCGCCGCAAGCGCACGCAGCGGTAGTTGCGACGAGCACGTTCGCCAACGGTCTTCGTGCGCCGACAATCGAAGTACACGCTAGTGCGGATCCCGCCGACTCGTTATACCGGACCGCGCGCGAAGCGCTCACCAGGGGCGACTACGATCGCGCCGCGAAGCTGTTTCACGAAATCGGTGTGCGTTATCCGAATTCGTCTCTGCTACCTGACGCGATGTACTACGAGGCCTTCGCGCAGTACCGGTCGGGAGGGTCTGCATCGATGCATGCGGCGCGCAACATCCTCGCGAATCTGCAGCAGCGATTCCCCGATTTCGGGCGCAAGAGCGATGCTTCCACGCTCGCGACGCGAATCTGTGGCGAGCTCGCGCAACAGGGCGACGCTACATGTGCCGCAAGCATAGCTACGCAGGCGGCTGGAACCGCGACGCGGGCCGCCATGCTTGCGGCACAGGCATCCGGCGCGGCTGCGAGTGGTGCAAGCCACAGCAGCACCACCTCTTCCAAGTGCGTCGATGAAGACGACGACGAGCGCGTCGCCGCCCTCAATGCACTTCTTCAGATGGATGCGGATCGTGCCGAGCCAATCCTTGAAAAGGTGCTCGCGCGCCGCGATGAGTGCTCGGCGCCGCTTCGCAGGAAAGCTGTCTTCCTCGTCGCGCAGAAAGCGTCGCCACAGGCGGTGGACGTATTGCTGCACGTCGCGCAGACCGATCCCGACGCCGACGTGCGCGGCCAGGCCGTCTTCTGGCTGTCGCAGGTGCATAGTGATCGTGCAGTGACTGTGCTGTCCGACATTCTGCACAAGTCGTCTGATCCGGAGCTGAGGGACAAGGCATTGTTCGCGCTTGGGCAGTCGGACGGTGAGCGCGGGACGGCCATTCTCAAAGCATACGCGTCCGATGCGTCACAGCCGGACAAGCTGCGCAGCAAGGCGATCTTCTGGCTCGGCCAGCAGAAGGGCGGCGTACAGAATGCCGAGTTCCTTCGCGACCTCTACACGAAGATCACGGACGATGATCTCAAGAACCAGACCCTGTTCGCAATTTCCCAGGGCTCGGCGCCCGACCGCGCGGAGTGGCTGCTGCAGCTTGCGCAACGCGGCAGCGAGAGCATCGAGAACAGAAAGCGCGCGCTCTTCCTCGCCGGTCAGGCTGGAGCGTCGGTCCAGCAACTAAGTCGCCTCTACGATGCGCTGCCACCCGGCGAGCTTCGCCAGCAGATGATTTTCGTCCTTTCCCAGAGCCATGAGCCCGCTGCGCTCGACAAGCTCATCTCGATCGCGCGCACGGACAAGGACGCAGACTCGCGCAAGAAGGCGATCTTCTGGCTCGGCCAATCGCACGATCCACGCGCCCTCAAGGCCATTACCGAGGTACTCGACAAGTGATCAGAAACTCGATTCCAGCCGGCGTGCGTACGATCGCCGCGCTGGTAGCGGTCGCAGTTGCATCCGTCTCGGCAGGAACGCTGTCAGCGCAGTCGATCGCCGAGCGAGTGCACGCGGCGCCCGACGGAACCGTCCGGTTTACGTTCCGTGCGCGTCCCGATGTATGTGGCTCGGGAAACTCCGTATATATCGGCAACAACGGAAGCCGAAATACGTCCGGACAACGCAGTACCGACGATGTCGAATGGGAGGCCGATTGCGGTCACGGCCCGGTGCGTATCGTGCTCGACGTGCACGATCATACGGTGACCGGCCTCAGGTCCTATGTAGGCGGTCGCTGGCGCGCTGTGAGCGGCGTAACCGATCTTGGCGATGTTCCCCCGCAGACAGCGGCAGCGTACCTCATTGCACTCGCAAAGCAATCCTCTGTCGCCGTTGGAAAAAAGGCGATCTTCCCCGCTACGCTCGGTGATAGTGTCGTCATCTGGCCGCAGCTCATGCAGATCGCGCGTGACGCAGCGATTCCGAGCGAGACGAGACGCGACGCCGTCTTCTGGCTCGGCCAGATGGCTGGCGAAACGGTTACGGCAAACCTCGCTCAACTCGTCGCCGAAGATACGGTCGACCGCGCTGTACGGGAAAGTGCAGTTTTCGCACTGTCTCAGCAGCCGCATGGTGCGGGCGTTCCGGCGCTGATCCACGTCGCCCAGACCAATCGGGATCCGTCGGTGCGAAAGAAGGCGCTTTTCTGGCTCGGCCAGTCGAATGATCCTCGTGCCCTTGCACTGTTCGAGAGCATCCTCGCCGGCAACGGAAAGTCGGGAGCAAGATAGAACCATTTTGCGCGTTCTGGCGTACATATTCCAGCAGGATACGCGGTTAGGAATATGTCCGATAAACCATACTTCAGGGCGCGCAAGATGTTCTCGTTGAACCGGTACGTACTCGGCACCATGTTGGGTTTTGCCGTTGCGGTTTCGGCCGCACCAGCCGCGCAGGCGCAGCAATACTCGGCGAAGACTATCATGAATTACAGAAAACCATCCGATGCAGAGCTGCACAGGAAGCTCACGCCTGAGCAGTTTGACGTGACACAGCACGCAGCCACCGAGACACCGTTCCACAACGAATACTGGGACAACCACAAGGCCGGCATCTACGTCGATGTCGTCTCGGGCGAGCCTCTCTTCAGCTCGACCGACAAGTTCGACTCCGGCACCGGTTGGCCGAGCTTTACCAAACCGCTGGTTCCATCCAACATCAAGACCGACACCGATCATCTGCTCGGTTACGCCAGAACCGAAGTCCGGTCCGCGCATGCGAATTCGCATCTCGGCCACCTGTTCGACGACGGCCCCAAACCGACGGGGAATCGCTACTGCATGAACTCGGCGTCATTGCGCTTCGTCCCTGTTGATCAGCTTCAGGCCCAGGGCTACGGTGAGTTCCTGAGCCTCTTCAAGAAATGACGGGAGTGCTCATCGCAAGCTGAAGGCGACCAGCGCCATCCCGAAGTCAGGATGGCGCCTCCTACGGAGGTCCCGCCCCGTGCGTTGCCGACCGAATCGCTACGGTAGTCTCTAGCTCGTCCAGCGTCTGTAGAATCTTCTGGCGCAGGTCGGCGCCGAGATTCGCATTCGAGTTGACGAACGCGCGCACCGTAGCAGCAGCCTCCGGACTCGTCTGGCCTCCGATGAAGCCTCCGAGCCACGACCCAATGAAGAAGATGCGGCGATTGCGCTGCAGCCACGGCAGCGTATCCAACGCGGGTTTGAGATACTTGAGCGTGAGGGCCTGCTGATCGATTTCGTTGAACGCACCAAGACTCGACGTAGCCCATTCCTCGTTGAGGTTCGGATCGCTCAGATATCGTGTGAAGTACTCGCGCTTCACGCTCGAGTCAGGCGTAGCCGCTCTGGCGATGAACGCATATCGCTTGCCCTCGCTCGTCGAGTCTCTCCTGGCCTCCGCTGCCAGCCTGCTCATGGCGGTCGGTGCGCCCACTGCAATCAGATGCGTGACGATCGCCCAGCGCGTCGGCGCGCGAAGCGGAGCGCCGGCGGCAGTAGCGCTGTCGAGAAGTTGATCCAGATACTGCAGACCAGTCGGCGTATGGGTTACCCGGATCAAGGCGTCGAGATTGGGCTTTCGGATTTCATATGGTCGCGCTGGATCGCTCTCGACCGACCGTAACGAGCTCTCCAGCATGGGCAGTACTGCTGAGCGCTCCGTCGGCGACAGATACGCCTCGGCTGCACGTGTCACATGTCGCAGCTGTGCGCCGAGGATCTGTTCGTCCTGTTCGGCTGGCAGCACCCGTTCGGCGATTGCGATGAATTCGGCCGGCGTGAGCGACCTGCGGCGCACGAGCTCCCACAATGCATCCCATCCCATCGCGCGTGTCAGTGGGTCGGTCAGCGCCCCAACACTATCAGCGAGCCAGTGAGTGCTCGCCGAATCAGGAATGACGAGCGCGTAGGCGTTATCGCCAGCGTTGGCGAAGACGAATTCCGGTGCTGGTCGCCTGGCGGCAAACTGAGCAACGGTGCTGTCGGATTTGAGATCGATGAGCAGATGATCGCTGCGGCCTCCAGGATATCGCAGCAGCACCTGCGTGCGAATGGGCCACGGCCCGGCGCCGGAGATTTGTTGTGCTGGATGCTGTGCCAATGAGAGGCTCTGCAGCGCGCCATCGCGGACGTTGACATGCTGATCTATCACGGGCATGCCAGGGCGCAGGATGTAAGCCTCTCCCCACTTCTTGAGCGAAACGTTCGCGGCGCGTCCAACGGATGACAGAAGATCCTGCCACGTAGCGTTACCATACGCGTGCTGGACGACGTATGCGTGCAGTCCACGCCGGAACGCTGAATCTCCGACCAGATAGTTCAGCTGCTTGATGACACCCGGGGCCTTGTTGTAAACGATCGCACCGTAGTTGCTCTTTGCCTGGTCCAGGTTCGCAAGCGATTGCCAGATTGGTGTAGTCCCCTCCGTGCGGTCGACACCATAAGCGCTCGGCTTGTTCTGCAGATAGAACGTCTCCCACGCGTTCGATCGAGGCTCGAGCGAGGCACGCATCTTCGCCGCCATGTACGTCGCGAAGCCCTCCTTGAGCCACAGATCGTCGAACCACTTCATCGTGACCAGATCGCCAAACCACTGATGTGCTACTTCGTGGTAGATCGTGGCCTCGCGTGAAATGCGCTGCGGCCTCGTAGCACGCTCACGGAAGATGAAGCTGTTCTCGTTATAGAAAATTGCGCCGGGATGCTCCATTCCGCCGAATGGAAAGGCCGGTGCCAACACAAAGTCCAGCTTGGGCCACGGATAGGGAAAGTTGAAGTAGCCCGCAAGCCAGTGCATTGCGCGCCCGTTTGCGTCGATCATCGAGTCAGCTTCTGCTTCCCGGGCGCGCGACGCCCGCACGTACATCGTGATCGGATGACCGTACACCGATCGTGTCACGCGAGTCCACGGGCCCGCTGCGAACGCGATCAGATACGTGCTGATCGGCTTGGTGCGCGTGAACTGAATCGTCTTGCTGCGAGTTGACGAGTCGGTATGCTGCACCGTGCCGTTGGCGACCGCGTTCCATCCGTCGGGAATGGTCAGCGTCAGTGCGGTGCGCGCCTTGATGTCCGGTTGGTCGAAACATGGGAACAGCTGATTGGCATCCGACGGAACAAGGAGTGTGTACAGGTAATCCGCCCCGTCGGTGATGTCGTGGTAGCGAATCACACTCGCACCCGCGGGAGCAATGAGCGCGGAGAAGCTCGTCACGACTCTGTTCTCTCCGTCCTTGAGAGATGCCGCGGGAAGGCGGATGTGCATGCCGTTGCTGACGCTCGCGGAAAGCGTCACGCCGTTGAGTATCACCGCTCCCAGATGCGGGCCGCGAAAGTCGAGGATCGCGTCGCCCGTACCTGTCCGTCTGAATGCGATCGTCACATCGCCGCGTGCCGTGTCGCGTGCGGTCACGTCGAGCGAAAGATCGTAGCGCACGTTGCTGATTCGCGACGCACGATAATCGGCGAGTTGCCGCGAAATACCTGCACCCATCAGTGAAGCCACACTCGGCGATGACTGCCGCTGTGCCGTGGCCGAGCTCGTAATGAGAAGTGCCGAAGCAGCAGCCACGCCGAAAAACGTCGAGAATCGCATGCACGACGATGCCGCGGAGCCAGGCTGATCGCAAGTTGTCGAACGATCGTTCGAGACCGATCGTCGAATCTACCCGAAAAATTGCGTCACCGAGTCGGGGGTTAGCGCGCGTCTTGCACTTTCTGACTCAGGTAACAATCACCAGCGAACCCATACTAGTGAGGCATGATGCTTCGTATATCGACTCTGATCGCGGCAGCGACACTTGCAGGCGCTCTGGCCGCCCACCCGGCGTCCGCCCAGGATACTACACACCATGGCGGGGTGAATGGCGCAGCACGAGCAGTGAGTGGCGCCGTAAAGAGCACCGGACGGGCAGTGAAATCCGGTGTGAAGACGGTCGGGAGCAAGACGCACAAGGTGCTCAAGACCACCGGCCGAAGCACGAAGTCGGCTCTTTCGCATGCGGTCGGTGACACCATCCACGACCCCAATCACAAACCTGGTGGACTGAACAAGGCGGCACGCGATGTGAGCGCCTCGATCAAGCATGTCGGCAGGTCCGCCAAGGCGGGTCTACACAAGAGTGGTAGCGACACCCACAAGGCCTTGCAGAAAACCGGCAACGACGTGAAGAAAGCCGCAGCGGATACTTCTCACACGACCTGATTTGGTTTACAGGGACGTGCCGCCTACGCGGCGCGTCCCTGGATCGTGCGCCGCGCTTCGACCTGATTCCGGTTCTTCTCCGGCCCGCCAACCGACGCATTCAGCAGGTCTGACAACTTCGCGGTGATAGCCGCCGTGGCCGCGCCCATAATCGCATCGATGACGCCATCCAGAGCGCTTCCCGCGGTGCCATTGATCTTTGTCGCCCCCTGTTTGACATGATCACGCACCTTGTGCACAGCACGGCCCGTCGCTCCAGTTGTAGATAACAACACTCCCGCTCCGAACGCGACTCCCACGAGTGTCAGTGGATGCTCGTCGACAATACGATGTGGATCGACCTTTCTTTCGATCGCTGCGATCGTGCTGCCGAGGCGCGCGCGTGTTTCGTCTATCTGACGGCGGATCTCGTGGGATGTTTCAGCCATACGGCCGTCTCCTTGATTGACGTTGCTGTCTCGCGCGGCGCAAGCTTCGATCTGGCAAGTGACCGGCCGCCACGCGCCACGCACAACCAGCCGATCGCGCCCAGCACCACAGCGACAATGAGCGCCGCGAGCCAGGTCCGGTCGCCCAGTAGATATTGCGAAATGACCATGATGGCGCACGCCACTCCAACGGCCACCGCGACCAGTGCGAATGCGATGCCGATGCCGAGCAGGACTGCACCATGCCGCAGGCTAATTAGTGATTCCACGGTTTCCGCGCGAGCCAGCCTGATCTCATCCCGCACCAGTTCGGCGCCGCCGTCCGTCAGCTCGTTCAGCAATTCGCCGAGCGAGCGACGCGAGGCGATGTCGCGGACCCACGGCGCGGCCACGATTACTTCCTGGCCGCGCGGCCCAGCAGAAAACCCGCGCCCGCGGCGAACATCAGCGTCCGCGCGGGATGCTCCCGGACTTGCTCCTCGAGTTTTGCTGTGAGCTCATCGACGTTCACCTTGTTGATGAGGTTGGACGTGAGCTCGCTCGCCTTCGCCTGTAGCTGACTCATCGCATCTTCCGCGCTCTCGACGCCGCGTTGCGCGACGTGCTTGACCTTATCTGCGGCGTCGGACGTCTGATCGACTCCGAGATTCCGAGCGAAGGAAACGTCGTCGGTCGGCCCGCTCGGCGCGCTCGGCCCGTTGCCGGTCATCCCGTCTGTGTTTCCTTGCGGCATGCCGGCGCCATATCCTGCGCTATTGGGGGTGTTCAGTTCAGGTGTCGTCATCATCCTCTCCGCAGATGTGAATATGGCTGGCTCGCAGCGATCCGCCCCGACCGCGCGCCTGGGTGGTCCGCAGTGGCGGGCATACCACATGCCATACGCGCGCCGCGCCTCGTGTAATTGCGCGATTGACCTGCCGGATTTTCGCGCCGAATAGCCGCCCGCGACGCCGGAGCTTATTTTCGGTTCACACTCTTTTGCGAGACGCACGCCGACATCCATGCCAACTCGATTCGTCCTCACATTCACACCGCTTGGGCGCCCTGGCTACCGAGTAGGCGAATTTCCAACCCAGGACCGTGCCCGCGATGCCGCCGACCGACACGGCGCGCCTCCACGGGGCGCAACCCCGCGGCCGCCGCTCGAATGGGCGCCCGCACCGCAATTCGGCGCCATCATGGCAATCTCATCGTCGGGAACATTCGTTATCGCCCCAGCTTGACTCCTCGTTCAGGCGCCACGCCTTCAACAGACTCAGCCGCTTTGCCGTAGCACATCCACGTACCAGCAGATCGCACTCACCCTCACAAGTGCAATGACCCACTCTCGCCGCGACTTCATCAAGACGGTATCCGCTGTTGCTGCCACGGGCGCCATTGGCACCCGTGGTCTCGGGACAGTCGACCGGTTCATCTCACCGAGCGGTTCCTCCATTGGTGACCCGACATACCGGGAGCTGACCCAGGTCGCCCTCGATGCGGCTCGCGCTGCCGGCGCGACCTATGCCGACATTCGCATCTCCGCCAGACGCTCTCAGCGCATCAGCACGCGCGAGAATCGCCTCCAGGGCGCGGACGATAGCGACACACTCGGCTTCGGTGTCCGCGCATTGTCCAACGGCGCTTGGGGATTCGCCGCGAGCAATATCCTGACCACGGACGTCGTCGCGCAGATCGCACGCGATGCTGTGGCGATCGCAAAGGCCAACAGCGCGGTGCAGCTCCGGCCAATCGTTCTCGCTCCCGCGCCCGCAGCGACGGGCGAGTGGAAGAGTCCCATCAGGATCGATCCGTTCGACGTCCCGATCACCGACAAGGTCGCCCTCCTTCTCGACGCAAATGCCGCCGCACTCAAGGTGCAGGGTGCCAAGTTCGTAACGTCCAACATGTTCTTCCTGCGCGAGGAGAAGACGCTCGCGACCAGCGATGGCACCTTCGTTGTCCAGACGATCTATCGCGCGCAGCCTTCGATGAACGTCACTGCCGTCTCGGCCGACTTTGCCGACTTCCAGAGCCGGCAGTCGAACGATGTCGCGCCAATGGGACTTGGCTACGAGTACGTCACAGGCGCTAACATGGTCGAGAACGCTACGCGATGGGCCAACGAAGCGGTGCAGAAACTTTCCGCGAAGTCCGTCGACGTCGGCCGCTACGATCTCGTCTTGCATCCATCGCACCTCTGGCTCACCATCCACGAGTCGGTTGCGCACCCCACAGAGTTGGACCGCGCCGAAGGATTCGAGGCCAACTACGCAGGCACCAGCTTCGTTAGTCCACCGGAAAAGATGCTTGGCAAGCTCAAGTTCGGCTCGCCACTCATGAACATCAGGGGCGACCGCACTCAACACGGATCCCTCTCGGCGATCGGCTGGGACGACGAGGGAGTCAAGCCGGATGATTTCATGATCATCAAGAACGGCGTCCTCCAGGACTACCAGACCACGCGGGAGCAGGCGATGCAGCTCGACTGGTGGTACAAGAGCCAGGGCAAGCCGACGCGCTCACATGGTTGTTCATACGGCCAGTCGTGGCAGGACGTACAATTCCAGCGCATGCCGAACGTATCGCTGTTGCCGGGCGATAAGGACATCAGCTACGACGACATCATCGCAGCCACCGATCGCGGTATCGCGATCATCGGCGACGGTTCGTTCTCTATCGACCAGCAGCGCTACAACGCGCAGTTCGGCGGGCAGGTCTTCTACGAGATCAAGGGCGGCAAGATCGTCGGCATGTTGAAGGACGTCGCATACCAGATGCGCACTCCCGACTTCTGGGGCAGCCTCGACATGATCGGCGGCCAGAAATCGTACCAGCTCGGCGGTGCATTCAGCGATGGCAAGGGTCAGCCGAGTCAGTCGAATGCGATAAGTCACGGCTGCGTTCCCAGCCGCTTCCGCAACATCAACGTCATCAACACCGGGAGAAAGGCATGAGTCGGCCGAAGTCGCTATTTGGTGCCGTACCAGCCGGCATCCTTACACGCTCCGAAGCAGAAGCGCTCGGCAAGCGCGTCCTGTCGTTCGCCAAGGCAGACGAGACGTCGGTCAACATCAACAGCAACGCGCGCGCGAACACACGCTTCGCAGTGAATCAGGTTTCGACCGCCGGTGATGACACGGACACGACTCTCTCGATCCGCAGCACATTCGGTAAGCGTTCGGCCAGCGTCACGACCAACAAGACCGACGACGCATCGCTCGCCGCCGCCGTGAAGGCAGCGGAGGAGCTTGCGCGTCTCAGTGTGGAAGATCCCGAAGAGATGCCTGATCTCGGGCCGCAAACATATCCGCCGGAACGGGCCCAGACCATCTCGTTCCCCGAGGCCGCTGAGCGCGCACGCGCGGTAAAAGCGGTTACCGACCGTGCGCGCGCGGCCGGATTCGTCGCGACAGGTTACATCGAGTCTCGCGTCGGAACGCGCGCCCTCATGAACTCGCACGGGTTGTTTGCATTCGAGCAGAGCGGCGGTTGCAGCATGACCGCGACAGTACGTACCCCTGATGGCACAGGATCAGGTTGGGGCGGCGCCAACGCCAACGACTGGTCCGGGATCGACGCCGATGCAGTCGGCGCGACGGCTACGGAGAAGGCTGGTAAATCACGCAATCCAGTCGCGGTAGAACCTGGACGGTACACGGTCGTGCTCGAGCCAACAGCCGTCGGCAACCTCATTCCGATCATCGCCTTCTCGGCGCAGGCGCGCTCGGCGGACGAAGGACGGTCTTTCTTCTCCAAGCCCGGCGGTGGTAACAAGATCGGAATGAAAGTCGCCGATGAGCGCGTCACGCTCGTCTCGGATCCCGCGGACAACATCGGCAGCAGCATCACCGCCGACGGGCGTCCCACTGAGAAGGTCGTCTTCATCGAGAATGGGATTCTCCGGAACCTGAACTACGATCGCTTCTGGGCGCAGAAGCAGGGCAAGCAGCCAACGGGTCTCGCATTCGGATGCATGCGTCTCATGGGCGGAGACTCATCGATTCCGCAGATGATCGCGAGCACCGAGCGCGGGATCCTGGTCACACGTTTCTGGTATATCCGTCCCGTCGATCAGCGCACGATTCTGTTCACGGGCCTCACGCGCGACGGCACTTTCCTGATCGAGAACGGCAAGGTAACGCACGCGATCAAGAACTTCCGATACAACGAGTCGCCGATCTTCATGCTCAACAATGTCGAGGCATTCGGTGCGGCGGTACGGGTGAGCGCAAGTGAAGACAGCAGCCCCGGTGCAGCGGTCATAATGCCGCCACTCAAGATACGTGACTTCAACTTCACCAGCCTGAGCGACGCCGTGTAGGGCAGGCTTGCGCGGGGCACGGATGCATCCGTGCCCCGCCACTTCACACGCGCACGCGCTCCTCGTATCCGAGCACGCACACCGCCGCGACTGTAACTCCAGCCAGCAATCCGCCGATCACGTCAGTCGCCCAGTGTCGGTCCAGATAGAGTCGGCCCGCGCCTTCGAGAATCGGGATCATCGCGGCGACCGGAAACACGATCCGTGGATCCGCGATTCCCTCACGCCACAACACGTGCGCCGCCGTCAATGCGACCGACGCGGTTTCGAGCGTGTGCCCGCTCGGAAAACTTTGCTCCCGGCGGGAATGACGTCCGGGCGGGGGAGCACGATGCTTCAACAGCCAGTCGCACGATTTGCTGACGCTCGTTGCGAGCGTGTTGGCAAGATTGATCGCGCGCGATCCCTCAAGCGAGCCACGATGATCCACATAGCTCGCAAGTAGAGCCGCGGCGGGGCCGTGTACCCACGGCTTTCCGGAATATCCAAGCGCTGTCACCGCCATCCTGGAACGCCGTCCGTGCCTGGTTCCGATCTTGTGTCGCACGGAGCCGTCGAACCGACTCGTCATCCGCTTCGCGACGAGCGTTGACACTGCCGCAAAGCCTGCAGCGCCGCCGAGCGCGACAGCGGTGATCGGCGTTCGTGATAACCTGTGTCGTGCGCGGGGACCATGCATGATCGTTTGCACGCGCAAGAGCTATTCCACGCAGTCGAAGGTAACGATGGTTCCCGTCCGTGCAGCACTCGTCGCGACTGTCGCCCAACGCTCGTCGCGGCAAGGGCCGGCAATCCTTTGCCATACTTTGCTTCGTCGCCCCGAGCGGTGCCACAGCCAGCCTCCAGACGTCGTGAAAGATTGCTTTCCGCCCGTGGGAAAGCATCGACAACGTATCGTGATATCGCTCGCACTTGTACTTGCAACGGCACTCGCCACTCAGAACAGCCAATCGGTCATTGGCAACGACTCCCCGAACGGTGAGCCGGTAATTCTCGACGTGCGAATCGGCACGATCGCGTCGACCGTTATCGCCGCGCGGCGCGTCGGCGACATCGCCCTGCTTCCAGTGGTCCCGGTTCTCACACTGGCAGAGCTTCGCCCGGTTTCTGCATCGAGCGAGTATTTGTCAAGCGACTCCCTGGCGGTAATACTCCGCGCGCCAATCGTCGTCGACTGGGACGAGCTCACCGTGACCATCTCCGATGGCGGAGCGTTGCCTGTGAGCCGCCGCGCTGGCCGGGAGCAGCGACGCGCCATGGAAGAGGCGGTCAGACTCGAATCGCAAAAGTTGCGCGCAATCACCAGTGCGACGCCTGTACTGCCACGCTCTCTGATCGTCGACTACGACGCGACGGCCTCCGGGACAGGCAGTATTCATCAGACCGATCTACGCCTCGCCCTCGGTGCCACTATGCTCGGCGGCGCACTCGACGTGGACATGCTGATGGCCCGGAATCAGCGACCTGGAATTTCAGGATGGTACTGGGATCGGGAGCTTTCGGGCACCTCCTTGCCGCGCTATGTCCGGGTCGGGCACACGCCCTATGCATACGGTTCCGTACTCGGTACGGGGATATTCCTCTCCAGCGTCTCGGCAATCCATGACGACAACGCGGCGCCTATCCCACTCGCCGGCACACTCGGCCGCGGCTGGGACGTCGAAGTGTATCATGACGATCTGCTGGCGTACTCCGGACAGACAGATGCAACTGGCAGATATGCGGTTGCGGTCCCGATGGGGCGCGGCTCCAATCGCATCACTGTCAAATCATACGGCCCGGACGGCGAACAGCGCTCCGCGACGCGCTACGTGTCGGTCGCCGACAACACATTGCCCGCACACGTCGGCGCTTACGACATCGCAATCGGCCGCTGTGCGAATCGAATCTGTGACTTTGCCGTAGAATCAACGATCAGATACGCACCGGGTGAGCGCATTACGAGCGGCGCCGGATTGAGCGTGACAACCGGGCTCAGCGGAACTCGCGTCGAGCCATCGATGCTCATGGTGACACATCTGCGCGACGACCTCAACGCATCTTTCCGTTACTCCCGCCAGGCGACGAGCGCGGATCTGCGCTACGCTCCTTCGCCCGCGTTGGATGCGTCAATCACCTACGCAGGTACTCGGCTGACGACGACAACGGAAATACTTCCCGCCCGTCATGAAAACGTGACAGCGGTCGCAGTATGGCGCATTCCTCGAACGCCGTATGCCGCGAGCGCTATGCTAGCCCTCACAGGGCACGAGC
>Ga0134128_10003539_pt1 | contig 19059 bp, 15 predicted proteins | sample KB31754_FD_96462 | JGI IMG/M metagenome (GOLD analysis project Ga0134128, IMG submission 96462) | Terrestrial soil microbial communities with excess Nitrogen fertilizer from Kellogg Biological Station, Michigan, USA - KB3-175-4 | ecosystem: Environmental > Terrestrial > Soil > Unclassified ...
CCGTCGTTGGGCGATTGAGATGACGGAAAAACCGAAGGAAAAACCGTCGTTGCAATTGAGATGACGGAAAAACCGAAGGAAAAACCGTCGTTGGCGATCGAGATGACGGAAAAACCGCAAGAAAAATTCTTCCCTAACTCTCGAGTTTGTGCCATAGTTGATTTCGCGTCAAAATTCTGGATAGATGTATGAGCGGTGCAGCAGCAGTGCGCAACTACATATCAAATTTGTCCGGGAGCCTTGTCACTCGGCGGGAACTGATCGCGCGGTTTGAGAGTGATGACGCGGTGGATAAAGAGCTCGGTCGATTAATTGCACGACGACTCGTCGAACGGGTGGCGGCGGGCGTTTACTCCGTGCTTGCGAACAGACGTAATCGGGAAAGCGCACTTGCGATTGCAGAGGCTCGGTGCAGAGCATTTGGTAAAAGGCTTGTGTTTCTGAACGACGAGCAAACCGGCGAAAGGCAGAGCATGCGAACGTCCTATTTCAGTGATGGTTGCAGCACGTCATTCAATTCAGTGCACGGAAGAATATGTCTCAAACCGGTTGCGCCGCGAAAAATTTCTGCCGTACGTAACAGGGCAGGTTTGGCCGCACAGATCTCGAAGGAACCGCCGACAAAGGCTTACCCATCGCCCGCACCGGCTATGTCCAACAAAACGGACTGTAGTTTCAATCGACGACTGCGTTTTCTGTTTGAGCGCATAGAGCGACGATTGGAACGGCTGCGGCAAGCTATTGGGTATTCGCGCCGTTCGGCGAAATTATCTTCCCCTGTGCTTCCGTTTGCACGAGGCGTGCCGAGTGGTCGGTCAGCCAGCTATCGACGAGAGAAAGAACATTCTCATCGAACTGCCCCTCCTCCAAAATCAGGTGCTCAGCACCGACGACATAGACTTGATGCTTATCCGGGCTGGGAATGTCCTTGATCAAATTTTCTTGATCCTCATGCTTGACCAGCAAGTCATCAGTGCCCGACATCATGAGCACGGGTGTGGAGGTAATCTTCTTCGCCCATTTGTCGTTGTTGTTCATGAAAAACTGGAACTGCATCAGCTCGAATGGACTGAGCTCGAAGCGGCCAAGGTCGTCTTTGAGCCATTCCTCGCGCAAGTCTTCCTTTAGTGTGGAGCGCTCCACCACGATCTTTTTTACATCCATTTCCCGTTTGGGACCCGCCAGCATGCGGGCTCCGACTTTCACCGAATCTTTGCCGGCATGAAAGCGTTGAGCGCCTGGCACCGATGATATCAATCCGTCCACGAGATCGGGATAACGAGCGGCTGCTTGCAATGAGATGCCACCGCCCATCGATTCGCCAATGATAAAGACGGGAGCTCCCGGATGTTCTTTGTGCACGAATTCCAGGGCCGCTTTCACGTCCGCCAGGCAACCTTCAAAATCTACAGTGCGCGGGGCCGGTCCCGGCATTTTTTGGAATGAGCCAAAGCCACGCACATCGACCGCGTATACTCCCCAGCCTAGCTTTGCCATGCGCTCGCCGAACTGTTTGTACGTCCCTTTATGCAAGCCAAGACCATGCACGCACAAAACGTAGCCTTTGACCGGCACGGTCTGATCGATCCACGTGATGCACGGCGTCACGGTTGCTTGCTTTTCATGTGTTGCAGCCGGTGCCTCAGGCAACTCATCTTTGTCGAGCTGCATCAACTGAGCGTGGCAAGTCAATGAGCCGCTCAACAGCAACAATGTGAGAATCGAAAGCGTCAGCTTGAACCGAGTCATGAGCGATGCAGGTACCCGCTAAGTTTGTTCCAAATCGATGCAACGTCCAATTGATACAACTTTTGGATCGTGCCCACGTCGCGCGTGGACAAGCTCGGCTTGGCTGTGGCCCCCGGCATTGAGCAATACATGATGTCGTCGGGCTTGGGGCTGTGTCCAATAATGCCCAGCGCGTGCCCGATCTCATGCAGACACACGGCACGTACTTGGTTGGTGCTCAATGGCGTATCCACCGACGGATTCACTGTAAGCACGGTTACTGAAGCGTGTTTGATTTGCTTGCCGGCGGACTGAACATTCGTCTCGCCCCCTTCCGCCACCGATGAAACTTTGGAGAAGTCGTTGGTCCATCGCCAATCGACGTCGGCTGACTCCGGCCGTTTTACGAATTCAAAAGCGACTTTGCCGCCTGATGCACTTGCCCATTCCTTGAACGATTGCTGGCAGAAGCCGTCGTACTCCGGTCTGAAACCAATAATGCCATCTCCGCGTTCGAGATAGACTCGGATCGTTGATTGGGAACTCGGCCAACGCATCTCACCGGAATGGCTTGCATAGGCAAAGTAATCGTTGAAGGTTCCTGCCTTGCTGCCGAGCGCCGCTTCCACTGCCGTTTGCTCATTAAGCTCTTTGCGCAGGTGGGAAGCGATCTCGTGTGCCTTCGGCGTCAGCGGGTGGTTCGGGAATCGACGAACAAACTCGCCATACGTCGCAACTGATGCTTTCAGTTGGCCGTCGATTTGAAAGGCGCTCGCTAAATTGATCCAGGGAGCACTCTTCTTCGGATCGATGGAAATAGCTTCTTTCAACTGATCGATCGCTTCTTGCCGATTGCCCACTTGTGAAAGAACGAGTCCCAAATTGGTGTGAACCGACGCCAATTCCGGACAGATTCCCAGCGCCTTGTACAAAATGTCGGCGGCCATTTTGTACTTTTCCTGCCGAATTAATTCGTACGCCTCGTTCGCCAGAAGCATTGCTTGGTATTCTTCCGGCGTGATCAAGCGGCCGCCGGCCAGATAACTGATCGTGCCCCAATTGATGTGCGCTTGTTTTTCGCCACCGTCCTTGTGCTGTCCGGGAAGTTCCCAGGGGCGAAACTCACTGGTATCGGTACGCATTGCCTGGGTGGACGGCGGTCGCAAAACAACTTCAGTTGTTGTTGTTGTTGTTGTTTGCACTGAGCTCGTGGCTGGCTTGGTAGCCGGCATGGGCGCGGTTGCCGAGGACGTGCGCGGTTGCGTTTTGTATTCGAACTTGTTGCTGCTCGCTTCCAAAACCGGCGCCATTGTTTGTGGAGTCACCGATGTCACTTTGGTCGGCGGCGCAGTTGCGACTGCAGGCTTGGCCGCGGGCACGGCCGGCGTTCGAGTTGTCGGCAGTGAGGCAGTTGACCGCGTAGTAGGAGCCGCACTGGCAGGTGGAACATCACCGCCTAGATCGACATTCGGCTCCGGCTTGCCTAGTTGGTGATCAATGTATGAGAGATTATCGAGCGCTTGCTCGTACATGGAGCGATAGTCGGGCGACGATGCCAAAACAGCCACCGCGCGTTGAGCAAACGGCTCAGATTCGGCATACTTGCCCGTTCGGGAAAGCGTCAGGGAAAGTAAGTTGAGCGCTGAGGCGGTTTGAATTGAGTTGGCTCCGGAATTGCTCTCTTCTAGTGAAACCAGTTGCCGGTAACATTGTTCAGCCGTTGGAAAGTCACCGGATACGGTGGCATAAATTCCCATCGGTTTTAGAACCTTAAGTAGTTTCGGACTGCCGGCGCCGTATTGCTTGATCCAGATTTCTTTGACCCGTTTTAGAAGTATGGTGGCCAGGTCGCGGTCGCCGCTCATTTCCGCCGCATTTGCCAATCCATACAGGGTGTCGGCGATTTTCAGGTCGTCTGTACCCGGCGTCTGCTGTTGCAGCTCGAGCGCGCGCTGGTAATAATGCTTCGCTTCGCCAAAATTCTGTTCGCTATAGTTGAGCTCGCCCAGACAAAAGTACGTTTCGCCTAGCCGCGGATCCTTCGCTTGGAAGGTGCGCGTGTCGTTGAGCGCCTCATCCAGTTGCCGCCTCGCTTCAGTGTAGTCGCCGTTGTGCAGCGCATCGCGCCCGGCGGCAATGTGCCCATCCCACGGCGTCTGTTTGCTGATCATTGGCTGCATGGGCAGCATTGAAATCGTTACAGCCAGGGCGCCCAGCCCTGTCAAGAGCCGCTTGCGAATGTACATCCCACACACCTCAGTTTCGTCAAATTGTATAGCGGCCCGGAGTTATGTTGATGAATCAGGCGTCATTCTGTGCATTTGATACATTCGCAGCGTTTCGGACAATGGCGCGAAGGGGCGGTAAGCGCCCACATCTCCAGCTCGCTGACGGTTATAGACATCCCAAATCGCTGTCGCATTATTTTGCATTTCCGTGGCTTCCTGCGTCTTGCCGGAATTGCGCAATGCGTTGCCGTATTGCTGCATGACCGAAGCGGCTTCGATGCTCGAAGGTCCGCTTGCTTTGGACTGCCGCTCGAGGGATTGTTTGAAGATCGTGCAGGCGGTGTCCGCCATGCCTTCTGCTTCCAGTGCGGCGGTCAGACGGTTTACCAGCTGATTGCTGAACGCCTGATTCATGTGTGTCTGTTGGCTAAGTTGAACATACTGGGCCATTTCCACAACCAACTGACTGGCATTCTCGGCGCGGCCGGCCTGGATCTGATGGTCGACCACCGTGCTCAAAGGAGAAGCAAGCGATGCATATTCCGGAGGCAACAGCTTACTTACCATGCCTACGGCCTTCTCCACCATGGCCTGCCCTTTGTCTTTCTCGCCCTGCTTGAAGAGGATTGCTGCTGCGCGCATATAGTTGTCGCCGGCATCCCGCACCTCATTGTAGGAGGGATCGGGATTGAGGTCGATCGCTGCTTGGGTCAGCAGCAATGCTTCCGCGTTTTGATCTTGTTGCTGAAATCCGCGAGCCAGCTCGGGCAAGCGATGGTAATATCGAGAGCTGTGTCCGAATTTTTTCAGATTCGCGGCAACGTGATCGGCCGCCACTTTCGCCTTATCGAACGATCGGTGTTTGAGATAATAGTCTGATAGATCGGCATAAGCATCGATTGCCGATTCAGTTTCTCCGAGTCCGTTTTTCCGCGAGTCGACCAGGGCAAGATAAACGTTTTCGACTTCCTGTGGTTGCCCGATATCTTCCAACTGGGCAACCAGCGATTTCACGGCTTCATTCATTTGGAAATCGAACCCAAATCGATCGCGATCATTGTCACTGTGATTGAATGTTTCTTTATAGATTCGTCGGGCGGCATCAAGGTCACCGCCGCGGGCGAGGTTAGCCGAAAGATCAAGGCACGGACGGAACCACGTACGATCGTTGTCGTAGTGTATGTGCGTCAAAGCGGTGACCAGCTTTTGAGCACAGTCCCTGGCTTTCTTCTGGGAGCCGGACCTGAGATACAGACTTGCCAGCGAGGTGTACGGCTTGATTACCTGGTTGGCGTTGCCCGTATTTTCCAGAACCGGCAGAGCCATCTCATAAAGTTCAATGGCAGATCCTGGTTTATTTTCCGCTTCGAGTAAGGCGGCCAGCTTCAGACGTTCGGAAGCCAGGCGAGGATCTTGCGCATCAAGAGATTTCTCAAGCAAGGTGACGGCATATTTTTCAAACGTTTCAGCCTGAGAGAAATCTTGCTTTCTTTGAAAGGATTCCGCCAGACGACTTAGTTTGGACGCCAAATCAGGCACGTTTTCCCATTGCGGCGTGGCCACTTTCAAGATTGGTTGCGTCATCTGTGATGCCAGCAGCGGTTGATCGGAATCAGCGAAGCGCAGTGCTGTGTCCAGCAGTGTCGAACTCAGCGTTCGTTGTTCGTTTTGGTTCAGTTTTGGCAGTATCACCGCTACCTTTTGTACAGGCACCGACGCAGCTTCATAGTTGCGGTTATTGGCGTAAAAAGATGCCAGCTCCAGATTACTTATGGCGGCTTGCAGACTTTGTGGTCCATGGACGTGCTCGCTGTAAGCCACCGCGCATCGTCGCAAGTACTCATCCTCCTCGGGCTCGTGGTTCTGCGCGCCACCAATGAGCGATGGCAGAAAGTTTCCATTGAAGGGCGTGTAATGCACGTGCGGACGCGGGATCGTAGTGGGAGTTGTGTGAATCGGATTCGGCACCGGCAGTGGTGCTATAGCCGTAGCGTTGCCGGCGCCATCTTGAGATGGCTGATGTCCAAGTTTTACCTGCGTTTCAACCAGCCCGGCACGCACTTCATCGACGAATACTCTCGGCATCTGCATCGCTTCAGCGAGATTGAGCACTCTGGTGAATGTTTTTTCCGAATCAGCAAACTTTCCTTGGGCTGCTTGGGAGCGCGCCAGACCGAGCATGTTTTTGGCCAACTGATCCGTTTTTGGACGCGCCGATTGTGCCTCAGTGCCGACGCTTATTTCGTACGCTCGCTGAGCTTCGCTGAATTTGCCTCTGTCGTAAAGATCGCCGGCTGTCTGCCCCGTGTGCGCGCTCGTCCCTGCCGCTGCCGGCAAGCAGGTCGCCAATGCTATCGTCAAAGCAAGAAAGCGTGATCTTGAATATTGCATTTGCATCACCACAGTGCCACATCTAAGTTGTACCCTGGAAGATGCGGTGAATGAATAGGGTTAGCCCCGGTGTGAAGCGGCGCCGGCTACTGTATCAACGACTCTATCGGCGGATACAGCGATTTCTGCGAGCGCATGTTGCCGAATTCGAGCGGTATCTTGTTTGTCTTGTCCACGACGTCGGCGTTGATGATTTGCAGTGCCATTCGCGCTTTAGTTTTAATTTCCGGAATATCGCTTTTGTCGTAGACAAACTTGAGCGCCCGCAACGCCGCCAACGACTGATTAGTCTTGAAGTAGCAGACGCCCAGATAAAGCCGCGCGTAATGGTTGGCCGGCTCGGTGTCGAGAATGTCCAGCAATATCGGAATCGCCTCGGTGTAGAGGCCTTGCTTATAAAGGTGATGCGCCTTGAGCGCTACTTGGATGTCGACAGATGTAGTTGTAAATTTGATGTCCATGGAATTCGCAGCCGGGAGTACCCTTCTTTCTAACGTGTCGAGCGCGCGTGCGCATGTCGCCGCACATAGGTGAAGCTGGTTAGGGGTATACCTTCCAGGTGGTAACCCTCGCGCCGATCGGGCTGCCAGTGACCGGTACGGAGATTACGTTTTTAGCGCAGCAAACCGACTGGAGCATGCAATATTGCGTCACATCTTGCCGGTTCCCGTTTCTGCGATGGTTGCGGAAGCTGTCGATGGTGCAACCGGAGACCAACCCGACTTGATGGCGCATGCGCGGTCGAGTATGAGCTGCTCGACAATGGTGCGACCAAACCAGAACGAAGCCGGCTCGCTGCTCGACAGCGACTGCGTATTGGCGCCGCCCAGTCCGAAGCCGACTCCCGAGGTGGCATAGCTGCATGCCCAATAGATGAATGCAAGCGGTAGCGATTGGGCGCCGTCTATAACGACCATGTCGAAACGGGTGTTATGCAACCGTCTATCGAACAGCGAGCCGGCGCTGATGCCCACCAAGCCAGCTCCGGACAACAGACCCTCTGCAGATCGAGTCGAGGGCCACTCCTTAAGCCTTTTGTCGATTTCTCTGATTCGTTTTCTGTTTTGGGTGACCAGGTTGACCGCTTCGGCGAAGCTTGGCGCATACTGTGCCAGTCGGCGCAAGACGTGGCGCGTTGTCTCGGTGATAAACGCTTGGCGGCTTGCCATCTCGAGAGTCAATTGGTCGGCTTCCTGTTCGCTTCTTTCCAGCCTGCGCCGGACGTGAGCTAGCTCCCTCTGACGCAATCGCAATGCATTGCTCTCCTTGTCCGCTGCTGAGGTGAGACGATTCCATAATAGTTGCCAGGGCGTCAGCCGCTGCGCATGAACGGACTGCAGTTTGGCTATGGACAATTCGAGTTCTTTCAAGTGAGTAGACAGTGATTGATTGAGGCTGGTCAATTCATCGCAGCGCACGTGAATGAGATTGAGCAGAGCGATCTCCTGCGCCAGGGCAGAACGCGCCGTTAAAATTGCCAGGATGTCGTCGCAGGTTTTAGACAGCTCGGTGCGCTCCGCGCGCAATTCAGAAAAGGCCGCATCGCTTTCGGCTGAAAGCTCGTCGATTATCACGTCGAGATCTGTCTCTCGGCAATATCGGGCGTGGGCGTCCGCACTGACAGTTATGACTGAATGTGGCTGCGGTGCTGGTGCTTCCTGCAGGAGTCGGACGATCGGCGCCATTAAAGCAACCAGTTTCTCGACTGTTGGTGCTATAACTAATACCCGCTTGCCGCCGGACAAGTATGTAGATATGCTCTTGCATATATCACCATGCGTGGTGGCAGGCTGCCTGCCGTAAATCATTTCGAACACAGAATTGTCGGCAGCGCACTCGGCGTTCAAATTATTTGTTTTACATCGCGATTGTGGCGAAATCCCGCCTGCTAATGCCCATTCGCTGAGACGGAAGCGTGGCAAATCGCGCTCCTGTAAGGAAAGCAAGCAAGAAAGAAGTTCCTCCAGCAGCTTAATGTTCTTGCCGCAGGTCTTGCCGGCGGATATTTCGTGCTCGGTCGCAGCAACCAACTCGAAAACGCGTTTGCGCGCAGCTTGTTTAATCTTGGAATTATTCGCCATGATTTTTTTACCCTCCATCCCGCCACGGATGTTAAGCGGAACGTCTGGCATCAAGTTGGCAAAAACCATGTGGTTTTTACGAGTTGCAGCCAAAAAACCGTCGTCTGGCGTATCATTGTTCTAACTGGTCGCCCGTGGAGCGTTTGCAGGATCATGGCCAAAAAGACAGGTAGTAAAACCCCTGCCGGCAAGGCAAACGGCGCCGGAAAACTCGACGGTCGCGCAGATAAAAAGCTGGACGAGCTGCAGCGGCGAATCGCCGAGCTTGAAGCTGAGGCAAAAAGCTACCGCGACAGACTGCTCATGTACGAACAGCTGCTGGATTCGGTTCGTGACATGGTGTTCGTAAAAAATGGCGAGTCGCAGATCATTTTTGCCAATAAGGCCATGTGCGACCTATACGGCATGAGCCAGGAGCAGATCCGCGGCATCGTCGATTCAGCGGTTAACCCTCAAGAATACACCAATCAGTATCTGGTCGATGACGCTTACGTTATGGACACCGGCAACACGCTCGTGATTCCTGAAGAGCCGGTGACCAGGTACGACGGCTTGGTGCGCATGTTCGAGACGATTAAGTCGCCTGTGCGAGACGCCAGCGGCAAAGTGCACTTGATGGTCGGGATCTCGCGCGACATCACTGATCGCGCGCTTTTGGAAGAAGATCGTAAGCGAGCTGAAAAAGCCCTTGGCGATACCGAACGTCTTTTTCGCCAGATGGCCGAAAGCATGCGCGATGTATTCTGGATGGCGACGCCCGATTTTCAATCATTCGTCTACGTTAGTCCGGCTTACGAAACATGCTGGGGACGCCCCTGCAAGGAATTATTGCAAGATCCGCATTCGTGGTGGTCAGTTGTTCTGCCGGCAGATCGCCCGGAGCTGACCAGGAAATTCGAAGACCTGATTAAAGCAGGAGATGGTAATTTTAGCCACGAATTCCGCATCATGCGTCCGGACGGTGTGCGGTGGATCTGGGTGCGAACATTTCCCATCTTCAATGAACACGGTGATCTCATGCGCATAGGTGGTATCACGCAAGACATCACCGAACGCAAGGACGTCGAACGCCGGGTTAATGAGTTCAACTCCATGGTATCGCATGAATTGCGCACGCCTTTGACGTCGATCAGGGCTGCATTGGGCCTGATTGAAGGCGAGCAGACAAAAGGCCCGGCCGAAACAATGGACCTCATTCACATTGCGCGCATCGAGAGCGATCGTATGACTCGACTGATCAACGATCTGCTCGATATCAAAAAAATCGAGTCAGACAAGCTCGAGCTCAAGATGGAGCAGTTGGCGCCGCTTGAGATTGTTGAGGCCGTGCTGTCCAGTCAGCGAGTAACTACCGAATCGAACATAGCCATGCGTGCGGATGTGTCGGCCAACGATCGTTTCATGGGAGATCGAGACCGCATTATCCAGGTACTAACCAACTTGTTGGCGAATGCCTTGAAGTTTTCGCCCAAGAATAGCGAGGTCGTGATCGGCGTCAGCTGTGTCGATGGAAACATCCGCTTCGCGGTTACCGACCATGGCCCCGGCATTTCTGAGGGCGAGCAGGAGAAGTTATTTGTACCGTTTCAACAGGTGGATTCATCTGACAGTCGAGCCAAAGGCGGCACCGGACTCGGATTGGCGATTTCCAAAGCAATTGTGATTAAGCATGGCGGCCGCATCGGGTTTGATACCAAATCCGGTGCCGGCAGCACCTTCTGGTTTGAACTGCCTATTCGCCAGACTTTGCGATAATTATTCGGGTTGGCAATCGCCGATCACATGTGCCCTTGCAATATCGCTTCGGCTGCTTCCGCCTTCCGTTCCAGTCGGCGTTTGCGTATGATGTTGGCCGTCTCCACCAGGTTCTCGTGGTGGGAATGTTTCATTTCCAATGTCAGCTGCGCGTATTGCTTGAGATATTTGTCGCGCTCGGTTTGATCATGCTGTTGCACCGCCAAAAACAGCAGATCTTGCAAGGCGTCGAGAGCGGTGATCGACTGGGCGCCGAACAGCCGAATGCCTGTGCTCAACTTTAGTTGGGCCAGATCCTTCGCTTCGTCAAATTGATGCTTCAATGCCAAAGACTCGATTACATCAGGCACCTCAACAAGCACGAGGTCGCGATATTTCGTATTGTTCTCGCTGGCTTGCGCATTAAGAGCACTTAGCTCATGTCGCACTGAGTGGAATCGGTCTGCCGGGGGGGTTGCGCCGGCGCGCGTTACCGATCCTGTCCAAAGAGCCGTTGTGACAAGACAGATGAGTACGTGTTTCATGAGCACAGACCTACGCCAGGAAATCCCGACAACAGCGACCTCAGCGGCAATCCAATAGTTCCGCTGTGCTTACCTGCTATGGAACCGGCCGGCGTGTATGCCGTCGACTCCAGATTAAGCAAATGTCTAACCGGTTCCTTATTACTTACGATGTACATTCCGAATCAAGACAACGAAGATATACATGACCTGGACCTGCTCGCCTACTTCGCGGAGCAGCGCGGATGGCATGATGTCGCAGAGTCGCTAAGCGAACAAGCGTCAAGTGAAACACCTGACCCGGAAGCGCTTAAAGCCGATTGGCAGTGGTTATTCGACGCATTCGATGAACAAAGCGCTGCTTAAAAGCGCGAGCTTCACCTAGGAGTCCAGATTGGTATATAAATCCGCGACAGCTTTGGCTCGTCGCTCGAGATAATCATCGAGCTTTCGTCTGTTTGTATCATCCAGCTCGAGAACACCCTGCTCAACTTGAGATTGCAGTTCGAGCAGCTCAATGAGCGTCAATTGGGTTAGCTCTAATTGATATTGCATTACGAGCCTCCGTACGTCGATATGACTAGAGGCACTCGGCAGTTGTTCCTACGGCCGGAAGTTAGTTATGTTAATCCTGCAGGATGGCCGCAAAGAGAAAAGTGGTGCCACCATTAGTGACACCACTTCCACTTATCATCCCATGCCTGTAGGTCGATGCATGCATCGACCTACACTCTGGCAGTGCGTCTCAGCGCCGGCTGTTTTGCCGGCTTGCATTGCACGATGTTGAGACCGTTAGCTGCCTGTGCCTTTTTGTGTGCCCTGATCGGCGAGCCCTTCGGAGCGCTTCTCGTTTGATTCTTTTTCCTTATCGGAACCTTGTGAGCTTTGCTCCATCTTTTGGTCTTTCTTTTGCTGATCAGCGCCCTCATGAGCGTGCATTCCCGATCCACAGCCGCAGCCGCCTTTACCCTCTGTCATTGTTCAGCCTCCTGGAGGAACTAGTGCACTTTTTCTAGACGGGGTGAGCATTGTGGCGGTTCCACAAGGCTCTGCCTTGTTCTTGCCGATCAAGGCCGGCTGAACGGGCCGTAGAAACCGGGGCCTCAATTGCGGTTCTTACGAGTTCCTCTAACTGATCTTTAAGGGCATACTAGCGGTTGATGATCGAACAGCCAGCCGACTCCGATTATTCTGCCCGCTCAGAACAAGCGGCCTCGAAGAGGTCGTGGCTCGAGGACGGTATTCACGACGCCGTTGGATTGATCGTTGGTGATGATCGAACCGCCACAAAGCCCGGCCAATCCAACCTGCGTACAGAGGTGGAACACTACAGCGCCGAAGTTCTCAAAACGGCGCCGCTCTTCTTGCCGGCTATCGGCCGTCTCTGGGCAGTGGCCGGCTATGGCGGGTCTGCTATATTGCAAGGACTGGATCAGGTGCACACAGGCGACACAGCCAGTCGGCAGGCCGCCGACTTTGCTCTTGGGTGTGCCAAGGGCGCACTGACAAAGGGCACGTTCGAGGTTCTCGGCAAAGCGGACTTTGGTGCGCTCAACAAGGCCGTCGATTGGGGTGTATGGCCCAAAGCGCTGGGCGGAAAGCCTTTGGAGCTCACCGGCAAAGCCTTCAGTTTTGGTGTTTCCAATCGTTTACTCGACACGTCTTTGAGCAGCCAGACCTGGCTGGATCAATCAGGAAATATCGATGTCGCCAGAGGTCTGCGCAAGACAACAAGCGACATGGTGCGCCCGAGCGCACTATTGACGGATGTAGCCGTATTCGCCGGCTCGCCGATTCTTCTCAAGGGAGCGAACCTAGCCTTGCGCGGTGCTCTGGATCGCAGCCTACTTGCCCAGACGATAGGCACAGGCAGCAGTTTCGGATTGCTCTCCGGATCGTTATTTGAAGCACAGAGGCAATACAACGAGGACGGGCATTTCGATGCCGGCAAAATTGCTTGGCGGGGATTCTTGCAAGCCGGCGCCACCGGGTTGGGTGCCACCGCCGGTGGTTTGCGCGCCAATTATTTGGCCTCTTCGCAATCGGCGGTTGAAAAAGAAAGCGGTGTCGCCAAAGATAAAGCCAACGATCCTCAACTCAGTTCAGGCGCCATTCGCTCAGTCGGCGCGGCATGGATGGGCGCTGGGCTCTTCGCCGACGGAGCGGACGCGCTGAATCAGGCAAACGTCCGCCATTCTACTGCCGCCGAGCCGGCGGCGGTAATGCCGGCGCTGCAAAACGCGACACCGGCCGAATTGTTGGGCGTGCAGGTGGCCGAGCATGCCGCCGCCCATATGGACGCTTCTGAGGGTGCCTTGTCGGGCGCAAAACAATATCGTACCGATAGCGGACTGGAATTCTGGCAATTAGCCGATGGGCGCATCCTTTCTCAAACGACCGAGCCGGTACCCGGCGAAAAGAAATACGACAACGCCACTTTAAATATTTGGATTCCGCAAGCTTCGGAAGAGCGGTTTGCGTCGGGAAGATTGCAGCCGTTTTCGCAGACAGTTATAAACGCGGATGGTGACACGACACAACAGGAATCCATGCGGCATTTGAGACTGGACGAGCGTCATGGATTGTATCGGGACATCGACGGGGCGCCTTATTACTGGTACACGAGGACAAATTTGTTCGACTCCACCCAGTATGTGCCTGATGTGGATAAGGCAACGATAGACCGGCTGCACATAGTCGCTCCGAATGCAGAGAAGGATTGGCAGTCCGAAAGGCGCATTCTGCCACTGGAAAACGGTGAGCTTTTTGAGCGGCGGAATATTCATAGGTGGCAGAAAGTTCCGGCTGAGCCCCTGTTGAACGGCAAACCCTCGCAACGCGTGAAGTTGGACGAGGAGCCCGGGCGTGTGTACCACATCTTGACTCAAGAACAGACTGTCAGTTTGGCGGATTTAAAAGAACAAATGGCTGCCGGTGCAATCGACCGCGAGATGTACAATGCCGGACTGCGCAAATTGAGTTCTGAAGGCGTCGCCATAGCGGTGCCGGAGACATACGCCCTTCGATTGGATGCTCTTCGCGAACTGCGGCGTGTCGCCACCCTGTCACCCACTATGGTGCCGGAAATGGCCGACGATATTTTGAAAGCCAGGCGCGAACTATTTACCTCACCTTATCGAGATCGGCTGCTACCTGAGCAGATGGGACAATATCTAGAATCGCTGCCGGATCGATCGAAAGTTGGAGCGCTTTATCTGCTTGACGGTTCTTCAAAGCAATATACCTTCAGTGGTGCGGTCGCGGATGCTAGAGAAGACTTGAGACGCGTGCGCATTTTCGGCGGCGCTGATTCGGCGACCGATCAGGTCGGAACTATTCTTAAGCATGAATGGACCCACCTTGTCGAAGACGGCAACCGCAGCCTGTTCGGCTTGTACAATGCCGCGCGCCGCATCGACGATTTCAGTGCCAGAGACTATGCCAACAAAGACACTCACGAACACTGGGCGGTGAATTTCGGCGAGATGTTCCTCGATGCCGATTCTGAGATGTTCCTGACCCTGGCCCATGCTGCTCCGATTAAAACTGTAATTCTCGCAGATGTACTATCTCGGGCCATGAAAAACGTGCCCCGAGGACAGGGTACTTCCGATGCAGACGTGCTGAACGCCCGCCTTAACTATGTGAACCAGGTGATCGAGCCGATCGCCAAGGAAAAGCTTAACAACAGCACGGGATCGAAATACCCTAACTACGTGGCTCAGGCCGCGGATGTTGTCGCTAGCTTCAGCTCGAATTCGGACGGAAGGCAATTGCTTGATCGGTTATTCGACAAGAAGAAGCTTGTGCATTCCATCGACACAGGCGTGAGCGAAAAATCAGAAGCCGGACAGTTCGACTGGGCTTTGGAAGCCAGAAAATTGATGAGGTTGGAAATGCTTCGGCACGTGGATCCTGCCGCTTTCAGCGCCCGACAATCGGAGTATAACGCCGCGCTTTCCACCACCTCGGCTGTCACACGGGCATTCATGCTGACAGCAGATCATCCGGATAATGTCGCAGTTCGTCAGTTTGGCGAGTCACTAGCGAAAAGCAATAGTTTACGTGGGTTGTTCGGACAGCTCTTTCCGACGATGGACCTTGTGCGCGCGGCACTCAACACCAAAGACGAAACGGCGGCCAGACAGGCGTTTTCTTTGATCACCGGTGCCGCCCCGAACGCGGAAGCCGCTTCGGCTGCGCTGCAATTGTTAAACACCAAGAGCCCGGCCCGTCTTGACGCCGCCAAGTTTCTCATGGATGACAAACAGCTCTACTACATGCGTAAGGGAGCTGACGCCATATCCAAGCTTATGGAGAAAGATGCTGAGTTCGCATCGCCGGACTTCGCCAAGTATCTCAGTGATCGCATAGACAAAGGATTGGATTTGAGTTTTGACGCTCCGCGAGTCGTTCGCATTCTGCACCGAGGACAGTTGCTTGAGCAGATTGTCAATCACAATCCGTCGTTGTTGGATGAACCAATGAAGGAACGTCTGGCCCACTTGAATAATGTCAAACTTCGGACGAGAGATTGGATAGCCGCCGCCCTGAAACCGAGCTTTTTCTTAGGAGTGGGATCGGACGTGCCTGTAGTGATGAATATGCTGGACGGACTCAGTCGAAGTGAGGACAAAAGCACACTGGCCTTGGCCAGGGAGTTGGCACCACGCATGGTGCTGGAGCAAGCTTTGAGAACCACCGCGGTTCAAGATCCGCGGCTTCTTGATGTTGCGTATCGACTGTATGGTGCGGATATGAATCCGCTGGTGTTGCAGTTGGCCAGCAGTGCCGGACCGCTGCGCGACGTCGCTGTCAAACATGGTGTCGATGCAACCAACCTCGAGTTGTTGAAACAAATGAAGCCTATAATGGGTGAATTCTCAAACTGGGGCAATGAGCGGTTGCGGCTCGATCTCGTTGATCGCCTAAGCAGACGTATTGGCTGGGCGGCTAACCGCACCGATCTCAACGGACAGCTGCGCGAGCGTATGGGGCTGCGTTTGGACCTGCTTAAAGAGCTGATCAAGCCGATGCGGATGGATGTGTTCGGACAATCCCTGGAGCAACTGAGCAGTTTCATCGAATCGGCCCAGAAGCGGCTAGAGGAAACCGCTCCTGCCGAGGCTAAGTAAGCAGACAAGCGGCTGCTAACATTGTAGGGGCGATGCATGCATCGCCCCTACATGACGTATCGACGTCCTTTGCAGAGCCTTTTTGCGTCATGCTCAGGACTTGCTACTTGAACCGCTGCTGCAGTGAGCAACCGGACGCAGCAAGAATTTTCTTGCTAACATATTCAATCCTCTCTCAAGGTCCGTGCGATGAGACGAGGCGGGCTCTGTTTTGTTCTCACTTGCAATCTGATGTATTATGACGAGGAAGCTCAGAGGTATTACCATGTCCGTTGGAAAAAGCCGGCTCCAAACAATGCGTCGGGTTGCATGTTTGGCTGCGGCCTGTGCGTCGCTGGTCGCCGTATCCGTGTCCGCCCAGGTGCCGAAAAAACTGGACAAGGCGCTTGTCGATCACTTCGTCACCCTTAACACCACGAAGGGACCAATCGTCATCAAGGTCTACTTTTCTCTTGTTCCGTACACGGCCAGCAATTTTCTCAATTTGGTCAAACGAAAGTTCTACGACGGGCTGACATTCCATCGTGTAGAAGACTGGGTGGTGCAAGGTGGCGATCCAGACGGTAACGGCACAGGCAACTTCGTCGATCCGCAGACGGGCAAACCCAGATTCTTGCACTTGGAAGTAACTCCCAAACTAAATCATGATCACCCGGGCGTAGTAGCTATGGCACGCTCCGAGAATCCGAATTCTGCCAGCTGCCAGTTTTACATCTTGAAGCGTCCGGCCTCGTACCTCAACGGCAAATACGCTGTGTTCGGGCAAGTGGTTGACGGTATGCAGACGGTTGATAGGCTGCAAATCGGCGATCGCATCATGAGCGCGCGCATCTCAGATCCGCCCGCCTCTGACGACCGTCCAGCATATCTTCCGCCTGAGGCGCCCGCAGGCTCATCGCCAGGCGCGTCACCCGCTAAACCGGCAGATTCCGGTTTTTAGCGAGGCGGACTAAACGTCTGTTCTATACGCGCTCGTTCTGTCGCCGGCCAGGTGTAAAACCAGGCCAGAAGCAAGCCGCCGACGACAAAAGGAACGCTGAGCAGAGCCACGAACACGAAGGCTTCCGTACGGGACGACCTGGTTGCTTGCGGCGCCAAGCCGGCACCGATAAAAGATCCGCAATGCTTGCACTTGATGGCTTCTTGTTTGATCAGCTCCGCGCATAGCGGGCATTTCTTTTCCAGCGTCTGCATGGTTCTTACCTTTATGTCTGCCAACTCCATTTTAGGCGCAGACTGTACGCTCGCCGCTCTAAAATTCGCTAATCATCCGATTCTGCGGGCTCTGAAACGCGATGCCGCACCAGCGGCGGTGGCAGAGCGAGGCAGGCGGTCACGCTTGCCGGTGCTGCGGCGGCCACACTCAGGAGAGGGTTGTAATGTTGCGCGTGCTCAATATATTGAGTAAAAAGTCATGAATTGTCATACCATCGAACTCAACGGAACAGTACGGTTTCCCGCCCGTCTGCCTGATCGTAACTACTCTGCTGTAAACTGGAATCCCACATGCAGGTTCGCAACCCAACTTTGAACAGCACGCCCAGCGGCTCGCACAACGCCCTCAGCAATCCGAACTTGCGGCTTTATTTGTCGGGGCAAGTGGTATCCATGGTGGGCACATGGATGCAGCAGATGGCACTCAGCTGGCTTATTTATCGGCTGACGAACTCCGAGTTCATGCTCGGAGCGATTGGCTTTGCCAGCCAGGCACCGGCATTTTTCCTGACTCCGGTTGCCGGCATCGTTGCCGACCGGGTCAACCGGCATAAACTGGTAATCACCACGCAAACATTGGCCATGATTCAGGCCGGTCTTTTGGCTGCCGTGGTACTTTCCGGACATACCCAAATCTGGCACCTGCTTGTTCTAGGCGCTTTTATGGGCGTCATCAACGCCTTCGACATGCCCGGACGCCAGACCTTCCTTGTGGACATGCTGCGCAGCCCTGAGGAGTTGCCCAACGCCATTGCCGTAAATTCTTCAATCGTGACGTTGACACGCCTTGCTGGTCCGGCGATTGCCGGGTTTTGCATTGCCTGGTTCGGCGAAGGGATTTGCTTTTTGATCAACGCCGTCAGTTTCGTGGCCGTGATTATCGCTCTCTTGTTTATAAAGCCTAACGTTGTGCGCAGGCCTGCATCGGGCAAACATCCGCTTGCTGAAATGAAGGAAGGATTTGCTTACGCATTTGGCTTCGGGCCGATTCGCGCTTTGATACTTCTGCTGGCTCTGGTCAGTATGTTCGGCATGCCGTATGCGGTGCTCATGCCGGCCTTTGCCAAAAACGTCTTCGGCGGCAATGCCACCACTCTTGGCTGGTTGACTTCTGCAGCCGGCGTCGGTTCTCTAATCGGAGCGGTATATCTAGCTTCGCGCAAAGGCGTGCTCGGATTGGGACGCTGGATTTTGATCTCGTCGCTGTTATTTGGTGCCGGACTGGTCGGATTCGGATTCTCGCATTGGCTGGTGCCGTCCTTGCTGTTACTCGTTCTGGTCGGGTTTGGCGGTATGGTGCAGATGGCTGCGACGAACACACTTTTGCAAACGATTGTCGAGGAGGATAAGCGTGGGCGCGTGATGAGCCTGTTCACGATGTCGTTTATCGGGCTGGCGCCTTTCGGCAGCATGGTGGCAGGTATGCTGGCCGACAAAATCGGCACTGGTCCGACCGTGATCGGCAGTGGCATTATCTGCCTTTTGCTCGGCGCCGCATTCGGCGCCAACTTCCAACAACTCCGCCGCGAGGTGCGCCCGATCTATATCGAGCGCGGCATTCTGCAAGCGGAAAACGAAATGAATGTGCTCAACAGGTAGACTTTGCAGGGACATGCACGACCTGCTCGCTCTCCTTCAATGGCAGCCTGAGGTAAAAAACTGCACCGCCGTCGTGGTTGCGCGCGCCTATAGTGCCGCCGTGTTTTTCGACGATACTTTTGCAGATGAAAAGTCCCAGTCCCGATCCACCTTTGGATAGTGCATCGCTGACGCGTGTTTGTTTGAAGGGCTCGAAAATTTTCTCTTCCATGCCGGCTGGTATACCGCAGCCGCTGTCGACGACGCGCAGCTCAAGCTGGCCGCAGGGCAAACGCTCGGCCTCGAGCTGGACATAGCCACCCTTCGACGTAAATTTGAGGGCGTTGAAAATGAGGTTGATTAGCACTTGCACAAGCCGGTCCGGATCGGCAATCAGCTGCTCGTGCGTCGGTTCCACGACGAGTTTGATCTGTTTCTTCTCGGC
>Ga0134128_10003541_pt1 | contig 19055 bp, 14 predicted proteins | sample KB31754_FD_96462 | JGI IMG/M metagenome (GOLD analysis project Ga0134128, IMG submission 96462) | Terrestrial soil microbial communities with excess Nitrogen fertilizer from Kellogg Biological Station, Michigan, USA - KB3-175-4 | ecosystem: Environmental > Terrestrial > Soil > Unclassified ...
AGCTATTCGAGAGCGAAGACCTTGCGGAGCTGCCGGTCGACCGCTCCGGCCGGCATGAAACGCCGCAGCCGCCCGACGAGCTTTGCCTGTGAGCCGACCGGCCTGCGCAACCGATACGGCGCCTCGATGGCCCGCGCGATCTCCTCCGCCACCCCGCGCGGTTCGGGCGCCGCCTGGAAGCTGGCTGCCAGGGCCGCCGCGACGCGCGAGCGCTCTTCAGCGTACGCATCCAGGCGAGTCGCCGCGGTCACGCTGTTAGCGTCGAACCCGGTACGAGTGAAGGCGGGCTCGACCAGCACCACGCGGATGCCGAACTGCCTCACCTCGTGATCGAGGGACTCCGAGAGGCCCTCGAGCGCGTGCTTCGTGCTCGAGTAGATGGCAGCGTAGGGCGCGGGTATGAATCCCTGCACCGAGCTCACGTTGACGATGAGTCCCGAGCGCCGTGCGCGCATGTGCGGCAGCACGGCTTGGCTCGTGCGAATGACACCGAAGACATTAGTGTCGAAAAGCGCTTGCGCCTGCTCGATCGAGGTCTCCTCGAATGCACCGAATACGCCGAGGCCCGCATTGTTGACGAGCACATCGATGCGCCCGGCTGCGTCCATCACCGCTTGCACGACATGCGAGACGGACGCAGCAACGGTAACGTCGAGCGGCAGCAGGCTCACGCCCGAAGTAGTGGCCGCCTTTTGCGGCCATCGCGCCGTACCAAAGACCCGATACCCGCGGCTGACTAGGTGCTCCGCCGTTGCGGAGCCGATTCCGCTCGAGGCGCCGGTGATGAGGACGACTTTCTGATCTGACATGGCATTGCTCCGGGATTCGATGTGGCTTGAGCGCGTCCCTGCAGGACGTATATGTATCTACATGTTAATGAACGAAATGAGTCCGCATGCGACTCTTCCTCACCTGGAGGCAAGTCGGCTCGCGGCCAGAAACGCCGCGTTCTTTAGCGCGGTAGCCTGCCCTCGGCCAAGGCGTTTCTCGAACGCCTGCTGCGCCGCTTCCCACCGGGGCCTCAGTTTCCGAAGCTGTTCTTGCCCTTTGGAGGTCAGGTTCCAACGTCTCTGCCGCCGGTCCTCACCGACGGTGTCGGCTGCCAGTCCTTCTCGCTTGATCAGCGCCAGAGTGCGGGTGGCAGTGGTCTGATCGATGCCCATGGCCTCCGCGATCTCAGTCGTAGTCAAGTTCGGAGCCATCTCGATGAGCTGCAACGCGGTGTATTGCGTCGCGTGGATACCGCTTTCTGCGATCATCTCCTCGTAGAGAACCGTCACGGCTCGGGCGGCCTGCCGCAGCGTCGCGCAGTAGCATGGGAGCGATTGAATTTTCATGTCACCGAATATATATGTATCTACATTCATTGTCAAACGCCTCCTGTCCGACCCGCCTCAGCTCGCCGGCTGCGTCCTCGCCACCGAGAATTCCTCATGGTCCACGCGAATCCGGAACCAGATCGCGTAGAGCGCGGGGAGAAAGAGAAGCGTCAGCACCGTGCCGCCGATCGTGCCGCCGATCAGCGTGACGGCCATCGATCCCCAGAAGACCGAGGTCGTCAGTGGAATGAACGCCAGCACCGCGGCGAGCGCCGTGAGGATGACGGGACGCGCGCGTTGCACCGTTGCCTCGATCACCGCGTGATACGGGTCCAGCCCCTCGGTGAGGTTCGTGCGGATCTGTCCGATCAGGATGAGCGTGTTGCGCATGAGGATTCCTGACAGGCCGATGAGGCCCAGGATCGCGTTGAAGCCGAATGGCTGGTGCAGCAGGAGGAGGAATGGCACGGTACCCACCAGCCCCAAGGGCGCCGTGAGGAACACGATCGTCGTCGCCGCCAACGACCGGGTCTGTAACACGAGAACGAGCAGCGTGAGCAGGATCATGACGGGAAAGACCGGCGCCAGCGCGGAATTGGCCTTGGCGGAATCCTCGATGTTGCCGCCCATCTGAATTTCGTATCCCGCCGGAAGGCTCGCCCTGATGGGGGCCAACGCCTTCCATATCTCCGTGGAGACCTGAGGCGGTTGCAGCGACTCATCGTAATCGCATTGCACGGTGATGGTTGGCGTGCGATCGCGACGCCTCAGGACCGGATCCTCGGGCCTCAGCTCGAAATGGCCGACCTGGCTCAAGGGGATCAGCCGCCCCTCTCGATTCGTGAGGGTGAGATCGGCGAGCTTGGCAGGGTCGAGGCGATCGGGTCCTGAGCTGCGTGCCACCACTTCGACCGTGCGAATGCCTTCGCGGACCTGGGTGATCGGCGCCCCGGTGAGCAGAAACTGCAGCTGCTGCGCGACGTCGGTGGGGCTCAGACCTAAGAGCTCGAGGCGGCTCTGATCGAGCACGAACTGCTCCGTTGGGGCGCGGTCACCCCAGTCTTCATTCACCTGGCGGGTGTGGGGATTCGCCCGCATCACCCCCTCGACTTCGTCCGCGATCCTGCGCAGCACCGTGGGATTCGGCCCCATCACACGGAAATTGACGAGGTAGTGCGGGAAGGGGCCAAAGATGAGCTGTGAGACCCGAACCTGGGCGCCCGGCGCCAGACCCTCCGCGATTCGCTTGCGGAGCCGGAGCTTGAGCCGGTCTCGGGCCGCCTCATCCGGCGTCAGGACGACGAGCTTCGCGAAGGAAGGATCGGGAAGCTCCGGGTTGTAGGAGAAAAAGAAGCGGGGTGCGCCTTGGCCGATATACGTCGTGACGATCTTCGCCTCGGGCTGTTTCTTGAGCCATGCTTCGACCTTCAAGGCGGCCGCTTCGGTCGCCTCGATCGCCGTGCCTTCCGGCATCTGCACGTCGACCAGAACTTCGGGTCGATCGGATGTCGGGAAGAACTGCTGTTTGACGAAAGTCATGCCGACGCCGGCGACGAGAAATGCACCGACGACCGCCGCGGCGACGATGAATTTGTGATCGACGGCGGCGGCGATCCACCGCCGCAGACGCTCATAACGCGGTGTCGCGTAGATCGCTTCCCGACCGCCCGGCATTGGCTTGATATTGGGCAGCAGCTTCACGCCGAGATAGGGTGTGAACACCACGGCGACGACCCAGGAGGCGATCAGGGCGTATCCGACCATCCAGAAGATGTTTCCGGCGTATTCGCCGGCCGTCGATCGCGCAAAACCGACAGGCGTGAAGCCGATGACGGTGACCAGGGTGCCGGCCAGCATGGGAGCGGCGGTATGGCTCCACGCATATGCGGCGGCCTTGACGCGCTCGAATCCCTCCTCCAGCTTCACGACCATCATCTCGGTGGCGATGATGGCATCGTCGACGAGGAGTCCGAGCGCAATGATGAGCGCACCCAAGGTGATGCGGTCGAAGACGCGGCCGGTCATCATCATGATGACGAAGACCGCGGCCAGGGTGAGTGGAACCGCCGTGGCGACCACCACACCGACTCGCCAGCCGAGGCTGATCAGGCTCACCAGCATGATGACGCCCAAGGCCACGAAGAACTTCAGCATGAACTCATTGACGGCCGCGCGGATGTTGACGGCCTGATCGGTGATCTTGGAGAAGGAGACGCCCGCAGGCAGCTGGGCTGCGATCTTGGCGCGCGCCGCTTCCAGGGCGCGACCCAGCACCAGACCGTTCCAGCCGTCTTTCATGACCACCGCCAGGACGAGCGCGGGCTCTCCGTTGTGGCGGATGAGATAAGTCGGGGGATCCTCGTAGCCGCGCTCCACATCCGCGATATCCCCGAGCCGCAACACCCGGCCGCCTGCCGCGATCGGTGTGTCCCGGATCTGCTGCAGATCGTCATAGGCGCCATCGAGACGAAGGAAGACCTGCGCGCCGCTCGTGTCGATCGATCCGGCCGGAGTTACGGTGTTCTGGTGCTGAAGCGCCGCGAAGATGTCTCTCGCACTGATGCCGAGGGTGGCGAGGCGCGCATTCGAAATATTGACGAAGATTTGTTCCGGGCGCTCGCCGAGGATATTGACCTTCTTCACCCCGGGGACATGCAGGAGCTGTTGGCGCAGCGCCTCCGCCTCGCGGGTCAGCTCCCGGGACGGCATCCCGTGCGCCTCAACTGCATAGAGCGCGAAGGTCACATCCGAATATTCATCATTGATGAAGGGGCCCAGAACCCCCTGCGGGAGGTTATGTGCCTCATCGCCGAGTTTCTTGCGCGCCTGATAGAACTGCTCGGCCACGTCCGCGGGTGGGGTCTTGTCGCTCAGTTCCACCATCATCACGGCAATGCCTGGCCTCGTGAACGTCTCCACGTGGTCATACCAGCGCAATTCCTGCATGCGCTTCTCGAGGGGATCGGCGACGAGGTTCTGCATTTCCTGAGCGGTGGCGCCCGGCCACACCGCCGTCACCGTGAAATTCTTGATCGTGAACGCAGGGTCCTCCGCGCGACCCAGGTGGCCAAAGGCATAGATCCCTGACAGGATGATGGCAACGATGAGGAAGACTGTGATGGCGCGCTCGCGCACGGCGAGCTCTGACAGGTTGAAGCGCATCATTGTAAGTCCGCCTCGTATTGGGCGACTCGAACGTGTTCGCCTTGGTAGAGGAAGTGCCCGCCCAACGCGACGATCGGCTCGCCGATGTGGACGCCGCTGCTCACAATTGCCGTCTCGCCGGCAAGCTGAACGACGTGCACCGGGCGAAACGAGACTAATGAGGCCGCCGTGTCGTATATCCAGACGCCCGGCCCCTTACCTTCATCGTCGATCGCTCCAAGCGGCACGGACATGTCTGCCGACGGCCGGGATGAGGAGAGGTATACCGTGACAGTTGCGCCGAGCGACGCCTGAGCCGCCGAGCCCTCGAGAACGTAACGCGCCTCGAATGTTCGGGTCAGCGGATCGGCGGCATCCGAGAGCTGCCGCAGGCGCACGGGCACGAATGCCGTGCCGTCGTACAGGATCGCCTCGGCCGTCGAGCCAATCGCCGGCCGCACGGTTTCGGGAAGATCGATCGAGGCTTCGCGGGGCCCTGCGTGCGCCAACTTGAGGACAACTTGACCCGCGGCCACGTATTGCCCGGGCTCGGCGAGTGTCTCAATGACCGTCCCATCCGCCTCCGCCACCAGCGTGGAATATCGACCCTCATCCTGCGCTACCTTGAGTTCCGCAGTCGCGCTCCTCAGGAGCGCTCGCGCGCTCTCCGCAGCGGCCTTCGCTTGATCGAACGCCGAGCGGGAAACAGCGCCCGAAGATACCAGTTGGCGATAGCGCGCTGCATCGGCAGCGGCCTGGGTGAGCCGCGCTCTCGCGGCGGCGACGTTCCCGACCTGCACCGCGATGGCGTGTGCGTAATCGGTGTGATCGATCCGCATCAGCGGCTCACCGCGCCGAACCTTCTCGCCGGTGTCGACGAGGCGCTCGATGATCTTCCCCGGCACACGAAACGTCAGATCCGATTCCACGCGGGCTCTGACTATCCCGGTGAAGCCGCGCTCTGCCGGAACGGCAGGCGCAACCGTGGCGATCTCGACGAGCTTTGTCTCGGTGCGGGGATCCGTCGCCGATGCGGCGGGCTTGCAGCCCGGGAGGCTCAACCCGATGACCACGGACATCGCGGCGAACATCGCCGGCCTGACCATTGCCCGAATCATGACCGGCGCTCTGGTCACAAGGCACCACGTGACGATCCGCGCTCTCCGAGAAGCGCTTGCCGCACGGTCGATTGAAAGTCCTCATCCGCCCGCGGCGTCTCGCGGGATGCAACCGCAGCCGCTTGCAGCCTCGGCGTCGTCGCCTTTGCATGCCCGACGTGGGAGGCGCTCCATCCGAGCAGGAGCTGCCGCGCGAACGCCTGCGCGTCCTGATCCGATGCGACCACGTCCGTAGAGTGCGACTCGGAGGGGCGGATCGTGCGGGTCGCAATACTTCCAGAGAGAACTTCCCTCATCTGCGCCTGAATGTCGCCCTGGGGGCTTGCCGCAGCCGCGCTGCCGATCTGGACGAAGAGCGCCGCGGCGGCGATGGGTAGCGCACGGCTCAAGGATTGGGTGATGCGGATTGTCATGATGGCGTTCTCCTGGCTGAGATTAAATATGTAGATGCATGTATATGGGACGATGATGTCGCACTGAGCGATCACCTTTCTGCCATGGAGCCGCACATTACATGTATCTACATGCATTGTCAAGCACTTCCTCCCTCAGTCCGAAACTCCCCGCCGGATTCCGCAGACATTGGGGCAAATTGCCGTACCCTGAACATAAGCCCTGGCACCGTCAATGAAATTTCTCCCCCCGCGCAAGCATCTCGATAATCAGCTTTATGCGTTTGACTTTTGTCTCTGGACGCTTTGCCGTTTGCAACCGGTAGGCAATCGCATACAGGTTGGCCCTATTGAGGGTCGAGAAGAACTGCTTTGCCCTAGGGTTACGAGCAAGCTCCTTCACGAACTCGGGAGGCACCGTTGCGTTAGCGGGTGAATCGTACGCAGCGGCCCAGCGCCCGTCGGCTTTGGCCGCTTCCACTTCCTTGAGACCCGCAGGCATCATCTCACCCGCCCGGATGAGCCGATCCACGTGCGTAATATTTCTCTTTGACCAGGCACTTCTGGACCTCCGCGGGGTGAATTTCTGCACCCAGGAGTTTGCGTCGAACGGCAGCTTTTGCCCATCGATCCAACCGAAACACAGCGCCTGGTCGAGCGCCTCGGCGTACGTGACGGACACAACACCCGATTCCTTCTTGTAAATCCGCAACAACAGTCCGGCGGCCCGGGTGTGCTCCTTCGCCAGCCATGCGCGAAGTTCTTGTGACGAGCGAAAACTTCGCGGCCGCGCCATGCCACGGGAAGGCGATGCGCCCATGTGTCGTTCAGTTCACGTTCATGCCCTTATACCGCACTGTATCAAAGTCCAAGGCGCTTCCCACAAAGGATCGCGGCAAATGCAGGCCGTCCCGTCAGGGTAAGCTCCTCGTGGACCTGGAAGTCATCGGACCCGCGCCTCTCGCTCGGGCGCAGCGGCAAGACGACTGAGAACCTCTCTACATTGCCTATAGATGGCATCGACCAGAATACCCAGGGTCTCGCCTGCCGCTGTTAGCCCGCGCAAGCTCGCGCCGAGCGCTGCGGCTTCATCGGGTAAGACCTGCGTCAGCTCCATAAGCGAACCTCGAAGCTCCTCCGGTGGGTAACGGCAGCTTCGCGCGAGATCGTCGAAGTGTCGCGGTTGGATTTGCCTCAAGCGGTAGTAGTTGCCCACTCGCATCGCAAGCTTCATTTTTTGCACCGGGATGCGCCTGGGGTAGGGCCATGCGCTCGCCACATCGTAAAGCGGAGCCAGTCGCATGCTCGGGCGATCGGCGCCGCGAGTCAGGAGGAGCGAGTAGTTCTTGGCATGAGAGTCGGTCGCGGCAATCAAATAGATGAAGCAGGCCGTGCGCATGAGTCGAGTGCGATCGGCGGTGGGATCATCCGCGCTTTCGAGGAGTGCCATGATGTCTCGGAAGCCCGGGCCACCTTCGTTTTGATATTTGGAAGCGGGGTGAATGCCGAGCGCCTGGCAGCAGTCTTCCTGGTGAATTCTTACCCATCGGCCTTCGAGAGTCACGCGGTCGTAACGCTCTGCGATGAGCGTGGGGACATCACCGATCAAGCGCCAGTGGGTACGCGCAGAAGGCAGGCCCACACGGCGGGCGAGCTCGAGACAGAAGTGCTCGTTCTCGCCAAAGCCATCGAAGTCGTTCGCGACCGGCTTGAAGATGTGAGTCGTCGGTGTCCGTCCCTGCGGGATTCCATAGCGATCACGGCTGGAATCGTAGAAGAAGGCGGTTTTCGCCTGCGCACCGGACAGAGAGAACTGCCCCTCAGTCGGACTCTCGCGTACGGCACCGGCATCCGCGGCAAGGTGGCGGATACGCCGGGCGAGCTCGGCTTCATCCAGCCATTGCACTGCCGATGCCCTGCGGGAGGAATCGAGCACCGCGTCCAGGCGCTCCTCGCGTACGAACTGCACGGCGCCGGCGCAATCCTCCCCGACATGTGCAAGGAGCGAGGTAGCGTTTCGAGGAGAGACCTGAAATAGCCTTCCCCAGGAATCGAGGGTAAGTGCGTTGTCAGGGAGCAAGCCCCAGAGATAGTTGAGTACGGCGGCGCCTGCAAAGGGCACAGGCCGTAGAGGCAGGCTCTGAGAGATCGGGTAGGCGCCAGGCATCGAAAGCCACGGCTCCAGGTATTCGAGCGCAACGCGTGAGCCCCGTGCCTCGAGCCTCCCGACGACCTGCCCTTCCAGGCACACGAAAAGGATCATCGCTTGCCCTTGCCGCGGGGAGCAGCGAGTGATTCGAGAACGGATTCAAGCGAGACGTTGGGTGTGGGCGGCTCAGTTTTCGACGGTTTTCCCTCCACCCAGGGAGTCACTCCGGTCTGCAGCTTGACACCCAGATAGGCGAGTGTCCGCAGCACCTTCCCGATCTGCGCGTTGTCCTTGCCGCGCTCAACCTCGGAAACCCAGGCTTGGCTGGCACCAATCGCGCGGGCAAGCTGACCCTGGGTAAGCTCGCGGTGTCGGCGCGCGGCGGCGATGATCCTGCCGACTTCGACGGCTGACTGTGCCCACATAGGTTTCGCTCCGCGCTCGATGGCCAATCGACGGTATTCTGCATTATAAGCGATCGGCTATATATTTCAATATAACCGATCGGCTATAGAACACGCACCGAAATCAGGCATCCGCACCGATGCCCGCCCCGGCGGAGCAAAGTATGGCGAAGCCGCTGTTACCGCTTGCCGGCAGCGGCCGTGGACTGTACGGCCGCGATAGCCAAGCGACCCTACACCGGCTGCGGGACGAATGGAGCGGGTAATCCTCGAGGGGCTGCCGGAGAAATGCTCTTCTGCTGATCGACTCCGCCCCGCTCATTTACGTGCTCGACGAACTCGAGCAGCGCGCGCTTGCGGATCGCCCTCACTGCGGCGGCCACGCGCCTGCCGGCGGGTTGCCGAGGATCCGGGTGTTGATCGTCATGTAGAGATTGGCAAGCCGCCCGCGGATCTCCCCCGCGGGGTTTGGATTGGCGGTAGTGGCCGAGAAGCTGCCCGGACTGCCCGCGACGAGCGAATCGCACGTCAGAAGCTGACTCGCAGCACTCGCGAACTGGTTTTTATTGAAGGCCGTCTGGCTCACGTTGATGCAGTTCAACAGGCTGGCCTCGAAGGTCGGATCCACGCTCGCCGCCGAAATCGTGCTCTCCAGCGTGCCATATTTCGACGTGGCGAAGTTGGTCAATTTCTTGCGGATGTTACTTCCCGGAAGGGCCGTCACGTTCACGACCAGTCCCAGTCCCCAGAGGGAAAGCTGCCGGGTGCCGGCTCCGGACGTGCCGCAGGTGCCCGTCATCTCCACGAAGTTGTTGCCTTCGACAACCGAGCCCTCGCCCGCGAGAGGCGCCCAGGCGAGCACGGTCTGCGGGCACGGCGGATTGGTACCCGGCAGAACGGTGGTCGAGTCGGCATCGCTGGCAACATACGCGCCGGTGAGCTGATTGTCCGAGCTCGTGAGTGATTTGACGAGAGCGAACCCGGAGCCGGAGTTGCCCGAGCCCCCGCAGAGATAGTCCGGGATAACCGTGTTGCCGTAGCCCGCGCAGACTTGCCCGACCTGGAGAGTGTGCCCGGTGCAGGTCCCGTACTGTGCGATGCGCGGATCGACCGGCACTACACAGATGTCCTCGATGAGACGGCCCGCGAGCGTCGGCACGTCTTCGATGGAATGCTTCAGCACATTGCCCAGGAGGTCACAACCGCCCGCATTTTGCAGACAGGTGCTCGAGGCGGCGGACTTGAGATTCGTGGCGGCGAGCCCCTGCGGGTGCTCGACGCCGGTCGTGACGGTAGCAAGCGGCGGATTGGGACCGCCCCCCGGGGGCGGAGCACCGAATTTCAGGATGTCTCCGCCGTTGTTGTTGGCGACGAAGGCAAAGGGAACGCCGTTCTCGATCCCCGTCTTGATCTTGAACTTTCCGTTGCCGAGACCGCTCGAGAAATCGGGCAGGCTGGTCGCGGTCCCGCCCGTGAAGGCGTATCGCAGGATCGCGCCATCGCTCGTGGTGATCAGCAGACTCGCGTCGGGAGGCCAGAACGCCATGCCGCCGAGCGCAGCACCCGCGGGAAACCGGCTCGCGGTGAGCAGCTCTGCGGTCGGGCTGACGGGAGGGCCGCCAGCGATGACGCTCTGCACGCTGGCGGCCGAATACACGAACACGGTGTCGGGGTTGCTCGCCAGCACGAGCAGATCGCCTGCCTGCGCCGCAGCACTGGTCGTTGGTGCGACCAGCGTGTCCTCGAGACTCTGTACCGGAACGCCGCCGAAACCGTCATCGACAAGCAGCGGCGCGAGGAAGCCGGCGCCAAGCGGCTGGCTCGGGTCGTGCGGGAAGACCCACAATTGCTGCGGCTTGGAGGTACCGGTTCCCGAGCTGACCACGAAAAGGTCACCGCCCGGACTCACCGACAAACCATCCGGATAGACCGGGCCCGGACCCTGGCTCGTGCTCCAGATCACCGTGCCTGTGCCGGAGGCGTCCGGATAGCGGACGATCTCGCCCTTCAGGGTGTCTGCTACCAGCAGATCCACCGTTCCGCTCTGGACATTGGGGATGAACACCAGGGAGCGGAAGCTGCTATAGAGATTCTGGTCGGTATTGAGGACCGTCGTGTTTCCGCCCGCGCCGACAAACGTGACGTCATACACCTGGTCGTTGGACGCATTTGCCGCGGTCACCCGAAGCGACTGGGCGTGGGCGGTCGCGACGACCAGGGATGCCGCGATCGCAAGGGCCAAGCAGATGGAATGGGCTTTGATCTTGTTGCGAGACATGGACCCTACCCTCACGAGGCACGACCCGACCCGAGATGCCGACCCCGCAGGGATGGGCGTCGGCCTCGTGATCAGGTACGGCCGTTTTCTGACTTCTGTTTGGCTGTTGCTTCTTGGTATCTTGGCTGGCCGCGATCTCGAGACCCGCGCCAGGATGTCAAGGCTACCACCTTCGCGTCAGGCGTGCTCACTTCATCTGAAATTGGCGCGCGCCACCGGAATGCGGGCGCTTACGGGCAGCCGAGCCCCACTCGTGGTCAGCCTCTGCCGCTGCAGTTGATCCAGGTAACGCTGGTTCAGGGCCCGGTACATCGGAAATGCACCGGGGTCATTCGCGAGCACCGTGCGGCAGTGAACGAGCAGCTTCTGGGCAGCAGCGTAGTGCCCCATGCCCGCAAGCGCAGCGCCTTCAGCGCTCTGCGCGAGGGCAATCTTCCACGCGGAGCCGGGCAGCTCGGCGCTCCAGATCCGCTCCGCCGCCTGCGCAGAGGCGATCGCGGCGGCATATTGGTGCGTGGCGGCCTCGATGATGGCGAGGTGCGTGAGGCTCGCTGCAACTTCCGGATGCGACTTGCCGAAAAGATGCTGGCGCATCGCGAGCCCTTCCTCGATATCCCGTTCCGCGGTGCCATATTTCCCGGTCTCGAACAGCCAGAAACCCATCGTGTTGAGAATGCCGGCAACCTTCGGGTTGTCGCCGGGAAAGAGCTTCCGGTAGATGGCGAGCGACTCGCGCTCGGTGGCGAGCGCATTGCGCACCTCACCCTTTTCGTACTGCACGTACGCGAGGTTGTTGAGCGTGTTGGCGACCGCGGGATGCACTTCTCCGAGCAGCTCCTTCTGCATCGCGAGCGCTTCACGGTAGGCTGATTCGGCCGCGGAAAGATTGCCGTCGTCGTCGAGGACCAGGCCGAGATTGTTGAGCCCGGTCGCGATCTCGGGATGCCGGTCACCGAGCAGGAGGCGCTTCATGGCGATCGATTCGCGAAACTGCTGTTCCGACTGTCGGTAGTTGCCACCCTCGAGCTGCAGCAGCCCGAGATCGTTGATGGCGTCTGCGTAGTCGGGATAGGGCTGCGCACCCCAGAGCATGCGCTGCATGGCAACCGCCTGTTGCATGAGCGGCAGCGCCTCGCTGAGACGCCCCAGCCGATCGACGACCTTGCCGAGCGCCTCGAGCGTACGCGCCGTATCCTCGTTCGCGCCCGGCAAGTACTTGCGCTCGACAGCCAGCGCCTGCCGAAGGCGACGTTCCGCCTCAGGGAGGCGACCGCGATCGGCGAGCTCGCTGCCGAGCCCCAGGTAGCTCCTCGCCAGGGCAGCTTCGTCGCGCCGGCTCTCGGGCTGCGCACTCTGAAGGTCGATGGCTTGACGGTAGTCCCGATCGGCTGCCGGGTATTCTGCGCGCAGGGTCAGGAGCTCTCCCAGGCTGCTGAGCGAGGTACCGAGCTCGATCGGCTCGGTCGGTCGAATCGCCCGGCGTGTCGCCACGGCCGTTTGGAGGAGCGGCTTCGCCTCGCCGTAGAGTCCGAGTCCCATGTACGCCCTCCCTAGAGTGTCCATCAGCGTCGCCTGAATGCGTGGTTGCCCCGCGAGCTGTGTCCTGACGCGGGTTGCACCCGCGTCGAGCATCGCGCGCGCCGTCACGCGATTGCCGCGCGCCGCCGTCGGATCGGAGATCCGGAACAGACCGACGAGGAAGTTGGTCGTTTGCTGAGCGGTCTGCGCCTCCACTCGCGCTAACGTGGTTTGTCGCTCGGCGGTGGCGCGCGCGATCAGCGCGGCCGCCGCAAGCGCGGTCGTGAGTACCATGCCGACGAGAGCCGAGGCGGCGATCACGAACAGCTGCCGGTTTCGGCGCGCCTGCTCCCGCTGCCGAAGCGCGTCGAAACCCAACCCGAGCATTCCGGCGATGAGCTTGAGTCTCGCGTGGTTCCGCCCGTCCTTGCCCCGGCGCGCATCTGCCGCAATCGGCTCGGCCCGGACCGAGCTCAGATTGCCGTCGGGACCCAGCCGATAGCGCAGCGCCGGAGGGAAGCACTCATCGTCAGCCCGCCGCGGATCGTCGGACGCGTTCGGCTCGCCGTCGACGATCAGGCAGAAAATGCGGTCCTCTCGGCCGAGGCGCTTGAAGTCGAGAATCTCCTCGTTGACCCACCGGGATCGCGCCGCGCGCGGTGAGCAGATCACGATCTGGCATGCAGACTTGCGCAGCGCCGCGCTGATGGCGGCGCTGAGATCGGTGGCCGTAGGGAGCTCCTCGCGATCGCGGAACACCGGTGCGAGACGCTTCGGCACGCGTCCGCTGCCGGTCATCACCCCAACCAAGCGCCGGGGAGGACGATAGGACTCGAGCGAGCGGTGCAGCCACGCCGCCCACTTACCGTCAGAGTGGCTATAGCTCAAAAATGCACGGTACTGCGACGAGTCCACGCGAGATCCCCCGGTGCCCCGCCGCGCAATTCCGTTGGTTCGCGGCCTGCGTTGTGGTTGTAGATTCGCGAACTGTATGAGTTTAGCCGAATATCCCTCTGGTTAGCGAGCCGAGGATTGCGTGAGCTCGAGCGCTCGCAGGTGACCCGCCGGACCTGCGTCAAATCCGGACCAACCGATGCTAGTCGCAGTCAATTCTCTGGTGTCCAGATCGACGCCAACCAATTGATATTTAAACGAATCGGTCACGGGCTGGAAGCTATCTGCCGGCACGGGAGAACTCAGCCGCGAGCTTTCGCATCGACTCTCGCTTGCGGGTCACTTCCGTCAGGATCTGCGGCCAGCGGACCTTGTGCAGGGCTGTTGTCGTTCGAAACTGTTCGAGCGGAACAGCCTCCAGCGGGTCGATGGCGTAGAGCAGAAAGACGCGGACGGCCGCAATATCGGTCGCCATCTCCGCGATGCGCTCCAAAAGCTTGAGCCCGACCCGTTCACCACGCGCCACGATCTCCCTCGCGATGAACGCACGCGCCACACCCAAGGCGAGCCGAGCCTGGGCGATCCCGGCATCGTTGCGCTTCTCGGGAAGGAGATGCAGGTTCTGGATCCGGCTGTCGAGAACGTCCATGGGATGAATGACTCGTAGGCGACCAATGTCAGGAATGTCCATCTCAATCGCGCGCCGGGCAAGATCCTTGGTGGTCAGACCGACGACACCCGAGAGGAAATCCACTTGCTTTACCTGACCGCTCCTGGTGCGATGAGTCACCTTGCCGGTTTGCGGGGTTGAGTCATCCAGTGACGGGATCCACGTCTGCCACCCGAGACGTTTGCCAAGAGTAGTCGCGAGCGCCGCATCGCCGATGAAGTCGGCATCGGCTGTCACTCCTGAGACCAGACTCTCGGGACGCTCGACCTGCAAATGATCGGCCCAGAAGGCCAGCGCTTGGCCGCCGACCAGCAGTCCCGTCGGCGAGCAGATACTGAGTATCTTCCGGACATCCTCGGCATCAAGCGGCGCCTCAACATGCCTACTCCTCATCGAAATCACTCGAGGGGCTCACCATTCGCGCGCCGCGTGCTTTATCGGGAGGGATCATGTGCGTCCCACCCCATGATCCCCTCTCGGCGCGCCCCGCCCCCCGAACCTCTTCCAGCGCGCGCGGCGATAGGACTACGGCGACGGGTCGACCGTGCTTCACGATTTCAACGCAGCCCAGCGCCGCGACGTCGTCAAGGAGTCCGCCGAAGTTATTCTTTGCGTGGCTTGCCGATACTCGCTTCATATTATGGCTATTTTAGCCAAAACTTCGAGCACCGCAAGTGCACGGCCCGGGCCGAACCCGGCCCTCGCCGAGCGTATACTTCGCGGCGGATCGAGCGCCCTGCACTGTTTCGACGGAGGGTACCTTGCCAAAGAAGCTGCTCGTGCTACCCCTCAGATTCGCTTCCTTACTGTGCATCTTGCCGCTCGCCGCAGCCGCCCAGGGGCAGTTGCCCCTCGCTTCCCCTGATGCCAGGCTCGGCAATGTCCATTTTGAAACTTCCTGCTCTCCCAGCGCAAAAGATGCCTTTCAACACGGGGTGGCGTTGCTTCATTCCTTTGAGTTCGGTCCAGCGGTTGTCGAATTCCGGGAGGCTCTTGTGAGCGACCCAGGATGTGGAATGGCCGATTGGGGAATTGCGCTCAGTAGTTGGGGCAACCCATTCGCGCCTGGGTTGAAGCCACGGGCATCTCTCTATCAGGGCCGCGCAGCAATTACGGCAGCCGAGGCGGCGGGACCGAGAACGCAGCGCGAGCGCGACTACATCGCTGCCGCTGCCCGCCTCTACGACAGATTCGAGACGACATCACAGCAGTCCCGGCTTGACGCCTACTGCGACGCGATGTCGAAAATCGCAGCGCGATATCCAACGGACTCCGAAGCTCCCATCTTCTACGCACTTTCCCTGGCCATGTCGGCCAACCTTACCGACAAGACATATTCAAGGCAGCTCAAGGCAGGCGCAATTCTGGAACGGTTGTTTCGCAAAGAGCCGTGGCATCCAGGGATAGCTCACTACCTCATACATAGCTATGATTTTCCGGCGCTTGCACCTCGAGCTCTAGCGGCCGCTCGAGCCTATGCCAAAATCGCGCCTGATTCTCCTCATGCACTTCACATGCCTTCTCACATCTTTACCCGGCTCGGGTTGTGGGATGAGTCCATCGAATCTAATATCGCGTCCTCGGCAGCTTCGAGGCGACAAGGCAACGTCACCGAAGAGCTTCACGCCAGCGACTATCTCGTTTACGCGTATTTGCAGAGTGGCCGTGACGCCGCAGCAGCACGAGTCCTGCGGAACCTGCCGGAGATCGAATCGCGTCTGAATCCCGACGTCGCCCCGATCGGCGCCGCCCCGATAGAGGCGGCGTACTTCGCCATTGCCGCTATCCCCGCCCGCCATGCCTTGGAGCGGGGCGACTGGGTTGCAGCGGGCAGGTTGGACGTGCGCTCCACACGCTATCCTTATACTGACGCGATTACCTGGTTTGCGCGGGGAATTGGTGCGGCCCGCCTCGGCAGAATCGCAGCATCGCGGAATGCGGCGCGACAGCTCGCGGCGATCCGGCAGCGACTGACTCGCGCCAATGAACCCTACTGGGCCATGCAGGTGGAAATTCAGCGCGTCGACGTCCTCGCCTGGACAGCCCTCGCGGATAAAAGCTCCAGTCGCGCGTTGGCCCTCATGCGCAAAGCAGCTGCCTTGGAGGGTGCCACGGAGAAGAGCGCGATCACGCCGGGTCCGATTGCACCTGCGTCGGAATTGCTGGGAGAAATGTTCCTCGAGTTGCATCGGCCCCGCGACGCTCAGCGGGAATTTGAGGCCTCGCTGAGGACGGAACCGAATCGGTTCCGCTCACTCTACGGTGCAGCACGGGCAGCCCGACTGGCTGGGAACTCTCAAGCCGCGCGGCGGTATGCCGCTGAACTGCTCAGGGTATGCGCACACGCTGATCGCCCAAGTCGTCGTGAATTGGTCGAAGCGCGCCTGATCGCGAGGCCGGAAGCGCCGAAGGCGCCCCTCCCATCAGCGTAAACATGCGGGCGCAGCGCGCCCGAGCTCGCGGCAAGCCCCGCCCCACACCGCAGCGCAAGGTTCGTACGCGCACACGGCACGGCTCGGATATGTCACGGACCACCCTTTGACCTACTCAGTACTCGCTGGCGCCTGAGCTCGTTTGCGCGCATTCGGCCCTTCGGCTAAAGTGCGCGACCCTCTGCGAGCTACCCCGCCCGGCACGCCGACCAATGCGCAGCCGACGGCCCCCGGTCACCCGGCAGGACGGGGTATGACATTACGACTGTGGCTCCCTTATGCCCAGGTCGTCGCCGCCTGGGACTGCGCCATTGGAACGGACAGATATGCTCTCCACATTCAACGTCACGATGCAGTTCGGCGCCAAGCCGCTGTTCGAGCAGGTCACAGCGAAATTTTCCGATGGCAATCGTTACGGCCTGATCGGTGCCAACGGCTGCGGCAAATCGACGCTCATGAAGATTCTGAGCGGCGAGGTCGAGCAAAGCGCGGGCGACGTGGTGCTGCAGCCCGGGAGGCGCCTCGGCACCCTCCAGCAGAATCAATTCGCCTACGAAGGCGAGCGTGTGCTCAATGTGGTGATGCAAGGTCACTTGGAGATGTGGCGCGTCATGCAGGAGAGGGATCGCATCTACGCCGACCCCAACGCGACGGACGCGGACTACATGAAGGCGGCGGAGCTCGAGGTGAGATTCGGCGAGTATGGCGGTTATGACGCCGAGGCGCGCGCCGGCAGCATCCTCAGCGACATCGGCATCGCCGAATCGTTGCACGAGCGGCCGATGCGCGAGGTGGCGCCAGGATTGAAGCTGCGGGTATTGCTGGCACAGGCTCTGTTCTCGCAGCCGGACGTGCTGCTGCTCGATGAGCCCACGAACAATCTCGATATCCACTCGATCCGGTGGCTCGAGGGCGTGCTCAACGATTATGACACCACGATGATCATCATCAGCCACGACCGGCGTTTCCTGAACCAGGTTTGCACGCACATCGCGGACCTGGATTACCGGCAACTGAAGGTCTACCCGGGCAATTACGATGACTTCATGCTGGCCTCGCTGCAGGCGCGCCAGCGCGTGGAGTCCGCCAATGCCAAGGCCCAGGACCGCATCTCGGATCTGCAGGAATTCGTGCGCCGCTTCTCGGCCAACGCCTCGAAGGCGCGCCAGGCGACCTCTCGCCGCAGAGAGCTCGAGAAGATCAAACTCGAAGAGGTTCGACCTTCTTCGCGGCAGAACCCGTACATCCGCTTCGAGCAGCGCAAGAAGCTGTTCAACTCCGCGGTTTCCGTCGAGGGGCTTTCATTCCGATATCCGGGCTCGGACATCGACGTTCTGAAGAGACTCAGCTTCAACATCCGGGCCGGCGAGCGCATTGCAATCATCGGCGCCAACGGAGTGGGCAAAACGACCCTGGCGCGCTGCCTGATCGGCGAACTGAAGCCCACCGCGGGCCATGTCACCTGGGCGGAGAACGCAGAGCCCGGCTACATGCCGCAGGACGCGCAAGCAGACTTCGCCGAGAAGGTCGACCTCTTCACGTGGATGTCGCAGTGGACGGGCAAGGCGGACGACGATCTGATCGTACGCGCGACGCTCGGCCGGCTCCTTTTTTCCGGCGATGAAGTGAAGAAGTCGGTAAAAGTGCTGTCGGGCGGCGAGAAGGGCCGCATGATCTACGGCAAGCTGATGCTGACCAGGCCGAACGTGCTGGTCATGGATGAGCCCACGAACCACATGGACATGGAAACGATCGAGTCTCTGCAGACGGCGCTCGAGCTGTATCCCGGAACGCTGGTCTTCATCTCCCACGACCGGGAATTCGTCGGTGGCCTCGCGACGCGAATCATCGAGCTGAGGTCGGACGGAACCCTCGAGGATTTCACGGGGACGTTCGAGGAGTACCTGGCGGCACATCCCCTGGCCGCCTGATCATCGGCTCGGGGCCGGGCCGGTGAGGCGCCGCGCGTCCGTCCGGATGACATAGGAACCCTCGCGCCGCCAAGGCATTGCAAGGTGGTCCGATTCAAGACCTGGAACGCAGTGATCATTGCCGCGCTCGCGTCGAAGGCATCCGGAGTTCGAGCCATGAAGCCGTCCACTAGCACGCACCGAGAAACACCTTCCTGGTTAGCGCTCGTCGCAGCGCTCGCGATGGTTGCAGGCGTAAATGTGGCACTCGGTGCCGATCCGCCCGCCACGAGTCAGTCGGCTCTGTCGAAGTCGATGCGCGAGCAGATGGCGGCTATGCACGAACAAGCGGCGGCCTGTCTGCGTTCGAGCAAGTCGATCGCCGAGTGCCGCACTGAGATGGTGCAGAGCTGCCGAAAGATGATGAGCATGGGCGGGCAACACTGCTCCATGATGAAGGGCGGCGGAATGGGAATGGGAATGGGGATGGGGATGAATGGAGGGGCGTGTGGCCAGTCGGCGCCCGCCCATCGCGGGGATAGCAACCCCTGACCAGCAGGGTCAGCTGCGGCTCGGCCTCGCTGCGCTTTGGCGATCGGCTGGGTGGGCGAGGCTGAGATCGAACGGCTTTCGCATCTACGACGATCCCACTCCGAAAGATATCTTGATGATGCCATGGTTTCGGCGCGGGTGTTCCTACGCTACCGTATCCGTGCCCGCTAAGTATTGCTTGCGGGGGCTGGGCCCCTCGAAATCGCGTCACCTTTGTTACTCTCATTCCATCGGTTGGCCAGTCTTAAATAGCTCCCGTGACAGGCCACCGTCGA
>Ga0134128_10003542_pt1 | contig 19051 bp, 17 predicted proteins | sample KB31754_FD_96462 | JGI IMG/M metagenome (GOLD analysis project Ga0134128, IMG submission 96462) | Terrestrial soil microbial communities with excess Nitrogen fertilizer from Kellogg Biological Station, Michigan, USA - KB3-175-4 | ecosystem: Environmental > Terrestrial > Soil > Unclassified ...
ACGAGCGTCGGGCGGCCAGGCGTCATCCCAATGTGGTCGGTTTCGACTGTGTCGAGCGCGTGGAGCAGGAATTGGACCGAGTCCGGATCGCGCTCATCAGCCAGGACGACGCTCGACTCGCGATGTCGCGGGTCGTAAGAGGCTCCGTCCACGACGAGCACACGGGTCGCTTGCGCGGCAAGCTCGTGGAGGGGTCCAAGCGTTTCGGGCACGGCCGCAGCATGGCAGCAGGAGAAGGACGCTGCGGTAGGCCAGTGTTCGGGAATGACCCCTGAGAACGCCTCGCTAATCTCGGCCAGGGTGACTTGGTCAAGCTTGGATGATTGGTGGCGGGAGGTCGGGGAGGCGGAGCTTCGGCTGATCCTTTGGGCTGCCTGGGATCCCATCGGCGGTGTGCCCCGCGACGAATACGACTGGTACGTGCCTCGGCTCTGGGGATTGCTTAGAGAGCTTGCAGCCGTGCTCCGCAGCGGCACGCAGTATGAGGAGTGGTCGGAGGCTGAGCGCGACGGATACCTGGACCGCGTGAAGACCTCACAGGACCGGATCGTGGCGCAGCTAAGCGAGTGGCGGACGGAGCGGATCGGCCTTCCGCCGAATCGACAGGAGGATAGTGCGGTGGCATCGAAGCTGAGCGACTGGCTCGACCCTCCGGGCCTCGGCTTCTCACCGAGCGATCTCGCGGGCTGAAACCCTCGGGTGGGCGAGCGTTCCGGAATGACCTCCGAGGCCCGAGCCTCTACGCTCTCGCGTATGAGCTTCGTCGTCACCCACCGGGACGGCTCTATGGAAAGCGATCCGCCGCTGGAAACCCTGGACTCGCTGATCCGTGAACTCGGTGAAGCGGACGACCCGGAGCATCCCGACGTTGCCGTCCAGCACGAGACCGGGTGGTCACTGTCTGCCTTCAGCTCCGGCTTGGTCGTTTGGGAGAACGTCGAAGAAGGTCCCGAGCAACGTGCCAACGTGAGTTCGCGCGATGGCCTCCGACCGCTGTTTCGAGCCGTGGCCGACGGCGAGATCGAAGAAGTTCAGCGGGCGATCGACGCAGCCAGCTAGGAGGACTCTCGGCTGGGTCATTCCGGAACACTGGCCCAACCGAGTGCCTTCCCGCTTGGGCGAGCTACCGCGTCGCGCTCAGAACCAGAAATACGACGATGAGCGCACACATCACCGTAAGACCGATGAAGGCGACGAAAGCCGCGCTCGACGTTACGTTCGCCGCAGAGCCTCACCCTCTGGTCAAATCGGCGGTAGCGCGACTCCAAGCTCATGGGACAAGTCTAGGTGTGGTTCGATCCCGGCTTGGAGTTCGAGGCTGTGCGGATTGGTTGGACGCCGCTGACCGGATTCGAGGTGACGTGGCCGGGGACTCCGTCCTTGAGCTAGCCGCTGGGTAGGCCGCCTCAGGGTCATTCCGGAACACTGCCCCAGGCGAGGTGGCGACTCAGGGTGCTGATGGCGAGCTGAGGCAGGGCGAGCAAGAGAGGACGCTGCTACGGATGCGGCGAGGTCGCTTTCTATGGGCCGGTGTATGTGACCGTGAAGCCGTTGTTCGAGAGCGGCCCTGGGGTGGCCAGGATCTGGCCGCCTTGCACGATTTCGGTGGCGACTGCCGACCCCGAGGTGGACATTCCGATCCCGCTGAAGGTGACGGTCCCGAAGTTGGCGAAGGGCACCTCGTTCCCGTTGAGATCCCCAGGGTCTTCGGCGATCCACTCGGCCGTCGTTCCGCCCGGGTACGAGTACGTGGAAGCGTCTTGCTGAGCCGTGTAGTTGGAAAAGGTGGAACAGGTCCCCTGGGCGATTCCCGCGGAGAGTCCGGTTTCCATCAGGCCCACCCCACCGGTGCGAGCGTCTGCGATACAGGTGACCCAGGCGCCCGTCTGCGAATCCTGCCCTACATCCACGGTCATGATGTCCCCAGCCTGGACAGGGAGGCCGCTGAAATCCATCTCGGGCAGGCTAGTGGGGCCACCGACGATTTCCCACCACGGCATGTCGGTTTGGACCCCGTTGACACACTCGCTCTGGACGCCAGTTTGAATGAGCGCCTCGCCCGGGTTGAACCCGCCAATACCGTCCCAGGTTGATTCGGCGGCGTTCGGCGTGTCGGTGCAGTTCAGCGTCGGCACCGTGAACGTCCCGACGGCGTCGGTTACCGGGCCGCCGGCGGTGCCGACGTAGCCCGCCCAGTTGAGCATCGGGACGGGCCCGGGGGGAGGAGGCGGCGGTGATTCCACACCGGCTTCCGGGAGGTACCAGGTCCTCTGCGCTCTACCGCGCTTGCCGCTCGCGACCACGCGGAAATGCACGCGAATCGCGGTCGATGCTTGATTCACGACCGCAGGGAGGATGAACTTCGCATGGCCTCGCTTGCACGAGACGACGCGGAGAATGCGCATCGGCCCACCGGCCGTGCGGTCGGCATAGATCTTGCAGCGGGTTGCGTAGCGAACCCGCACCGACACCCGAACAGAGGCACCCGCCGCAGGAAGCGTGCTGCGAGAACCGTACGCCTGCCCGATCACGGGCCGGTGTCTGGTAGCTGCGCCCGCGGCAGCAACCGAGACGATCGCAGCCGTCAAGACGACGACCAGTACAACCATTAAGCGCCGCTTCATGCAGAACCTCGTCCTCGTATCCGACCGAACGCCTTTCGATAGGTACGCGATCCAAGCGACAACGGCATCCCCCGATCAGGGGGCACTATCGAACACTGGCCCGGCAGCAGAGCTTCCCGAGGGCACTCAGGCGGGCTGCCGAACCGGCCGATATTCCCTGTCGTGTTCGGGCTCTGCCGGTACTGCGGTGATCAGCTTCCACGGGCGCGGAGGCCCCTGGAGGTCTGTGCGAGGTGCGAGGACTCGCCGCTCTGCGACCGGTGTGGGCACCCGCGCGGCGATCACCGCCGGGTCTTTGTTCATGGCGAGAGCAGCTGCGACCGGCGCGTCGGCGACTTCCAGACCTTGACCCAGTCGGCCGTGCGACTGCGAGGGCTTCCGTCCTATCGCCGGCGCTCTGGCCGATGCCGCGTGCGCCGAAGCCACGCCCGATCAAGATGCGGATCCGCTGCGGCGACCGCTTCGGGTTTTACGCCGCGACGAGGAGTACCGGCCCGCCCGGTTGCAGGCATTCACCGACGGAGCCTCCTCACCGGGCGGTCGCGGCGGGTGGGCGTACGTCGTCGTCGACGATGACACGGAGATCCTGCGCGGGCAGGGGTCGGCGCTAGGCATGACGCATCAACGGATGGAGATCAGGGCCGTGGCCGAAGCACTGATCGCCGCCCCGAGGGACGTCCCCCTGCAGGTGGTCGGCGACTCCGCCTACGTGATCGAGTGCTTCCGCGAAGAGTGGCACGTCAAGTGGGAGAGCAACGGCTGGAAGAACTACTCGAAGAAGCCGGTCGCGAACCGCGACGAGTCGGAGCGCCTCTTCGCGGCCTGGCGGGCACGTGACGCCGAGACTACCTGGGAGCGCATCAAGGGGCACAGCGGGCATCAGTGGAACGAGATCGTCGACGCTCTAGCCGTCGACGCGAAGGGGCCGCCGCTCCAGGGCGTAGGGCCTGTCAGCCGCTGAGGCAGCGGAAGCCCAGGATCGGGTGCAGCTCGATCGCGTTCGGCGCGACCCCGGTCTGGCCGTGGTCGAAGTCGAAGAACGCGACGCCGGTCACACGCGCTCGTGAACAGAGCCGGACGTGGCTCCGCGCCACGCGCATCTGGCGGCGTCGAACCGGCGTCGCGTGGCTGTCGCAGCTCGGGGACGGGGCCTCCGCGATCATGTGATTCCCGCCCTGCTGGAGGACGAGGTGCAGATCGCTGTCGTCCTCCGGCCGCACCAGCACCACGGCGGCCGTGACGGTGTAGACGTGATGCTCGAACGGCAGCCGCCTATCGGGCAGGTGGGATGGCGCGGGCCGCGTGATCAGGAAATGGATCTTCACCTTCCTCGGCCGCAGCAGCTTCGGCCGGTCCTGCAAAGTCTTCACCGTCCAACGCTCCACCCCGCACGCGGACCGGCTGGTCGCGCGGCCCTCGGGAGCGGCAGTGCCGGCGAAAGCAGCGAGCGCGGCCGCCGCGAGCGCGGTGAAAGCGAATCGCTTCACGAGGCTTCGTTCTACTGGACCGACCCCGCCAGGTCAACGGCGGCGCGAATCGAATGACGAGCCGTGCCCAGGAGCTGGGAAGCGCCACGAAGTCGCGCAGCTCAGGCGAGAGGACGCTGGCCCAGCCGAGAGTTACGTCGCTTGGCCAGGTCGAGCCGGGAGCGAGTGGGCGTTCTCCGCCACCCATGCGCGAGCGTCCCGCAGCAGCTTGTCAGGGTCCTTTCCGGTCAACGACACGCTGCGACGGAGCGCCGCACGCGAACTGAGTTCCGCCCGAACGGCCACGGCCCGATCATCGTCGCGCTCCAGGCCCTGGCGCCAGCACAACTTCGCGATTCTCTACGGCTTGGGCGCGAGTCCGGGCGCCGCTTCACTCAGTGGCGGGAGGCTTCCCGTTTCGCGTATGGGTGGAAGCGCGAGCTGCTTGCCGGCCGAGAGTTGGTTGAGACGGGCTTCGGAGAAGATGCGGCCGATGTGGTCGCCGATGCGGCTTTGTTGGGCGTTGTGGAATTGCCATTGGTGGGTGTAGATGCGGAGGGTGGTGTCGGGTTTTCGGTGGCCGAGGCGGTGTTGGACGTCGGCGATGGTGTAGTCGAGGGCGATGAGCATGCTTGCGTGACTGTGGCGGAGGTCGTGCAGGGTTGGGGCCGGCGCCGTGATCCGTGCTTGTTTGATGGCGCGGGTGAGGTGGTTGCGGACGACTTTGCGTTCGAGGCCGGTTTCGTTTCTGCTGGCGAAGACGAAGGCGTCGGGATTGTTGAGGGCGCCGCGTCGGAGCAGGAGGGCGCGAAGCTTTCGGGTCAGCTTGGGCGGGATGTCGAGCGCGCGCCGTGACTCGTCCGTCTTCAAGGGCGTGCGGGCGCCGTTTCGGTCGAGTTGGTACTGGACGTGGATGATTGAGTTTTGGTGGTCGAGGTTTTGGGCGGTGAGGCCGAGTGCTTCGCCGATGCGGAGGCCGCTGGCGAGGAGAAGCTCGAACAGGCAGCGCATCTGCAGCGTCTCGGTGGCGGCGATCAGAGCCTGCATCTCTTCGAGCGAGAGGATCCGCTTGGCGCGTTCGTCGTCGTGCTTGGGCCGCTCGCCCCGCTCGAGCTGGCTGATTGGGTTGACGGGGATGCGGCCCTTGCGTGCCGCTTGGCCGAGGATGATCGACAAGGGTCTCAGTGAGCTGGTGATCGTCCAGCCTTTGAGGCCTTTGCGGTGCATGTGGGCGATGTAGGCGGCGATGTCGTCGCTCGTGATTTCGTTCAGGCGGCGCCGACCGAAGTAGGGGATCAGATGGTTGGTCAGCGCCCAGCGGTAGACGTCGAGCGTGCGCTCGCGAACCGTCTGCCGCTCCAGCCATTCCTCTGCGTACTGCTGGAAGGTCTGGCGGCAGGGCTCGATCCGCTCCCCGCGGCGGCGGCGCAGGCGCAGTTCGGCGCGGCGCGCCTCCGCGGCATCGAGGTTGGCGTGGATGATCTCCCAGCGCCGCCGGCCGCTCGAGTCGAGGTAGCTGATCTCATACGGCGGCCCGAGTTTGCCGTCGGGGCGGGGCCGGTAGTAGATGCCGGGGTGCCGCTTGACCGGCCGCCGCCGCGGCAGCCCTTTCGACGGCGCCTCGGGGGTGGGAGCGACGCTCACCGGGCAGTCGCTGTCATCGGGGCTGGGGGAGACACGTTCGACCATAGCTCTGCTCAGCCGAGTCGATCCAGTCGCGGATACTGGGTCTGCATCCACTGGTCGAGCTCGTCGCGGCGGAAGCGCAACACCTGCCCGTGGTGTTTCTTGCGGACGGGGATGGTCTTCGCGGCGGTGAGTTTGTAGAGGGTGTCGCGGCTGAAGCCGAGGTATTCGCGCGCCTGTTCGAACGTCAGCCATGGCGACGGGGCAGCGGGAGCCGGGTCGTCGGTCTGCCGGCGGAGTTGTGCTGCGATCTGTTGGGCGAATTGCTCGAGAAGCTGGTCGGGGATGGCCAAGATGAGGTCGGTCATTGGGTGGCCTCGTTTCCCCAGCTGGTCCAGCCGGGGCGGGCTTTGCCGCGCCCGAACAGCTCCAGTCGCTGCGCCTGGGGGTACATCTGCTCGATCAGCTCGTAGAAGCGGGCGGGTTTCTCGGAGTGGCGGCCACGGCGGGCCTCGACGACCGAGCCGGGACGCCGCTGCGGCGGCGGTAGCGGATAGCTGCCCCGGGTGGCGAGTAGGAGTTTCTCGTGGCGGTTGCGGACGTAGTTGCCGAGCCCGATCGATGGTTTGACCCAAACCAGGCATGTCCTGAACGTGAATCCCCAGGCGCCGATCACCTCGAGTGCGTCGGGGAGCAGGCTGGTCACCGCCCAGAGAAAGAGGACAGCGTTCTCGGCGGCCGGAACGGCCAGTTCGGCGATCTGGCTGGTGGGCAGGGTGGGGTAGTGCTGCTCCGGTGAGTTGGGGGAGGCGGGGCTGCCGAGCTGCCAGGGCGGGTCGGCGTAGATCAGATCGAATGTCCCCTCTGGCAGTGGCGGGGTCGGCCCGATCCTGTCGTAGCGTTCCTGCCGCTCGATTTCTTTCAGTGCCGTTCCGAGCTTTAGCTCGCCGGCTTTGGCTTTCTCGAAGCGCAGCGGGTCGCGTCTTCGCACCGTCTTCGCCTGTTGGACGAGGCGGGGCGAGACGCCAGCCCAGCTGGCGGCCAGGTCGCGGGTGCGGCCGACTCGATGTGGCATCGATGCCACATCGAGGCCGTTGTTTCGCAGGTTTCCGTTCTTGCGGGTCGCCGCCTGCGCCTGTTGCTCCCGATACTCGGTGAGCTCGAGCACGAGCGCCGCGCGCTGCGACTCACTGAGGTGCCGACGCTGAAGCGCCGCCGAGAGCATGTAGTCGACCTGATCCGGCGGGTCAACCACCCTGACCGGCACCTGCTCGAGGCCTAGTTTGAGCGCGACACGGTGGCGCTGCCGACCGTCAAGAATCACTCCCGCCTCGGTGATCTCGAGCGGTACCTGGACTCCGCGCTGGCCGACATCCGACTCCAGGGCCTCGGCCTCGACCACCGTCATCGAGGGAACCAATGCGGCTTGCGGGTGTCCGCGTAGGTCTTGCGGCGGCCGGGCATTCGCCGGCGGCTGGGCGAGCGTTTGGGCACGCATGGGACGTTCCTCCTCTCGGAACGCCCCGTAGCCGCTAACGGCCCACTCGGAGGCGGTGCTATGTCACTGCGATCCCTTGCCGGAAACCGGCACCGAAGGGATCGACCTCATCTACTCGATTCGACCTGACTCCGCGGCTCCCTGCACGGCCTCTAGGACCGCGAGGGCGTTCGTCTCGATGCGACTTCGGTCCGCGATCTCGAGTCTGCGGGAGGTCGTGACCTCCACCATGAAGCCGCCGCGGAACCTCACTTCCAGCTTCCCGTCAGCGATACCGAAGCGGCCAGCCAAGGCCTCCAGCACAAACTTCGTCGGCACCCCCTCCACGGCTACTGCTGCTCGCCGACGCAGCCGCTGCCGATCACGCGAACGCAACCTCGAACGCGACATGCAGAAATCGTAACTTGACCGCCAGACGTTGCGAGATACACAACAAACTACCCTCGAGCTCACCATCCGAACACTAAGCGGGTGCGTCGTTAGCCGTGGATAGTATACGAACATTCGTTCGCTTCCGACTTGGAGGTAGAGATGAGCAATGAGAACGACCGCTACGTCGTCCACAACCCCGAAGGCGGCTGGGACGTTCGTGCCGGCGGCGCCGAACGCGCCAGCGGGCACTTCGAGACCCAGGCCGAGGCATACGCCCGCGCCCGCGAGATCGTAGGCAACCTAGGCGGCGGCGAAGTGAGGATCCAAGGACAGGACGGCCGCTTCCGAAACTCCAACACGATCGGCAAGCCCGACCCGGATCCACCGCGCGACACCAGACATTAAGGCCGTCGTCGCCCAGGGCGCGTTCTCCAACTCGCAGCTCGAGAAGACGCGAAAGACCGCCGAATGGGCACGACCTCCACCAGCCTCACCCGAACCCCCGGAACACCTCCGAACACCAGACGCAGGCGGCCTTCTCAAAAAGCACCCCTATTTTCGCCCACTGTGCTTTCACCTGCAAACCGGCCACTTTCGGATTTTTGGCCAGTGGACGAAATTCGCGCGATCCTAGGCGCGGGGCGGGCAGGTGTGAGGACAGTCCGACCCACCCCCGCGTTGCCCCACGCCGCTTAGGGAGACGCTCCTATCATTGTCGAGCAGTCGGCCCCGCGGTTCAGTGGGGGCGGAGGAGGTCGGAGCGTCGCAAATCGGCGGGGCTACGATGGCTGACCTGTCAACCGATGTCGTTGATCCGCAGCGGTACTTCGACCTGTTCGCGCAACATCGCAGCGCGAGCATCACAGCCCTTCGCTCATGGCAGGCGGAAGCGCTCGAGCGCTACGCGAAGCTTGCCGTCGCAGACGCCGCGCTGGAGGCGCCGACAGGCACCGGAAAAACGCTGCCGGCGTTACTGATCGGGGAGGAGTTTCGGCAACGGGCGGGCGGGCCGGTCGCCTATCTGGCGGGCACTAAGCAGCTCGCCCGCCAGGTCGAGCGGCAGGCTAACGAGGTCGGCATCGCCGTTGTTCGTTTCCAAGACTCGAAGCACGACTGGAGTGCCGAGGACGTGACGAAGTACGAGTGGGGCGAGGCGATCGCGGTCGCGAACTACTGGAACTACTTCAACGAGCGGCCTGGTCTCGTGCCGGCGGGGATGCTGATCCTCGACGACGTCCACCTGCTGGAGTCCGTGCTGCGCAACTTCTTCGCGGTCGAGATCCACCGCACGAGTCCGCTCTATCGCGAGGTGCTCGAGCGCGTTGTGACGGAGTTCCCCTATTACAGCTTGGCCGCTGATCTCTATGGGGGCACGGCGCCCCCAGGCCCGCCAGAGATGCTCGCATTCGTCGACAGCGCCAAGCTCGCGCCTGAGCTGCGCTCGATAATTGACGTCAGGCTCGAGGCTTATTCGCAGCAATGGTGGCCGTGGCAGCGGATTCGTAGTCAGGCTGAGGTCTGCTGCTGGTTGGTGTCCCAGCGCGCGATCACGATCACTCCCTTCATTCCGCCGACGCAGGAGATCGAGCATTTCTCGCGCCCGCAGCGGCGGCTCTACCTGAGCGCGACTGTCGGCACTGTCGACGATGTGCAGCGTCGCCTTGGCTGTCCACCGTTCGAGAAGCTTGTCGCCGATACCGCGCCACGCCAAGGGGAACGGTTTGTCGTTCTTCGTGACAAGGCGGACGAGGCATTGCCAGCGGAGATGGTCATCGAATTGCGCCCTTTTCTCGAACGCCAGCGGAAAGCACTCTGGCTCTGCACGCGCACCGAGACGGCGGACGCGATCAGCGAGATGCTGATCTTGGCCGCGATGCCAGGGCCTGTCCTTCGGCTACACGAGGACAACGGTGCAGACGAGCTGTTCGCCGCCGCGAATGACGGCTATCTCGTGACCGCTGGACGCTTCGACGGCATGGACTTTCCGGGTGACGCTTGCAGGCTCGAGATTGTCCCAGAGGTACCGGTGGCGACGTCAGATCTCGAAGAGTTCATAAGCAGCTACCTGCGCGATGCTGCGTTTGCCGGAGCGCGTTTTGCGCAGCGTGTCGCGCAGGCGCTCGGGCGGTGCAATCGCGACGCCGATGACCGAGCCGTCTATCTGCTCACCGACCCGGAGTTTCTTGGCCGGCTTCGGCGCCGCGACGTTCTCGCTGCGCTGCCGCTCGACGTGCGGATCGATGTTGCGGGCGCTGTACGTCGGGCGGGCGGCAGATTCGCCGCGAATCTCGCCGACGCCGAGCTCTTCCTTGGCGGACATGAATTCGCTGCGGCTACGCCGCCCTCACTTCCTGTCGCCGCCGGAGACGCGGGAACGGGACGGGCCGAGGTCGACGCGATCCTCGCGCTGTGGCGGCACGACTACCAGCGCGCGGCCGACATCCTCGAGACGCGGGTGATCACCAAGCTGCCGCCCGGGTCACGCGAATACAAGGCGTTTTGGATCTCTTTGCGCGCTCTCAGTCTTATTCGCCAGGCGGAGGCCAACGGCGACACCGCCGCCGCGGTACGCGCGCGTCAAGTGCTGGACGCGGCCGTTCGCGTCGGAGCGACGAGCACGTTTTTCGCCCGCCTGCGGGCGGCACTCGCCCGCGTCGAGGGCACGTCGACTGCGGTGCCCGGCGCCGAATACGACGCGCTCTTCGCCGCGTGGGACAAGCTGATCGACCGATACTCGACGACAGGGCCGGCGTTCGAGAGCTGGGCCGACACTCTCATGTCTGAGCTCGAGGGCGACGATCATGATGCTGTCGCGCGCGCTGTCGCTTCCGTCGGGAGGGAAGTTCTCGGACTGGCTGCCGAAGCACGCAAGCCGACGCGAGGTGAAGAGGATGCGGTCTGGTGGCTACCCGGTGCTCGTCGGGCGCTGACCTTCGAGGTCAAGCTGGCGCCGCAGGCGAAGAAGATAGTCAACGAGGACGTCGAGCAAGCTGAAGGGGCCGCACGTGCGCTCGAGGCGGGCCCCCCGAACCTCTCAGTGAGGGGGCTGCTGTTGACGCCACATCGCTCCGTCGACGAAGCGGCGGAGGCACGGCTCGATCGCCTGCGGCTCGTCGAACGCGACACCTTCGTGGCTGAGGTGAGAGAACTTCTCCGCCTATTGCGCCACTACCGCTCTGGTTGGAGCGATGACGCCGGCCAGCGTACCGCGAGCCGACGGGGCGTGGAGGCGGAGCTCCCGCGTGTCGACTGGCTCTGGGAGGCAACGTTGCGGGCGGAGGCCTGGATCGAACCGAGGTTCCTACATGACCGCGGCGATCAGCCCAGACCTGTCTAGGGCGCCTAGTGGGTGGCGCAGCGCGGGTCGCGCACAGTGCTCTGAGGAGCGTGGGTTCGGCCATGGAGCGAGGCTCTGTCTCGATCAACTTCGCCCAGCAGGCATTAACCAGTTTGCCAGGCATTCGAGAGCGTCCCCGCGCAGCCCCCGGCGCACACTGGGTCAGTGGACGCGTCCTGAACGAGGCGGATAGGGTCAGAAGGTGGCTGGCAGACGCGCTACTCCCACAACTTCCGCGAGGACCGTGGTCGCCGACGCGAACCCCACCAAGGAATTCTTCGCAGAGGTTCTCGGCAAGGACATAACCCTCGTCGCGGCGATCATCGACCTTGTCGACAACTCGGTCGACGGGGCTCGGCGTCTACGGGGAAGCGGCAGCTTTGCCGGGCTCAAGATTGACATCGAAGCAAGAGCCGACCGCTTCTCAATCCACGACAACTGCGGCGGGATCGCGGTTCCGCTTGCTGCCGAGTACGCCTTCAGGTTCGGCAGGCCAGGAAATAAGAAGCCCCCGGAGTTCTCGACCGGACAGTTCGGAGTAGGGATGAAGCGGGCCCTCTTCAAGCTCGGAGACCATTTCCACGTCACTTCGGCGACCCAAACGTCCTCTTTCGAACTCGACGTAGATGTCCCCGAGTGGCTGGCCGAGTCGGGCAAGGACTGGACCTTTGAACTCAAGAACGTGCGCGAGGGTATTCGCGTGGCTGACACGAAGGTCGGTACGGCGATCAAGGTCGACCGCCTTCACCCCACAATCTCCCAAGATCTCGGGAACCTGCAGACCCTGAGCCAACTGAGGCTCGAGCTTCGCCATCGTCATCTCTTGAGCCTTAGCAAAGGCCTCGTGATCCGGGTGAACGGCGACGCGGTACGTGCGGAGGCCCCTACGCTCATTGAGACACCACAGATCAAGCCTGCCTACCGGCGCTTCCAGCTGAACGGCGACGGGCCCCTCGTCGATGTGCGGCTGCTTTGTGGCGTCAGCAATGGACCGGCGCGCGAGGGAGGTTGGTCGGTGTTCCTCAACAGCCGCATGGTTCTCGTCAACGATCAGTCGGGTATCACTGGTTGGGGAACTAAGGACGCGCGCCGCATCCCGCAGTTTCATGGCCAATACGGGAAGTTCCGTGGCTACGCGTTCATGGATTGCAAGACGACGACCCGTCTACCCTGGGATACGACGAAGACCGGGCTCGACGTCGACAGCCCGCGCTACCGCGAGATGGCAGCGGGGATGGTCGAGCTAATGGAGCCGGTCGTTCGTTTCCTGGACGAAGTCGACCGCGAGAACACCGATGCGCGCAAGACGGGGCGCGAGGGGCCGCTACTGAAGGCTCTCGCGGTCAAGGAGCGACCCCTGTTCGATGTTCTCAAGACGGCTCCGAGGGGACGGCGTGCCGAACGGGAGTTCAGCCGCCCGCCCGCGAAGCCACGCCAACCCGAGCCGGCCAAACAGAGCATCCAGTTCAGTCGTCCGAAGGAAGAAGTCGAGCGCATGAAGGAGTACTTCGGCGTGACCTCTGCAGGTGCGGCCGGAGAGCAGGCGTGGGAGTACATCCTTGAGGTCGAGGAGCTCTAGTGCGACCGAGGGCTAACCCCGGCGCTCGTGAGGCGAGCTTCGAGCGGATCAACTATTCGATCCGGCCGGCGAAGAGCACCGAGCGCCGGATGATGGTGGAGGCCTTTGGCCACCTCGCGGCTATTGCTCCGCTGACCGAATATCAGTACATCGGCTTCGGATCGACGTTTTTCATCGATTTCAAGCTCCTGCACCGTCAGCTAGGAATTCGGTCGATGATCAGCATTGAGAAAGAGATCGAGAAGCGAGAACGCTTCTTGTTCAATCGCCCGTTCTCCTGCGTGAAGATGCATTTCGGAACGGCTGGGGAGTATCTCTCTACGAACTGGCGTCGCAGCAGACGCTCGATCATTTGGCTCGATTACGATTACCGACTTGACAACGACGTGCTGGCGGACATTGATCGAGTAATCGAGCGGGCAGCGTCAGGAACCTTTCTCGCGATCACAGTCGACGCCGACCTCGGCCGCTCCAGAGATATCTGGCCAGACATCGATCGGGAGCTCGGCCTGGACCGTCTACCGGGATGGGTCGACGGGAAGCGACGGAGCCTGATGGGATGGGGGCTCGCGCGGGCCTACTTGGAGATCGCTGACTCCAGCCTTCGCGCCACCCTGCAACGGGCACGGCCGGGCTGGAGATGGCATCAGGTTCTGCATTTCCGCTACGCCGATGGAGCGAGAATGCTCACCCTCGGCGGAGTGCTAGTGAGCCCTGACCCGGGCGAGAGCGCGCGGTTTGAGGCTTGTCGTTTCGACCAACTTCCGTTCTACCGGCCTGGAGCGGATGCGTTCGAGATTCGGGTACCGAACCTCACTGGGGCGGAGATCGCCACCCTCTCGCGTCGCCTCCCTGGGCTCACCGCACGAGACAGGGGCCGCCTAAGGAAGCTCGCGATCAGCGACCAGGATGTTGATGACTACCAGGCGCTCTATCGGTACGTGCCACAGTTCGTCGAGTCGCAGGCGTAGCCATGACCAGGTCAGCCTTATCGAGTGTTTCCTGCACGTCCTGAACCACGCGCGCGGTTTCGCGCCGAACCTCAAAGTCCCAGAACCTCAGCACGGTCCAGCCGGCTTTCGCGAGATCCGCGTCCACTCTGCGGTCGCGGGCCACGTTCGCCGCAATCTTCTCATCCCAGTATTGGCCAGAACGACCGGGGCGGTGCCTCGACGGATGACCGTGCCAGAACGCTCCATCAACGAAGACGGCGACCATCCGGCGAGGCCACGCAATGTCGGGCCTCCCAGGGGCAGGGGGGTAGTGGCACCGCCATCCACGGATACCGGCCGCATGCAGCGCATGGCGGAGAATCAGCTCCGGTCCGGTGTCCTTCGAGCGATTAGCCGACATGATTCGCCGTCGTTGCTCAGGAGTCCGGGTGTCCGGCACGCGCGCCATGATAAGTGTGCCGCATTGCGTCCGGGCCGCTCCCTAGAGTCAGCCCCAATGGCAACTAGGTGCGGCACGGCCGCAGGCCAACAGCTGCAATCATGGTCCCTCCAGCGTCCGGTTGCCGTCGACCTCTTTGCGGGCGTAGGTGGGTTCTCGCTGGGCTTCGAGCAGGCCGGCTTCGATGTCATCGCTGCCCTCGAGTACGACCCGATCCACGCCGCCGCACACCGATTCAACTTCCCGAGGTGCGAGGTCCTATGCGTTGACGCCTCGCTGGCCACCGAGGACGATGTTCGGCGAACAGCTGCGAGAGGACTGGCTGCACACCATCGCGCGCCGACCGGCGGCTTCGAGATCGATGTCGTCTTTGGCGGGACGCCCTGTCAGGGGTTCTCCGCGGGCGGTAAGCGTCGACCAGAAGACAGTCGAAATCAGCTCGTCTTCGAATTCCAGCGGCTGGTGGTTGCTTTGAGGCCGCGCTACTTCGTCATGGAGAACGTGCCAGCGATGCGGAGCGTCATAGACCCAACGTTCCAAGATCAGACACTTCTCGACGGCCTGATCGAGCGCTTTCGCAAGTCCGGCTACAACGTGCTAGCGCCGTTTGTTTTGAACGCCGCGCAATTCGGAGTTCCGCAAGACCGCCGACGTCTGTTTCTAGTCGGCGCTCGCGCCGACTGCCTGCTTCCATCTGTTCCCGTTCCGACGACCTCGCCGAGTCGAGCGGCTCGTGCGCGAAACGGCTGGCCTGAGTCGCCGGAGCGCGCTACGTGTTTGTTGACGCCGACTGTCCGCGACGCTCTAGCCGGCCTTCCCGATGTCGATCTGTTCGAGGAACTTGCCGCCAGTGACTCAGTAGTCCTCACGACGTCCGAAATGAGTCGCCTTGATCGCGTTCGGAATGACTACGTGCGCCGTCTCCGCGGAGTAGCTCACGATCCTGCCGATCTCTCATACCGCCGCGAGTGGTCGCAAGACGTCCTGACCGCGTCGATGCGAACCTTCCACGGCGCGAGCGCGCGGCGCCGCTTTGCGCGAACGCGTCCCGGACATCGGGAGAGCATCAGTCGTTTCCTTCGGCTCGCTCCGTATGGTCTCAGCCCAACGCTTCGAGCGGGAACCGGGTACGACCGCGGCTCTTTCATGGCGCCGCGTCCGCTGCACCCGACACGGGATCGAGTGATCTCTGTCCGCGAAGCGGCGCGACTCCATTCCTTCCCCGACTGGTTCAGGTTCCACGTCACGAAGTGGCATGGATTCCGGCAGATTGGAAACTCCCTTCCGCCGCTGCTCGGACGGGCAGTGGCAGAACAGATCGGGGAGGCGCTCGGTGCGTCATGTGTGCGTCCGAAAGAGGTCGTTGTTCTAGGGCCCGAACACCTTCTGGAGTGGACGCCGCGTGAAGCGACGGCGCACCTAAGAGCCGATCCGGAAAGGGTTCCATCTCATCGGCTCCGGACGCGCAAGAAGCCGAAGCCTCAGCCCGCCAGTGCGGACTCCATGCTCTAGCGCCGCTTGGCCGGAGCTCACGCAACATCGCCGCTATGTCTTTGGAAACTCATGCGCGAGCCAGGCGGCCGTGGCGGCCGCGTCGGCGATGCCGTGCTTCTTGAGGATGGCGACGATGTCGGCGGCTGAGATGACGATGATCGGATGCTGGTCGTCGCGGATCTCGGTGTAGGCCTGGCGGCTGACGTAGGAGGTGGTGACGAGGACGCCGAATTCGCGGTGCCGTATCCGCGAGATCAAGCGTGCGAGTTCGTGGACGCCGACGCCGCCGTTGTCGTAGCGCTTGGCTTCGAGCGCGAAGGTGAGCCGAATCGGATCGCTTGGGAGGCCGAGCCGGTATTCGCCGATCGCGTCGCGCCCGCCGTCGACGCTTGCACGCGTGACTTCGTAGTCGACGGCCGCGGCCTCCATCGCCCAGATGGCGGCAGCGCACTTCTCGAAGTCGTGAGGGTCCTCGAAATAGCTGTAAATCGCCTTCACCATCGCCTGGTCGGCTGAGCTGGCGGGGAGCTGTTCCTCGCGAGTTCGGATCTTGCGCTGCTTGGCGGCGAGCGGCGTGTAGACCCCGGTCTGCCGCCACCTGAGCCAGGCTTCCGGCGCGGCAGTTTGGGGGGCCCCCGCTAGGATCTGGTTCAGCCAGTCGCGGCTTACGACTGGAGCGTCGAGGATGGTGAAGATGGCGCGGTAGTTCTGGAAGCGCTGTCCGTCGGCGGTCCTCCAGATCGCGACAAGGTCGTCGTTTGCGCTGACCTCGCGGGCGCCGGGGACGGTAAGCCCGCGGAAGACGACGCGGCGCCCGGGTCTGGTCTTCGAGAAGACGAAGATGGGAGGGATCTGGTCGCGCTGTGGCGGGCTGGCGTGGATGGCGTGGAAGATGTCGCGGAGCACGCTATTGCCACCGCGCGGCGTCTCGTGGAGGGCGTGGCCCGGGCGTTTGTTGTCGCCGTAGTAAGTGAAGCGGCCGAGATCGACGTCGAGGTGATCGGGCCAGTCGGGATCCGCCAGGTCGGTGTAGAGGATGAGGAAAAGAAAGCCGCCCGACGGGCTCTTCTTGTATCGGAAGCCTCCCTGGTTGCCGCCCGGGAGGAGGCGCGCGAGCGGATCGTCGGCAGCATTGCCGGCGGTGCCTCCTTCGTAGATTGCGTCGATGCGCAGATCAGCGCTCGGGAGCTCACCGAACGGAACGATGGCGATGGCCATTTCTAGGCCGCCTGGCCATCGGCGAGCTCGCGGCGCCGTGCGTCAATCACTTCGGCGACGACCGCGGCACAGCGCGCAGGGTCGTTCTTAGCGTCGAAGTCCCAAAAGCGCACGACCGTGTAGCCGGCTGCTTCGAGTGCTTGTTGCTGGTCGTGGTCGCGCTGCTGCGTGCGGCGGATCTTCTCGTCCCAGTAGTTGCCGAGCTTGCCGAAGGTGAAATGGTCGGAGTGGCCGTGCCAGAAGGCGCCGTCGATGAAGACGGCGACGCGCCAGCGAGTGAAGGCGATGTCGGGCTTGCCGGGCAGCTTCGCGTGGTGGCAGCGGTAGCCGGCGAGTCCGCGTTCGCGGAGCGCGCGGCGCACCGCATATTCGGGGCGCGTGTTCTTGCTCCGGATCGCGGCCATGTTGCGGGAGCGGCCCGGGGTGGGCGGCGGCCGCCCGTCTGTTAGCCAAGGAGCGCGCTGAGCCATGTTTCGAGGCTAGCGAGCCTGCCGCTGGCGATCAGGCTGTCGAGGCGACTGGCGGCGCCGCGCCGTGTTGGGCCGTACGCGGCGAGCGGGCCGGCGGGGTTGACATGGACGACGCTGGTGAAGAGGTCAGCGCCCGGCCGACGCCGGTCGCACGCAGCAGCGAGCCGGGCCGCGTCGAATTCGTTCGTGACGAGCACGAAGTCGAAGTCGCGTCCTTCGTCTTCGAGGCGCGCGTAGGCTTCCCAGTCGATCCCGAACTGCTCTTCGCGGTCGGCGCGGACGCTCCACTTGACGCTGACGAGCGTGCGGCGGGAATCGGAGCCGATCACGGCCAGGTCGACCCGGCGTTCCTTCTCGCCGCGCGGAGGTGGCCGGAACCCGGGCACGTCGCTGAGCAGCGGGCGCGCCATCACCGTGAGCTTTTCGCCGCCGGGGAGGCGTTGGATGATCGCCGCGAGCACGTCTTCGAAGCCTTCCCCGACTAGGTTGCGGCGCTTGTTCTCCTGGGTGAAGTAGTTGCGGACCGCCCGCGTTAGCCCGGCGAGCGTCTCGCGTGAAGGTGCCGATGCGAGCCAAGGGGTGAGCTGATCGAGGATGAGCGTCTCGAGCTCGGGGTCGTCGCCGGGAACAGGGAAGGACGGATAGGCGGCTCGCTGGGCGGTGGCTATCTGGGCGCGTTCGGCTTCGATGCGGGCTGCGGCCTCCGCGAGGCGCGTCGTGCCTTTGCGGAACAGCCAGTCGACCTCGGCCGCAAGGCCGATGGGGGAGGCTGAGAGCGCTTGGGCGGCCCAGTCATGGAAGCGCAGCGAGCGCTCATACCAGGGCCGGCCGGGCTGCGACTTGTCGCTCTCGTAGCAGTGGGCGAGCCCGGTGGTGCGGTCGATCCAGAGCAGGAGCCGGTACACGTGCTCCCAGGCGCTCGCAGGTGCGGGCGCGGCGGTGGCGGCGAACCAATCGCCGAGCATCTGGCGGCGGCTTTCGGCGCCAAAGGGACGCTGCAGGATCTCCTGCTCGTTGCCGGACACGAGGAGGAGCGTACTGCGGCGCTACAACAGGAGCGCTTCGCGCAGCGCCTCAGCGATCGCCCGCGCAAGTAGCGGCGGGACCGCGTTCCCCGCCTGCCGGTAGCGCGAGTGAGCGGCACCGCCATCGATCCGCCCCGGCAGCATCCCGCCGCGCCGATCGGTCGTGAAGACAAACCGGTCGGGAAACGACTGGATGCGCGCAAACTCGCGCACGCTGAGCGCGCGTGCGTCGCGGTAGTGATAGACGGAGTCCGCCTTCGTGTTCAGCGTCCAGCACCAGAAGCCAGGGTGCAGCCTGCGGTAGGCGTAGTAGTGGCGGCGGCTGAGGCGGCCGTTGCCGGCATCGGGGCCCCAGCGGGCGCCAGTGAGATAGCGGTCGCGGAGCTCCTCGGGCAGGTCGCGGTGGTTTCCACCCTTCGGGATGCCCTTCAGCCGCAGGACCGTGTCTGCGTTGATGCGCGGCACGCTCGTGTTGAGCACCTCGCTCCCGAGGCCGGCTCGCATCAACCGCTGATACGCGGAAGTTGCTCCAGGCAGCACGCCGAGGGGGAGCGCGTCGGCACGCGTCCCCGCTCGCAGACGCGCGAAGTCGCCGATCGCCTGCTCTGCCGTCACCACGGTGAGATCGCCGGGATCGGCGAGCCGCTCGCTCCACAACCGGCCGGCGTCTGCGGCGGCGGCCCGGATGCGGTAGCGGATCGGGTAACTGCCGTTGCGGCGCGCGAGCGAAAGCGCATCAGTCGCCCCTGAGCCAGCTATTACGGGCGGCTCTTTCCGGAGCGAGCGGTGCATGCCGATGAAGACGATCCGCCGCCGCGTCTGAGGCACGCCGAAGTCCGCGGCGTCGAGCGCCTGTGCGCGGACGACGTATTCGCCTTCGAGCGAGAGGTCGCGGAGCACTTGCTCCTTGACGCCCATCTGCTCGAGCCCAGGAACGTTCTCCATCACAA
>Ga0134128_10003543_pt1 | contig 19050 bp, 12 predicted proteins | sample KB31754_FD_96462 | JGI IMG/M metagenome (GOLD analysis project Ga0134128, IMG submission 96462) | Terrestrial soil microbial communities with excess Nitrogen fertilizer from Kellogg Biological Station, Michigan, USA - KB3-175-4 | ecosystem: Environmental > Terrestrial > Soil > Unclassified ...
CCAAATGATGGGCAAAGGGGTTTATATCAGTTCCTGGATAAGTCATTTCGTGATTGCTCCGCCACTGATCATCGAAAAGGCAGAGATTGATTTTGCAGTCTCCGTTTTGGATGAAGCTTTGCAGCTTGCCGATCAAGAGAGCCAAAACTAGCCAGACCCTTGCCATTACCATATAGCGATGTCTGACCTGTCTCGTCGAACTTTTCAACACGGAGTGGGTGCGATGGCGTTGACGCCATTCTTGCAATTTGAAGAGCCCGGCGTCGCCGCAATTGTGACTAGTTTGGCGAATTCCGGCAATGGACCGAGGGAAGTTGACATCATGGGGCGCTTTACTTTCTGATCTCAATGTTGGTGACTTCGATGGCCCTAGATGGGGGTAAATATGCGAATACACATCCCGGTGCGAACGCAGAGTTTCGGCCGGGCCTTATGGGTCGTCAAGAGCCTGTGTATTGTAATGGCCCTCGCATTCGTTGCGCGGGCCGGGGCATCCTCAAAAACGGTGACCGTCGAGTACCGTTACTTCACCGGCCTGGCAACGATGACCGGCAATTGGTCGGCATTGAAGGCAGCGAGCGACGGAAAGGTATACGTCGGGCTTGCATGTAACGGTTGCGACGGGCATCTGGTCTTCTATGATTCGAAAAAAGACCGGATGGTCGATGTGGGAAACGTAACACGGCTGGCGGGGGAAAATGGGCTGGATCTTGGCCCCCAGTCGAAGATCCACACCAAGTTCGGGGAGGGCAAGGACGGCCGCATCTATTTTGCGACCCACGCGGAAGAGCGGTTCAACTATGCACGCCTTGGCGCCCAGGAGGGATACCCTGGCTCTCATTACATGGCCTACGATCCCAAGACCGGGCAGGTGCAGGACTTCGGTATCGGCCCCCGGTTCGAAGGGATGAATACAGGTGCCTATGATCCCCAATTCAACCGTATTTATGGGCTGACGGATTCTCGCGGGTACTTTGCCTATTATGACGTGGCCACAGGCGCCAAGGTCGACAAAGGCAGGGTCAACAATAATGATTCCGTTTGCCGCACGCTGGGGATTGATGACAACGGAAATGTTTACGGAAGTTTCGGCCAAGGCCAGATTTTTAAGTATGACCCCCGAACCGACAACATTACTGAGCTTTCCGCGCAGTTACCAATCCGCCCGAAGGGCATATCCCTGGGCCGCGATTACAACAAGTCGGAGACCGCGTGGCGCGTGGTGGTTTGGGACCAGCAGACGAAAAGGTTCTATGGCGTCGAGGAAAGTGCGACCACCCTTTTTTCCTTCGATCCCGCCGCGCCTCCGGACAGCCAGATTAAACGATTGGGGCAGATGTGCATTCCCGCATTCGCGTCGCGTCGCGATGTCCCCTATGCGACATTGAGCCTGACACTCGGACACGACCGGAAGCTCTACTATGCGGCTGCGGGAGCGGAATTTGATTACAGTGGAAGCGCGGGCGTGGCTGCTTCCCATTTGATTACCTACGATCTGCGCAGCGGCAAAATTGAGGATCTCGGTGAAATGCACCTGCCGGATGGACGACCTGTTCTTGGCACCAACTCCGCCGACACGGGACCGGACGGCACTATCTACTTTGTCGGTGCAGTCAGCGTCAAAAAAACTCCGGGCGACCAGAACTACGGTGGAAAGATCAAAGGTGTTCCGTATCGGTTAGCTTTGTTTATCTACCATCCGAAGGCAGATTAGATTCCGATGAATTTTAAGGGTTTTGCGCTCGTCACCTTGGTCTTCTTTGCTACTGCCGCTGCTTACGGCCAGCGGGACCTGGACTACGACACGGTCGTTGTCCAGCAGACTCGGATCGACGCGCGCGACTTGGGCTATACGCCGGTCGATGTCATTCCGGACGGGGAATCGGGTATTACTTCTCTCGTAGTGGCGCCGAACGGATATCTGTACGGGGCCACAAGCGGAAAACACGCGCACCTGTTCGTGCTGGCCCCTCTCCACGGATATGTTCAGCCGCTGGGGGTTATCCCAGACGCACTGTCTGTTACTCACGCCCTGGCTGTATCTGCCTTGGGCGACGTGTATATTGGAATGTCTCCCGGCGGACATCTGTTGAAGTACACCCCTCATGATGAATATGAGCACAGTATCCAAATTGGGAAGCCATTGGCAGTTACGGATCTTGGCCAGCCGGTCCCGGGCGAGAGTATCTTTGCGTTGACGATCGATCGCAATCGGAACGCCATCTATGGGCTGACCTCGCCTAACACCCACTTTTTTTCGTACTCCATCGCCAGCGGAAAATTCACAGACTTCGGAGTGGTGGCAAAGAATATTCCCGAAGGCGAGAAGTTTGAGCGAGACAAGATCATGTCTCGAGCGCTGATTGTGGATCAAGCGGGAAATGTTTTCGCCTCGGGCGAGAACGGATCGTTCTTCCAGTTCAATCCCATGACGCAGAAACTAGAGAAACTGCCAATCCATGCGCCGGCGGTCCCAGGCCGAGAGCCATGGACGCGGGTTGACGCTTTTCTATTGGATCCTTCCGGTGGGATTTATGGAGGCACCTCCGACGGTTATCTTTTCCATCTGGATCCGAAGAAGCTAACCGTGACGAATCTGGGAAAACCTCTCAATCAATATCGGATCGACGGGCTGGTGCGCAGTCCGGACGGAAAACTATATGGAGTGGGGGGCGACAAGGAGGAAATGGCGCGTCTATTCAGCTACGACCCCTCAACCGGTGCCTATGAGGTGCTGGGCTTTGTGGATGTGAACCGTCGGCCTTATTACACCTGGCAAGCCTACGTAATTGGCGCCATGGCTATTGGCCGCCACGGGACCGTCTACATCGGTGAGGACGAGCGCATTTCAAAGCTCTATCTTTTCTATCCATGGCAATGACAAGGAGAATGACAAGATTATGAACCGCAGAGATTTTATGGGCAATGTAGTCGGGGGTCTTGCCGTATCCAGGCTGGGAGCGGCGGGTCTGTATGGGTTGGGCGCCGATGCCGCGGTCACACAGCCCGCAGCCGCCGACAAGGGAGCAGGGCTGCAAGGAGCATGGATCAAAGATGGACTGATTCTTGCTGGTGGCGACCAGGAGCCATTTCTATTCGTGGTACGCCGGGGTGGACAGAAGCTCAACGCCCGTGAGCACTACGAATATGAGCAGAGTGAAAAGCTGATCCGCAAGCTCAAGAGCCAGGGGGTCGAGGTCCTCTTAACTCATTTGTACAAAGGCTTCGGCATGGCAGCCGAGAAGCCGGATATGGAAGTCACGATACGGACCGCAGCCATTGCGCACCGCTTCGGGATGAAGGTAGCCACCTACGTTCAGTGGGACACGATGATGTATGAAACCTTCTTCGCCGAAGAACCACGCGCTACCGGATGGATACAGTGCGATCAGTGGGGGCAACCCATCATGACGGAGTATGGGTTTCAGCAGTCATTCCGGTACCGGCCCTGCTTCTCGAATCAGGAATACATCGATTACGTCAAGAAAGTTGTGCGCTATGCGGTGATGGAGGCGAAGACGGATTTCATTCATTTCGATAACTTCGATCTAAGCCCGGAACCCGACTCGTGCCATTGCAACGGCTGCAAAACCGGGTTTCGCAAATACCTGCGAACGAAGTATTCGCCGCAGCAGCGGAAAGACAGATTTGGATTCGAGAACGTCGATTTTGTAAACCCTCCGTTGTGGAACCGGTCGAACCCTCCGGAAAAGCTGAATGTCATCTTTGACCCGGGTTTCCAGGAATGGATCGAATACCGCTGCCAGTCGATGGCGGACGCCTTAGGCCAGATGGCCGATCTGATCCGGTCGTTAAATCCCGAGGTCGTTGTAGAAATCAACTTCGGCGGTGTCGTGGGCCATAACAATCCCTGGAGGCGCGGTAACGACCATTCGCGCCTTCTGAAATACACCCAGGTTTTCTGTGATGAACAGGACACGAAACCAGAATACCTTTCGGACGGAAGGCTGATTACGACCATCCGCACCTATAAAATGGCCCGGACCTATAACAACATTGTCTTGATCGACACTTTAGCCAACGATCTGGAAAACGGGGAGAACCTGGCGTTCAATCAGACGATTGGCACTACAGGGGACGATCCACTTACTCCAGAGATGCTAAAGTACATTTCGTTCTATCGAAAGAACCGTGATTTGTATGTGGGGACGAAGGACGTGGCGTCGGTGGCCGTTTTCCGGTCCCACCCATCCATCACCTACCATAACTCCCGCGCCGGTTTGAGCGCGATTCTTGTGGAACAGGCCCTGATCCAGGCGAAGGTTCCCTTTCACCTCATTTTCGATGAACACCTCCCTGACCTCTCCCCCGCTACGTGCAAGGTGCTTATCCTGCCGGATTCGGAATGCCTCTCCGATGAGCAACTCGCCTTGATTCGCCGGTTTGTCGAGGGTGGCGGCGGCCTGATCGCCACGGAAGATGCGGGCCTATATGATCCGTGGCGCCGCCTGAGAATCAGGCCAGGATTGCAGGGACTGGTCGACAATCAACCTGCGGCTGCACCTTATCAAGAAAGCGTAGCAAGTGTGCCGGTTGTCGCGGGCGCCGCCGCGCGAAAGGAGTTTGGCCGGGGGCGGGTGGTCTACCTTCCGGGAATCGAGTTTGATGGCCCACTACCGCCAGCTGAGCCGTATTTCAGTATCGGTCCAGCGTTCTGGAAACGTCCGAAGAACTGGGAACAGCTAATTGATGCGATTGAGTGGGCTTCCCAAGGCGACATTCCGCTCCGGGTCTCCGGCCCGGATTATCTGGCGGCGAATCTGGTCGAGCAGGCTGAGAAGCGGCGGAGACTCGTGCATCTAGTGAATTACAACGGCAAGCAGGTTCCATCGATCGGGAACATTGAAGTCAAGTGCGTGATCCCGGAGAGGAACTCGGCCAGCTCGGTCCGGCTTTACTCGGCTGACCTGGACATCGGCAGCACACTCAATTTCAGGATGCAGGGCCAACACGCGGTGTTTACCGTTCCAAGGCTTGACGCGTACTGCGTGGTGGCGGTGAGCTGGTAAGCTTTGCGCGATCGAATGATGAGGAGAAGTAAATTCCCGGTCAACCTTCAATCAACGAGGCTATATATGAATCGGAGGAAGTTCGTAATCGGAAGCGGCGCAATCCTCCTCAGCCCGGCGTTGCTGCAGCTGCGCGGAATTGAGGAATTAAAGCCCGGTTCCGGGCTTGCCCGCTCCTACGGCGAAGAGATGCCGGATATGCTGATTTCCTATCTGGCGAAAAAACAGAACGATCTTTCAGCCAGCTGGGACCGAAAGCGCGCTCTTCTCAGGAATGCCGCGGACGTCGAAGCGCGCTATGCATTTGTCCGGGAAAAAGTTATCCAGATGCTTCGCGGCTTTCCCCAACGGAGCCCCCTGGGCCCCGTCGTAGTTAAAGTTCTGCAAAGAGATGGCTACCGAATAGAGAACGTCATGTTCCAGAGCCGGCCTGATTTCTGGGTGACGGGGAATCTCTATGTCCCGACTTCCGGCAACGGCCCTTTTCCAGGGATACTGTCGCCTTGTGGGCACGAGCGGTTGGCCCGGATGATGTCTGGCTACCAAAGCGCCTACCTGAACCTGGTGAAAAGCGGCTTCGTAGTGCTGGCCTACGATCCTATCGGGGAGGGGGAGCGCCGTCAGTACTGGAACGCGGAAACAAACGTAATCGAAGTGAGCGGCGGCCAGACATACGAGCATTCCATGCCTGGCCAACTTTTAATGTTGCTTGGAGAAAATCTGACCGAGTACCGCGTATGGGATGGTATGCGCGCGATCGATTATCTGTTGACCAGGCCGGAGGTGGACCCCAAACGGATTGGCTGCGCCGGCCAATCGGGAGGGGGAGCCTTCACCAAATTCATCAGCGTAGTCGACGAGAGGGTGCAATGCGCGGCCATTATCGAGGGAGGGATGATCAACAGGTGGCCGTTAAAGATCGCGCCGTGGGAGCCCATCGGCATGGGTGATGTGGAGCAGGAGCTGTTCCCGGCCGCGATCTATGGAATCGACGAGACTGATTTGCATGCCGCCATCGCTTCTCGGCCAGTTCTGACTGGAATTGAACATTACAGTCCGGCTTTCGACAAAGCAGCAGAGGCGGTCCGGGATCGCTACCGGCAGCTCGGTGTGCCGGAGAAATTCGCCACTATTCCCGCGGACGATCCTCACGGCTGGACTCCGAAATTGAGGCTGGCGGCCACGGATTGGTTCTGCCGCGGGTTCTATGATCGCAAAGGGCCATTGACCGAGCCGAACTTTGAAACCGAACCTGCCGAAAATTTATATTGCACGCCGGACGGCTCGATCCGCTATTCGGGAAAGGGGGAAACGATCTTCTCCCTGATCGCGAAGAAACAAGCGAACCTGCCACCCAGGCGTCCTGTGTCGAAGACTTCTATCGAGCGCGAAGCTTATCAGGACGAAATCCGCGCTGAAATTCGCCGACTGCTGCGTTATCGGAAATCGGAGCAGTCCCTGGATGTGCGCCATATCGTCACCACTCCGCGAGAGGGCTATCGGATCGAAAAGATCCAGTTCCTCTCCGAGCCGGGTATTTACATCCCGGCGTGGGTCTATGTGCCTGACAATAAGACGGCTATTTTGCCCACTATTCTTTATGTCAACGATGAAGGCATGGAAGCGGACGGGATGGAATTTGAAGGGGCGGAAGGATCGGGACAGGCGCGTGGCGTGCTCGACACGCTGGTTCGCAAGGGAAATCTCGTTGTCGCGGTGGACGTCCGTGGAATCGGCGAGACCCGGCCGCCTCATCCCGCCTCCGATTCATGCAATGAATTTCAGCAGCTATTCGATCTGGAAACTACGATGGCCTATATGGCGTGGCTTATGGACCAGTCGCTGCTGGGGATGCGAGTGCAGGACGTTGTACGAAGCGTCGATTACATCTCCAGCCGCCCCGATGCCGATGGGAAGAACCTGCATGTAATTGGGAAGGGAATGGGCGGCCTATGGTGTCTCTATGCTGCCGCGCTCGATCCTCGCATCCGCAGTTTGATCTCTGTGCAAAGCCTTCTTTCCTACCGATCCCTTACCCAGGTGGATCGCTACCTTTACGGCGCTGACGTTTTTGTTCCCGACGTGTTGTTGCATTTTGATCTTCCGCAAGTCGCCGCCGCCATCGCCGGTCGCCCATTGACACTCATCCAACCGAAGGACGCCATGAAGAACACCGTGGGGACGCGCGCGGCAGAGGAAGCCTACAACTGGACGCGAGGCACCTATGAGTCTGCAGGATTAGGGAAGCTTTTCCGGATCGAATGCGAAGGCACAGACCTGGATACTCCGGAGCATTTTCTCAGTTTGCTCCGCGCCGCCACGATTTGATAGACACAGCATGGCAGTTGTGATGATGCGAACATAGCTCTCACAAATACAACCCTCCTGATCCTGTCGGTTTGTGAGACCGCCAACATCGGTAGAGCGGGCACGGCCGCGAAGTGGATCGGTTGGGAGCAGTCGGCGCAGAATAAAGGTGTTCAGGCAGTGATCGCGTCACCTTGTGAGGTAAATGATGTCAGCATCCGCGAACTGATGGCCGATTTCTAGCGGCAATCGATCGATGGTAACGCTAAAAATCTGTAAGGTCGAGGCGCTATGACAGGCCCAGTTGGACAAGCTCGAGGGAGAATGACGCCTCAACCTAGCCCTGCTCTCCCAGCCGACCCGCTGACTTGGCCCACCCTGGCTGGGCTCCGTTCGTGCTCATGGAAATTGGAAGTAGTAGGGGACTTCGGCATTTCTGGCCAGACCAATGTTCGTCCTCGGGCAGCTTCCTCTCTCCTCTACTGCCGCGGATGATCTTCCTGGTGTTGTGGCGGCCGCTGCTCCGGCCTGGGCTGCTGCTGTGGTCTGGGCGGCTGCGGAGCCGGTCGCGGCTGCGGGCGGGCCTCGGACATAGGCCGTTGTTCCGGCCTTGGTTGGGGAGCTGGCCGCGACTGCTCAGGACGAGGTTGCGGAGCCGACATCGGTCGTTGTTCCGGTCGGGGTTGCGGTTCGGGTCGTGCTTGCGGCTGCGGAGCCGGGCGTTCCATTGGTCGCTGCTGCGCCGGGCGAGGCTGCGGAGTCGGCATCGGTCGACTCTGATTTGGCCGTGTCTCAGGTTGTGGTTGTGGTCGGGGTTGCTGTTCCGGTCTGTTCGTTTGGACCGGTCTCTGTTCCGGGCGACCGGATTGCGGTGTGGGATGGGTGGAGGGCTGCTCTGGGCGAACCGGTTGCGTTTGCGCGGGACGAGTCTCGCCGGGACGGTTTTGGGGCTGTTCGCCTGGGCGAGGCCGTGCCGAGGTTCCGGGCTGAACCGAATTCGGTCGGTTCACGCCTGGATTCGCGCCAGGATGCGCGCCGGGGCGATTTCCGTTGGGCCGGTTTGGAGTCGCTGGTCGAGCCATTGGAGCGGGAGGGCGCGCCGCAGGCGCTTTATATGAGGTGGGGAGCGGTCTTGGGGTGGCCAAAGTCGATGGCCGACCGCGATTCACGGACGCAAACTGCCGGCGGTTCTGGGCAGCAGACCGGACGTGCTGCTGCTGAGCGGGCAATGCAGCCATGCGCCGCTCGCGGACCGCGACTTGTTCCTGCTGCGTTGGCCTGGCGTTGATTCCGCCTCGGCCACCGTTGTAGCTTACCCGGTTATAGGTATTGCGATTGACGACGACGTTGCGGTTATAGACGTTGTGAACAATATTGACATTTACGTTGGTGACGGAACGATTGTAGGCGAACCGTCCATGGTTCCAATATCCGCCATAGTAACCGCGTCCCGTATATCCAAACCCGTAGTCGATGCCGCCGTAGAAGCCGATGTACGGTCCCCAATAGCCGCGGTGAAAGCGATAGTAGCCGCCGCCCCAGACCCAGTATCCGGGGGTCCAAAGTGCGCCAATAAAAGGAGCGAGCACCCATGCGCCCGGAACCCAGTAGTAGCCGGTGGGCGCCCAGTACCAATAGCCGGGCGTCCATATATAGTTGTCGCCCGGGCACGGTGGCTGTTGGTAGACCGGCAGCTCCGGAGGCGGCTCCTGAGCCTGGATACCTACATCGTAATCGGAGTTGTCGTCATAGCCTTGATTGTCGTAATTGTCGCCGGAATCGTACGGTGGAGCAGGCTGGTCATATTGTGGAGCAGATTGAGGGTAGGGCGCTTCCTGCGCGCTTTCAGCGGGCGGCGGAGGCGCCGGCTGACTGGCATAGGATATCTGCCGGGCTGGAGACGCGTAGTTACCCGCCGACTGAGCAGGCGGTCCCTGTTCCGCGGAAGCTGTCTGGTCATTGGCTAGTCCATTATTGACCGGTGCGAGATTCCCATCGGCTGCGTCAGCCGGCAACGGAGCCTGATTATTGGAGGTGTAGCCATTCTGGATGGGGGCTGCACCATTTTGACGGCAGCCGGAAAATCCCAGCAAAAGAGCTAGCGTTCCCGCCGGCAATATGCACTTTCTAAATTGGTTCACTTGGTATCTCCTGTTTACGCCATAAAAGCTATATGATGCAGGGACTCGTCTTACCGGGTGCGGTGGTCAGGTTTCGGTCGGCTATATTCGGGCATAAAACGAACATTCCAAAGGAGAAGTAGCAGACCAACCCCTCCTGGTGAGGCATTTTAGCCTGCGTGCGTTTGGGTGACATACAATGGCTTCTGCGGATGGAGCTATTTCTCAATCTCAGCTGGCTGGCGATTGCGCTCACTCTGGGCGTACTTTTCCTGATCTCCAGACGGAAATCGGGGGCTGCGCCCCCAATCCACGGGAGCGCGACCGCGTGCCTGTCCTATTTGGTTTTGATCGCGATGCTGTTGCCGGTTATTTCCATGACCGACGACCTGATTGCGATGGTTGCTCCGACGGACGGTGAACAGATTGCGCGACGGTATGAGGTTGCTGCCAGCGGTCAGTTCCATGCCGCATTACACTGCACATTTTTCCATTCCGGCCGCGAAGTTTCTCGACCGCTAATTTGTACTGGACGGTTCGAAGCTCCACCTACGATCCTGGCATTTCCCGATACACCGATCGACTGCCTGCCAGGCCGGGCCCCTCCTGCGATTGCCTGAACGATCATCATTCCATAATTTTTGATGGCTTTCTTACGAGCTTATTGCTTGCTGCAATAAGCTCCTGGGTCAGTTCCAGCCCTGGCAACGCATTGTGGGTGCGCTACGACTTAGGTCGCGCATTCTCGATCTGAATTTTTATAAGGAATTGATATGAAGCATCCCCGAAAGCGAATCGTGGGAGCCTGCGTTTTATTGTTCGTGTTGGCAAGGCATGGGGCGGCGCAGACAGCCTCCGCCGCGCTGACCCTGGATCAGGCGGTTGCACTGGCGCGGAGCCAGAATCCCGGATTGTTGTCGGCCAGACAAAGTCTGGAATCCACACGGGCGGAGGAGATCACCGCAAGCCTTCGCCAGAACCCTCAACTCACGGTTACTGGGTCGGATATCACGCTGCCGGCCAACAATCCAGCCAGTCCCTACTCTTACTCGGCGGACGTGGGGCGACTTTTTGAGAGGGGACAGAAGCGCCGCTGGCGTTTAGACAGTGCGCGGGCAACCACGAAAGTCACAGAAAGCCAATATCACGACCTGGAGCGGCAAACCTTGCTGGCTGTGAAGCAGGCATTCACGAATATGTTGCTGGCCAAGGCAGCACTCGATCTGGCGGAGAAAAATTTGACCAGCTATCGCAAAACGGTCGATTTGAGCCAGGTCCGTTTTGAGGCGGGTGCGATTAGCCGGACGGACTATGAACGGATCGATTTGCAGTTGGCCAGCTTCGAGTCGGACGATTCGAATGCACGAGTCAATCTGGTCCAGAACAGCGACCAGTTGCAGCAATTGCTGGGAATCTCCACTCCGAGCCGTAGCTTTGAAATCGCCGGGACGCTGGTTCTTCCAAAACTGGAGTTGACCCTGCCGGACCTGGAACAGAAGGCTTTGGCGGCGCGTCCAGACTACGTGGCGGCGCAGCAGGCGATTCTGGTCGCGGACGCGAATGTGAAACTGGCCGACGCGAATGGCGCCACCGACCCGACGCTCGACGGAGCTTACAACCGGAGCGGCACCTATAACTCCGTCGGATTCGGAGTGAGTATTCCATTGCGCATCTTCGATCGGAACCAGGGTCAGAAGCAGGCGACGCGATTTACCGCACAAGCCAGTCATTTTTCAGAAATCGCAGCTCGCAATCAGGTGCTTTCGGATGTCGACCAGGGATGGGCCGCGTATGAGGCGGCGCAGATGCTGGCCCAGCGATACAACACGCATTACCTGACAGAGGCGGACCACGTATTGAAAAACGTTGAGTTTGGATATCGCAATGGCAGCACCAGTTTGCTGGATTATCTGTCCGCGCTGCACGACTACCGGCAGACCAATCTGGATGCATTGAATGCGAACGCGCGGGTATGGCTGGCACTTCATCAACTGAGCTCTGCGACCGCAACGGAGATAATTCCATGAACTCGCTGAACCGAATGATTGCAGCTGTGTTGTTCGTTGTATGTGTGGCAGGCTGCGGTTCGCAGTCTTCATCGTCTGCGCCACCGCCCGCCGCGAAAACCATTGTGCAGACTGTTGTGGTGCATAGCCAGCAGGTGATTGACCGCTTGAATATCCCAGCGCGCATTGCCGCCAACCCCACAAAAGTGGTGCAGATATTTCCTCCACTGAGCGGCCGCATCGTGCGGTTCTCTGTGCTGCCGGGTCAGACCGTGCGGTCTGGCCAGGAGATCGCTGTTTTACAGAGTGGAGAGATCGCACAGGCGCGCTCTGACTTTGAGAAAGCGAAGATTCAGGTAACGCTGGCCGACGCGGCGCTGAAACGCGGCAAGCTGCTGCTGCAACATGAAATTCTGGCCAAGGCGGACTACGAGCAGCTGATTGCGGCCGACGACGCGGCGCATTCCGAGCAGGAACGGGCGCGGCAGCTGATACACGAGCTGGGATTCTCAGAGAACAACAGCAGCGATCAAGCGGCGATCCGTACGCCGATTAGCGGTGTGGTGCTCGATACCGGCGCAGCCGCGGGTGAAATGCAGCGGTCTCTCGACAATGCCACGCCGCTGGCGACGATTGCCAATCTGAGCGAGGTATGGGTGTTGGGCGATGCGTATGAAAACGATCTGGCAAGCGTCAAAATGGGTCGTCCCGTCACCGTTACCTTCCCGGCCTATCCCGGTTTGTCCGTACAGGGAAAGGTGGACAACCTTTCTCAGTCGCTCGATCCAAGTACCTTGACGGTCAAAGTTCGCGTCGTGGTAGCGAATCCGCAGTTGAAATTGAAACCGCAGATGTTCGCGAATATATCCATCGACCGATCCAATGTCGAAGGATTTCTTATTCCAGCCGCCGCCGTGATCCATGAGAACAATGCAGACTCGGTCTTTGTTCAGGCATCGCCGGGCCAGTATGAACGCCGGAACGTGAAGATTGGACAGATGCAGCAGGACAATGTGGTCGTATTGAATGGGCTGCGTGATGGCGATCAAGTCGTGACCCTGGGGGCGGTGTTGCTGCGCACCCCCACCGGAGAGTGATATGGGCGGCTTGATCCGGAAACTGATTGAATATCGGGCCATCGTCCTGGTCGTGTTTGTGGCGTCGCTGTTGATCGGCGGCTACGCATATACGAAGCTCGATATTGAGGCGTATCCAGATCCTTCGCCGCCGCTGGTCGAGATCATCACGCAGAACCCGGCATGGTCCGCCGAGGAGATGGAGCGGCAGGTCACGATTCCAGTCGAGAACGCGATCTACGGATCTCCGCACCTGGAGCAGGTGCGTTCCACCAGCATATTCGGACTGAGCGACGTAAAACTCTACTTCAGCTTCGATAGCGATTACTTCCATGACCGGGAGGAAGTGCTGTATCACCTGCAGACGCTGTCATTGCCGAACAATCTACAGCCGGAACTTTCTCCATGGTCGCCGATCGGAGAAATTTATCGATATATTCTCACCGGCCCCGGCTATTCGTTGAACGAACTGAAAGCCACGCAGGACTGGCTCATCACCCGGGAACTGAAACAGGTGCCGGGCATCATCGATGTCACGACGTTTGGCGGAACGACGCGGCAGTACCAGGTGGTCGTCAATCCGAATCAATTACGGGCGCGGAACGTGACTTTGACCCAGGTGATCGGTGCTCTGCAGAACAGCAATGCCAACGTTGGCGGTGATTATCTGATGCTGGGCGCCCAGAACGTGAATGTTCGTTCGATTGGATTGCTCAAAAATATCGATGACATTGGTGCGATTGTCGTCGCCGAGCATAGCAATGTTCCGGTGCTGGTGCGCGATGTGGCGGAGGTAAAGGAAGGAAACCAGCCGCCGCTTGGTCGTGTCGGAAGAGAGAAGGACGGCAACGTCGTTGAAGGCATCGTGCTGCTGCAGAAAAACGAGCAGTCGCTACCCGCTTTGCGCGCGCTGAAAAAGAAAGTATCTGAGTTGAATCACGGCAACCTGCTGCCTCCGGGGATGCAGATCAAGCCGTACTACGATCGCACCAAGCTGATCAACGTGACGACAGACACGGTGAAGCACATTATTTTGAGCGGGCTACTCCTGGTTACGGCTGTGCTTTTTATCACGATTGGAGATTTTCGCACCACCCTGCTCGCGGTCCTGACCATTCCCTTCGCGGTTCTGTTTGCCCTGACGTTGATGGTAATGACGGGACACTCCGCCAATTTGATTTCGATTGGGGCCATCGACTTCGGCATTCTCGTCGATGCATCGATTGTCGTGCTCGAAAATGTGTATCGCAGGCTGTCGCGCCGGATGGAAGAAGAGAATACCGCCGACCTGATCGTGGAAGGCGTGACGCAGAGCGCAAAGCCGGTTATCTACGCGACCATTATTATCCTGATCTCTTTCATTCCCCTGTTCACCATGCAGGGCGTGCCGGGAAAGATCTTCGCGCCGATGTCGATGACGTATGGTTTTGCCCTGGTCGGCGCTCTCATTTATGCAGTCATCTTTGCGCCGGTACTGGGATTTCTGACCGCATCGAAAGAGCCGACCACTGGCAAGGAGACATGGCTGCTTCGCAACATACTGCGCATATATGAGCCGACGTTGAAGGCAGCCTTGAAATATTCGCGCGCGACCTGGATTGTGGCAATTCTGCTGCTGTTGTTGACGGGATTTTCGTTCCATTTTATTGGCGGTGAATTTATGCCGGCGCTGGAAGAAGGAAACCTGTGGATTCGCGCCACGCTGCCACAGGACATTTCCTTTCCGCAGGCGGTCGCCATCGCAGATTCCATGCGGGCGACACTCAGCCGGTTCCCGGAGGTCACTCAAACTGTTTCTCAGGTGGGGCGCCCGGATGATGGCACCGACGTAACCACGTTTAACAACGTCGAGGTTTATACCGATTTAAAGCCGGAGGGCCAATGGCCGGCGTCTCTGCATGGAAGCAAGGACAAGCTGATCGAAGAGATGCAATCCAGGCTGGCGAAATACCCCGGCGTGGTGCTTGGCTTTTCGCAGAACATCCAGGACAACGTGGAAGAAGCGATGTCCGGCGTGAAGGGCGAGAACTCGCTGAAGCTTTTCGGCAATGATTTCGATGTGCTTTCCAAATTATCGGATCAAATTTTGAAGGTGATGCAATCTGTTCCAGGCGTGCAGGATGCGGGAATTTTCAAGGTTGGCGGCCAGCCGAACCTGATCATAGAGATCGATCGCGCCAAGGCGGCCAGATATGGAATCGCGGCGCAGGACATCAATGCCGCGATCCAGGCCGCGGTTGGCGGCGCGCCGATTACGCAGGTGATCCAGGAAGACCGCCGTTTCGATCTGGTTGTGCGTTTTCCGCTTGCCGATCGAGACAATCCCGGCGTGATTCGCAACATCATGCTGCCAACTCCAGATGGAAGCCTGGTGCCGCTGGGCGAGGTTGCGGATGTCAGCATTCGCGACGGCGCGTTTGCCATCTACCGGGAGGGCGGCCGGCGTTATGTGCCGATTAAATTCAGCGTTCGCGGACGAGATCTGCAAAGCACGATTTGCGATCTGCAGGATCGACTTGCAAAGCAGGTAAAACTTCCGCCGGGATACGAATATACGTGGGCCGGGGAATTCGACAGCCTGCAAAAAGAATTGCATCGGCTGGCTTTTATTGTGCCGATTAGTCTGCTGATAATTCTGGGCCTGCTCTACATCCTGTTCCTCTCAATTCGGGACGCGTTGATTGTCATGGCGGTAATTCCGTTCGGAATGATCGGCGGGGTTTTCTCCCTCCTGGTTACACATACGCCGTTCAGCATCTCGGCGGCGGTTGGATTTACATCCGTACTGGGTTTGAACACGTTGGGCGCGGTTGTGTTTTTACGAGGCGTGCGCCATTCGCAACATGAGCTGGGAGAAGAGAATGGGCTATTGCATGGGTCTCTCGAAGAGATGCGTCCGATTGTGATGGCGTGTATGTGCGCCGCCCTGGGCTTATTGCCGGCCGCGCTATCGAACGGCATTGGCGCACAGGCGCAACAGCCGCTGGCCAGGGTGGTGGTCGGCGGCATGGCGTCCACGCTGTTGGCGGTGTTGTTTATTACGCCGCTGCTGGCACGCAAGCTCCCCGACAGCGGGTCATCGGACGATCTCCACACCGATCTGAGCGAAAGCGAGATTTCCGCGCCGCAATAAAGAATCCTCGAAGCATAGGTGGACCATCTACATTGCGGATACGCTCTCGAAGTTCTGGAGAGAGAGCCAGTCCGCGCTCAGAATGAACGGACGGTATGCTAAGAGAGGTATTCAGGCGTACCCTCGACGAAGAAGTTTTCTCGTTCCTATAACTTCGCCGTGTAATGGCGGCAGACGATTCCGTGATGGTTCCAGCACGAGCACACAGTCCGTCCTTTGCAGGCACGCTTGCCAGCGCCAAAAAAACCATGGTGCTGAGCGAGATCATCCATCTTGCGCTCGATAGCTTTCGTGCCAACAAAGTGCGCTTTGCTTTGACGGCTCTCGGCATGGTGATGGGGTCGGCATCGGTGATCCTGGTCGTCACGATTGGACTGACGGGCAAGCAATACGCCATCAATTTGATTCAGGGCATCGGCGCGAACATGATCGTTGCCGATTATCAAGGCGGTGGGTCGGGCTCGATTGCGGCCGATCAGGATTTTCTGACAAAAGACGATCTGGCGGCAGTGAACGAGCAGGTGCCGGGCATCGTCTGGTCGTCCCCCATGCTGGAGATGCATGACCGCGTCAGCTTCCGAGACGGCAGAACCAGAGACATTCTGGTGCTGGGAGTATCTCCGCAGTATAAAAATGTGCGCAACCTGGTGATTCTCTCCGGGCGGTTTTTTGATGAGCAGGACTCGGTCAGTCATGCCAAAGTCGCCGTTGTGACCGTGCCGTTCGCGAAGAGCATGTTTGGAAGCGCCGATGAAGCGATCAATCAGAGTTTTTCGATCAGCGGCATTCCATTCACGATCATCGGAACATTCAAAGAAAAGGTGAATACCTTTGGAATGTCCGAAGTCGCCAACCAGACGATTCTGATTCCCTATCCGGTTGCGAGATATTTCACTGGCACCGATTTTGTGAAGCAGCTTTTCTTTTCCGTGCAGAGCTTTGGCGATACGCCCCAGGTGCGGGACGAAATCGCGCGTGTCATCCAGTCCCGGCATCGAGCAAATTCTGTCTATGATGTGACGGAATACACGGCGCTGGTAAAGACCGCGGAACAGATTGCCGACATTATGACGCTGGTGCTGCTGCTGGTCTCCGCGGTGACGCTTGCCGTCAGTGGCGTGGGGATTATGAATATCATGCTGGCGACGGTGCGGTCGCGTATCCGGGAGATTGGCATCCGCAAGGCAGTCGGTGCGACCTATCGGGAGATTCAACTGCAATTTCTGACAGAAGCGATTTTGATTTCCATGAGTGGCGGAATCGTGGGAACCTTGCTGGGTTTGGCCCTACCGCTTTCGGTGCGCTTTTTTCTGCCTGCCTATCTGATTCCTATCTCTCCCTGGTCCGTCGTCATCTCGCTGGGGACAGCAATGCTGGTGGGGATTTTGTTCGGGACATTGCCGGCAACGCGCGCTGCGCAGATGGATCCAGTGGAAGCGCTGAAATTCGAATAGCGATTTCGCTTCCCGTTGTTGGTTCCGTTCCGAACTTATGATCCGCCGAGGATCGCGGCCATTTCCCGCGCTGCATTTCGGGCATCTCGAATCAAGTCGGGCAATCCCACCCCGCGATAGGCATTTCCAATCAGCCTTAAATTCGGGAAGCGAGCAATGTGTGATTCCAACTCCGCAATGCGATCCGGATGCCCAACCGCGTAGAGCGGCAGGGAATTTGGCCAGCGGCGAACCACCGTAAAGCCAGGTTCCGGCAGCTCGCCCAGAACCTGTTCGAGCGCGGCTTGCGCCAGATTGCCGAGCGTGACATCGCTTTCCTGTAGCAGCGCGGGAGCAGAAGGGCCGCCAAAAAATGCGCGCAGTAGCACCGATCCTTCCGGGGCCCGATACAGAAATTTTTGATCGACAAATGTGCAGGCAAGGAGTGCTTGCTGGGCAAGTTCTGGCAGGTCTCTTTGGTCCCTGGCGGATTTCGTCGCGGTCTGATCTGGTTGCGGTACCAGAAATCCGAATCCGCGCGGAATTTGGAGCGACTTTGCCTGTTGTTCCGTAAAAGCGAATCCCACAACGATGGCCGAGGAGGAATCCTGCGGCAGGAACTGTGACAAGCCCGGCTCGATTGAATGCAGCAATTGCGCGGTCACGTTCGCGGGGGTCGCGACGATAATGGCGTCAAATTGTTCCGGGGTTATTGATGTTGCGCTTTTGTCCCGAACCTGAAGTTGCCATCCCTTAGGGGTTCGTTCGACGGCTTGCACGATAGATTCGAGACGAATGCATTGTCGCGGTATATGCGATTCCATCCCTTGAATCAGACCAGACAAGCCATTGCGCAGAGTGGAGAAAATCGGCATGGTGGGTTGGTTCTGCGCCTGTTCCAAGCCAACAATCAAACTGCCGTATTTCCGTTCCAATGCGACGTAGGCCGGCAGAACCGCGCGGACACTTAATGTTCGAATATCTCCGCCAAAGACACCGGCCAGCAAGGGGGCGGCGAGGGAGTCGGCGACATCTGCGCCAAAGTGGCGGATCACAAAATCTCGCACCGATTCGTCCCGGGAGACCTGGCGGTCGTTCAGCGCGAAGGCCTTGAGATGTTCCGCCATTTGGGGTTCGCGCGCGTAGGCTGCCTTTGCCTCCGCGCTAAAAAATGGCGAGTCGCGAATGGTTGCAAGATCGTAAGGCACCATCATGCGCATCCCGTTGGGCAGCGGACGAAGCTCTCCGTTTTTGGCGAGATAAGTTTTGCGATGTTCGTCCTGGGAATAAATAATTTCGGCTTCCAAGTCCAGTTCGATTGCAAGTTCGCGAGCCCAGGATTTCTCCGTGACCCAGCTATCGGGTCCGCATTCGATGACGAAACCGTTGCGCCGTTCGGTATCGACGATGCCGCCCAATCGGGATGCAGCCTCAAACAAAACAAAGTCGACGGAGGCGCCTGCCTGTTGTTGTCGCGCCAGTTCGTAAGCGGCGGAGAGGCCGGAGATGCCGCCCCCCAGAATCGCGATGCGTTTCATAAGAGCGCCGGTGCGGTGGGCGGCGAAGGCGATTTTAATTGCGCCAGCCCCTGACGGGCGAGGTCCCCCAGCGCGTCGATGAGCAGTGGAGACGCATTCAACGACTCAGGCCGAAATAATTTCAGGTTCAACTTTTTCGCCGATTGTTGAAATGCGATGTCGATGTCGTAGAGAATCTCGATGTGATCGCAGAGGAAGCCGATCGGTTGCAGCACTAACCCTCGACGGCCTTCCTGATGAAGAGATTTAAGCGTGTCTTCCACGGTGGGTCCGATCCAAGGACCGCCGGAAGCGCCCTGGCTTTGAAACGCAAAATACCAATCCTGCGGCGCAAGTTCGAGGCGTTGCGCGACCAGTGTGGCCGTTTGTCTCGCTTCGGTAGCATATGGATCGGGTCCTGAAGACCG
>Ga0134128_10003544_pt1 | contig 19046 bp, 21 predicted proteins | sample KB31754_FD_96462 | JGI IMG/M metagenome (GOLD analysis project Ga0134128, IMG submission 96462) | Terrestrial soil microbial communities with excess Nitrogen fertilizer from Kellogg Biological Station, Michigan, USA - KB3-175-4 | ecosystem: Environmental > Terrestrial > Soil > Unclassified ...
AGGACTGCGATGATCTGTTCCTCCGTGTGCCGTTTCCGTGTCATGGCTCCCTCCTGTGGAGCCCATCACAGCACAGGGGAACTTCCCAGCCAATGGTCTAGTTTTCAGGGGGAAGATCACCTCCCTAGCTTCTATTGAACTTGTTCACGAATAGATCTCTTGCTTCGATTTTCCCCCTACGATCACCTGCCATGTTCCTTATGACATGGCTCAATTGCAAGTCGGTTTGACTCTCAAAAAAATTAGATTGGTCAGTGGTTGGAAATAGATGAATTTGCAATAGATCCGAATGCTTAAAAGGGAGAAATACCTTGCAGAGAACGTTTCTTATAGATTTCTTTTCATCCCGAATCGTAGCAAGAAACCGGTAATCCTCTTCGTCTTTCTTTTTCATGGCTCTGTTATTGGTGTGTCTTGCACAGGTCGTATGGGGTCCGATGTTCTCATAGAGCGGAATCTACTTCAATTTCCAGACCTACATGGACTGGCGTATCTTTGAGCGCCAAGCGTGGAGTATGGCATCGTCAAAGGTATGACCTGAGCACCCCCCCCTGAATGGGTTCTGGCATGCATATTGACTTGTAAAACTTTCAAATGAGGTGGTGCATATCTGATGGACGATGGGCAGGAAGCTCAGGGTTTCTTCGCCACTACCTTGCCGTTTTCCCATACATAAATCGGCGTCCCATACATCTTTGGCGGTTTTGCGAGCCGCTTTGGCAGCTCGGCGGAGTGCGCGTCCGACAGCCTCTGAAAAGGCTTTCGTCTCTTTCTTTCTTGTTGCTTTCCTCATGGGCCTTCCTCCAGTAGACGTGGAGCATCGCCTGAATTCTCATAGACCGACCAGGTGTCAGCCAACGGGCGATAGAGCGTGTGAAAATTCTGCCAACTCCGATGGAAACGCCGTATGACATCACTGCGAGGAACATCATGTCCATCTTGTTCGACTCTAGCAGCGATGCGTTGTAGCGCGAGCTGGGGTGATGACAGTGAAAGGAACACAATCCTGATTGTGTATCCTGTTGCCTTTCAGCACTGCAATAGATGCAGGTAGGCCTTTCCACTGAGAGTGCTTTTAAAGGAAAAATTTCTCTGTGATTTGACCAATCGGGACAGCTCCAGCAAGAGAAGTCGTCCTGCCTTCCTTGTTGCTAGTTCCGGACGAAGCGGAGAAAGCCCACCGGCAATGAGGTCGGCATTCACAAAGTGGATCACGGCGCCTTCGCGTGGAAGAAATTCTCTGGCGAACGTTGTCTTTCCCGAGCCGTTTGGTCCGGCAATAACAATGCAACGAGGGTGTCAAACCGGTCGGTCGTCCACTGTCACGATCAGCCAGCAACAGGCTGCTGATAATCCACTTCGATGGTGAAGCCCAGGTCTTTGATCATGCCCCAGACTTCGGGAGCCGGTGCGCCTGGTGTCGTCAGGTAGCCGTTCACAAAGACTGAGTCGGCTGGATAGAGAGCCAATGGTTGGAGGCTCCGAAGATTGTGTTCCCGACCTCCCGCGATGCGAATCTCCGTGCGAGGGTGCAGAAAGCGGAAGAGGCAGAGCACTTTTAAGCAGCGTTGGGGTGTCAGCTGGTCACAATTTTCTAACGGTGTGCCGGCGACTGGATGCAGGGTGTTCAAGGGAATCGAATCCGGCTTCACGTCACGCAGAGCCATCGCCAGCTCAATCACATCCTCATCTTTCTCGCCCATACCCACGATCCCGCCGGAGCAGATTTCCAACCCTGCCGCGCGCGCGTTCGTGATAGTTGCCAGCCGGTCTTGAAAGGTGTGGGTGGTGCAGATCGATGAGTGAAAGGCCTCGCTGGTGTTCAGATTGTGATTCACTCGATCGACACCGGCTGCTTTTAGTCGTTTAGCCTGAGATTCATTCATAAGGCCGAGCGAGCAACAAATCTGGATCGGAATCTCTTGCTTGATCGAACGAACGGCCCCGGCGATTTCGTCGATTTCCCGATCCAACGGACTGCGCCCGCTGATGACAATGCAGTAACGTTGGGCTTTTGAGGCAGCGGCTTGTCGCGCACCTTCGATCATCTGCTTTTGTGGAAGCAGGTTGTAGCGCTCGATCGGCGCCGTCGAGATGGAAGATTGTGAACAGTAGTGGCAGTCTTCCTGGCAGGCTCCGCTCTTGGCATTCTGCAACATCTGGAGCCGGACGGTTCGGCCGAAGTATGTGGAGCGGACTTGAAAGGCGGCATGCAACAGTGCGAGCAATTCGTCATCCGGTGTCGTCAAGACGGAACGGCACTCTTCTCTGGTCAGGAATTCGTCATTGAGCGCTTTGTCTGCCAAAGTCATATAGGTCATGGGATCCTCAAAAAGTAATGACGTGGTGATCTGCTGTGTGGCTAATCTGGCAAATCGAGGAGTAGGTTTCCACAAGTCGGTAGACCAAACAAGCAGCAGAGACTGGCGGGGAACCTACACGGTTTCAAACGGAGAAGCAATGCCTTGATAGGGAACAGCACGCGCGGAGCCGGGCTCTCCGGCTGAGCCGGCAGCGGCGTGACCGGCTTCCAGCCAGGGAAGGGCGGTGAGGGTGTTCCACTTGGCGCAACGGCGGCAGCGGCCCGACCACTCAACGGATTCCTGCTGGCACTGTGTACAGATATAGGGGACGACGACGCGCTTCTTGAAGCTGAGGGCCTTCTTCAATTCAACGATAGCCTCTTCGAAATGTTGTTTCCGCAAGTAGAGGTTGGCCATGATCTTGTGGTAGTCCAACAGATGGTCCTGTGGGCCTTCGATCGTCGACAGCAGGTCGAACGCTTCATCCACCATTTCCAACCGATAGTAGAGCTTGCCGAGATAGAACTGGAGGATCGGATTGTGCGGGTCTTGCTGCAAGGCCTCTTGATAGACTCGAATAATTTCACTAGGCTCGCCCTGATCCAAGAAGAGTTCTTCCAGCCGATGCAGAATGATCACGCTTCGCGTCCGTGAGTAGACTTTCTTGAGGATTTCGACGGCGTCTTTGGTTTTGCCTTCATGGAGCAGGATTTCGCCCATTCCGATATAAGCGGGAAGGAAACCGCGGTCCTTCTTGATGGCGCCTCGGAAGTATCGCCGAGCTTTGTCGGGATGCCCACGTTCGAGCAGTTGGCGCCCGACTTCATACATACATCCGACCAGCAGAGCCGCTTCCGCCTGTTTTTCCGTGGTGGGAAGATTGGCTTTGAGCAAGCGGTGTTGAATCTCAAGCGCGTCACTCCATCGTTCCATTCGGATATTGAGATTTCGCTTCCGAATGAGCGCGGTCAGGTTATCCGGTTCAATCTGGAGAATTTTCTGGAGCGTCTGAAGCGCTTCCTCGTAACGTTTGGCTTCTTCCAAATCTTTGCCTAGTTCCAACAAGACTTCGATGTTCCGATCGTCCATCCGTTGCGCATGCTGATGAAGTCTGATTGCCTCAGGATAATTTTGATCTGATCGGTAGATGTTCCCTAACCACAGGAGTGAATCGACTCGATTGGGATCGATAGCCAGTGCCTTTTCCAAGAGCGTGATGGCCTCGATGGTGCGTTTCGACATAAACGCATGGGTTCCGTCTCGGTGGAGAGTATCGACTTTCTCCTTTCGACGGACGAGGCGGTTACTGCGCCAGTTTAAGATCAGGTGCGCCGTTTGCTGCAACCCCACGACAAGGGTCGCGAGTACCGCTCCAAGAGCTATGGAAATCAACACAAGTGTGACAGGACTGAGCTCAAACTCGACGCCTGGCGCGGTATGGACGACGACCGTTCCCGGGTTCAACTCGCGAAAATAACTGTAAACGAACACGCCGGCGCTGATGAGAAAAATGGTGACCAGCAGTTTGAGCATGGCCTAGACCATCTTCCATGAAGTCGTCTTCTGAATCATGTGTCTCTTCGGTGTGGCAGTCGAAGGCGACGCATTGTCTGGAACCGGGATAGATCGGGCGTCGCTCCACAGGCGCTCAAGGGCATAATGCGAGCGCGTGTCGTGTCTGAACACATGGGCGACAACATCGCCAAAGTCGATCAGAACCCACTGGCCCGATGTGGTGCCTTCGAGGCTCAGGGGCCGTTGGCCCACGCACGCGAGCACCTCCACGACGGAATCAGCGATCGCACGTGTTTGTCGATCGGATTCAGCCGACCCAATGATCAAATAATCAGCGATTGAAGTAAGCGGGGCGACATGGAGGACTTGAACATCAAAGGCCTTCTTGTCGAGCATCGCCCTGGCTACGGCTAGGGCGGTGGCCTTAGATGTGTGTAAGATCGCTCTCCTCCTGATAAAGGCTATGACGAAGTATATAGGATTCTACCGGGGGGGGCAACATATTTGCCAGCGGTAGTCCGCTCCGAACTCTCTGCCTAATTTCCGAGGCTGAGGTCGAACAGGGCGGAATGGCCAGACAGGTGATCCCCGGGCAGGAAGGGATTGCGATGTCGAGCCGATTCTGCGCGCCGGTGTCGAGCCGGGCAAGAGCCAGTGGATTCAGGCTGGGGAGCAATGGCATCTCGACCAGCGCCTGGAACGATCGCTCCGGTCGAGGCACCACCACGAAATGACAGATCGTTAGAAGCTCGTGAGGTGTTCTCCATGTAGGGAAGTCAAGAAACGCGTCGAGACCGATGATGAAGAACAGATTGGCGGATGGGCCGTAATGGTGTTGTAATGCGCGGACAGTATCGATCGAGTAAGATTTTCCCTTTCGCTGTATCTCGATATCCGAAACCATGAACAGTGGGCTGTCGGCGATTGCAAGACGTACCATTTCGTAGCGAACATTTGCCGGAGCCAGTGAGTCACCGCGTTTATGAGGCGGGTCGCCGGTCGGGATGAATAGAACCCGTGAGAGCTGCATATGCTCATGTACGTGATGAGCAATGGTCAGATGACAATGGTGAATAGGATTGAAGCTGCCACCGAGCAGGCCGAGGCGTTGTGGAGGAGAATGTTGAGTGCTGAGTGCTGAGTGCTGAAGGTCGGGGTTAGAAGAATTCATGACTCAGCACGCAAGGCTCAGCACTAGAGGATGACTAAATTATCTCGGTGGATGACTTCCTCATACTCTTGGGGTCCGAACCGTTCATGAATGTCCGCTGTCTTAAGGCCTTTCATCTGACGTAATAAGTCGGACGAAACATTCACGAGACCTCTTGCGAATTCCTTGCCGTCTGTATCGAGACAACTGACTGGATCGCCGGCTTCAAATGATCCCGTCACCTGGAGGATGCCCGATGCCAGCAGGCTTTTCCCTCGATTGGTCAACGCGTCCACAGCTCCCTGGTCGAGATGGACCTGGCCACGAGAGCGAAGCGTAAAGGCGATCCAATGTTTACGGCTGTTCAGTCGGCGCTCGCGAGCAAGAAAGAGACTTCCACCGGGTCCGCCGCCGATGACCGTTGGGAGGAGCCCGGCCCGCTCGCCATTGAGAACTAACGTCGAGATTCCATACTCGCCGACTTTCTTGGCTGCTCGAAGTTTGGTCGCCATTCCGCCGGTACCTTCAAATGTGCTGGAAACTCCTGCCAGGCGCTCGATATCTTGGGTAATCTCCGTGATCAGCGGAATCAAGGTCGCCGATGGGTTTTTACGAGGATCTTCCGTATACAGTCCGTCGACATCAGAGAGAATTACCAGCAAGTCCGCATCCGCCAGGTGAGCCACTTCGCTCGCGAGAGTATCGTTGTCGCCGACCCTGATTTCATCAACCGCGACGGTATCATTTTCATTGATGATGGGCACGACGCCGAAGCCGATGAGTGTTGCAAGCGTGTGGCGAGCGTTAAGAAATCGGCGGCGATCGGCGAGATCCTGGTGTGTGAGCAGAATCTGAGCCACTTGAATAGTGAGACGTTCAAATGCTTTTTCATAGGCCCACATGAGCCGGCTTTGCCCCACGGCTGCAGCAGCTTGCTTGACAGGGAGACTTTTGGGGTAATCTCTCAGCCGCAATTTTCGAATGCCGGAGACGATGGCGCCGGAAGAGACCACCAGGATTTCGCGTCCCTGTTCTCGGAGTGTCGCGATTTCATCAGCCAATCGCTCGATTTGTTGAGGGCGCAGACCGTCCGTGCGCGAGGCGATCAGGCTGCTGCCGATCTTGATGACGATCCGCTTGGCTTGTCCTAAGAGCTTGTCTCGCATGGCGTCTTTCGTAAACGCTCTACCTGTTTCCCGAGATAGGTGATCAAGTCATCCAGCCCTTTGTTCGTGGCGGCGGAAATCGGCAAGCAGGGATAGTCGTTGAGACGGCAATAGTTCTGCAGCTGGGCAAACCGTTTGCTCGTGCCGATGACATCGATCTTGGTTGGGACAACGGAGAATGGACGTTTGGTGAGCCCCACGTCATAGGCGGCAAGTTCCCGCCGTAAAGTCTCGAACCCGACCACCGGATCGTCAGGAGCCCATTCTGAAACATCTATCAAGTGGAGCAAGAACGCGGTGCGCTCGATATGACGAAGAAACTGTACGCCTAGGCCTTTTCCCTCGTGGGCGCCCTCGATCAAGCCGGGAATATCGGCCACGACGAAACTTCGGTCTGATCCCCACCGGACTACGCCGAGATTGGGAATCAGAGTGGTGAAGGGATAGTCGGCAATTTTGGGCCGGGCTGCTGATATAGCTGCAATGAGCGTCGATTTGCCGGCGTTGGGAAAACCAACCAGCCCCACGTCGGCGAGCAATTTCAGTTCAAGCCGCAAGGTCCGTTCTTCACCCGGGGTTCCGGGAGTGCACTTCGTCGGCACTCGATTGACGGAGGTGGCAAAGTTGCTGTTGCCTTTTCCGCCTCGCCCTCCTTGGGCGATGACGGCCGTTTGACCGTCTTCGATGAGATCCACAAGTATTTCCTTCGTCTGATCGTCATAGACGATGGTGCCGACAGGAACAGCGATGGTCAGATCTTCTCCGGAACGGCCCGTACAATTGGATCCCCCGCCAGCTCGCCCGTTTTGAGCCTCATAATGGCTCTGGTAGCGAAGATCGAGCAGAGTGGTCAATCGATGAGAGGCGGTCATGACGATGTCGCCACCATCGCCTCCATCTCCGCCGTCCGGGCCTCCACGCGGAACAAACATCTCTCTCCGGAAACTGCAGATGCCGTTTCCGCCGTGACCGGCTCGTACCGTGATGTGTACTTCATCGACAAACATGATCTATCAACGTTCTCCAGGCGGCTCAGTAACTACGGTGAGAAAGTATACCCGACCCTGACCCGAAGGGGGGAGCGAGAATTTATCCGGTGTGATTGTAAAGAAGGAGGTAGAAAAGAGAATCAGGATTTGGTCGAGACAGGATATACGCTGACCTTTCGTCTTCCGCGTCCACCCTCAAACTTCACCACGCCGCTCATTTTGGCAAACAGGGTGTGGTCTCTTCCAAGGTCCACATTGAATCCAGGGAAAAACTTGGTGCCGCGCTGACGGACAATAATGCTGCCGGCTGTCACAGTCTGACCACCATAAGCCTTCACGCCCAAATATTGAGGATTGCTGTCACGGCCGTTACGTGATGATCCGCCGCCTTTGTTTGTTGCCATGGGTAAGCCCTTCCTGTGTTTTTAGGCCGTCGCAATATCCCGAATCAACAACTGGGTGAATCCTTGTCGGTGCCCACGGGTGCGGCGATAGTTCTTGCGGCGCTTCTTCTTAAAAACGGTAATCGATCGCGTCCGTCCTTGCCGCACGATTTCGGCCATGATCTTGGCCCCGTCAATGAGAGGCTGTCCAACTAGAACATCGCCATCACCATGTACGAGACGGACCTTGCTGAGTTCAATCTGGGTCCCGACGTCTCCCGGTAGCTGTCCGACCTGAATCGTCGTGCCTGTTTCAACTCGATATTGTTTGCCGCCTGTTTCAACGATCGCGTACATAATCCATGCTCCAAACTTGAAGAACGTTTAATTTAACATGTGGATGTGAGGAGTGTCAAGCTAAACGAGGGGGCACCTAGGTTCATTGAGCACCCATAAGGCCCCCTCTTTAGAAGACTATGAGGAAGGTTGGGCTGACAAGTATGTTTAGCGCCATCATCGTGATGGCACCGGTTGAGTATTTTGCAATACAAACTGGAGATGACAACCAACTTATGTCTCACGCTAACAAGTTTGTGATCCGCACCTATCATCGGATTCCCGTTCGCTGCGGGATGTACTATCTGGGCGGAGATTTTCTTGGAAAAGGAACGGTCATGAACCTGTGTCGTAACGGGTTCCGCGTCCTGGGTGATCATCAAGTGGTTCCTGGGATGGAACTGGTCGTCCGGCTCACCCTTCCCGACAAAGATGAGCCGGTCGAAATCCAGCGCGTCGTGGTGCGATGGGTGCGCGGCCTATTGTTTGGCGCCAAGGTTGTGACTATGACTCCGGAGGGAGAGGATCGAGTCGGAACGTTTCTGAGTTCACGCCTGCGTGCCTATTGCGCCTCTTCGTAGATGCGCACAGCATTTAAGTAGATTCTGAATCAGCCGCTGCCTGCTTGCTTGACCCACGTTCAACCTCACGCTATAGTCCCTCACGTTCACAGAAGCGGAACCGTTACGATCCTTGGCTGGAGATCGCTTTTGATGCTGGAACCGGTTGAAAAGATCTGGATGGATGGGAAATTTGTGGGGTGGGGGGAGGCCAATGTCCATGTTCTCACCCATTCGCTACACTACGGTCTCGCAGCGTTTGAAGGTCTTCGGTGCTACAAGGGTACATCAGGATCCGCCATCTTCAGGCTTCCGGAACATGTCGATCGACTGTTTGATTCGGCTCATATCGGCATGATGGCTATGCCCTATGACAAAAAACAGATCACCGACGCTATCATCGAGACCGTTCGCGTCAATCGTCTCGATGCCTGTTACATTCGTCCGTTGGTCTACATCGGGTATGGTACGATGGGCGTCCATCCGGGAGACAATCCGATTCAGGTGGCCATCGCTGCCTGGAGATGGGGTTCCTATTTGGGGGATGATGCGCTGGCCAATGGGATGCGTGCCTGCGTCTCGTCCTTTACGAGGCATCACGTGAATGTGTCCATGACCAAAGGAAAAATATCCGGGTACTATGTGAACTCCATCATGGCCAAACGGCAGGCGAAGGCCGATGGATATGATGAGGCGATTCTTCTCGATCCCGAAGGCTATGTTGCCGAGGGAACGGGAGAGAATGTATTCATCGTTCGTCGGGGCATTCTCAAGACGACGCCGTTAACGTCGGTGCTCGAAGGGATTACGAGAAACTCGGTCATTGAATTGGCCCGAGAACGTAAGCTCGACGTGGCGGAGGAACGATTCACACGCGATGAAATGTATATTGCCGACGAAGTATTTGTGACGGGAACAGCTGCTGAATTGACCCCGGTCCGAGAAATCGACAACCGGCGCATCGGAAACGGTACGCCTGGACCGATTACACGCGCCCTCCAAGATGCCTTCTTTTCAATCGTGCGTGGCGAAGATCTCACCCACGAGTCCTGGCTCACACGTATTTAGCCACATTATTCCTGAGCGCTTCTACTGCATCCACCGGTACGCCGGCAACCACACGAAAAAGTCCAAACAGCGGAAGGAGCTTGAACGTTTGGTCGATAAGCTCCTGTGTTCCTGGACACATGTGATGCGTCGTGTTCCTCGTCACCTTTGCGCCGGTGCCGTTCTCTTTCACTGAGCGATTCGTTGCTTCTACCGTTCCGCTCATACCATTTCTCCTGACTTTCTTGTCAGATTCCACAGGCGATCTTAAAGCGTAGAAATACTCGCGGCCTATGCGCCCATGCACTGCCCTCTGTCAGGCTTAACGCAACGAGGAAATGCTGGGGGTTCATTTTGTTTTGTGCATCAGAGTTCTTTATATTTCCCGCGTTACCATCAATTTACTGAGCCTTAGCGTGATTTTTGGCGAGGAAAGAGATAAGCTTCGGCAGTCATTCAATTGGGAACTCCAAATAGATGAAAGAGGCCTCCGCCCGCATCAGGATCAATAAACTTCTAGAGGCATCAGGGTGGCGGTTTTTCTCGGACAGCAACGGCCCTGCAAACATCCAGCTCGAACCAAGCATTGCAATACATTCTCAAGACCTGGACGCTCTTGGAAACGACTTTGAAAAGACGAAAAATGGTTATATCGATTTTCTACTGCTCAACGACAAGGGGTTCCCTTTCATCATTCTCGAAGCCAAAGCCGAGAACAAGAATCCTCTCGTTGGAAAAGAACAGGCCCGCAAGTACGCCCGTTCTCAAAACTGCCGCTTCGTCCTTCTTTCCAACGGCAACCTGCATTACTTCTGGGACCTTGAGCGCGGGAATCCCTACATCATCACCACGTTCCCTTCACCTGATTCTGTTTCCGGCTACCAGAAGGTTACACCGAATCCGCAGCGTCTGGTGGAGGAAGATGTCGGAAGCGATTACATTGTCCTGACCCAGCGCCCGGCGTATCAGGCCGAAGCGGGCTGGAGGCATGAGGCGGCGCGCTCGGCCTACATTCAGGCCAACAAGCTACGGTTTCTGCGACTCTACCAGCTCAACGCCATTCACCAACTACAGGCTGCGGTGAAGGATGGCAAGGACCGTTTCCTCTTCGAGATGGCCACCGGCACCGGGAAGACCCTGACCGCTGCCGCCGTCGTGAAACTCTTTCTGCGAACCGGCAACGCCCGCCGTATGATTTTTCTTGTAGACCGTCTCGAACTAGAAGACCAGGCAAAGAAGGCCTTTGCAGCACTCCTGTCCGCCGATTTCAAGACCGTCATTTATAAGGAGAACCGCGATGATTGGCGGCGCGCCGAAATTGTCGTCACCACCGTCCAATCACTCCTGTTCAATAACAAGTATCAACGCCTATTCTCGCCAACCGACTTCGACTTGGTCATTTCGGATGAGGCCCACCGCTCCATCGGCGGTAACGCTCGCGCGGTGTTCGACTATTTCGTCGGCTACAAGCTGGGACTGACCGCCACTCCGCGTGACTATCTGAGGCGCTTCGACAGCGACAACCCCAGCACTCGCGATCCCCGTGAGGCCGAACGCCGGCTGCTGCTCGACACCTATCGCACATTCGGTTGCGAGAGCGGACAGCCGACGTTCCGCTATTCACTCCTCGACGGTGTAAAGGACGGCTACCTGATCAATCCCACCGTGGTGGATGCCCGAACAGAGGTCACCACACAGCTGCTCTCGGAGGAGGGTTTCATTGTCTCGTTCACCGATGACACGGGCGAGAATCAGCGCGAGGCATTCCAGCAGCGGGAGTTTGAGAAACGGTTCTTCTCAAAGGCCACCAACCAGCTCTTCTGCAAGACGTTCCTGGAAAACGCCCTGCGCGATCCGATCAGCGGCGAGATCGGCAAGTCCATCGTGTTTTCTGTCAGCCAGAACCATGCGGCCAAGCTGACGGAGATCTTCAATCAGATGGCAGACCGCATGTTCCCCGGCAAATATCAGTCCGACTTTGCGGTGCAGGTCACCTCGTCGGTTCCCGATGCCCAGCAGTTCACGATCAACTTCGCCAACAACAACCTTCTCGGTTCCGGTAACTTTATTCCCGGCTATAAGACCAGCAAGGCAAGGGTCTGTGTCACGGTAGGGATGATGACCACCGGCTACGACTGCACCGATGTTCTCAACCTCGGTCTGTTTAGACCGATCTTCTCTCCGACTGATTTCATTCAGATCAAGGGCCGAGGCACGCGCAAGCATGGGTTTCTGGACCAGCTCTTCGACGACACGATAAAGGCGAGCATAGGACAGCCGCAGAAGACCGCCTATAAGCTGTTCGATTTCTTCGCCAACTGCGAGTACTTTGAAACAGAGTTCAATTACGACGAGGTGCTCAAGTTGCCGCGCCCGACGAACAAGAGGCGTGAGGAAGGCGGTGGTGGTCCTATGGTCTATGAGGGCGCCCACGAGCACCTGGGAGCCGATATTCTGTCTTCTATCAGGGAAGAGGTGATTGGTCTCGAAGGCATGAGGATCGACCGCATGTTCTTCGAACGATTCGGGGACACCGTGCGGGAGAATCCCACGATTGTGGCCGCAGTCGAAGCAGGCCAGTGGGACCGGGTGATTGATTATGTGAACCGCGAAGTCTTCGATAAGCCGGAGGAGTACTACACGCTCGACAAACTACGGAAAGCTGCCGCCGTGGATCGGCGCGTCACCCTGCGCGAAATCCTGGAGAAGATCTTCGGCCTCATCCCGCGCTTCAAGTCCAAGGATGAGCTGTTGGAGGAAGAGTTCGCCAAGTTCGTAGCCGATCATGTTCCTGAACCACCCTCGACTATCCCAGCCATTAAGCACTACTTCAAAGCGTACGTCACGAGCGGGCGCGTCCGTGACATCATCGACCATCGTCAGTTCACGGACCTTGCCACGAACCCCATGTTTTCGACCAAGGATTTTCGGGCCGTGCCGGAGAAATTCCGCGCGATTGTCCCCGAGTACGTCAAAGACTACGTTTCCTTGAACTTGACATTCCCCGTAGCTCGCTACGGGGTTGGCCTCTCCTTCCGAGAAGTCTTCGGAATTGAGTTCTGTGATACCCCGCAGCTTGCTGCGGGGAGCTTCATTCAGTTCGCCTCCTGAAGGAATCCCATGCTCGATACCGATACCAAGCGCCGCATCGATACTGCCCGCGACATCCTTGTCGGCAAGGTACCCGACCCTAAGAGTCAGGTGGAACAAATCACCATCGCGCTCATTTACAAATTCATGGATGACATGGATGCCGAGGCCGAGGAACTCGGTGGCAAGCGGAAGTTCTTCTCCAGTGAGTTTGCGCGCTATGGTTGGGCGAAGCTGATGCGTTCAGGCTTAGGCGGCCATGCGACACTGAACCTCTACGCCGAGGCCATCGCCAAGATGCCGGAAAATCCCGGCATCCCGCCACTCTTCCGAGACATCTTCAAGAACGCCTTCCTGCCATACCGGGACCCGGAGACATTGCGCGCCTTTCTTAAGATCATCGATGAGTTCGCATACGACCACTCCGAGCGCTTAGGCGATGCGTTTGAGTACCTGCTCTCCGTCCTAGGCAGCCAGGGCGACGCCGGGCAGTTCCGCACCCCGCGCCACATCATCGATTTCATCGTCGCGATCATTGATCCGAAGAAAAACAATGCCGTCCTCGACCCGGCCTGCGGCACCGCCGGGTTTCTGATCTCCTCATACAAGCACATTCTCAAGACCAACACGAACAATGAAGGCCACAGTACACTGACGCCGGATGAGCGAGCGCGGCTGGCCGCTAATTTCAAAGGCTATGACATCTCGCCCGACATGGTGCGCCTGTCGCTGGCCAATATGTACCTGCACGGCTTCACCGACCCGCACATCGTCGAGTACGACACTCTCACTAGTCAGGACCGTTGGAATGAGTATGCCGACGTCGTCCTCGCCAACCCGCCCTTCATGTCGCCGAAAGGCGGCATCAAGCCGCACAACCGCTTCTCAGTGCAGAGCAAGCGCAGCGAGGTGTTGTTTGTAGATTACATAGCGGAGCATCTGACGCCCAACGGGCGAGCCGGCATCATTGTCCCGGAGGGCATCATTTTCCAGAGCCAGACGGCCTATACCCAGCTTCGCAAGATGCTGGTGGAGGGCTACCTTGTCGCGGTTATTTCTCTGCCGGCGGGCGTGTTCAACCCATACTCCGGCGTCAAGACCTCGATCCTCATCCTCGATAAGGCGCTCGCGAAGCAGACGGACAGCATCGCTTTCTTCAAGATCGAGAACGATGGCTTCGGCCTCGGTGCTCAGCGGAGGCCCATCGACAAGGACGACCTGCCCCAGGCCCGCGCCGAGATCACCGAGTACATGCGCCGCCTGCGGGCGCGGGAGTCTCTGGAAGGGTTCCAGCCAGCCCTGGGATTGGTTGTGCCGAAGGAGAAGATCGCAGCGAATGGCGACTACAACCTGACTGGGAAGCGGTATCGGCAAAACGGTGATCGGAATCACTCATTCCCACTGGTTGCTCTGGGCGATTCGAGCCTGTTTCGGGTTGAGAGCGGAGGCACGCCCAAGTCAGACGTGGACGAGTACTGGAACGGTGGGATACCGTGGGTGACGCTAGTTGATCTCCCAGCAACTAACTTCATCTCTCAGATCAGAACGACACAGCGGACGATTTCGGAGCAGGGACTGCGCGATTCATCTGTAAAGCTGGTTCCGGCGAACTCCGTGATCGTATCCACACGCGCAACGATCGGTCGAATCGGCATCAATCGTATCCCACTAGCCACTAATCAGGGCTTTAAGAATGTCGTAATCGAGGATTCGGCGCGTGCAACCCCCGAGTACGTAGCGCTCGCAATCACACGACTCGTGCCCACAATAAAACTCTGGGCAACGGGCGGGACGTTTGCGGAGATTTCGAAGTCGAAGTTCTGCGAGCTGGAGCTTCCCCTTCCCCCGCTGGATGTGCAGATGGAGATCGTGGTGGAAATCGAGGGCCACCAGAAGGTCATCGACGGCGCCCGCGCCGTCCTCGACAACTACCGCCCCCACATCCCCATCCATCCCGACTGGCCGATGGTGATGTTAGAGGAGGCTTGCGATGCAATCACGGACGGTGATCACCTTCCGCCTCCGAAGTCGAGTAACGGTATCCCGTTTATCACTATCTCCAACATCGAAGACGGTAGGGGAATCGATTTCTCCAACACATTCTACGTGCCTCGTGACTACTACGACAGGTTGGCACCGAGTCGCAGGCCGCAACGTGATGACGTTCTCTATGCGGTAACTGGTTCATATGGCATCTCAACGATCGTTGAGTTTGACCGGGAGTTTTGTTTTCAGCGACACATCGCTCTGCTCCGCCCGTCACCCAAGATCCTCGCGAAGTACTTATTCACGGTGATTCGCTCACACCATGTTCGGCAGCAAGCCGATTTTCTCGCGACGGGAGTCGCGCAGAAGACTGTCTCGCTCAAATCACTGAGAAGCTTTACGATCCCCCTTCCCACTCTCGAAACCCAGCGCGCCATCGTCGCCGAGATCGAAGCCGAGCAGGCGCTGGTCAACGCCAACCGCGAGCTGATAGCGCGCATGGAGAAGAAGATCCAGGCCACCCTCGCCCGGGTGTGGGGAGAAGACAAGCCGCTTGCGGCAGAGGCGTGACGCATGGTCGCAGCATCCGACTTCACGACTGAGCTTGAGGCAAAGGTAGCCCAACAGCTCAAGGCGCAGCGTGTCGGCTATCTCCTCGGGGCCGGTTCCTCGTACCTCAATGGAAACGGCTACCCATTTGCGTTCCAACTTTGGGATCTCATTAAGGACTCGATCACGGATGCCGGGAAGCGTGATGACATTCAGGCCAAGCTCAACGACGGGGCAAATGGGATTGAGGAAGCCTTGGACCTCTTGGACGACGGCGGCGCAAACGATACGCCGTACCGGCACTTAGTAACGGCCGCGCTGGCGGAACTGTTCATGGCCAAGACTCCGCCGCTTGATCTGCACGGCGAGTTTCTCCGGCAAATCGCACAACACGCGGACCCGTGTGTGAAAGTTTTCAGCCTCAACTACGACCCGCTCATTGAACGGGCGGCGGCACATGTTCGTGTGCGGGTGATTGATGGCTACCTAGGCGCGGAGCATTCGTACTTTGATCCAGCAGTATTCGAGGAACGAATTGGGCGAATCCGCGGGACGCATAGAGGGAAGCGGTTCGACGAGACGGTGAAGCCTATCCACCTCCTGAAGCTCCACGGATCGCTCGGTTGGTACGAATGCCCGACCAACGGCGTTCGGAGGTGCGGGTTCGGGTCAGAGCCGCCGGCCGGGACAAAGAGGTTAATGGTTCCACCGCAACGCAGGAAGGCGGCGGATACGATGAACCGACCGTACTCCGCGTTGTGGTCTAAGTTTCGTGGTTGCCTGAGACACAACTCAGCGCCAATCAACCGGCTCGTCTGCATCGGGTACGGGTTTGCCGATGAGCACGTGAATGCGGTCATTGAAGCTGCCCTTGCCAGAACCGATTTTACGGTGCTGATATTCACCAGGGAGCTAAGTGCGACTGCGTGGACTCGATGGCATCCCAAGACCAACGTAATCGTCATAACCGAGACACAGTGCTCTCTGAAGGGCAAAACGGGGCCGGGACATGCCGACCTTTGGAGCTTCGAGCGTCTCGCAATGGAGGTATGAACAATGCCGGAGACCGCCAACACAGTGATCGGGTACGTCGTCGATGTTCAGGGGCACATGCTTACGGCCTCTCTTTTCGAAGACGATCAGGGACGTGCGCCAACTGTCACGATTGGTGATGAAGACATTCTTGTAGGACAGATCGGTTCATACGTCGCGATCCGACAGAACGATGTGAACATTATCACCATAGTCACCCGCATGACAGAGCAGGAAGCGCTGGCCGCGCCGACGATCGAGACGCCAGGCGAAGACACCGCACGATTGCCATTTGCCAAGCGAATCGCGCGTCTTACGCCCATCGGCGCCATCCGCGCCGATGGGCAGTTTGACCGTGGGGTTGGTCGGTATCCGACTACCGGAGCTGAAGTTCACGCAGTCAGCTCGTCGGAAGTCGGCAAGATGTTCGAGCGCTTTCAGTCGAAGGGCCTCTCCGTCGGGACAGTGGCGACTCATCCGTCACTCAGAATTTGCCTCGACCCCTCCAATCTATTCGGGCGTCACTTTGCGATTCTTGGGCAGACCGGATCGGGGAAGTCTTGGACAGTCGCTGCTTTGGTCCAACGCACGATTGCCGTCATGCCTCGCGCCCATATCATCATATTGGATTTGCACGGGGAGTATTGCTGGAAGCGAGAAGATAGAACGAGGCATTACGCCTTTGACGACGCAATCGTTCGGCACGTTGAGCGAGAGAGTTGGAGCTCCCGTACTGGCTAATGACGTACGCAGAGCTCTGCGATCTGTTGATTGAACACAGCGAGCGGGAGGCGACCAACCAGACGGCATTCTTCCGGGATTGCCTCCTTGAAGGGCGACTGGCAGAGAATAGCTCGCCGACCTCGGCGCTCGGTCTGTCGAGGGTGACGGTTGACACGCCCATTTACTTTTCCTTAGACGACGTGATGACCAAGGTGCGAGCGAAAAACGTTGAGCGCGTCGGCAACCGACAAGGGCCGATGTTCGGCGACTTCGACCGCTTTCTTATGCGGATCGAAAGTAAGCTCAATGACACGAGGTACGACTTCCTTCTGAAGCCGACCAAGCGAAATACTTCGGCCTCATTGTCGGGGATGTTGCGCGATTTCGTTGGGCTTGGTACGCAAAAGGCAGCGGTTACAGTGATCGACCTGTCATCGGTGCCGTTCGACGTACGCCCGACTGTGGCCGCCCAAATCGGCCGCTTGGCATTTGAGTTCAACTACTGGAATCCCCAATACCGGGAGTTCCCAATCCTCCTCATGTGCGAGGAGGCACACGCCTACATTCCTCGCGCGAGCGAAAGCCAATTCGCGGGCTCGCGGAAGTCGATGGAGCGCATTGCGAAGGAGGGCCGCAAGTATGGCGTTGGCTTGGCGGTGGTCAGCCAACGGCCCCACGAAGTATCCGAAACGGTCCTCGCTCAGTGCGGGACGTTCATCTGTCTGCGGATCACGAATCCCGACGATCAAGCCTACGTTCGCAGTCTCGTTCCCGAGAGCGAGGGCGACTTGGTCAGCGTGCTGGCAAGCTTGGGACGGGGCGAAGCATTGGTCCTCGGAGAAGCCGTCCCACTTCCGACGCGGCTTCAGTTCGACAAACCAAACCCGACGCCCAATAGCGATGACATCGACTTCTACGGTAAGTGGAAAGATGGTCCAGCCGATCTGGACGTAGACGCCATCGTGAAACGGTGGCGAAGTCAGGAGCGCTAAACCGGCATGGACGAAGCCGCCGAATTGGGCAACTACCTGCCGCTCTCCTTCAAGAGCCCCAAAGAGCAGGAATACATCGCCTTTCTATGGGATGCCTTCGATACCAACTACACCCACGGCAATTACCAATTCGCATTTCTGGCCTACCACATGCTCACCATGAGTTTCGTATACTTCAACATCTGGCACATCAAGCAGACGGAGCCCGGCGCCGTTCCCCGGGACGGTCGTGAACGTTGAAATCAACACCGCCGATCGGCGATCCTATGCGCTCACGTCAGAAGTGAAGGAAGCGGACATCTTTTAACCGTCTCCCGGCCGAAAGGGATCAGCCATGGAGAAGGGCCTCATCATTTCGCCATATGAGATCGTAGGCAGTCCACTCTGCGTGGCCTCGGACGATGGCCAGAAGGTTTTTGAACGTCTCGCGGCGGCGGTGAAGGAGGAGAAGTCCGTCACGGTCTCGTTCCGGAATGTGACGAGCTTGACCTCTGCTTTCCTCAACGCTGCGATTGGGCAACTCTACGGTTCTTTTTCTCCAGGCGAGATACGGGCACGACTCAAGGTGAAAGACATGGCCCCTGCCGATCTTGCCTTGCTCAAGCGCGTCGTTGATACGGCAAAGGAGTATTTCAAAGACCCTGGACGATTCAGTAAGGCGGAGCGAGCGGCTCTGCGAGGGAAGAATGCCTGAGGCACCTCGCCCGATTGACCGCTACAGGTTCATTCCCTCCGACAAGCTTCTCTTAGATGCCAACGTCTGGCTCTTCATTTACAGCCCTCAATATAGACCCACAGATCGGCGCGCGAAGGTCTACTCGACCGCGTTGAAACGCATGCTCGAAGCTCGCTCTACCATCTTGATGGACGCGATGGTCTTGTCCGAGTTTGTGAATGTCCTGACTCGGCTCGCCTACAACAGTCTTCCCGCTGAGCAACGACCCTCGGACTTTAAAACGTTCCGAAGGAGTTCATCATTTAAGACGACAGCCGCGAGCATCGCGGATTCGTGCGCACGTATCCTTCAGGTTGTCACGCGAATCGAGAGCGGCTTTACCTCATGTGATCCGGCGGATCTGATCCGCCGGTATCAAGCTGGTCGGTCTGATCTTCCCCCTGAAAACTAGACCATTGGCTGGGAAGTTCCCCTGTGCTGTGATGGGCTCCACAGGAGGGAGCCATGACACGGAAACGGCACACGGAGGAACAGATCATCGCAGTCCTG
>Ga0134128_10003545_pt1 | contig 19043 bp, 15 predicted proteins | sample KB31754_FD_96462 | JGI IMG/M metagenome (GOLD analysis project Ga0134128, IMG submission 96462) | Terrestrial soil microbial communities with excess Nitrogen fertilizer from Kellogg Biological Station, Michigan, USA - KB3-175-4 | ecosystem: Environmental > Terrestrial > Soil > Unclassified ...
CGACGATTGCCTGATCGGAACCGGCTTCCCTTTTCGCGAATTCTCGCATGCGAATGCCTATATTGCCATGTTCAAGGATGTCATGCCCCGAGTCGCCGGCATCCGCCGTCCAGGCTCTGCCGCGCTGGACCTGGCCTATCTTGCTGCCGGGCGCTACGATGGATTCTGGGAACTGGGATTATCACCTTGGGATATTGCTGCCGGTTGCCTCCTGATCACCGAGGCAGGCGGATTGATAGGGGATCTCGAAGGTAACGCCACCCATATGCAGAGCGGCAATCTGCTCGCCGGCAATCCAAAAATCTTCGGACAACTGATACAAGTGATCGCACCGCACCTGACAAAAGAGTTGAGGTCGAATTCGGAGAACGATCGATGATCCTCCATGCCGCGCATTGGTAATCCCCGAACAAAGCCAATGCCGGGTAACGTCCACTTCGGCCGGGCAATCTGTTGCGATCTGGAGCAAGCAAACCGGCGCGAATGGTGGCTGGCGAATGGACTGGGAGGTTATGCTGGCGGCACAATTGCCCTATGCCTGACACGCCGCTATCACGGCCTTTTAATTGCGCCGGCAAGTCCCCCGCTGGAGCGGATGCTCGTCTTTGCCAAGGCTGATGCCACGTTATACGACTGCGACGAGGGTGGACGCAGTTGGCCCCTTTTTACCAATTGCTGGGGCAGCGGTTCAGTTGAACCGCAAGGATTGAAGAATCTGGAATCTTTCCGGCTGGACGGCAGCATTCCGGTCTGGTATTTCGCCATCGGCGATCGCATCGTCGAGCAACGCATCTGGATGGAGCAGAAGCGTCATTCAACATGCATCGCATGGCGATTGGCGCACCCCACCGAACGCTCCCTGCATCTTGGCGTCGATCTGCTGGTGAATTGCCGCAGCCACCATGGCGAAAGCCATCCACATGAATTCAACCCGGTGGTCGAGGGTGGTGGCAATCATATCAGTGTCCAGCATCTCAAAGGACCAACTTTGCATTTTCGTACCGAGGATGGCCAGCTTTCTGTCAAGCATCAATGGATCAATGACTTCGACCTGGCACGGGAACGGGAGAGGGGTTTTCCGGATCGGGACTCACATCTATGCGCAGCGCATTTACGGTTGCAATTAGGAAACGAATGGAGCGGTCTGGTCGCTTCCATGGAGACCTGCGCAGCGGGCACCCGGCCACATTGCGCGGAACTGTTGCAGCGACGCCGCGCTCATGATGCTGACCTGCTGGCCACGGCCGGGACACTAACACCGGAACTGCGGGATGCGCCATCCTGGGTTCGGCAACTGGTAGTGACCGCCGACAGTTTTTTAATCATACGATCAGTAGCAAAACAGGGAAGGAAGGAACAAGGAGGATGCGGGCAGGAGGGGGAATCGGTTATCGCTGGCTATCCGTGGTTTAGTGATTGGGGGCGCGATACGATGATCGCGCTACCAGGACTGACGCTGGCAACCGGACGTCATGCTTGCGCCCGTAACATTCTCACTACGTTTTCCCATTTTATCGATCGTGGAATGCTCCCCAATATGTTTCCGGATAATGGCGGGCAGCCGCAATATAATACCGTTGATGGTGCTCTTTGGTACTTCGAGGCGTGGCGTGCCTATGTTGAAGTCAGTCACGATGTCGAGGCGTTGAGGGAAATTTATCCGCTCCTGGAGGAAATGGTGGACTGGCATACCCGCGGCACACGTCATGGCATCGGCCTCGATTCCGGTGACGGTCTCTTGCATGCGGGTGAACCTGGCATGCAACTGACCTGGATGGATGCAAAACTGGGCGATTGGGTAATAACTCCACGTCATGGCAAGCCCGTAGAAATTAACGCATTATGGTACAACGCACTGATATGCATGAAGGAATTCAGCAACTTGCTGGGAAAAACAACCGGAGTGTTTGGTACACTGAGCGCACGAGCGCACGCCGGATTTTCCCGTTTCCTTAAACCTGGGGGCGGCGGCCTTTACGATGTGCTGGATGGACCATCTGGAGACGACGCCAGCGTGCGCCCTAATCAGATCCTTGCAGTAAGCCTGCCGCATTCGCCGCTGACACCCGAGGTCCAGGCGCGCGTAGTAGCCGAGGCAGGTCGTTATCTGCTCACCTCTTACGCTTTGCGCTCCCTGGCGCCCGATCATCCCGATTATCGGCCTTGTTATGGAGGCAATGTGCAGGAGAGGGATTCCGCGTATCATCAGGGAACGGCGTGGGCCTGGCTGCTACCCCACTATGCATGGGCAGAGTACGGGGTTACCGGTAATGTCGAACTCGCACAATCTCGCCTCAACCCCATTCGCGATCACCTGCTTGATGCAGGCCTGGGTACGGTATCGGAAATATTCGATGGCGAACCGCCTCATGCCGCCCGCGGAGCACCGTCACAGGCATGGAGCGTCGCCTGTGTGCTGGATGCCTGGATCAAACTGGAGCGTGCCCGCCGGGGCACAGTACAAGAGGAGTAGTCATGCTCATCCGATTGGATGCCGAACATCAGCGGCTGGAGAACCAGCGGCAGGGCAAGGAAGACTGGCATTTGTGGGGACCCTATCTGGCCGAGCGTGCTTGGGGAACGGTTCGCGAAGACTACAGTCCCGGCGGTAACGCCTGGGAATACTTTGATCACGAGCAATCCCGTTCCCGCGCCTACCGCTGGAACGAAGATGGCCTGGGCGGTATCTGTGATAATGCGCAACGCCTCTGTTTCGGACTGGCGCTATGGAACGGCAAGGATTCCATTCTTAAAGAGCGCGCTTTCGGTCTTACCGGCAACCAGGGCAGCCGGGGCGAGGATGTAAAAGAATGCTATTTCTATCTTGATGCTACCCCCTCACATTCCTGGCTCCATTATCTCTACAAATATCCCCAATCCGCATTTCCCTACTCACGACTGGTGGAGGAAAACGCACGGCGTTCACGTCTGGATTCTACGTTTGGGCTGATTGATAGCGGCGCTTTCGCCGGGGGACGCTACTGGGATGTGGAAGTATTCTACGCCAAGGCATCTCCCGGCGAATTGCATATCCGTATCGTTGCAAGCAATCGGGGAAACGATGAGGCCACATTATGGCTATTGCCGCAGCTCTGGTTTCGCAATACGTGGTCGTGGTCGGAGAAGGCAGTCGAAAAACCGTTGTTATATTCAGCAAGCATACCAGATGGTGCTGCCTGGGCAGTCGCAGCTGAGCACTCGACGCTAGGAACATACCATCTCTATGGTCGACAGGAGGCCGACCTCCTTTATACCGAAAATGAGACCAATGACTTGCGGTTGTGGAACGTAGGCGCCCCCCGATCTTATGTCAAAGATGCATTTCACCGCTACCTTGTCGATGGCGAGCATACGGCAGTGAATCCGGCCCTCCAGGGAACCAAATTCGGCGCCGCTCATAAGCTCTCAATGGCGCCGGGACAAACCGCTACGATCGAACTGATATTATCTGACGTACCTTTGCCTCAACCATTTATCCGTCATGAAGAGGTTTTTTCCCTGCGTTGCTCGGAAGCCGATGTTTTTTTCAAGGGACTCTTGCCGAAAGCTACCAGCCAGGATCATCGTATCCTGCGCCAGGCGCTGGCGGGGATGGTGTGGAACAAGCAGTTCTATCATTATGACGTCTCCACCTGGCTGAAGGGCGACCGCATGCTGCCACCCGTATCAAGGCAACACGGACGAAACCACAGTTGGCACCATCTCCGCGCAAGCGATGTGGTTTCAATGCCGGATGCCTGGGAATACCCCTGGTTCGCCGCATGGGATCTCGCTTTCCACTGCGCTGTGCTGGCGATCATCGACGTGGATTTTGCCAAGGAACAGGTTGAGCTGCTGTTGCATGAAAACTACCTCCATCCCAATGGTCAGATTCCCGCATATGAATGGGCGTTCGGCGATGTAAATCCACCCGTACACGCGATGGCCGCTCTCAAGGTTTTCCGTGCGGAGCGAGTACAGCGCGGCGAAGGCGATGCCGCTTTCCTCAAACGCGTGCTGCACAAGCTGTTGCTGAATCATACCTGGTGGATTAATCGCAAGGATGCCACCGGCATGAACGTGTTTGAAGGCGGTTTTCTGGGACTAGACAATATTTCGGTGTACGATCGCTCGCAACCATTGCCGGCAGGCTATACACTGAAGCAGGCTGACGCCACGGGGTGGATGGCAATGTTTTCCCTGCAACTCACCGTGATAGCGTTAGAAATCGCTGTTGAAGATCCCTCTTATGAGGACATCGCCATCCAGTGTTACAGCCAATTCATGGCGATTGCCAATACCATTGCTGGTCACACGGGTGCAGGTGTATCCCTCTGGGACGATACGGATGGCTTCTTCAAGGATCTCGTGGTAGAGCCGGATGGTACAGCGCATCGTATCGACGTTTTTTCCTGGGTGGGCATCATCCCGCTGTTTGCCTGCGAGGTGGTGGATGCACGCCTGCTCGCGAACTGCAAGCGCTTTACCGCACTTTTATGGGAGCATCAGGGCGGCATGTTTGACGGAAGCACTATTTGTGCCTGCCCTGTGGATACCAATAAGCGCGGCGAGCATTTACTATCACTTGTAACGGCTTCGATGCTTGTAAAAATTCTGCCTCGTATTTTTGATGAGGGCGAGTTTCTTTCCCCGCATGGTGTGCGCAGCGTCTCCAAGCGCCACGCCACGCAGCGGGACCTGGGGCATATCCCCGGCATCGGTAATGCACTCATTCACTATGTGCCGGGCGAATCCCACTCGGGATTATTCGGTGGCAATTCCAACTGGCGCGGACCGGTATGGATGCAGACCAACTACCTGCTGATTCAGGCTATCGAGAAACTGCATCGCTATCTGGGTGATGCCTTTACCTTTCCCGCTCCCTGCCTGAACGGCTACGAGATTAATCTCAAGTATGCTGCCACAATGCTGGCCGAACGGCTTGCGGATATTTTCCGCCGTGACGAATCCGACCTGGTACCGGCCTTTCCTCAGGATAGTCCGCATCAAACCGATCCGCATTGGCGTGACTTGCTGTTATTCCACGAATATTTCCATGGCGAAACCGGGCAAGGCTTGGGAGCCGCGCACCAAACCGGCTGGAGCGGACTGGTGGCGAATCTGGTGATGCGACGCTATCACCAGGATATTCCGGAATATTGGAGGCAGCAGGCGACCCGCCATCCATCGAAATCGTAGTAACTCAGCTGAAAAAAATTCCAATGAGAACATTTGCCGACTTCCAGTCTCTACAGGGCGCCGCACAAGAATGAAAATGCGTAGTAATTAAGATTGAGTAATTTCAATAGCAAGCCCGTTAAAGTTGTCAGCTTTGAAAAATGGATAGGAAAGAAATTCTTTCGCACACTCCCATGATGCAGCAATACCTGCGCATCAAAGCGCAGCATCCCGACATGCTGATGTTTTATCGTATGGGCGATTTCTACGAACTCTTCTTTGAGGATGCGGAGAAAGCTGCGAAACTTCTAGACATTACCCTGACCAGGCGGGGCACCTCGGCGGGGGAGCCGATCAAGATGGCGGGGGTGCCATATCATTCCGCCGAACAGTATCTGGCCAAACTCGTCAGGCTGGGTGAACCTGTCGTGATTTGCGAGCAGGTTGGCGATCCGGCTACCAGCAAGGGGCCCGTGGAGCGCCAGGTCACCCGTATCATCACGCCCGGCACGCTGACCGATGCGGCATTACTGGAAGAAAAACAGGATTGCTTATTACTCGCCTTGTGCCCGGACGAATCCAGGCTTGGATTGGCGTGGCTCAATCTCGCGGCGGGCCAATTCTGTGTGATGGAAACGTCGCTTGATAATCTGGCAAACGAACTTGAACGACTCAGGCCCGCAGAGATTCTTTTGCCGGAATCACAGGACACGCCTCCCGGGCTGAATGGTGCGGGCTCACTCAAAAAGCTATTGCTTAAGCGCCTTCCGCTGTGGCACTTCGATATCAATGCCGCTGTTCGCAATCTCTCCCGGCAATTTGGCACGCACGATCTTTCTTGCTTCGGTTGCGAGGACTTGAACCCGTCGCTATGCGCGGCAAGCGCTCTGCTGGATTATGCCCGGCTCACGCAAGGTACCCGTATCGCCCATATCACGGCGCTGAGAGTGGAACGAGACAGCGCCTATCTACGCCTGGATGCCGCTACGCGCCGGAATCTGGAAATTTCGGAAACCATGCTCGGGACCAAATCACCCACCTTGCTATCCCTGCTCGATAGCTGCTCGTCCAATATGGGAAGCCGCCTGTTGCGTCACTGGCTCCATCACCCACTACGCGACCGAACGATAATCCAGGAGCGGCTCGAAGGCGTATCTTTTTTAATTGGAGAAGACGGTTCAGGACCGTATCTTTCAGTACGTGATTGCCTCAAGCATGTGGCCGACATCGAACGTATCGCCACCCGTATTGCCTTGGCATCTGCTCGTCCACGGGATCTATCAGGATTGCGTGATAGCCTGAAGCGGTTGCCGAAAGCTATTGCTGTTGTTACCACGGCAGCTCCCCGCATCAGCGAACATATTGCCGGTCTGGCACGAATGATGGCGCCGGATACGGGGCTTGTTACACTTCTGGAAAAATCGTTGCGCGAAGAGCCAGGAGTTGTGCTGCGTGGAGGGGGAGTAATCGCCGATGGTTATGATGCCGAATTGGATGAACTGCGTACCATACAGAATAACTGTGGCGAATTTCTGCTGCAACTCGAAGCGCGCGAGAAAGCGCGTACCGGCATCTCGAATCTCAAGGTGGAATATAACCGTGTGCATGGCTTTTATATAGAAGTCACCCACATCCACAGCGAGAAAATCCCCGATGATTATCGCAGAAGGCAGACATTGAAGAACGCCGAGCGTTATATCACACCAGAACTTAAAGCTTTTGAGGATAAAGCACTGTCTGCGGGTGATCGCGCGCTGGAACGGGAAAAATTTTTATACAATGCGTTGCTGGCCATGCTTTCGCCTCACATCGGCCACCTGCAGCAAATTGCGCGAAGTGTGGCTGAACTGGACGTGCTGGCTACTTTCGCCGAACGCGCGCTTGCACTCGATTACGTGGCGCCGGTTTTTACCGGTGAGGATGTTATTGAAATTGAGGCCGGACGTCACCCCGTAGTGGAGAAACAGGTAGACAATTTCATCGCCAATGATATAAAGCTCGGTGCTGGCGTCCACCCCCGGCGGCAGATGCTCATCATCACCGGCCCCAATATGGGCGGCAAGTCCACTTATATGCGCCAGATCGCCTTGATCGGATTGCTCGCCCATTGCGGCAGCTTTGTTCCCGCTAAAAGCGCTCGCATGGGCCCGATAGACCAGATTTTTACCCGTATCGGCGCTTCCGATGATCTGGCCGGCGGAAGGTCAACCTTCATGATGGAAATGACCGAGTCCGCCAATATCCTGCACAACGCCAGCGCGCAAAGCCTGGTCTTGATGGATGAGGTAGGCCGAGGGACTTCAACTTTTGATGGTCTGGCGCTGGCCTTTGCGATTGCCCGATATTTGCTGGAAAAGAACCGCAGCTATACGTTATTTGCAACCCATTATTTTGAACTGACGAGCCTTGCGGATGAGTTTGCGCAAGTCGCCAATATACATCTGGATGCGGTGGAGCACCAAAACCATATCGTTTTTCTGCATGCGGTCACTGAAGGATCCGCTAACCAAAGCTACGGTCTTCAGGTGGCTGCGCTAGCGGGGGTGCCAGAACCAGTGATTCAATCCGCGAGAAAATATCTGGTAAAACTTGAACAGGAAAGCGTAGACAGGCAGCCGCAAAGGGATTTATTTTCGGAGGCAATCGCTGTCACACACGAACCCCTGCCAGAGCACCCTGCCCTTATACTACTGCGCGCACTCGTACCAGACGAGTTAAGCCCGAAACAAGCCCTTGAGAAACTCTACACCCTGAAAAACGCGGCCGAAAAAAACGGTTAGCAAGCTATATTTCAGAAGAATCGCATTATGTGCGCTCGAAACGTATAATAAAGTGGTAATAACCCATCCAAGATTCCTTAAACCCGTCCCCAGGGATGAGTCTCGCCAAGCCCTCTGCCGGGTTCAGCCAAAGAACTCCTGCAGCGCAATGGGATATTCAAAGTTCCTTAATGCTCGTGACCGTGGGCTCCGTGGACGTGACCATGGGACAGTTCTTCTGCAGTGGCGGAACGCACCGCGGTGACTGTACAATCGAAACGTAGCGTCATGCCGGCTAGCGGATGGTTTCCATCCACGACCACCTTGTCTTCGGCAATATCGGTTATGGTGAAGATCAAAATATCATCGGATCCTTCTTCGCCACCCTCAAATTGCATTCCGACTACTATATCATCGGGAAACACATCCCGCGGTTCCACTCGCACTAATTGGCTGTCGTATTCGCCAAAGGTGTTTTCCGGCTCCATAAAAACGGAACAGCTATAGCCGACCTCTTTGCTTTGCAACTCCTCCTCTACCATTGGAAAAATTCCGTCATAGCCGCCGTGCAAATAACTAATCGGCGAACTCGGTTTTTCCATAACTTTGCCGTCCATATCCGACAGCTCATAGTTGAGGGATACCACTGTATCTTTTTCAATCAGCATATTTAGATTTAATATAAGTTACCGCAATGATAGGACAAGTCGACGTTTTAAATCTCCAGGAACCCGCCACCTCTTCAATTTTGCCATACACTTCACACCCGCGAAGAGAGAAGCCATTATTACATTAGTAAATGTGAATTGAAATAAAGTTCCTAACTACTCCAAGAACCCCCGCGTTTTATAATCAGCTCTCTGACTGGCGCAAAACTACGCCGGTGCACGACTGATGCCCCATGAATCTGTAATGCCGTAATGTGTTCTTCCGTCGAATATCCCTTATGCCGGTCAAATCCATAGTGCGGGAAACGCTGGTGCAATGCGACCATTACCGCGTCACGCGCCGTTTTGGCCAGGATCGAAGCGGCTGAAATCTCCGGGATCAGGCTATCGCCTCGAACAATGGTGCTCACGGGGAAGCGCAGACGGGGACTATGATTTCCATCCACCAATACTCTATCGGGAACAAATGACAGACTTTCGACCGCGCGTTTCATGGCCAGCAAACTTGCCTGGAGAATATTTATCCGGTCGATTTCCTTAACGGATGCTGAACCAATAGCCCACGCGACCGCATGCCTTTTGATGGCAAGGGTCAATCGGTTACGCTGATTTTCATTGAGGGCCTTCGAATCCGCCAGCCCATCGATTCTATAGTCTGGATTAAGTACAACGCAAGCGGCGAACACCGGTCCCGCCAATGGTCCTCTACCCGCCTCATCCACACCGCAAACCCAATTAAATCCATCAACCGGCACTTGACACAACTCCATTTTTTATATCGATGATAACAACCGCACCGCTACCAATCGATGCGACGGCACTGGCGGTCAAACCACGGCCGGCTTCCAGCTTCAGGGATTCAATCGGAACAGATGTCCCAATTGCAGGCTACGGCAGGCTATGGCTTGCTCCGCATTGTGCACATCAATTCGGCTTCAGTTACGATACGGCCATCCACTTCTGCTTGAGTGGAATACTTCCAGATCCCGATTCTCTGGCGCTCTATTGCTGCCTTGAGTATCAACTGATCACCTGCCTGCACAGGTCGCTTGAAACGGGCCTTATCTATACCGACAAAATAATAAACCGAATTGTCATCAATTGTTAAATTCATGGTCTTGAGCGTCAGGAGAGCCGCTGCCTGCGCCAAAGCTTCGATAATCAGTACACCCGGCATAACCGGATGGTGGGGGAAATGACCGGCAAAGAAGGGTTCATTAATGGTCACGTTCTTGAGTCCTGTAATATTTTTTCCTGGTTCGCAGGATAAAACCCGATCCACCAGTAGAAAAGGGTAGCGATGGGGCAGAAATTTCAGAATCTCGTGGATATCCATGGTAGTCACTTTTTTCCTTTTATGCCTTCGATATCAGTCCAGATCATGGAGTCTTGCAAAAGTCTGCGGGTATTCCCGAAGCGCGCGCCAGGAAGAACTTAATCCAAGGCTTTTTTATCGAATTCCCGTTTCTCTGCGGGATGATATTCCGAGCCCGAAGCATAATAGTGCTACTTGTCAGCGAGCGCGTTGATAACCTTCTCGGTAATGTCTATGCGCTGACTACGGTAAACCAGATCTCTCAGGGGCAGTATCAGATCATACTTCTCTGCTTCTGCAATTGCCTGTATAGCTTTACTGGCGCTCAACTGAAGCGTCGCAACTTCATCGTTCTGCCGCAAGCTCAAGTCTTCGCGCATTTGCCGCTGAGCACGTTGATACTCGCGATTGAGCGTGGCGAGGTCGCGCTCCTTATTGCGTCGATCCGCTTCAGGCATGCTTTTACTGTCTTTTTCCAATTGATCCTGAAGTATCTTCGCTTGCGACGCCATCCTCTTGATTTCCTGGTCGCGCGGCAGGAATTCCTTTTCTATCTTTTTCAATGCCCGTACTGCTGGCGCCGATTCGGCGAGAATTCTCTCGGTATCGACCACCCCGATCTTGATCTCATCCGCGTGGACGCAAAAAGATCCGCTAGCGGAAGCAAGAATGATGAACGCACCGGTTAAAGTTCGTCGCCAGTGAACCTTATGTTTCAATTTCATCCCCTGATGTCCGATTTAGAATTGTTGCCCAAATTGAAACTGAAACCGTTGCAGGTTGTCACCCGGCTGGTTATTTATCGGTTGCGCGATGCTGACTTTGAGCGGCCCCATTGGAGAAATCCACATAACCGCAAGCCCGGCAGAATAACGCAATCCCTCCTGGGCGGGTATTTGCCCACCAGGACCATATACCGTGCCGGCATCCATGAAGACACTCAGGCGCACCGATCTGTCATTCCTCATGCCTGGCATCGGAAACAGCACCTCGGCACTGGTCACGACCCGTTTATTGCCGCCCAATGTCAAATTATTGCTATCGCGCGGACCTAGCGAACTGACATTGTAGCCACGAACGGAGGTATTGCCGCCGGCAAAGAAATTCTTGAAGAAGGGCAACGGTTTCCCTTGATAACCTGCGCCGTATCCAAATTCCCCGTTCAACATAAGCGTGAAGTTATCGGTGAGGGGATAATACCATCTGAGTGTATAGTTCAATTTATAGTAGGTGAGGTCGCCCCCGGGCAAGCCTGCCTCTGCAAATACACTCGTTGTTGTGCCTGAGGTCGTCCAGATGGCGCTGTCACGGCCATCGCGGCGCCAACTAAGCGTTGCCGGTATATTAAGAGTGGTGGCCCCGAACTCTTGCACGAAATTGATATTACGTTGAGGGCTACCGGGGCCCAGGCCGACTGTCGTGGTTTCCGCGGCAAGACCCAATAGGATGCTGTCGCTTTCATTAAGCGGAATGCCAATGCGCAAACCCGCCCCCGTGGTATCGGTATTAAAATTCATGACCGATACCAAGGTGCTGGTATTAAGGGTCCGCTTATAAAGGTCGAACCCGCCGGTTATGCCGTCACGGGTAAAATAAGGATCGGAGTACGACAGCGAGTAAGTCTTGTTAACGCTGCCGGTGTTGACCATGAGATTGACCAGTTTACCGGTACCGAAGATATTGTCCTGGGCAACAGAACCGCTTAGTATCAGCCCTTGCATGTTTGAATAGCCTGCTCCAAACATTACGGCACCAGTAGCCTTTTCCTTTACCTCTACGTTTACGTCAATCTGGTCGGTAGCGCCCTCAACCGCCGGGGTTTCCACATTGACAGAGTTGAAATAATTCAGTCTGTCTATCCGCTGCTTGGAACGGTTGATTTTGGAAGTGGAATACCATCCGCCTTCAAATTGGCGCATTTCGCGGCGAATCACCTCGTCTCGTGTCCGATTGTTGCCCGTGATGTTGATACGTCTCACGTATACGCGGCGGCCGGGATCGATAAAGAAGGTAAAAGCCACTTGATGTTTTTCTTTGTCCAATTGCGGCGATGCATTGATATTGGCAAATGCGTAGCCATCGTCGCCCAGCCGGTCGGTAATGAGCTTGATGGATTCAGTCAGTTTTTCGCGCGAAAACACGTCACCCGCACCAAGCTTTATAAATGTGCGCAATTCATCTTCAGGCAGCAGCAACTCGCCCGCAAGTTTTATTTCTGAAACCTTGTATTGGGGGCCCTCAACAATATTTACCGTGATGTAAATATCCTGCATGTTGGCGGTGATTGATACCTGGGTGGACTCGATGCTGAATTCCAGATAGCCACGATTGAGATAATATGAGCGCAATGATTCCAGGTCGGCGCCCAGCTTCTGCTTTGAATACTGGTCTTCCTTGGTAAACCACGTCAATAGGCCAGGGGTTCTCAATACGAACGCACTCAGTAGTTCTCTTTCCTCAAAAGCTTTATTGCCGACGATATTAATCTTTCGAATCTTTGCAGTTTTTCCTTCGTCCACCTGGAAGTTGATCCCCACGCGATTACGTTCAAGAGGCGTGGTTGTCGTGGTAATCTTCACGGCGTATTTACCCCGGCTGATATACTGGTTCTTCAGTTCCTGTTCGGCTTTTTCCAGCATCGAGCGATCAAAGATACGCGATTCCGCCAGACCTGCCTGTTTCAACCCTTCCTTCAGCTTATCCTTCTCGAATTCCTTGGCGCCGACAATACTGATCTGTGCAATAGCCGGGCGCTCTTCCACCACTACAAGCAGGATGTCATTTTCCGATTCCAGCCGCACATCCTTGAAAAAACCAGTGGCGTAGAGTGCCTTGATGGCTGCCGCAGCCTTTTCGTCATCCAGCGTGTCGCCCACTTTTACCGGTAAATAACTGAATACCGTTCCCGCTTCGGTGCGCTGTATGCCCTCCACCCTTATGTCCTTAACTACGAATGGCTCGCGCGCCCATGAAACCGAGGCGCAGAAAACAGAAACAAGCGCCACGAGATATTTGACTTTCATACTTGACATTCATGCTTTAGCTGGATATTAGCCGACTCACATCGTTATATATGGCAAAGGCCATTAAGGTAAACAACAACAGCATTCCTACCTGTTGACCAATCTCCGTAGCTCTGACAGAAAGGGGACTTCCCTTGACGATTTCGACGACATAATACATTAAATGCCCCCCATCCAGCATGGGAATAGGCAATAAATTCAAGACTCCCAGACTGATGCTGATGAGCGCAAGAAACGCAAGGTAAGACGAAAACCCCATTTGGGCCGACTTACCCGCATAATCGGCGATTGTAATAGGTCCGCTTACGTTCTTCCAGGATACTTCCCCGGCCATCATTTTCCAAAGCATCTGCAGCGTAAATACCGATGTCTCCCAAGTTTTATCTATTGCCCTGACGATGGCCGTACCGGGGGGATAGCTGATTTCCACCAGCAATTTTTTCAGTTCATCATGGTCGATTTGTGGTGCGATCCCTATTCTGCCAATCTTCTCCCGGTCTTCAGTGTGGATATCAGGAATAACTTCTATAGCCATGGCGGCATTACCACGCTGAACGTCCAATGTGAGCAAAATTCCCGGGCTGGTTCGTATCTGTTGCACCAATTCTTCCCAAAGGGTAATTTTCTTACCATTTACCGCAAGGATTTCATCACCTGCCTGCAAACCAGCGCGACTACCTGCGCTATCCGGAATAACTTGGCCGACAATAGGCTTCATTGCCGGCTGATAAATACTCAAACCAATTTTTTTCAGAAAATCCGCATCCAGATCGTCGGCATGGATGCGGCTGAAATCCATTTGGTGCCAAGCTGTCTCGCCATGTTGGCTAAGGGTTTCCACGGTCACGGACGGCGATTTCTCAACCGCATGCGACAACAGAAGCCAACGGGCGTCCTGCCAGGTAGCGACCGGTTCTGCCTCGATTTTTGTTATGGTTTCGCCCGTTTTGAAATTCGCGAATGCAGCGGGTGTCGCGGGAATTACAGGTCCCAACATTGGTTTCATGCCACTGACCCCTAACATGAATAGCAGCCAGTAGAGTAGTATCGCCAGCAGAAAATTGGCGACTGGACCTGCCGCAACAATTGCAAACCGGTACACAACCGGTTTGCGGTTGAATGACCGTTTCAAATCCTCAGGCGCGACTTCATCTTCACGCTCATCCAGCATTTTGACATAGCCACCAAGAGGAATGGCAGCGACCACCCACTCGGTCTCGTCCTTGCCCCAGCGTTTCTGCAACAATGGTTGACCGAAACCGATTGAAAATCGCAGCACTTTTACGCCGCACCAGCGCGCTACCAGATAATGGCCAAATTCGTGAAATACGATGAGCAGCCCCAAGGCAACGACAAAAGCAAGTATTGTAGAAAAAAATGTCATATCCGTGCACAGCAATAATGATGCCGGTGCAAGGAAGGTTTCGGTAAATGGACCTGCCCCGTCATCTCCTGAAACAGGAGACTGAGACCGCAAAACCGGGAGAAGAGGATCGAGGGGAAAAACAAGGAACGAGAGAGTGTATGAAAATGTTTGGATAAGGTTGCTGCCCATTTTCCGAGGGCGTATCGCCCCCCCGCCAGCGCTAGCTGTGCCGGCAAATGCCCCGTCGCCGGGTAATCCGCGCCAGCGTAGCCCATTTTTTCAGGGGCCGGTAATCCTAGCACTTTAATCCTGGCATCTTACGCCAAACACGCCAGCCATTCATGTGCGGCTTCACGCGCCATACTGTCGGCTGCCAGCACATCTTTAAGTGTGGCGATGTCTTTGTGGCGAACGGTCTGCATGGTTTCTTCAATCATGGCCGGAATCGCGGTGAACGGCATGCGGCACTTGAGAAAAGATTCCACCGCTACTTCGTTGGCCGCATTGAGTATTGCTGGTGCGCTGCCGCCAACGGCCAGTGCTTGATATGCAAGCCCCAGACAAGGGAAACGGCTGGAATCGGGAGCCTCGAAATCCAGCCGAGCCACTTTGAACATATCCAGAGGCGTTACGCCGGCTTCAATTCGCTCAGGAAAACCCAGCGCATGCGCAATCGGTGTGCGCATATCAGGATTACCCAGTTGTGCCAGCACTGAACCGTCCACATATTCGACCATGGAGTGAATTATGCTTTGCGGATGGATCACCACCTGGATCTGTTCGGGTGCGGCATCAAATAGCCAATGGGCTTCAATGACTTCCAGACCCTTGTTCATCATGGTAGCGGAGTCAACCGAAATCTTTTGTCCCATCACCCAATTAGGATGAGCGCACGCCTGCCCCGGCGTCACATCCTCCAGTGCGTTTAGCGATAATTGCCGGAATGGTCCGCCTGAAGCGGTCAGCAAAATCCGGCGTACTCCGGAGATGCCCAGATCCCCGGAGAAGTTTTGAGGCAGCGACTGGAGAATGGCGTTGTGCTCGCTGTCTATCGGTAGCAGGGTCGCGTGATTCTGCTTGACCACATCCATAAAAATCCGCCCGGCCATAACGAGGGTTTCCTTATTGGCAAGCAGCACTTTCTTACCTGCACCGGCGGCGGCAAATGTAGGACGTATGCCGGCCGCACCGACAATTGCCGCCATCACCGTGTCCACATCGGGTAGCGACGCCACCCTCTCCAGCGACTCAATGCCAGACAATACCTCTGTGGCAAGTCCGGCAGCGCGAATTTCTGTCTGTAGCCATTCGGCACTGGCCGCTTCGAGCATTACCGCATAACGTGGCTGGAAACGACGGCATTGTTCCAACATCTTTCTGGAATTGTTGTTGGCGGTAAGTGCAACAACGTGAAATCGGTCGGGATGACGTGCAACGACATCCAGCGTGTTCACTCCAATAGTGCCGGTAGAGCCGAGAATAGTGAGATGACGAAGGGGTATCATAATTCTGATTGTAAAAATAAAAGCGACAGAATTGCTATCGGTAGAGTTGAAGTAAGCGCATCAATGCGATCAAGTATACCACCGTGGCCGGGCAAAATACTGCCGCTATCCTTCATTCCGGCGTGTCGTTTCATCATCGATTCGAACAAATCGCCGATGATGCCCATCATAGCAAGTACCAGCAGCAATGGGACCAGTAACTTGCCATAGGCCTCCTCTCCGGCGATATAGCTCCATGCCAGCGCATAAACGGAAACTGCGATCAGCGCTCCTGCCACGCCCTCCCAAGTCTTGCCCGGACTGATGGCGGGTGCGAGCTTATGCTTTCCAAGTGCCCGCCCGGTGAAATAAGCTGCGCTATCGGAAATCCAGACAGTTGCCATGAAGCCCAGCAGAAGTAGCGGCGCGATCGCCCTTAACTGGTACAAAGCAAGGCAAGTAGGTAATAATAATACCCAACCTATCAATGCGAGCAGGAGGGGATTTTTGATGGGACGATTCAACTTCAGCAAAACCGGTACGCCTAGCGTCCAGAATGCCAATGAAGCGACATAAAACCAAAGAAATGATGGCGTATACGGATCAGCCAAAACTGTTTCGCTCAACACAAATAGCAATTCACCTCCCAGCAGCACGGTAAGTACCGGATAAATGACGGAATAAGTGATGGAAAACTTAGCCAGCCTGCTCCATTCCGAAGAACCGGCCACTGTCAGGGCAAGCAGCAACACCATCCAGAAAATCGCTGACAGATAAAATAATGCCGCCAGAAACAGGGATAGCATGATGACAGCGGTAAAAATTCTGGTCCTAAGCATAGGGAGAAACGAAGCTGGAAGCAGTGCCGATCAAGAAGGCATGGCGGATGCTATGCGCTTCTCGTTGCGGCAATGTCTCGACCCCCGTTTGCACATGACGCCGTTTGAAGCTGTTCACTGGTACGCCCAAAACGGCGCTCGCGTTGCTGGAAGGATTGAATAGCCAGATCGAGTGCTTGAGCATCAAAATCCGGCCACAGGGTTTCGGTAAAATACAGCTCCGTATAGGCCAACTGCCACAATAGAAAGTTGCTGATGCGCTTCTCACCACCGGTGCGGATGAATAGATCGGGCTCCGGGGCATAGTTCAACGCAAAATACTGCATTAAATCTTTCTCATCGAAACACGTCGCCAATTCTGGACGATGATCCAGCATCTTGTGCATGGCTTGCATAATATCCCAGCGTCCGCCATAGTTGGCTGCGATGGTAAGCGTAAATTGCGTGTTGTTCGCAGTCAGCGCCTCGCCATTATGAATAAACTCGATTATTTTAGGTTCGAATTTCGATAAATCACCGATTACCTTGAAGCAAATGCCGTTTTCGTGCAGCTTGGCAACCTCTTGTTCCAGCACAGTTATGAAAAGCTGCATCAGGAATGTAACTTCATCCGTCGGCCGACGCCAGTTTTCACTACTGAAAGCGAATAAAGTGAGGTATTTCACTCCGCGCTCAACACATGCCTTGATGGCAGTTCGTACTGTCTCCACGCCGCGCTTATGCCCAGCCACTCGAGGCATGAAGTGACTTTTTGCCCAACGGCCATTGCCGTCCATAATGATGGCAATGTGTCGAGGAATCTCGCTGATTTCAGGTATTTCGCGGGTCGAGCTTGTGGTAGAAGGCATGGGGAAAATATGGTGAATTAAGGGAACAAGCAAAAATCCAAATTGGTGAGCCTCATTCGCGGATTTGCCTCGCTTTACCCCGCATCGCTACAAGCATAGTATTTGCCTGCTTAGATTGCCATTAACTCCACTTCCTTGGCCTGCAGTAATTTGTCAATTTCTGCGATGTATCGATCGGTAAGTTTCTGAATCTCGTCCTGTCCGCGGCGTTCTTCATCCTCGGCGATCTTTTTTTCTCTGAGCAAATCCTTCAGATGGGTATTTGCATCACGCCGGATATTCCGCATTGCCACTCGCGCGGTTTCAGCCTCATGCTTTACCACCTTGGTGAGATCACGGCGGCGCTCCTCCGTAAGTGGCGGCATCGGAACACGGATCATTTCACCTACGGTTACGGGATTCAATCCCAAGTCGGAATTCCGGATTGCTTTTTCAATCGCGCCCAGCATTTTCTTTTCCCAGGGTGCGACGCTGATAGTACGCGCATCTACCAGGCTGACATTAGACACTTGGCCAAGCAGCGTGGGCGCGCCATAGTAATCGACCGTTATATGATCCAGAAGGCCGGTATGAGCCCGGCCCGTTCGCACTTTACCGAGATCCGCTTTCAACGCCTCGAGGCTTTTTTGCATTTTTTGTTCGGTAGCTTTCTTGATGTCGGCGATCATAATATTTATCAGTTATAGGGAAGGCAAAACTGCAAGCTGCCTTTTAATAATTAATATTTAAAACCTGAAGAAATTCATACCCGTACCAGCGTTCCTTCGTCCTCACCCATTACTACCCGTTTCAGTGCTCCGGCCTTGAAAATGCTGAATACATTCAACGGCAGTTTCTGGTCGCGGCAAAGCGTAAGGGCGGTAGCGTCCATCACCTTCAGGTTTTGGGTAATGGCTACATCAAATGATAAATTCTGGTAACGTATGGCGTCGGGATCTGTCTTGGGGTCGGTGTTATATACACCATCCACTTTGGTGGCCTTGAGCACGATATCCACGTTCATTTCGATTCCACGCAATGCCGCCGCAGTGTCAGTGGTAAAGAATGGATTGCCCGTACCGGCGGCAAAAATCACCACCTTACCCGCGTCCAGATAACGCATTGCCTTACCACGAATGTAGGGTTCCACCACTTGATCAATACGCAATGCAGATTGCACGCGGCTTACCAGGCCGGCGCGACGCATGGCATCCTGCAATGCCAGCGCATTCATGACAGTGGCCAGCATCCCCATATAATCAGCAGTGGCGCGATCCATCCCATCTTCAGCGAAAGTCATCCCACGAAAAATGTTGCCGCCACCAATAACGACAGCGACCTGAACGCCTAGCCGATGTATCTCTGTTATTTCGCCGACAATTCGTTCAATTACAGCGCGGTTGATCCCATATTTATCGTCACCCATCAGGGCTTCGCCGGAGAGCTTAAGCAAAATACGCTTATAAGCGGTAGTTGTCATGTATGTCTTTATTTTGGCTGTGAGCCCTGGTCTTCTTTCATCTGACTCACCTGAGCCATCACCTCGGCAGCAAAATCGCCGGATTTCTTTTCAATACCCTCACCGACAATGAACAAGGTAAAACC